>OMNU01000167.1_pt1 | contig 29197 bp, 22 predicted proteins | sample 1673511 | NCBI WGS metagenome assembly OMNU01 (sample SAMEA103958113, study PRJEB25191) | human gut metagenome | reverse complement strand
TTGAATGGCATTCAAGAGGTCAGCGGTTCGATCCCGCTTATCTCCACCACGAAAACCTGAAACCACTACGGTTTCAGGTTTTTCTTTTTTCTCCGATTTGTCCGGTCTGTCCGGTCTGTCCGGCCGCCGGCGATACCGCCTCCGGCGGATCATCCGCTCGCCCTGTACAAGCGCCCGGAAAATACGCGGTCAGGCGGCTTTAAAACATCGCGCAGAAAATCCAAGACAAAGCGGTTCGGCCGCTTCGCTGCCCAATCCTCCAAATACCGGAAAAACAGTTTCAAAATGTAACGGTTTGTAAGCAAACCGTAATCCAACTGTAATCGCGATGAAACGACTTCCTCGACGAAACTGTATATAATAAGAATACAGAGTTTTGAAGGGAGCGGCTGACTTTATGAAACGGACCATACTGATTATTGCGGCGACGATTGTATTTGCTGCGCTCACCTTCACCTCGCTGGGCGGCGTCTCCGCGAAAGAGAAAGCGGCAGAGGCACCGGTCGCAGCCTCCTCCATGCCGGAGACTGCGCAGCTTTCGGCCGTTTTGAATGAGACGGACACGGCGCTCTACGCCCGGCTGTCTCAGCTGATTCGGCTCAACCGCGTATTCGACGACTGCCTGGAATCCGACGCCGTGCTGGTGGATGAGGCCTCGGTAATTCTGCTCGACTCGGCCGAGACGCTGGAGAATGGCGACCGCGTCATTCGGCAGTCCTACGTCATTTCCTTCATATATGATCTGTATGGGAAGGTGCTTGACCCCCTCGCCCTGCCGGAGGTATACACGGCCGGTGCGCCGAGCGGGTATTTCAACATCATTCCCCGCGGCTATGATACCATCGACAGTGAAATCACCTCGCTGTCGGTCGGCCGGGACGGCGTGATCACCGCCAATGTCCGGCTGACCCTTTGCTCCCCTTGGGGGGAGGATACAGAGCTTCAGGCTGCCTACACCTTTGTGCAGAACACAAAATCGGCCTTCGGCTACAACCTTCTCCGGGCGGAAGTGACCCCGACCGCGCAGCTGTCGGCCGCCGGCCCGAATCTTGCGGCCGACCTCACCGGTCCGGCGCTTTCCTATTAAAAAAAGCGGGCAGCTGCCGCCGGCAAATTTTATAAAAAGCTTAAAAAAGTCAGCGATCCTTCGGCTGTATGCTTAAGGGATCGCTGACTTTTTTATTTTGAGAAAGACAAATTTTCTTTTTGTAAAGCCACCCGCTCCGGCCACACTGTCAGCGCGGGAAACGGCCGAAGTCTCCTTTGCGAAAAGAAGAGGCTTCGGCCGTCCGATTTTTTTAGGAAAGCTTTAAAGGCGGCGGCAGAAAGGAGGGCTTCCTCAGCCCCCGACCGTCATCAGGCACCGACCGTCTCCCGTTTGGAAGAGGCTGTGCCTTCTTCCGCTTTTTGCGCGGCGGCCTGCTTCTCGGCCATCATGCGGGCGTTGGCCAGCATCAGCTTGATGCGGTTTTCCTGATTGATCCGAGTCGCGCCGGGATCGTAGTCAATGGCGACAATGTTCGCCTCCGGATGGCGGTTCTTGATCGCACGAACCATGCCTTTTCCGGCAATGTGGTTGGGCAGACAGCCGAACGGCTGGGTACAGACAATGTTGGTGATGCCGTCGTCGATCAGCTCGAGCATCTCGCCGGTCAGAAGCCAGCCCTCCCCCATCTTGTTGCCATAGCCGAGATACCCGGGGATTTTTTTATAAATCTCCGAAAACGGCTCGGGCGCGCAGAAACGCGGCTTCTTTCTGATCGCGGCGATCAGCCATTTCTGCCGTTTTTCCATAAACTTCTGAAGAATGGTGCAGACCAGCCGCTTAAAGGGATTTCCGCCGTACAGCTCGACGTCGACCACCCGGTTGTTTGTCTTGAATATGGCGAAGTCGATCAGGCCGGGCACAACCGGCTCGCACCCTTCCGCCAGGAGGAAATCCTCCAGATTATTGTTGCCGAGCGGAGAGTATTTGATATAAATCTCCCCCACGACGCCGACACGGATCTTCTTCTCCCCCGTGACGGGGATGGCGGCAAAATCGTCGGCGATGGCGTCAAGATTCTGCAAAAAGGATTTTTTTGTGACCCCTTTCAAATCCTTGAACTGCTCGACCAGCTCGTCCACCCATTTGTCAATCGTGCGCTGCGTCGCCCCCTGCTCCAGCTCATACGGGCGGCACTGGTTGGCCATCTGCACGATCATATCACCGTACATCATGGCGTAAATCATCCGGATGAGGAATTTGAGCCCCACCTTAAATCCCGGATTTTTGTCCAGCCCCGACAGGTTGAGGGAAATGACCGGCACATACTCAAGCCCCGCCTTTTTCAGCGCCTTGCGCAGCAGGTGTATGTAGTTGGAGGCACGGCAGCCGCCGCCGGTCTGCGTGATGATCAGGGCGACCTTGTGCGGATCGTAGCGGCCGGACTCGACCGCTTCAATCAGCTGACCGATTACCAGCAGCGCCGGGTAGCAGGTGTCGTTGTGGACGTATTTCAGCCCGGTGTCGACAATGCCCCGGTGGTTGGAGGTCAGCATGTCGCATTTGAATCCCTCCAGCTCCAGACATTTTTTCATCATGCTGAAGTGCACCGGCAGCATCTGCGGCATCAAAATGGTGTATTCCTTCTTCATCTCCTCGGTAAAGAGGAGACGTCCGTTTTTGTCATAGACAAGCTCTGCCATCTAATGATTCTCCTTTTTCTCGCTGGCGGCGAGCAGACTGCGTATACGAATCTTCACCGCGCCCAGATTGTAAATTTCATCAATCTTGATCTGGGTATACAGCTTGCCGCTGCTCTCCAGAATTTCGCGCACCTCGTCCCCGGTGATGGCGTCAATGCCGCACCCGAAGGAGACGAGCTGGATCAGTTCCATGTCCGGCTGCGTGGCGACATAGCGCGCGGCGCTGTAGAGGCGGCTGTGATAGGTCCACTGGTTGAGCACATGGGTCGGAGACTTGGGCATCAGGTGGGCGACCGCGTCCTCGGTCACCACGCACAGGCCGAAGGAGGTCAGCAGAGAGTTGATGCCGTGGTTGATCTCCGGATCGACATGGTACGGCCGCCCGGCCAGGACGATAATCTTCCGGCCGCTGGCTCTGGCCTGCTCGATGATGCGGCGGCCCTCCTCCTCTACCGTTTTGCGGTAGAGGTCATAGGCGGCGTACGCCTTGTCGGCGGCGGCGGCCACCTCCGCCTTGGGAATGCCGAACTCATCGGCGAAATAGCCCTCCGCCCGCTTTTTGAAATCCTTCTTGCGATGCAGGCCGAAGTAGGGCATCAAAAACCGTTTGTCCCGCAGGCGCTCGACGTTGGCCTGCAAAAGCTCGGGGTAGTAGGCCACAACCGGGCAGTTGTAATGGTTATCCCCCAGCCCCTCATCAAAATTGTAGGGCAGGCAGGGATAAAAAATGGTGTCGACCCCCGCATCCAGCAGCGCCTCAATATGTCCATGCATCAGCTTGGCGGGATAGCAGACCGTGTCCGAGGGGATGGTATACTGTCCCTTGATGTAGATTTTCCGGTTGGAATCGGGAGAAAGCACAATCTCAAAATCCAGCGTGGTGAAAAACGCGTGCCAGAAGGGCAGGTTCTCATACATATTCAGCCCCATCGGGAGGCCGATTTTGCCCCGCGCGCCGGTTTTCCCCTCCCCCACTGCGGGCAGAGAGCGGAAGAAGTCGTGCTTGAACTTATACATATCCGGCAGGCCGGTTGATTTGGATTTGCCGAGGCCGCGTTCGCACCGGTTGCCCGAGATAAACTTCCGGCCACCGGAAAATTCGTTGATCGTCAGGTTGCAGCGGTTGGTGCACTGCTTACATACGGCCGGACGGGAGGTGTGCACAAACGCCGCCAACTCTTCCGGCCCGATGATGGCCGAGCGCGCAAGGCCCAGCTCCTTCGCGGCCAGCGCAGCGCCGAACGCTCCCATAATGCCCGAGATGACCGGCCGGGTAACCTCCCGCCCCATCTCCAGCTCAAAGCTGCGAAGGACGGCGTCGTTGAGGAAGGTACCGCCCTGCACGACCAGGTGTTTTCCCAGATCGTCGGCATGGCTGGCACGGATGACCTTATAAATCGCGTTCTTGACCACGCTCATCGAAAGGCCGGCAGAAATATCCTCTACCGTGGCGCCTTCCTTCTGCGCCTGCTTGACCGAGGAGTTCATAAACACGGTACAGCGGGAGCCGAGGTCGACCGGGTGCTTGGCCTTCAGTCCCAGCGCGGCAAAATCGGCGATGGTGTAGCCGAGGGCTTTTGCAAAAGTCTCCAAAAACGAGCCGCAGCCGGAGGAGCAGGCCTCATTCAGCATGATGCTGTCGACCGCGCCGTTTCGGATTTTAAAGCATTTCATATCCTGCCCGCCGATGTCCATGATAAAGTCAACATCGGGGTTGAAATGGCGGGCGGCATTCAGGTGGGCGACCGTCTCCACAAGGCCGAGGTCGCAGTTAAAGGCGTTTTTGATCAGATCCTCGCCATAGCCGGTCACCGCCGCACCGGCGATGGTGACCCGGTCGCCGATGGCCTTGTAAATCTCCTCCAGCTGGGTCTTTACGACCGAGACGGGGTTGCCGTTGTTGGAGGCGTAGTAGCTGTACAAAAGCGCGTCGTCCTCGGACAAAAGCGCCAGCTTGGTCGTGGTCGAGCCGGCGTCAATGCCGAGATAGGCCTTCCCGGTGTAGGAGGCAAGCTCCCGCCGCGGGGCGTCGGCCTTGGCATGGCGCGCCCGGAAAGCGGCATACTCCTCATCCGAGTTGAAAAGAGGCGAGAGGGTGATTGACTCGGTCTTTACCTCGGTGGCGCTTTCAATCTTCTGCAGAACCTCCTCATACGACGTGTCCTGCAGATTTGCGGCGTAAAGCGCCGCGCCGTACCCGACGAAGCAGTCGCCGTTTTTCGGGAAAACGGCATGCTCGTCATCCAGCTTCAGCGTTTTCTGAAACCGGTCGCGGAGTCCCGCCAGGAAAAACAGCGGCCCGCCGAGGAAGATCACCTTCCCCTCGATCTTCCGCCCCTGGGCGAGGCCTGCAACCGTCTGGTCCACAACCGCCTGCAGGATGGAGGCCGAAATATCCTCCTTCTTCGCGCCCTGATTGAGCAGGGGCTGAATGTCGGTTTTGGCAAACACCCCGCAGCGGGAGGCGATCGAGTAAATCTTCTCATGCTGCAGAGAGAGGCGGTCAAGCTCGTCAACCGTAATGCCGAGCAGCGTGGCCATCTGATCGATAAAGGCGCCGGTTCCGCCTGCGCAGGAGCCGTTCATCCGCTCCTCCAGGCCGCCCTTGAAAAAGATAATCTTGGCATCCTCGCCGCCCAGCTCGACCACGGCGTCGGCGTCGGGATAGTCCCGCTCCACCGCACCCGCGCAGGCGAAAACCTCCTGCACGAAGTCGATGCCGGCCGCCTTGGCCACGCCGAGTCCGGCCGAGCCGGTAATGGCCACCCTGACCGGCTGCCCCTCCAGCACCGGGGCGGCGGCACGCAGCATCTCGGCCGTTTTCTCCCGCACCTTGGAGTAATGCCGGTCGTAGGATTTATAGACAATATTCTTCCGGTCGTCCAGAACGACAACCTTAACCGTGGTGGAACCCACGTCGATACCAACAAACATAATGCGTTAACTCCGTTTCTTTATTTAACCGGCCGGACGGTCGGGACAGTCCGGTTTTTTCAAATCCATATGCAGCAGTGCCGCCGCATTTTTCCAAAGGATCTTCTCCTCCAGCTCGTGGTCGAGGCCGAGGGCATAGAACGCCTGCAGCGCCTCCTTTGGCGCCGTGACGGGATAGTCGGTGCCGAACAGCAGCCGATCCGGCCTGTGCGCCCGGATCATCTCCACCGCCTTTTCCTTCGGAAGAAAGCCGACGGCGCTGGAGGTGTCGAAATACACATCCCGGCCGCAGAGGCATTCGAAGGCCGCCTCCCACTCGGTGTAGCCGCCGAGATGTGCGGCGATCACCGTAAGCTTCGGGAAGGCATCCAGCACGCGGGCGATCCGCCGCGGGCCGGAGAAATCGTACCGCCTGTCCCCCGCGTGAAAGAGGACGGGATACCGGCCGGCAAGCTTTTCATAAATCGGGAACAGCTTCGGATCGTCGACCGCGAACCCCTGCATATCCGGGTGAAATTTCACCCCCGAAAGGCCGAGCGGCGCGAACCGCTCCACCTCATCCAGAGGTGCCTCCATCTCCGGATGGAGAGTGCCGAAGCCAAAGCTGTGGTCGTCCAGCACCGAGGAAAGCCAGTTGTTGATGCTCTGCACCTGCTCTGGCTTGACGGCCACGGCCAGATGCACCGTATAATCTACACCGGCGGCCGCACAGCAGGCCTCCAGATGTGCTTTGGTTCCCCGGGCGGTGTCCAGCTGCAGGCCGTAAAAGCTGCCGATGTACTCCACCCCGTGGGCGGCAATTTTGTCCGGGTAAATATGGGTGTGAAAGTCAATAATCATACCAAAATCCTTTGCGTCGGCTGACAAAAGGCGCAAAACCCTTCGATCGGGAAGCCTCTACCTTATATAAAAGCGCGCCTGTCTCTAAGACATTATAGGTTTTTGACTGGGCATTGTCAACGAAAAAACAGGGAATTCATACATTTTTAACACAGCAGGAAAAAAGAACCTCCGCTTCCCTCTTCGATAAACGGAAAAGAAAAACCGGCCGGCTTCCAAAAAAGAAAAAGGCCGATCAGCGCCCGGCCGGGCGCTGCAAACCGCGCCGGAGCGCCGAAAGGGCGGGAGAGGCCGTAAAAGCCATCCTCTCCCGCCCAAATTTAAAACAATGCTGCGGTATCGGGATGACGCGAAAGCTTTGGAAAATCGCCCCCTCCGACCTTGTGCCAAAGCGCGGCGCGCCCTGCTTTTCCCCACGCTTTACCGCTGCGGCCGCCAGCCTCCGGAATGAAAGGCAAGGGGCAAACAGGCGGCCAAAATCATTTTTTATTGCTTTCTTGGCAAAAAACAGTTGAAGAAAGTTGCAAAATGTAATAGAATATTTTATAGTATTGTCAGGATATGGGCAAAAGCGTCCTTTTGTCAAAGTCCTCCGGCGCTTTTGGTCTTTTTTCCTTCGGACAGGCAGGACTTTTTTGTAAACGGAATTTGTAAAATTTAAAACCGGATTCACATAGAACCGGGTTCGCATAAAGGTACGGCTGCGGCATTTTCTCCTGTCCGTCGGCGGCGTTTTCCAAAAAAGCGGGGCGAACTCCGGCTCTGACCGAGCTGTGCGATCGTACGGTCGTACGGTCGTACGGTCGTGTGGTCGTGCGGCCATATGGCCTTTGGATAAACATAAAAAACAAAAGGGTGTTGGAATTTTGAAACTGCTGGAAGAAAGAATCAAAAAGGACGGCCGGGTGCTCCCCGGCAACATCCTCAAGGTAGACGGTTTTATCAATCATCAGATGGACATCGCGCTTTTCAACGAGCTGGGGCGGGAATTTGCACGGCGCTTTTCCGGCTGCGGCATCAATAAAATTCTGACGATCGAAGCGTCGGGCATCGGAATCGCCTGCATCGCGGCGCAGTATTTTGACGCGCCGGTCGTTTTCGCCAAGAAGAACCGAAGCTCCAACATTCCCGAGCAGGTGTACACGAGCAAGGTCGAATCCTTCACCCACGGGCGCACCTACGACATCATGGTATCGAAAGAGGTACTCGGCCCCGACGATGTGGTCCTGGTGATCGACGATTTCCTGGCTATGGGCAATGCGGCGGTCGGCCTCTGCTCCCTGATCGAAGGGGCGGGCGCGCGGCTGGCCGGCGTCGGCATCGTGGTGGAGAAGGGCTTCCAACCGGGCGGCGAGCGGCTGCGCAGCCAGGGCATCCGGGTGGAATCTCTGGCCATCGTTGACGCTATGGACCCGGAGACCGGCGTTGTTTTCCGCGAAGGAAACTGATTTTTACATAAAGCCTTTTTATATGGCAGAGCTTCTGCCCGGCGGAAAGGCGGGGAAAACGCCCTTCGCCTTTGATGCACAGGTTATTGGCGGCAAACTGCCGCAAAATAATAAAAGAAAATTTGGGAGGAAACGAAAAAATGAAGAAGGTACTCAAAATCCTGGCGCTGGTACTCACGCTGGCCATGGTGTTCTCGCTGGCTGCCTGCGGCAATCAGGACAACGCCACATCCGGCAGCAACTCGGAGAGCGCGGGTATCGCGAAGGACAAGCTGAAGATCGGCGTCATCCACATCGGTGACCCGGCCGACGGCAGCGGCTACTCCTATGCGCACGATCAGGGCATCGTCGGCATGCAGAAGAACCTCGGCCTGAGCGACGATCAGATCGTCCGCAAGCTGAACGTCTCTGACAGCGACAACTCCGCGATTAAAGAGGCGATCGAGTCCTGCGTAGCAGAGGGCTGCAACCTGATCTTCGGTACCAGCTACGGCTATATGGACACGATGGAGGAGATGGCCGCCGAGCATCCGGAGGTTTACTTCTCTCACGGAACCGGTTACCTCAGCAATGACACCAACTTCAACAACTATTTCGGCCGGATTTATCAGGCTCGTTATCTGGCCGGTGTGGCCGCCGGTCTGAAGACCGAGACCAACAAGATCGGTTATGTCGCCGCTTACGGCACCGAGCTGGCGGAGACCTCCAGCGGCATCAACGCCTTTGCGCTGGGCGCACAGTCGGTCAACCCCGACGCTGTCGTCTATGTCAAGACCCTCCAGAGCTGGTTTGACCCGGCGAACGAGACGGCCTATGCCGAGGCTCTGCTGCAGATGGGCTGCGATGTTATCTCGCAGCACTGCGACACCGCCAACCCGCAGATCGCGGCTGAGAAGGCCGGTAAGTGGGGCTGCGGCTACAACTCCGACATGACCGAGCAGGCGCCGAACGCGCACCTGACCGCTACCATCTGGCACTGGGATGTTTACTACACCGCGGCAGCCAAGGCGGTTATCGACGGCACCTGGAAGGAATTTGGCAACTACTACGGCGGTTATGCCGACGGCCTGGTTGGCATTTCTCCCCTTTCCAAGAACTGCGCGGAGGGCACTGCCGATTACCTCGCACAGGTGGAGGCGCTGTACAACGCCAACTCCTGGGATGTTTTCTCGGGCGTGAAGCTTTCGTTTGACGAAAACGGCAAGCTGGTGCAGACCGACGCTCCCCTGATGGACAACGCCGGAAATGAGATTGTTGCGGCGGGCGGTCCTTCTATCGAGGATAGCGTCATCACCGGCACCATGGACTACTTTGTCGCCGGCGTAGAGCTGAAATAACTCTTTTTTCGCAATTGCTTAACTTGAATGGACAAGGCGCGCTTTATCCGGCGTGCCTTGTCCAAACTTCTTTAACAGGTAGGTGAACGGTTTGGCGGAAGGCAGCGTCGCAATCGAACTGAAAGGCATACGCAAAACCTTTGGCAGCGTGGTAGCCAACGACAATATTGATCTGTCGGTCAACCGGGGAGAGATTCTTGCCCTTCTTGGTGAGAACGGCTCGGGAAAGACGACTCTTATGAACATGCTGTCGGGCATTTACAAGCCGGACAGCGGCCGCATCTTCGTCGGCGGAGAAGAGGTGTCCATCACCTCGCCGGAGGATTCCAAGCGCCTTGGAATCGGCATGGTGCACCAGCACTTCAAGCTGGTGGAAAATTTTTCAGCCGCAGACAACATCCTGATCGGATCGGATGAAAAGGACGGTATCCTTATGACCGACCGCCGGTTTGACAAAATCGGCGAAATCGGGAAAAAATTCGGATTTGAAATTGATCCTCGAAAAAAGGTTTATGATATGGCCGTCAGCGAAAAACAGACGGTCGAGATTTTAAAAGTACTTTACTATGGCGCCGACATCCTGATTCTGGACGAGCCGACGGCCGTCCTCACCGTGCAGGAGACGCAGCGTCTCTTCTCGATTCTGCGCCGGATGAAGCAGGCCGGCTGCGCCATCATCATCATCACCCACAAGCTGAATGAGGTGCTGGAAATCAGCGACCGGGTTACCATCCTCCGCAAGGGGAGAAGCGTCGGCACAGTAAAGACGGCGGAGACTTCGGCTGCCGAGCTGACCGACCTGATGGTGGGTCGTGCGGTTCAGCTTTCCATCGACCGCCCCGTCTGCACGATGGGAGATCCGCTGCTGACGCTGGAGCATCTCTCGGTCATTGGGGAGGACGGCGTACGCGCGGTCGACGATGTGAGCTTCACGGTGCACGGCGGCGAAATCGTCGGCATCGCCGGCGTCTCCGGCGGCGGGCAGAAGGAGCTTTGTGAGGCGATTGCCGGCCTGCAGAAAATCGAGGGCGGCTCGGTTCTCTTCCGCGACACCCACATCGATGGGAAAACGCCGAAGGAGATTATTGATCTCGGCATCAGCATGAGCTTCATCCCCGAGGATCGGCTGGGCATGGGACTGGCCGCCTCCCTCAGCATCACCGACAACATGATGCTGAAAAATTATAAAGAGCATAAAGGTCCCTTTGTCGACCGGAAGCGGGCGCGCAAAATGGCCGAAAAGGTGGTCAACGATCTGGAGGTTGTCACCCCCGGAATCGAGACGCCGGTTCGCCGCCTTTCGGGCGGCAATGTGCAGAAGGTGCTGCTCGGCCGGGAAATTCAGATTGACCCCCATGTGCTGGTGACCGCCTATCCGGTGCGGGGACTGGACATCAACTCCTCCTACACCATCTACAACATTCTGAATGAGCAGAAAAAGAAAGGGGTCGGCGTCCTCTTTGTCGGAGAGGATCTCGACGTCATGCTTGAGCTGTGCGACCGCATCGTCGTCCTCTGCCACGGACGGGTCACCGGCATCGTAGACGCAAAAACCGCCCGGAAGGAAGAAATCGGCCTTCTGATGACCGACGCCCACGCCGCCTCCGACGCGGCCGCCGAGGTTGAAGAAAAGGGCGGCGAGCTCTCCGGCTTCGAGAGCAAAAGGGCACAGGCGGCCAAAAAGCGGCGCGCCCGGATCCGGGTGGCCAAACGGGCCGACCTCTCCTTTGGAAAGTCGATGCTGACCTATTTCCTGGCGGTGCTGGCCGCCGTTGTGGCCGGCGGTCTGCTGATTCTGGCCAACGGGGTCAATCCGTTTACATACTATCAGACCATGCTGGCCGGCTGCTTTAATCAGACCATCCATTTCAACGGTCTGATCCGGATTGTGACGCCGCTTCTGATTACCTCGCTCGGCATCGCAGTCGCTTTTAAAATGAAGTTCTGGAACATCGGCGCAAACGGTCAGTTTATCGCCGGCGCGGTGTTTGCCGCGACCGCCGGCTTCCTGATCGACGGGGCGCTGCCGCAGTGGGCCACCCTCCTCATTATGCTGGTCGCCGGCGCGGCCGGGGGCGCGCTGCTGGGACTGATTCCGGCCTTCTGCAAGGTGAAGTTCGGCACGAACGAAACTCTGCTGACCCTGATGCTCAACTACATCGCCTACTACATCCTGACCTACCTGAAAAACACCATGTTCTTCCGCAAGCTGTCCGCCAGCGGAGAGGTGCTTCGCCCCGACTTCAAGCGGCTGCCGGAAAGCGCTTGGATGTATCAGATTCATATCGGGAAAATCACGATCGACGTCTCCCTGATACTGGCGCTGCTGCTGGTGGTGCTGCTCTTCCTCTATTTCCGCAAGACCAAGCAGGGGTATGAGTTGTCCATCGTGGGGGACAGTCAGAACACCGCGCGCTATGCCGGCATGAACGTCAGCCGGATTGTCATCCGCACCATGTGCATCAGCGCCGCCATCGTCGGTATCGCCGGCATGCTGCAGGTCAGCGGTTCGGCTACCAGCCACACCCTCAGCGACGGAATCACAAGCGACGTAGGCTGGACCGGCATCACGGTCGCCTGGCTGGCCAAGCTGCATCCGGTCGGCATTCTGGTTACCTCGATTCTGATCGGCATTCTGCAAAAAGGCTCCGCCGTGGCCGAAAGCACCTTCAGCATTCCCTCGGCGACCTCCTCCATTTTGCAGGGCGTTATCCTCTTCACCGTGCTTGCAGCCGATTTCTTTACACGGTACAAGCTGGTTTTTGCATCCCGGGACGGAGGTGAGAAGTAATGCAAACCATCATCAATTTTCTGTATTATTCCGTGCGGGCCGGCACGCCTCTTCTCTTTGGCACGACGGGAGAAATCGTAACCGAAAAATCCGGCAGCCTCAACCTCGGCGTTGAGGGCATGATGGCTATGGGCGCCATTTTCGGCTATTACTTCTCCTGCATTTCGGGAAGCCTTCTTGTCGGGCTGCTGGCCGCCTTTATCGCCGCCGGGCTTGGCGGGCTGATCTTCGCCTTCCTGACCGTCACGATGCAGGCGAACCAGAACGTGACCGGCCTTGCGCTGACCACCTTCGGTGTGGGCGTCTGCCGTTTCTTCGGTACCTCGATGATGACCAACGGCACCTTCCCCTCCCTGTCGGCCAGTCCGCATCTGGCGGCGGCCGTCTCCGACAGCGGCATTCCGCTGCTGCGCGACATTCCGTATATCGGAAAGCTGCTGTTCTCCTACAACATTTTTGTTTATCTCGGCATTGTGATGGCCGTTATCCTCTTTGTCTACATTGCAAAGACGAAGGCCGGGCTGCGCATGCGCGCCGTCGGAGAGAATCCGGCCGCCGCCGACGCCTGCGGCGTGAATGTGAACCTTTCCAAATACCTCAACATCACGCTGGGCGCCGGAATCTGCGGCATTGGCGGGCTGTATATGGCCTTCATCACCAACGGCGGCGCCTGGAACGACAACTGGATCAACGGCGCCGGCTGGATTTCGGTCGCGCTGGTTATCTTCTCCTCCTGGAACCCGGTCAAGGCCATCCTCGGCTCCTTCTTCTTCGGCATGCTGCAGGCGCTGCAGCCCTGGAAGGGAAATCTGGCGAGCGAGTTTCCCTCCCTGCTGAGCTGGCTTGGCAACATCCCGGATGAGTTTTATCAGCTTCTGCCCTTCCTGATTACGGCAATCGTGCTGACCATCTCCTCCATCCGGAAAAAGAAGGAGGGTCGCCAGCCGGCTTATTGCGGAATCAACTATTTCCGCGAGGAGCGGTAAACCGGCTCCCTTTAAAATTCCAAAATTCTATAGAGAACCCGGTCGCAGCATAGCGACAGGCTGCGCGGTCCTGTTTCGGATGATAATCGGAGCAGGGCCGTTTTTTTCGGTAGAATGACAACCGCTCTATCAAATAGGCAACCGTTCTATCATTCTACCGCTTAACCGGACGTGCCGCTCTTCTGCTTTTAAAAAATCGGCATATTGCCGGATACAGCAGCACCTCCCGCCATAGAAGAAGTATGGCGGGAGGTGCTTTTTTCACTGTCTGTTTTTTAAAAGGGAAGCCGTCCGAAAGGCGGCGCGTCAAGCGTCCTGAGGAAGGAGCGGACGATCGGACGATCGGACGATCGGACGGTCGGGCGATCGGCTGATTGTCTGTCCGTCCGGTTTTCAGCGCAAAATTTTTCAATACATCGCCCCATCGTGCGCCGTCCACACGCCGCCGTCAATCGGCGAACAATTCGGTAGAGAGGTACCGCTCCCCCGTGTCGGGCAGCAAAGCCACAATCAGGCGGTGTGCATTTTCCGGCCGTTTGGCGACCTCTCCCGCGGCGAAGAGCGCCGCGCCGGAGGAGATACCGGCCAGAATCCCTTCGGTCTGTGCCAGCCGCTTTGCGGCCAGAATCGCGTCGCCGTCGGTCACACGGACAACCTCGTTATAAATCGCGGTGTTCAGCACCTCCGGCACGAAGCCGGCGCCAATCCCCTGCAGCCCGTGTGGCCCGGGGTTTCCGCCCGACAGGACGGGAGAGCCGGACGGCTCGACCGCGATGACCTGTATGCCGAGATTGCGCTTTTTCAAATACTCTCCCACGCCGGTGATGGTGCCGCCGGTACCGACCCCGGCGACGAAAATATCTACCTCGCCGTCGGTGTCCTCCCAAATCTCCGGCCCGGTGGTCAGGTAGTGCGCCCGCGGGTTGGAGAGATTGTCAAACTGCCCCATCAGCATACTTCCGGGATAGTTTTGCGCAAGCTCCTTCGCCTTGGCGATGGCGCCGGCCATTCCCTTCTTCCCCTCGGTCAAATAGATTTCCGCCCCGTAGCCGCGCAGCAGCTTACGGCGCTCGATGCTCATGGTTTCCGGCATGACGAAGAGGGCCTTGTACCCTCTTGCGGCGGCGATGGAGGCAAGGCCGATGCCGGTATTACCGCTGGTCGGCTCGATCAGCAGCGCCCCAGGCTTGAGGCGGCCGTCCGCCTCCGCGTCCTTTATCATCTGCAGGGCGATGCGATCCTTGGCGCTGCCGGCGGGATTGAACGACTCCAGCTTGACGGCAAGCGTCGCGGTCACGCCGATCTCCCTTGCGTAATTGTGCAGCCGGAGCAGCGGCGTTCTGCCGACCAGCTCGGTCACACTGTTGTAGAGCTTACCCATAAAACTCCCTCTTTCCTCTGTAATTGTGCCGTCATACCTGTCCGGCCGTGTTTTTCCGCCGGGCGAGATAATCCTCCAAAATCATGACGGCTGCCACCGCGTCGACTACGTTTTTGCGCTTTTTCCCCCGCGTATCGGTGTAATTCAGCGCCGTGTGCGCCGAGAGGGTGGTGCAGCGCTCGTCCTGCATCTCGACCGGAAGGCCGGTACGCCGGGCAAGCAGCTCGGCTGTCTCCCGGCACTCGGCCGCCTTGAAGCCCTCGCTTCCGTCCATGTTGCGGGGAAGGCCGACGACAAGCAGCTCGGCCTTCTCCTCCGCTGCGCGGGCGGCCAGTGCCTCCACCAAACGGGCGCGGTCCCGCTCGTGAATCACTCCGCGGGGAAAGGCGAACGCCTCCCCCTTATCCGAGACGGCCACCCCTGTCCGGGCGGCGCCGAGATCAACCGACAGGATAATCAATCTGCATCACGACCTTTACCAGGGCTTTACGCCCCCGACGATTTTCTTTACCGAGTCAATCCCCCGCTCATCCAGATAACGCTCCAGTCCGGTGAGCACCTTGATCGGCGTATAGGGATCGGTGAAGTTGGCTGTGCCGATCTGAACCGCGCTGGCACCGGCCAGCATGAGTTCAACCGCATCCTCCCATTTGGAGATGCCGCCCATTCCGACCACCGGAATGCTTACGCGGCCGGCAACCTCCCACACCATGCGGACGGCGACCGGCAGGACGGCCGGGCCGGAAAGGCCGCCGGTGTTGTTGTGCAGAATCGGCCGCCCGGTATGGATATCAATCCGCATACCGGTCAGCGTGTTGATGAGAGAAACGGCGTCGGCGCCCTCACTCTCCACCGCGGCGGCCACATCGGCGATCGAAGCCGCGTTGGGAGAAAGCTTAACCATCAGCGGCTTTTTACAGACGGCGCGCACCGCCTTCGTGATGCCAGCCGCCATCTCCGGTACTGTGCCGAAGGCCACCCCGCCCTGCTTTACATTCGGGCAGGAGATGTTCATCTCGATCATATCGGCCGCCGTATCGTTCAGCCGTTCGGCTACGGCGACATACTCCTCGGGCGAGCGGCCGGCAATGTTGACAATGATCCGGGTATCCTGCTTTGCAAGCCAGGGAAGCTCGGTCTTTATCACCTTATCCACGCCGGGATTCTGCAGCCCGACGCTGTTCAGCATACCCGCGGGCGTCTCGGCAATCCGGGGACTGTCGTTGCCCATCCGCGGCTCTAAAGTCGTCCCCTTGCAGGAAACGCCGCCGAGGCTGGAAAGCGGATAAAGCTCAGAATACTCCCGCCCGAAGCCGAAACAGCCGGAGGCGGTAATCACGGGATTGCGGAACTCCACCCCCGCGATATTGACACGCAGATCCGCCATTACCAAACCACCTCCTTCGCGTTGAGGACCGGGCCGTAGCGGCAAACCTGTGCATGCCGCACATTCTCCCCGTCGCGCACCTTGCATACGCAGCCGACGCAGGCGCCGATGCCGCAGCCCATCCGTTCCTCCAGAGAGACCTGACAGGGCAGATTGAACTGCTCGGCCACGGCGGCCACCGCCTTTAGCATGGGGATCGGTCCGCAGGCGAGGATGAGGTCATAGCCGGCCGCCGCCACCCTTGCCGACAAAATATCGGTGACAAAGCCCTTTTCCCCATAGCTGCCGTCGTCGGTCGCCACAAAAACGCCGGCGCACACCTTCTCAAAATCCGGTTCGAGGATGACCGCGCCCCGGTTTTTAAAGCCGAGAATTGCCTCCGCCTTGCCGGAGGCTGCCTTTGCCACGCCCAGCATGGGAGGTGTGCCGATGCCGCCGCCGATCACAACCGGCCGCTCGGCCTTTTCCAGAGAAAAGCCGTGTCCCAAAGGCCCGAGGAGGTCGATGGCCGCCCCCTCCGGCAAGGTGGACATCCAGCGCGTCCCCTCCCCCTTTACAAGATAGACCATGCGGATCGTCTCGGCCGCGGGGTCGAATTCACAAATCGAAATGGGGCGGCGCAGCGTCTTTCCCTCACAATAAATCTGCATAAACTGGCCGATAGAAGCCGCCGCAGCCTGCGGCGTGCGGACGGTCATATCGTAGATGCCGTCAGCAATCGGCCGGTTGGAAAGCACCCTGCCGAGCGCCTTGGTATAGCCCATGTTTTCACTTCTCCTTCCGACGATCTACAGGGAGATTTTCCCGATATGTCCCGTAATTTCATCCCGCATGCGGATAGCCTCCGTCCGGGCGGCGTCCGCAAAATGGAGGGGGTCTCCCGCCTTTTGATAGGCGCACATAATCCCTCTGGAGGAGTTGATGACCGCGCCCAGGCCTTTCTCATCAAACGCGCCGGCCACATCGGCGGCGCCGCCGCCCTGCGCGCCATAGCCGGGCACGAGGAAGAAGGTATGCGGCAGCGCCGCCCGCAGCTCGGAAAGCTGCGCGGGATAGGTCGCGCCGACAACCGCGCCGACGCCCGAATAGCCGTATTTCCCCGAGAGAGCCTCTCCCCACGTTTCACAAAAATCGCCCATCACGCGGTAGACCGGCTGGCCGCCGCAGTCACGATCCTGCAGCTCCCCGGAGGAGGGGTTGGAGGTTTTGACCAGCACGAAGAGGCCTTTATCCTCCCCCTTGCAGATGTCTAAGAGAGGGCGGATCCCATCCGAACCAAGATAACCGTTCACGGTCAGCGCGTCGGCGCCGAAGGGGGCAAGGCGCTCCCCCTCCACCTCCACAAAGCCGAGGTGGGCGGCGGCATATGCCTCCATCGTCGTGCCGATGTCGTTGCGCTTGCCGTCGGTGATGACGAACATCCCGGCCTGCCGCGCATAGCGGATGGTGCGCTCGAGCGCCCGCACTCCCGGCCAGCCGTACATCTCATAATACGCGCACTGCGGCTTGACGGCCGGCACGACATCGGCCAGCGCGTCGATCAGTGCCTTATTGAAAAGATAGAGCGCCTCCGCCGCGCCCCCCAGCGTTTTGCCGTGCATTGCAAAGGCCTCGGCCTTGATATGCTCGGGAACAAACGCCAGCTTGGGGTCGAGGCCGGCCACCGTGGGATTTTGCATAGCGGCAATTTTTTCGATCAGACGGTCAAACGACATCTTTTTTCGCTCCTTTTTTCCATAATAGACCGCCAAAGCCGGAAGGCTTTGCGTGGCTGCGGCCACGATTTGGCGTCAGCCAAATGCGGGCGTTTTTCGAAAAATCTTTTGCGGGAATTTTTAGTTTTGCCGGGCAACTTTCGCCTACTGCAAGAAGGATTCCGGGCAACACAGGTCAAATGTCAAGCCGGGGAAAGGCAAACGGACTTCAAATAAATCGCCGATTTACCCGAAATGCTGCTCCGCGTTTTGATCAAAAACCACCCGGCCGCGGCAGAGGGTGTAACGCACCCGGCCGTGCAGCTGCACGCCCTTAAACGGCGTGTTTTTGGATTTTCCGTGCAGCTCCTCCGGCCGGACGACCCAGGCCTCTGCCGGGTCGAAGAGGGTCAGGTCGGCCGGCGCGCCAACAGCCAGACTGCCGCCCGCAATTCCGGCGATTTTCGCCGGCCGCGCACTCATCAGCCGGGCGAGGCCGCAAAGGTCGGTGATTTCCCCCTCCACCAGCGCGGTATAGCTGGCCGAGAGAGAGGTCTCCAGCCCCACCACTCCGTTGGGGGCGGCGGCAAAGTCGGCCTTTTCCTCCGGCGCATGGGGCGCATGGTCGGTGGCGATACAGTCGATCGTCCCGTCGGCCAGCCCTTCGAGGACGGCCTGCCGATCGGCCGCCGTCCGCAGCGGCGGATTCATCCGGTAATCGGCGTCGAGAGACAAAGCGGCCTCCTCCGTAAACCAGAAGTAGTGCGGCCCGGTCTCGCAGGTGACGCGCACATCCCGACGCTTGGCCGCCCGGACAAGGGCGACCGACTCGGCCGTGCTGACATGGCAGATATGCACCGGGCAGCCGGTCTTTTCACTTAAAGCGATCTCCCGCCGGATGGCTGCATACTCCGCCTCGGCCGGCATGCCCTTAACCCCCAGCGCTTCCGAAACCCGGCCGGCGTTCACCTTGCCGCCCGCGGCGAGCGGCAATATCTCGCTATGGCTGAGAACCGGCCGGCCGAGTGCGGCCGCCTGCCGCAGCGCCTCCTCCATCAAGGCTTCCGGCCCGACCGGCAGCCCGTCATCCGAAAAGGCGACGGCTCCGGCCTCCTTCAACGCGGCAAAGTCGGTCAGCGCCTCGCTCTGCATGCCCTTTGTGATACAGGCCGCCTGATAAATCCGCACCGGCGCGGCGGCCGCGCGGGCCAAAACCTCCCGCAGCAGGAGGGGATCGTCCATGGGCGGCAGTGTGTTCGGCATCGCCACGACCGAGGTTACACCGCCGGCCGCCGCCGCGGCAGCCCCGGAGAGCAGATCCTCCTTATGCGTCTGGCCGGGGTCGCGCAGATGAACATGAATGTCCACAAGCCCGGGAAAGAGCACCAGTCCCTCCCCTTCGATCACCCGATCGGGAGAAGAAAAAGGCGCGCTGATTTTTCCGTCGGCTATGTAGACATCTCCGATGTACGCCTCCTCCCGCGCGGGGTCGGCGATTTTTATATTCCGAATGGCAATCTTCATAAAAGCATCCCTCTTCAAAAAAGGCAGGAAGAAAGCACCCGCCTCCGGGTGAAAATTTCGCCTGCGCACAGCGTCGGCCTCAGCCGAAAACATGATACTTGGCCACCGCCAGAATCTCCCGCACAAACTGGCTGAAAAAGAGGTTGAACGGCGTTGTGGCGGGGCAGGAAAAGCTCTCCAGCCCGAGGTCGGCCGCCATCTGACGGCTGCGGTAAAGATGGAACTCGCTGGTCGCAATCGCAAAGCGGGTCGGCAAGCCCTCCCGCTCGGCGAGCGCCTTGGAAAAGGCCAGATTTTCAGCCGTGCTGGTCGACTGATCCTCCAGATAAAGACGGTCGCCCTCGATTCCGCGATCCACCAGCCAGCGGCGCATGGCCTCCGCCTCGCTGATCCGTTCGCCTTCGCCCTGCCCGCCCGAGAGAATGCAGGGCGCGTCCGGGTGGGCGTTCAGGAAATCCTCCGCCGCGTCCAGCCGGGACAGCAGGGCGAGACTGGGGCTTTCCCCGTTCACCTGACAGCCGAGGACGACCAGCGTAACCGCCCCCTCCGGCTGATCGGCACGCATATCCCGCAGGATTAGGCAGCCGAAAACCGCGCTGATCAGGAACCCTGCCGACAGCAGAACCGCCAGCACCCGCACAATTCCTCTACCCACCCGGGCACGGCGGATGAGGCCGCTGAGCCCCGGCAGGTACCAGTAGAGAAGTATGCTGCCGAACACGCCGATCGGCAGAAGAGAGCCGATTCCGACCGCGTGCATGGTAAAGGGCAGAAAAGCCCAAACAAGCGCCAGCAGCATCAAAACAGTCGCAAGAATTTTAAGTATCTTCCAAAACCGTTTCACAGCTTTACCCTCCCGATATCAGGCAAAAGGCCTGATGGTTACATGCTTTCGGGTGCCTCAATCCCCAGCAGCTCGAGCACCAGGCGGATCACATCCCGCACGCAGACGCAGAGGTAGAGCCGCGCCTGACAGAGCGCCTCATCCTCCACCAGCACCTTGCAGGCGTTATAAAATTTGTGGAAGCAGGTGGCCAGCTCGATCACATAGCGGGTGATCCGCGCCGGATCGTAATCTCTTGCGGCGGCCACAATCTCCCCCGTCAGGGCGGAAAGGTGCCGGATCAGTTCCCGCTCCTCCGGCGCGTCGAGGCGGTTCAGCTCGTCCTCTGTGCAGTCGCGGGCGGAGATACCCTCCCCCTCCAGCTTTTTGAGGATGCTGCAAATACGCGCATGGGCGTACTGGCAGTAATAGACCGGATTCTGCGCCGACTGCTCTACCGCGAGGTCGAGGTCAAAATCCATCTGCGACCCCGCCTCCCGCATATTGAAGAGGAAGCGCACGGCGGAGATCGGAATCTCCTCCAGCAGATCGGTGAGGGTGATGGATTTTCCGGTACGCTTGGACATGCGGACAACCTCGCCGTCCCGCACCAGCCGAACCAGCTGCATCAGGATGACATCCAGACGGCCGCCGTCAATTCCGATGGCGGTCAGCGCCCCCTTCATCCGGGCGACGTGTCCGTGGTGATCGGCGCCCCAGACGTCAATGGCCTTATCAAAGCCGCGCACCTCCAGCTTGTTGCGGTGGTAGGCGATGTCGGCCGCGAAATAGGTCGGGTTGCCGTTGGCCCGGATGAGGACGTCGTCCTTGAGTTCGAGTTTATCAATCTCCTCCTGCGTTTTGCCGGCGGCTTTCAGCAGCTCGGTCTGCACCTCGATATTCTTATACCAGAGCGCGCCGTCCTTTTCGTAGGTGCGGCCGTTCTTTTTCAGCAGCTCGATGGTCTCCCTCAGCTCGCCATCCTCATGCAGGAGGCTTTCACGAAACCAGCAGTCATAGTGAATGCGGTATTTTTCCATATTGAGCCGCATATTCTCTATATTCCTCGGGAGGGCGAAATCAACCAGCGCCCGGCGCCGCTCCTCCGACGGCAGATGGAGATACCGGTCGCCGTATTCCTTCGCAAACTCCTCCGCCCGTTCCTTGATGTCCAGCCCCTGATAGCAGTCCTCCGGCAAGGGGTGCTTGTCCTCCCCTTCAAAAAGCTGGAGATAGCGCACCTCGAGCGAGAGGGCGAATTTGTCGATCTGGTTTCCGGCGTCGTTAATATAAAATTCCCGCGAGACGGTATAGCCCGCATGCTCCATCACCGCAGCGAGGCAGTCGCCCAAAGCGCCGCCGCGCGCGTTGCCCATATGCATCGGCCCGGTCGGGTTGGCGGAGACAAACTCCACCATCACCTTTTTGCCCTTTCCGAAATCGCTCTTTCCGTAATCCTTGCCGCAGGCGCGGATATCCTTCAGCACGGCCGAATAATATCCGGGGGCAAGAAAGAGGTTGATAAAGCCGGGGCCGGCAATCTCCAGCTTTTCGATATAGCTGCCCGAGAGGTCGGCGTGCCGGGAGAGCGCCTCGGCAATCTGGCGCGGCGCCTTTTTCAGCGCCCTGGCCCAGACCATGGCCGCGTTGACCGCAAAGTCCCCATGGCTCCGGTCGGCCGGCACCTCCACCGCGAAATCGGGCAGCGGCTCGGCCGCAAGCTCTCCGGCCGCGACCGCGCGTCCCGCCGCGGCCAGAATAATCTCCCGAATCTGTTCCTCGGTCTGCGCTACGATTTTCGACATAGTTTTATGCATTCCTTTCCCTTATGTTGCGCCCGGCCGACTTTGCGCCGGGTTCCGAAATTTTCAAAAAAAGCGGGGCAAAAGCCGGTGGACAGCGTACATTAGCTCACCGGCTGTCCGCCGGCCGGCTTTACGGTAATCTCCAGCTCGTTGCGGCTGATCAGATTGCTTTCCACATCAATCGTATAGCTCATCAGCAGCCGGCCGCCCATTTCATCCAGATGATTTTGAATCTGTTCGCCGAACACCCCGACCATCAGGCTGCCATACCCCGTCTCGTAATGTGAGAAGCTGCGCTGCCCCCGCTCGATCTGCAGGCGGCTGTCGCTGCCGCCCGAGCGCTGCATGATCACCGAATCGTTCCCGGTAATCTTGAGGGTGGTCGTCACCTCAGCGCCGTAGAGGGTGGGATCCTCCGCATAGGTTAAGAAGGTTTTTCCCCCGCGCGCGCCCATTTTGCCAACCGTAGTCAGCTCGACAATCTCAGCCTCCCCAGCGCCGGCGTCGACAACAAACTGCCGACCCTTGATGTGGATAATTACATCTTTCATGCACTGTGTCCTTTCTTTCAGACGATCCGGCTTAATACCGGGTGATGTCGATCAGTTCAACATGCCCGTCAATCTCCCGCCCTAAGAGCACGTCGGCAATCTGGGTAAAAGATTCGGCCCGGTCGCTTACATAATATTCCCCGACGGCGGTGCTTTTATTGTCCGAGAAAAGTCCCTTCTCCCGCAAAAAGGCGGAGGCGGCCATGGCGGCGGTATAGCCGGTGTTGATCAGCGTAACCTCCGGCCCCATGAAGTCGGAGATAAACGGAATCAGCACGGGATAGTGGGTACATCCGAGGATCAGGGTGTCCACCTGCTTCTCCCGCAAGGGGGTGAGATAGCGGCGCACCGCCTCTGTCGTGACGGTATCTCCGGGGGTGATCCAGCCAGCCTCCACCAACGGGACAAAGACGGGGCAGTCGGCGCTGTAAACCTGCAAATCCGGATTGATCGCCAGCAGCGCCCGCTCATACGCGCCGCTGCGGATGGTGGTGTTGGTTCCGATCACGCCGATACGGCCGCTCTTTGAAGCGGCGGCCGCCGCCTTCGCCGCCGGAGAAACCACCCCGATAAAGGGCACCGGCAGCTCCTCCCCCGTGTGGGCGGCCACCGAGCTGACCGTGCCGCAAGCGGCGATGATCAGCTTGACATCCTTCGAAAGCAGGAAGCGCTCATCCTGCCGGGCATAGTGGGTCACCGTCTCGGCGCTTTTATCCCCGTAGGGAACCCGCCCGGTGTCGCCAAAGTAAATGATTTTTTCCCCAGGGAGGGCGCGAACCATCTCCCGCACAACCGTAAGCCCGCCAAGGCCGGAGTCAAAAACTCCGATCGGCCGGTTATCCGACATATATACTCCATTCCTTTCTAAAACAGCGCGGCCGAAAAAGGCCTTCCGGCCGGCTGCAAAAAACATTTTTTAAAACCCGCTGCAAAAGCTTTGCAAAGGCAGAATAACCCAGATTATTCAAATTAAGTTTACCATACTCTTTTGGGAAACGCAAGAAACCGGCGGGAGAATTCTGGCCGCGCAGCCAAATATTTTTACCGCTCCGTGCAACATAACCAATCCCGCTTTTGGAGAGGATAAACAGTGCAACATTTTATATAAACGCAGCAAACGCAAAACCGCAAACGCCGTCGAAAAGGCACGGCTTAAAAAGCATTCGGAAAGGGAAGGAACAAGGCATGAAATTCAAAATACAGGATGATATGATCGTATTCGGAACCGGCGCACTCGGCTACGGATTGATCGAGGTTCTATGGCGCGGGTCAACCCACCCCACCATGCTGCTGGCCGGCGGCGTCTGCCTCCTCTCGCTTGGAGAGGTAAACCGCAGGATGGCGGGACAGCCACTGCTCTACCGCTGCGTCGCGGGCGGGTCGCTGATCACCGGAGTCGAGCTGGCCATCGGCGCGGTCTGCAACCTCGGGCTTGGGATGAACATTTGGGATTACAGCGGCATTCCGCTCAATTTCCGCGGGCAGATCTGCCTGCTCTTCTCGGTCGCGTGGGCGCTGCTGAGTATTGCCGCCATGCTGCTGGAGGGGGCGATGCGCCGCGCCCTCGCCGCCGGACATGGCATCCGGCCGGAAATACGGAGAGTGGTCTCCTCTCTACAAAATGCGGTCATAGAAAAATAGTTACACAACATCTTGTGCCATCGCAGAAATTCTTTTGCGAAATCCCGTTGACAAAATCCGACATCTATGCTATGCTGGTGGCGGTGGGAGGATTTGCCTCCCGGCCGTGGCCCGGTTCCTGACGGTTGAATGTGGAGCACCACAGTGGAGCCGGACGCTTTTCTTTTATTTTTTGCCGACCGTCTGGGCAGCATTCTGAAACTGTATTTCGGATGCTGTCTTTTTTTATGAAAAGGCAGCTTCGAAGAGAAAAGAAAGGACGATGCTCTTGTGAGAAGCACAGCATGGGCCGGCTTCAAGCCCGGAAAATGGCAGGAGGAGATCAACCTCCGCGATTTTATTCAGACCAACTACACCCCCTATAACGGAGGCGAGGGATTTCTCGCCCCGGCCACGGCGCGGACAAACGAGCTGAACGCCCGGCTGAACGCCCTTTTCAAAGCCGAGCAGGACAAGGGCGGCGTACTGGATATTGATACCGAAACGGTCACCTCCCTGCTCACCTACGCCCCCGGATACCTGGATAAAGAGAAGGAGATCATCGTCGGCCTGCAAACCGATCAGCCGCTCAAGAGAGGGGTCAACCCCTTCGGCGGCATCAACATGACCCGCAAGGCCTGCAAGGCCTACGGCTACACTCTCTCCGACAAGGTGGAGGAGGAGTTCACCTTCCGCACCACTCACAACGACGGCGTTTTTCGGGTATATAACGAGGATATCCGCGCCGCTCGCCACTGCGGCGTCATCACCGGACTGCCCGACGCCTATGGCAGGGGGAGGATCATCGGCGACTACCGCCGGGTGGCGCTCTATGGCGTGGACTATCTGATCGAGCAGAAGAAGGCGGACAAGGCGGCGGTTGCAAGCGGCCTTGTCGACGCGGAGAAAATCCGCCTGCTGGAGGAGCTGTTCCAGCAGATCACCTTCCTCGGCCGGCTGAAGGAGATGGCCGCCATGTACGGCTATGACATCTCCGGCCCGGCGACGAACGCGAAGGAGGCGGTGCAGTGGCTCTATTTCGCCTATCTCGGCGCGATCAAGGAGCAGAACGGCGCCGCCATGAGCCTTGGCCGGACGAGCACCTTCCTCGACATTTATTTTACCCGCGATATCGAAAACGGCCTGCTGGACGAGAGCGGCACGCAGGAGATTCTCGACGATTTTGTCATGAAGCTACGGATGGCGCGCCACCTCCGCACGCCCGAGTACAACGAGCTGTTCGCCGGAGATCCCATGTGGATCACCGAGTCGGTCGGCGGCGTGGGGGAGGACGGCCGTCCGCTGGTTACCAAAACCTCCTTTCGGATGCTGCACACCCTCTACACCCTCGGGCCGTCGGCTGAGCCGAACCTGACCGTCCTCTGGTCGAAAAATCTGCCGGAGGCCTTCAAGCGCTATGCCGCCAAGGTCTCCTGCGATACCGACGCGATCCAGTATGAGAACGACGACCTCATGCGGCAGAAATTCGGAGACGATTACGCCATCGCCTGCTGCGTCTCGGCCATGCGGGTCGGCAAGGACATGCAGTTTTTCGGGGCGAGAGCCAACCTCGCCAAGCTGCTGCTGATGAGTCTCAACGGCGGGCGGGATGAAAAAACCGGGATGCAGGTCGCGCCGGCCGGCCCGGCCTATGAGGGGGAGTACCTCGAGTACGACCGGGTGCTGGCGCTTATGGATCACTATCGCCCCTGGCTGGCCAAAACCTATGTCACCGCTATGAACATGATTCATTATATGCACGACAAATACGCCTATGAAAAGACCCAGATGGCGCTGCACGACACCGATGTGCACCGTTTTATGGCCTTCGGCATCGCGGGGCTGTCGGTGCTGACCGACTCTCTCTCGGCCATCAGATACGCCAGAGTCCGGGTCATCCGGGATGAGAGCGGTCTCATCACCGATTTTGAAACGACCGGAGAATTTCCGGCCTATGGCAACGACGACGATCGAGTCGACTCGATTGCGGTCGAGCAGGTGGAAAAATTCTTCCGCGCTTTGCAGGAGATTCCGACCTACCGCGGCGCCGAGCACACCCTCTCGATCCTGACCATCACCTCCAACGTCGTGTACGGCAAAAAGACCGGCTCGACCCCCGACGGGCGGAAGGCCGGCCAGCCCTTCGCCCCCGGTGCGAACCCCATGCACAATCGGGAGAAAAACGGCGCTCTCGCCTCCCTCAACTCGGTCGCCAAGCTGTCCTATGACATCTGCAAGGACGGGATTTCCAACACCTTCTCAATCCTGCCGCAGGCGCTCGGAAATGATGACGAGAGCCGGTACAAAAACCTCTGTGGCATCATTGACGGCTATTTTGCCCAGATGGCGCAGCACCTCAATGTCAACGTCCTCTGCCGGGAGACGCTGATCGATGCCATGGAGCACCCGGAAAAATACCCCAACCTGACCATCCGGGTCTCCGGCTATGCGGTCAACTTCCACAAGCTGTCGAGAGAGCAGCAGCAGGAGGTCATCTCCCGCACCTTCCACGAGGTGATGTAGCATGCCGGACGACAAAGTGGCAGCCGGCCGGCTACACTCCTTTCAGAGCCTTGGCGCGGTCGACGGACCGGGGCTGCGCTGCGTGGTGTTTTTGCAGGGATGTCCCTTACGCTGCGCCTACTGCCACAATCCCGACACCTGGGATTTTTCGGGCGGTACGGCCTCTACAGCGGAGGAGGTTTGCCGCCGCGTCCTGCGGTACAAACCCTACTTCGGGGCGGAGGGCGGCGTCACCTTAAGCGGCGGAGAGGCGCTGTCCCAGCCCGGGTTTGCCGCCGCGCTCTTCCGCCTCCTGCAAAAGGAGGGGATTCACACCGCCCTCGACACCTCCGGCGTCGGAGACCTCGCCGCCGCGAGGGAGATCCTGCGGTACACGGACCTCATCCTCTGCGACATCAAATTTTCATCGGAGACGGACTACCGCCGATACTGCGGCGGCTCTCTCCGGGCGGTGGAGGATTTCCTCCGTCTGAGCGAGGAGATGGAGGTTCCCCTCTGGGTGCGGCATGTCGTCGTACCCGGCCTCACCGACCGGGAGGAGGAGGTTTCGAAGGTGCTTGCGATCGCGCAAAAATATAAAAATTTGCAAAGGATAGAACTTCTCCCCTTCCGCAAGCTCTGCCAGAGCAAGTACGATGCCATGGGAATTCCCTTTCCGCTGGAGCGAACGCCGTCCTGCGGCAAAGAGGCGCTCGCCCGGTTGACGGCACTGATTCCGCCCGCACTGCGATAAAGGGCGGGGCGGCTCTCCCCTTCCTCCGGAGAAAGGCAAGCCCGGCAGACCGGTTTGCAGAGGGTGGTCTTTTAAAGCGACTTTTTGAAAAGCGGCCGACATTCTGACCGGAGAGACGGTTGGGCACACGGTCGTTCGCCCGCGCTGCGATAAAGGGCGGAGCGGCTCTCCCCTTCCTTCGGAGAAAGGCAAGCCCGGCAGACTGCGGCCTTTTTCCCGGGAGGCGAAGCGGCTGGCGGCAGTCTTTTTTCTGGCGGCGGTGTTTTGCAAAGCGGCGCGCCCGAAAACAAAAAATTCCGATTTTATTTGCTTTCATCCCATAAATTTGTTATTATGGAGTTGTTTACATGCGGCCGCGCCCGAAGGCCACGGGAGAAGGGCTTCTGCCGTCCCTTACAAAGGTATAAAGGATGATCCGGATGAAACGTATCAGAGCCTATCGCAATTATATTATATTGTTTGTCTTTGTCGTTGCGGCCTTCATTGCCTATAAGATCATTGACAATGTTCCCGCGATGGCCGCCGCCCTCTCGACGCTGGCGGGAATTCTCTCTCCCTTTCTTACCGGGTTTGTGATTGCCTTTGTCCTCTCCATCCCGATGAACCGGATTGAAAAGTGGCTGAAAAATTCCAAAAAGGCTTTTTTAAACCGGCACACGCGCGGCATTGCGGTCGCCGTCTGCTATATCCTGCTGATCGCGCTGGTCGGCGGCACACTGGCCTTCGTCATTCCGCCCCTGACGCGCAGTCTTATCGACCTGATCGGCAAGCTGCCGAGCTATTATGCCGCAGCGAAGGAGTGGATAAACTCCCTCGCGGCGGACGGAAAGATCGCCGGCTTTACACTCGCCTTGCCGGAGGAGTTTTCGGCCGCCAAGCTGCTGTCCGATATTGATCTCAGCGCGCTGTCCACCTACGCGCAGGGGGTCTTTGCCTTCGGCAGCGGCATCGTCAACCTCTTTTTGTCCCTGATTATCTCCATCTACATGCTGCTGAGTAAGGAGTCGCTGATCGGCTCTCTCAAGCGGCTGGTGCGGGTGGTTACCCCAAGGCGGGCTTCCGCCGTCCTGATCAAATATACCGACCTGATCAGCGACACCTTCTACAAATACATCTACAGCCAGCTGGTGGACGCCCTGATCATCGGCGTGGCCTGCGTCATCACTTTCCTGATCGCCAGAGTCCCTTATGCCGCGCTGCTCGGCATCGCGGTCGGCCTCGCCAATCTGATCCCCTATTTTGGCGCGATTATTTCGGGGGTCTGCGTCGTGCTGATCTGCCTGCTGTCCGGGAATCTGGCGCAGGCGATTGTCGTCGCCATACTGATCCTCGTCATCCAGCAAACCGACTGCAACCTGATTCAGCCCAAAATCATCGGTGTAAATGTCGGAATCAAGCCGATCTATGTTCTGCTGGCCATCACGGTCGGAGGAGGATTATTCGGCGTACCCGGCATGATCCTCGGCGTTCCGGTCGTCGCCGTGCTCAAGACCATGCTCTCCGACTTCATCCGCTTCCGGGAGGGGCAGATGGCCAAAGCCTCCTCCAAACGGAAGGGAGGGGCTGCGCCCTCCGCGCAGGAGGCGGCCGCTGACCGGGAGGCGGACGCGGAAACCGACCTGGAGGCAGACGCGGATGAAAACCCGGAGGCAGAGGCGTAGGGCAAAAAGTCCCTGCGCCGCCGGATGCTTTTTGCCCGGCGGCCTCCTCCACTTTGCTTCTCCCGCCTTGCATCTTCTGCTATTCCTCTCGTTTTGCCTCTCCCGCCGTTTCTCCTTATTATTCCTCCTTGCTGTTTCTCCCTACCGCCTCTACCCGCTGCCGCGCGCCTGCGCGCTTAGCTGCGGCACCTCGTCCGTTTTTGTTTTTTGCCGGGCTTTTGCATTGACAAACGCGGCAAAATCCTGTATGATATTCTGGTATCCGACTCCTCCTGATTTGCAAATGTCTCGGTAGCTCAGCTGGATAGAGCACCGCCCTCCTAAGGTTGCGTTACAACGGTCACCTCAAAAAAACTAAATAAGGGATTGCAGTTCGACTTTGATCGGGCTATAATCATATATCAGACACGTCCATATAGCTCAGCTGGATAGAGCACACGCCTCCTAAGCGTGGGGTCGGAGGTTCAAATC
>OMNU01000166.1_pt1 | contig 29254 bp, 27 predicted proteins | sample 1673511 | NCBI WGS metagenome assembly OMNU01 (sample SAMEA103958113, study PRJEB25191) | human gut metagenome | reverse complement strand
CGAAGGTGGCGTCCACGTTGCCCTTTACGGCGGCGGTCAGTGCCGCCTGCCCGCCGTTCTCCGCCAGCCATGCCACGCTGTCCGCCGTGCCGGGGAAGAAGCTGGAGTTGGCCGCGGTCATGCTGGTGTCGATGGTCACGCCGTATTGCGCCCGCGCATACTCGTTGCCCGCCTGGATAGCCTCCGCGATGGAGTAGATGTCCCCGCTGGCGGCAGGCTTAGGCGCGGGCGTAGGTTCGGGCGTAGGAGCAGGTTGTTCCTCCTGTTTCTCTGCCGGCTTCTGTGTAGGTGCCGGTGTGGGTGCGGGAGCAGGTTTATCCTCCGGCGCAGACGCGGGTGTCGCTGGTTCTCCCGGTGCAGTGGGTGCAGGATTCTTTTCCGCTTCTACATCCGTAGGCGTATCCACCCGTTCGACAGGCAGCGGCGCATCCGCACTGCCCTCGGCTTTTTCCTCCTTCTGCGGCATTTCAGCCTTGTCCTCCACAGGTGCGATAACCTGCGCCGTACTCTGCAGTGGAGGCGTTGTCAATGTGGAAACACCCTTTGTCTGCCCGCAGGCCGTGAGCAGCAGAACGCCCTCCAGCGCGAGCAGTGCTAATCGTCTTTTTATCATTTTCTGCACTCCCTTCTTTTCCTGTTGGTTTTATTTTAATCATGCTTATCCCCGAAAATCAATAGGCCCACAGACTTTATTTTGGGCGGCATAAGCATTTAAAATAAAGTCTTGACAAGCCTTTTGACACTACCACTTGGAGAGAATCTTTCCGTACATCTGACGCTTGTTACTGTCAAACCGCTTGACCGTCAGGATCACGGTGTCTCCGATCTCAAAGTCGCTGTCCTCATACTGATAAGCATAGGAGCACATACAGACAGTGCCATCCGGCAGGTTGCAGAAGACACCTCCGGCATACTTGCCGGAGATCACAGCCTGCCGCCGGCTGTTGACAGGGTGACGCCGCTCGGCCCCTTCAAAGGGATCGGACAGCGCTGCCTTCACAGAAATCCTGAGCCGATCCGCATCGGCGTCGTAGTCCGTCACTACGCAGTCCAGTTCCTGCCCGGGGCGGTAGACAGCGCGCAGATCTGATACGGACGTATAGCAGAGATCCTTCTGCGTCAGACGAATGTCATGGCCATAGCACTCCACCGTGCAGCGGACAGGGCCAACATCAATGACACGGCATTTCAGCCGTGTACCGGGTGCGTTCAACTCTGCCCGATGGGCAAAGTAGGAACGGCGCGTCTTCATGGCCGACTTACGGGAAGCCAGCGCAAAGCCGTTTTCCCTGTCCACCTTGATGATGTTGAAGGACAGCGTCGCGCCCATGATATGATTCAGGGACATTCCGGGCCGCCCTTCTCCTGACCACATTTCCGTTTCGGGAATCAGGATACGCACACGGTAAGGGACGACGATGGCGCAGGACAGTTCCCGCTTTCGCACCTCGCCGGTCCTGCGGCTGCGTACATTCAGCGAGAACATATCTACACCGATTACCGTACCGTTGAGGGGGCTGCCGCCGCGATAGGACGCGTAGATGGCATTCCATTCCCGGCGTTCCTCCTCAGATAGATTGCGATCCAGCTTATGGAAATCCAGATGAAAGAACTTCTCGCGGTCACTCATCTCCGGCCTCGGTGCAGATGCTTCCTGTTCCTCTGCGGGAGGAGCTTCAGCCATGGGCGGCGAGGCATCTTCTTCCACAACAGCTACTTCGACTTCTGCGGTGGTTTCCGGATTGGGCGGAGAGCCTTCCTGTGATGCGGGTTCCTCCGCAAAGTCTACGGTCATATCCGCATCATCGGAGGACGGTTCTTCTGCATCTTCAGATGTTTCCGTTGGGGCCATTTCGGTTTCGGCGTCAGTTTCTGATGGCACAGACGGAATCTCCAAGTCCTCTCCGTGCGGAGTACTCCCAGTCAGGATGTCAGAAGGCAGCTGCTCCACGGGGTCGGGTGTCGTTTCTACTGTGGATTCCGTGACCTCCACAGGGGGATCAGACATTGGTTCGGTCGGGATGGCTTTCTTTCTTGCCATTTGGTTACCTCCTCGTTTTAGAATGTCGTTTTTTTATTCGCAAAGAAACGGTGTGTACCGTCCTTTTGCTTCTGTGCAACAATCTGGCGATCCGGCAGTTCCTTGCCTTGCAGGGCGAGGGAGTGTTCCGGAAGCCAGATGAGCCGCTCTTTTTCTCCAATCTCTATACGGCGAAAAGAGGGTTCGCGTTCTGCGGTCAAAGCTGCCACATAGTAGGCGGTCAGCTCATCACCGAAGAGAAAACAGAGCAGAGCGGGCAGACTGGTGGGGATAGAGAATTGAAGCGGACACCCGCCTGTGATCTCCAGCATCACGTCGATGCTCTCCAAAAGCAGCGGATTTGCCGTTTTTGTGATAAGACGTATCACATCGTCTTCCACACAGACAGCGTGAGAGATCCCGATGAGCTGCCGCAGCATGGGCGTCAGATGCTCCGGACGCATGGTCATTACCCGTTCTCGGTACTTGCCATACAGCAGCGCGAGAAGCTGGTTGCGTCGGATACAGCCGACCTTGCCTAAGATCTCCATGATGCACTTTTGCTGGTTGGTCAAAAGCATGGCTATATCACCTCCTATGGCCCGCCAAGGCTGTTGAGGTAGGGATCAACGACCAAATCGCTTTCACCCTCCGTGATGCAGTTGAACAGGACAGCCATAGTATATTGGATCGAGTTGCGGATATTGCGATCCTGATTGGCTCGCAGTCGCTGCTCCGTATCGCGCAGCGTTAAGTTGTCCAGATCGTGGAGTCTGTGACGCACCCTACTTTGCGGCAGTGTGGCGTTGCCTACCCGAAAGCTGTCCGAATAAAAAAGCCGCTCGATGGCCGTTTCAAAAATGCGGGCCATCTCCGGCTCAAAAGATGAGAGCTCACAGGCATCCAGAATGCCGGTAAGCTCTTCTTCGTCCGGTCCCTCCGTGACGGATGGACTGACTTCAATATAACTCTCATCGTTCTTCCTCTTATCAGTATAACTTGGCCGCGGATTTTGCGGTTCTGTAGGCGCAGCATCTGCGGTTCTTGAACTGCTGCTTTCGCCGTTCTTGAACCGCCTATCCTGCGGTTCTGGGGGATCAAGAGCCGCAATATCCGCGGTTCTTGCGCCGCATTCCTCCGGCTCCATAAATGGCGCGCACTGGTAATCCGGATCATCCATGGGCTGTACGCAGGCGAGATATATCTGGTTGGCGTCGCCGCGCCCGCAGCGTTTTTCCCAAATCAGGTGAAGCTCCGCCAGCTTACGGAAGGCGGCGGACACTCGCTGCTCACAGATGCGCAGCTCCTGTGCCAACGCTTTGCGGGGGAAGATCACAAAGACCTCGCCATTGTCATTGACCCAGCCGTTCCTGCGGGAGAGCTGAAAGCGGTTCAGCAGGAAGGTGTAGGCCACCTTGGCGTCCAGGCTCATTTCCGCGTACCGTGGGTCAGAAAATAACCACCGCGGCATTTGCAGATGGTGGACGCTCTGTATATCCGTTTGCTTCATAAGCGCAAACGCAGGGCGCTGGTTCAGTTTTGCGGCTTTCATACCGGCCCCTCCTCATATCATTTTGTTATTCTGCCTGTTTTCGTGGCGCAGGCTTCAGCTCCACCATGCCGAGATCGTCGCCATCCACCTCATAGGTAAAATCATCGTCCTCTGCCGCAGAGTCCGGCGACTCTGCCTGTGGGGCAGGTGTCCGTTCTTCGGCAGGGGGCTTTTCTTCCTTCTGCGGCACGGCGGCCGATTTTTCCTGTGCCTTTTGCTTCCATGCGGGGATGTAGTCCACCACGCGGCAGGTTGTAAGTCCGGCGAAGTCCGGTAATTCTTCCGGTGTCAGCTTATAAAGCAGCGCAGGCCGGTGGCCTTGAAACAGTGCCAGGCACTTTTGCTGATCTAAGCGTAGCACCTCATCCGGCTGCATCAAGTCCCGCTGGATATTGCTGCGGGTTTTGGAATAAGGCCGGGTGCTGTTGTAGATGGGTGAAAACAGCGGCTGCATGGGCATCTGGTTATTGGTGACAGCGATGGTGACCTTGCCGCACTTTTCGGAGATGTACTTGGCGGAGGTCAGGTCGTTGCAGCCCATGTAGATGGTCTGGTTAAAGGTGTTGAGCTGATTCTCCCATTCTTTTCCGGGATACCGCTGCTGCCACTGGCTGAGGCTCTGTACCACCACCTGACACGCAATGTTGAAGCCGCGCACGCTGTTCAGTGCGTCGGCAATGCCCTCCATGTATCCGATGTTGCAGTATTCGTCCAGACAGAAGTTTACCAGTATCGGCAGCCGACCGCCCTTGCAGTGGAGCCGTGCGTAGTTGGAAAGCTGCGGCATAGCCAAGGAAAAGAACAGTGAACTGAGAAAACGGTAGGCACTGTCCTGCGCGGAAATGATGATAAAATACGCGCAGGGTCGCTGTCCCGGCAGTACGAGATCAACATCGTGGTTGCGGGTGATGGTGTCCACCAGCTTGTTCTGGAAGATAGCAAGCCGGTTGCCAAGGCCGGTGATGATATTGCCCCAGAGATTTTCGCGGGCTTTCAGGAACAATCCATGATGACCCTTGGCGGGGTGATCGGGCGGCAGAGACGCCAGCGTGCGGTTCAGCTCATTGACGCTCATGGTGGCGAGGATCTGATACACGTCGCCCAGACCCCGCTGCTCGATGGGCAGCAGATCGCCCTTTTCATCCCGCAGATTGCAGACGTAGTGGATCAGAGCCATCAGGAGATTCAGCTCCGCACGGCTCCAAAAGTCGTCGGCCTCCTTGGGACTGGAGGTGTTTTGGATAATGGTGTTGGCTACCGTCTGCACCAGATCCGTTTCTGTGTCCAGTCCATAGAGACAGTTCCAGCCATCCGAGTGTGCCATGTCCAAAAAGTTGACCGCTTTGACGTAATGGCCGTTTTCACGGAAGTAGGGGGAAAGCTGCTCGAACAGCTCGCCCTTTGGATCGACACAGAATACAGACTCCTTCCGCTGGGCGCAGCCCATCAGAAAAGGCAGGATCAGGCCGCGGGTCTTCCAACTGCCCGGCGCGCCGATGCAGAGAAGGTTGTTGTTCTCGCCGGGTATCATGCGGTGTGCCACATAGGCGGCGTATTTGTCCGGGTCCTCCGGCCGCTCCTTGATCTTACCCAGCAGCATCCCGGACACACTACGTATGGGACCAATCTCCAGAAAGGCTTCCATCTCCCGCTTGGAGAGAAAGCCAGAGGAGCCGTGTGTTCCGTCCGGAAGAATATCAAAGCCCCGTGGGTCCCGTGTGTACTTATATCCGGAAAACCAAAGGTACCCGCGCTTGGTCACAAGGCAGAACATCAGCACGAAGAACGCAGTGGCTTTCAGCCCAAAGCCGGAGAATATCGCCAGCCAGTTGCGGATCGGATCTAATATCCAGATGGCGGTCACATCCTGCCCCGTGTTATGAAAGACCGCGTCAATACCAAGGCGCATGGAGTTCAGGAGCATCCCGTAAAAATACCAGCACACCAGTCCGACGGGAATGTAGAGAGGCAGTTTCTTTTTATGCCGCTGGAACCATACGCCCCAGCGGGCTTCAACGGTATCCTCCAGCTTTTCCAGAAGCTTTGATAAGCGGGGCATGGATCATCTCTCCTTTTTCTGTGACATAGGGGGTGTCCGGTGGACGGTAGGGCTTCGGCGTTTTACCCAGCAGCTGTGTGATGGCGTCCTCGGTCAAGGTAAAGACCCGCGCTTTTCCGGTGTCCTGATAGCGCGGACCCCATACTTCTGCTACCTGCTGCGGCAGAGCGGCCAATACGAGCTGCGAATAGCCCTGCTCCCGTGCCAGCGTATAGGCGGCGTCCACACGGCGCAGCTCCATGTCAGCCGCCAGCACGAAGGGCTGTCCCTGAAACAGCGCGTCCCAGCAAGGTCGATCAGGCGGCGGAGGGCGGTAATGGCCTTTCAGAGCCAATCGCGTCAGCCTCTGCCGGTAATCCGGCTGAGCCATGATCTGAAGCTGTGTCACACCGGTATCGTCGCAGGGCAGAAGATAAACCGGCTGCTGGAACCAGCGGGCAGCGGCGTCGTAGGTCATGAGCTTGCTCTCGTCCTCTGCCATAGGCTTGTCCAGTTCGGTAAGCATATCTGAATAGCTTTCGCCGCAAAAAAGGAAGCTGCGTGTTCCGGGCAATTTTGCTGTATTGTTCTGAAAGGCAGACAGCTCATCCATGGGGCAAAGGCAGCCGATGTCCGGACAGACATAGTGCGCGGCACAGAGCAGATCCCCCACGTGGAGTAATGCTGCCGTGCGGGTGCTACCCCATGGGTTACGGCCACGCCCGCGACCGGCAGAGGTGAGAAATAAGGCATTTCCCTCCGCCAGTTCATCCGGCTGCGTAGCATAGATGTTGATACCGGACTGATAGGCTGTCAAAAGCAGGGAAGCAAGCCGCAGCCGCCGCACGATGGCATCCGCATGGTACGTTCTCGGCGTATCCGGCAGCCATATGGTTCCCGCCAGCAGCCGACGTCCCTCCGCAGTAAGGATCAGGGCCTCACTTTTGCTGTGGTATTTGATAAGCTTCATCGCCAGCAGGTTCGATAGTTCTGTCTCGCTGACGACCCGCAGCAGCTGGGCGGGACGGATATACTGGCACCATCCCAGCAGCCGCAGCGCCTCGATCTCACGCACACAAAAAACCATTCGCACCCTCATTCCTGTGAACGCCGAAAGCACCCTTACACCGTGCCGGTGTAAGGCCACTTTCGGCGCCTTTCTCGCATCAAATCTGTTGGCTCCCCGTAGAAGGCAGTTTATCCACCGCTGCGGGCAGGAACAAGGGCACGGAAAAGCTTGCCGGCAAAAGGCCTTGCGGGGCGTATATACCCAACAGATTTTGCTTTCTGAGGAAGCGCGGGATTTTGCTCCGGTTTGGCAGAAAACCTGTTGGGGGTCTCAGCCTTAATACAGCCCTGTAACGCTGTAATCTCCCGCCCGTGCGAAGAAGAAATCCGGCGCGTCCTTCATGTCCAGTACGGTGATATGACACACATTCTGGCAGCTCCGTGTGGAGAGCAGTGCCACCGACAGCGTATACTGGTCATCGTCGGGGATCACCCTGCCCTTGACGGCGTTGCTGACCGCTTTCCAGCCCTTGTTGTCCTGGTCGAAAATGTGGCGGCCATCCACATCGCTGTATTCCTCGATCACCAGCAGCGCGCTATTGAAATGAGGAAGCTGACCGCCGCAGGCTTCATAGGCGTCCAGCAGCTCCACCAAGGTTTCCGTCAGCCATGCGGGCGGTTGGAAGCGGCAGTGGGGCAGCAGGGTATTGATGCGGATATGGAGCCAGTCGATGCCGATACGTTCCACGCTGCCCACCACCTCCAACGGACGAAGGGTGCGCCCCCGTTTATACCCGCCTGTGCCGGGACTCTGCTGTTCGCAGAGGCGGCGGAGCTGCAAGGCGGTATCCTCAAAACTGCCGCATAACTCCTCCAGCATTTTCTGGAAGGTACCGGGCGGCAGATTGTCCGCTTGGATCAGCAACTTGCGGGCGTCTATGGCGGCGTCTTCCGTCAGGCGCTGGATCTCCCGTAAATCAGTTCGTTTGCTCATTTTGTTCCTTTCTTCCGGGCCTGCCGGTCGGTGGGCGATGTGGTAATGGCGTCATATTCCTTTTTCGTGACATGGAAGGCCACGGGGACGTGATTATACCCGATGCACAGCAAGCCCTCGCCGCGCCGGAAGCGTGTGATCTGCCGCACCTCCTCTTCCGAGAGGTTGAGGATCTGCTGAATGAGGCGGGCCTCCTGCTCCTCCATCTGCATGACGAATTTGATACGACTGGAGTCCAGAATGCCCTTGCCGTACTTACCGCCCTCCAGACTAAACAAATCCTGCATACCCTGCGTAGAGGTGATGGCAATACCGCCAAGGCCGCGGATGGTCTTGACCATCTCCTGCACATAGGCAGCAGCCAGTGGATTGGAACCGGCTCCTACCAGACTCCACAGCTCATCCGCAATCAAGGCGGACAGCTCGCCGCCCGCGTTCATGATAATGTCGTTGGCCACGTCGATGGCCCAATAGATACCGGGTAGGATCAGATCATCCGGCATGCCCGAGGTGTCCAGCACGATATACTTGTTGTCGATGCTGATGTGATTGCGGCGGCCCATGGCGGCGGCAGAGCCAGTCACATAGCGGGTCAGTACCACCGCCAGATGCTTGGTCTCCGCCTTTTCCAGTAGGACATTGTACCAGTCGGGGATAATGGGCATCTCCTTGAATGCGCCGTTTTCATCCACCACGGAGGCATTGTCAAAGGTGATCCCATAGCGGTCATAGCACTCTACCAGTGAGGCGTCCAGATAGTTCTTGTCTTCCTCCGTGAGATCCTTCTTTTGCAGGGAGTACCAGATGATGAGCCGGGAGATCTTATCCGCCAGCACGGAGTCGTCCCGCGCCGCCAGCTCTTGTATTCCGGCATAGGCGTCCAGTGTCTTGCGGCGGATAGCCATGATATTGGGACAATCCCGCGAGGAGGGGGACAAGCGCAGATACAGGCCGCCCAGCTGCTCACAGTTGGGGCGGAACTCGTGGCCCTTCTTGGGAATGACGCACACCACACGCTTGCCCTGCTCCCGCAGACGTCCGGCCAGGCATTGGAGCGTTACGCTCTTGCCGGCGCCGGAGTTGCCGCCGATCCACCAGTTGCCGTTGGTGTATTTATAGTCGTCGTAAGGGTCGAGGAACACTGGGGACTTGTTGTAGAGATTCAGCCCCAGAAAAATGCCGTTGCGGTCGCTGTGCTCATAGGACACAAAGGGGAAAGCCGCGGCTACGCCGGTAGTCAGCGCGTTGCGGCGGCTCTTACGCTCAATGTCGGCATCCAGTGTGACCAGCGGCAGTGTGGAGAGGAAGCCTTGTTCATTGGCGTAATCGCAGCGACGAGCGATCATGTCCACCGATACACACAGCTTCTCCACAGCGGTGACGCGCTGCTCCAGCGTATCCGGATCGTCCGCCACCACTTCGATGAGGGTGTGCATATAGTAGAAGTCCTCCCCCTGCCGGTTCATGACGTCCTTCAGGTAGAGACCGGAGGTGATGGCACTGTCCAGCTCCTCATAGTCCTGACGGGTATCTCCCACATCCCGCATCCGGCTGCGGTTGAGCATGGTGGTCTGCGCAATTTTGGAGAGGATCTTTTCCCGGTTCTGGCGGGTAAAGCTGAAGCTGACATTGACGCCCTCGCCCGCCTCCACCAGCGGCGCAAGCCAACAGGAGCCGACTGTGGTGCTGTAGCCATAGCCGGTGATGTAGAGATAGGCATGAAAAACGCCGTCCACTACGATGTAGTCACGGCTTTTCGTATCAATGGCGGTGGGGGAGAGAATGTCCAGAATGGTGGTAGAGCCGGCTTCCAGCTCGGAGAGATCCGGCCTTTCCGGGCCGAACAGCAGCCGTTTCAAAAGCGGCTGCTTCTTGATAACAGGCTCGGCTTCTGCCGGTGGTACGGGTTTCTTTTGCTTTTTCATTGGTGATACTCCTATGATAGATGGTGTGGCTGATGCAGTCCATTTCAAAAACATAAAATGAAACACATCAAAAACATAAAACAAAATCCTTCAAAAACACAAAACGAGATTGACGTAAATAGAATTTTTGCGTATACTATAGAAGAACAGGAGGTGCAGCGTTATGCAGCAATACTTGCCACGAATCGTAGACCGTGAACTGGCCTTGAGGTTAGAGGCGTTTGGCGCGACTTTGATTGTCGGCCCCAAGTGGTGCGGAAAAACGACAACGGGTCAGCAGCAGGCGAAGAGTATTCTGCGGATGCAAGACCCAGACAAAAAGGCAGCCTATCTTGCGACTGCTGAGGCGAAACCTTCGTTGCTTCTTAAGGGTGATAACCCGAGACTGATTGACGAGTGGCAGATTGCCCCCGTCCTTTGGGACGCTGTGCGAACTGCGGTAGACATCCGGCAGGAAGAAGGCCTGTTTATTCTGACGGGCTCCACCTCCGTGGATGATAAGAAGATCATGCACACGGGGACAGGACGAATCGCCCGCCTGAAAATGTATCCCATGAGCCTGTACGAGTCTGGCGAATCCAATGGACAGATTTCGCTGAAAACGTTGTTTGACCAGCCAGATGCGGATATTGATGGGGTCACAAGTCCGCTCTCTATCGAGCAGTTGATTTTTGCCGCGTGTCGAGGAGGATGGCCAGCAACACTGCGCAGAAAGAGCCAAGAGGCTCAGCTTTTGACTGCACGGGAATATATCACAAATATTTGTGAGTCTGATGTTTCCACAGTGGATGGCGTACAACGAAATCCCGTCTGGACCAGCCTGATCCTACGTTCCTATGCCCGGAATATCTCCACACTGGCGAAGAAAACCAATATCCTGAAGGACGTGTCCGCCAATGCGGACGGTATAACTGCCCCCACATTGGATTCGTATCTGAACGCGTTGGAGCGCCTTTTTGTGATAGAGGACATTGATGCGTGGTGTCCAGCTATCCGCTCGGCAACAGTAATACGATCCGGTAAGAAACGAGGTTTTACAGATCCGTCCATTGCCGTAGCCGCTATGGGGCTTACCCCCGAGTATCTGGAGCAGGATCTAAAGACCTTCGGCTTTATCTTTGAGTGTCTTGCCATCCGAGATCTGAAGGTCTATTCCTCAGCTTTAGGTGGAAAGGTATCTTATTATCATGACCGGCTTGATTTGGAGGCAGACTGTGTATTGCATCTTTCTGATGGAAGGTACGCGCTGATAGAATTTAAGCTGGGCAGCCGTGAGATTGAAGAAGGCGCTCAGCATCTGCTTGAAATCAAGAATTTGGTCCATCAAGCCATTGAAAACGGCACGACCAGCCTGCGGGAACCAGATTTGTTAATGGTCATTACAGGCGGAGAAATCGCGTATACCCGGCCTGATGGGGTGAAGATCATTCCGATTGGCTGCTTAAAGGACTAAGACTAATTTGACGGGAAAGGGCATCGCTGCTGCGATGCCCTTTCATTGTGTCTGCGCCTCATACACGCCATGCACTGCCGTGGTCATGTCAAACACGCCCTCCGGCAGCTTGACGCGCTGGCTGGTGCGCTTGTTGATGATCTCATAGAGCAGCTCCAGCGCAAAGTCATCCGCATAGCGAGGCTCCTGCACCTCCAGTTCACACAGATCCAGATAGCGGCGGGCGGTGTCGGCCTCCTCGTTGAGCCGCTGGATAATGCCCTGTACGGTGTTGGGGGACGCCCGCATCTGCGATTCATACTGGAATACCATAAAGAACCGGTGCTGCAAAGCGTCGCTGGCCACACCCATGCCGATGTCCTGAATGTTGTCCTGGATCATGTCACGGCAATAGGCGTTGTCCTCGTTCTTTGCGTACTCCTGCATCCGCTCAACGTAGCGTGATATGTCGGCAGGCAGCGTCCGTGCCTCAAACTGCATGTGATCCGGCGCGATCTTCAGATATGCGGCAAAGGCTTCCACGATGGCCTGCCGGTCCTCAGCAGACTTCAGGTAGATGTTCACCGGTACGATCTCAAGGATCTTGATAAAGCGGTTGTCCTTTGTGATAACCACGCCGCCGATGATATTTTTGACGGGCAGCCAATCCTGAATGCTGCCCTGATAGCTGGCGGTAGCGTTGGTCTCCACACCGCCGCCAAATAGCGCTTTTTTGATACTCATGCCGTTACCACTCCTCTGAAAAACATCATGCGCCTGCGGCAGTGCCATGCCCACCAGCCTTTCAACCAGCGTGTCAGACTGTCATCGCTGACGCCCATCAGCCCAAAGCCGCCGATGGGGACGACCAGTGAGACGGTCACGATGATCTTCGGCGTCAGGGAGAAGGGCAGATATGTCAGGCACACATACAGCACCGGCAGGCATAAAAGAAGGGCCTCGATGAGATTGCGGATCTCAAACAGGCCCAGGATCCGTCCGGCATTGGTAAAGTTGACAGGGATATAGTAGGTGTCAGTATTCATCCTCGACCTCCTTCGCGGGCTGCAAAAGCCGCCCTTTATAGGTTTGATATTCTTGCTTTAATTCTTCCGGCGCACCGTCCCATTCCGCCAGCAGCCGCTCCATCCCGAGACAGATCAGATGCTCGTGGTACTCGGTAGGCGGAATATCCGCCAGCTCCATGCGGCTGAGATGCTGGTTGCTGATGTTCATGCGTCCGGCAAGCGCTTTCAATGTGATCTTATATTTGATGCGCAGAACGCGCAGACGGGTGGGAACGTACATTATCCGGCCTCCCTGTATTCGATGTAGGGGATGCGGCACCAGCCCTGCCAGCCGCGTCCGGCGACCTCTGTCCGTACTACGCCGAACTTAGTACCCATGGCCTCCACCGCGTAGCCGTTGCCTACATAGACGCCGATATGCCCCTGTTTCCATAGGGCGATGCCCACAAGCTCCGGCATGGTGTCCATTGTTCCCGTCATACCGGCCTTCTGGGCGTTGGCGTACATCTGGTCAGCACCCACATCGGGCATTCCGTTTGTGCCGTAGTTGATGGAGCCGCTGGCGGCGTCAAGCCACCCATAGCCTTTGATGAGCCCAATGCAGTCCGCCGTGCGTCGGCCCAGCCAGTTGGCGCGGATAAAGTCCTCATATTTGCCGACGCCCTCCGGATACTGCTGGAGCTTATAGTTGAACAGAGCTTCTGTCAGGACATTTCCATAGGTACCCCAGCAATAGCCCCAGTTGTTTTCCCACGCCTGCATGGCGTAGGCGGCAAGGTCTACACTGTTCTTGGTGGAGGGGCTGACAAAACCGGACGTGTCAATGGTGTCGCCGTAGCTGCCGCCATGCTCATAGTCTCCGGTATAGCCGGTGTCGCCGCTGTAATTGGGACGATATGGCGCGTAGTATTCCGCGTATTCCTCCAGCGCGTCGCTCTCGGTCAACACCTCATACAGCGCACCTGCCCATGTGCGGGCATCTTCCTCAAAGGAGAGCTGATCCATAAATGCCTCCGGGTCAAGGTGGTCAATTTTGATGACCAGCGTTCGCTTGAGCAGGCCGCCGAACTCGAAGATGTTCAGTGTCGGCTCATAGCGGAGCCGGGAGGTCGCCAGTGATAGCACGGCCTCCGTGGTCATTACCTCCAAGTCCTGCTGATAGGCCACAGAGCTGATAGCAATGAATCGGCGCAGGTCATCCTCATCAAAGTCGCTGTTGATCTCCACCCCGTCGATCTCTATGCCCTCCTCTTCATATTGCTGGATAAGGCTTGTCACGATGGCGTCGATCTGCGTATTCTCAAAGTCCTCCAGATCCATATAGAACCCGCCCAACGTCATGGCTTGCCCTGTCATGCGGGCAACGGGCACTGTCCCGGAGGAGGAAAAGCCAAAGAAGATATTGGGAAGGTAGGCAAAGATCAGCATAGGCAGCACGATCAGTGCCACCAGCACCCAAATTGCCAGCTTGGCGAGAAACGGCGCGGCCTCCTTTGCCGCCGCTACGGCGGCACCGTGGACGCCGCCAGCCGCGGCTGCCTTGGCGATCCTCGCGGCGCTGACAATGCGCTTTGCTGTGTCGATGCCGCTGTGCTGGCGCTGGTTATCCTGCATGGCTGTCGTCCTTCTTCTTGCCAGCCCGCTTGCTGCTCTTGGCGTCCTTCGGGACAGACCGGCCCGATACGGTGGGCTGTTTCACCGGTGTAGGGATATGCGGCGTCTGCTTGGGCGCACCTTGGGTATTCTTCGTGGGGCTGACGGTCGGCCTGCGGGTGCTGTGGCTCATTCCTGCGGTATCGGGACGAGTTCCGCTGCGCTGACCGGTGGACACAGCAGAGGGGGCAGTACGCCGTTCCTGCGGTATCGTGCTGGTGCGTGGCGCCTTGGTTGGAGCATTGGCAGACGTGGGAGCCGGACGTGCGGTTTTTCCCGCCACGGTGGGACGGGCGGGGCCGGTATTCCTGCTGTATCGGCTCTCAAAAGCAGAGGTCGCCGTATGCTGCTGGGCGGCAGAGGCGGTGTGCTGCTGCGCGCCTGCCTGCACATGACTGCTGCGGCTGACGGTATGGCCCGCTTTTCCTGCGGTATCGGAGGGGGCGATCTTCTGCTCGCCGGGGACGTGACTCACAGGGCGGCGCGTACCGGGCATGACAAAGCTGCGGTCTGCCGCTGCGGACGCCGGCTGTGCTGTCGGTTCCGCACCGGATGCCCGCGGCTCAGCCTGGCGCGGCGAGCTGCCGGACTGCTGCTCAGAACGTCTGCTGTCGGCAAAGGTGTTGACCGTATTGACGCCGCCATAATAGCGTCCGCCGCTGGCGGGCTTGCTGCCGGACTTGGTCTGCGTCTGTGCGCCGGTTTTTCCTGCGGCAGTGTTCTTGCCTGCGGTCTGCACAACACGGGAGGCCATCGTTCGCGCCACCGTATAGGTCAGCACACCGGGGAAGGTACGCCCCAGAGAGTCGCCGGTGATGGCGGGGTTCAGCCCGATCCGCGTTATGATGGCATCGCTCTTCTTGGCTACCTTGACTACGGTAAGTACCATCACGATCCATGGTAGTACCGCTATCCCACTGGGGCGGAAGGACAGGATCGACAGCAGCATTTTGACGAACACCACATTCATCACCATCAGCAGGCACATGGAGCCGTACATCCGGCACCAGCCGGAGAAAATATCCGAGGTGCTGCGGCTGCCGCCTACGCCAAAGGCCAGCGGCGCCGTAATGGTCAGCACCGCCAGAATGAAATACCTCTCCGCCATCTCAAAAAACAGTTTACAGGTCTGAAACATGACGATGAGACCGAAAACGATGACCAGCAGCCACGAAGCGGTCAGATCAACGAAAAATCCTTCATCCGGCAGTTTGATGGCCGCGGCGTCCGGCATCTGCACCATGTCGATGATAACCGAGGTCATATTCAGGCAGATGTCGCAGATTTGCGGACTGGCCACCAGCAGGAAAGAAAAGACAAAGGTGCGGGTGAACAGCAGCTTGGGGTCGTCGGCCTCGAAGCCTATACCGGCCACCATGCTGCGGGTGGCCTGAAACACCAGATTGCCCAGCAGCAGCGCCCAGCCCACACCCAGCATGATCTGCCGGATGGTCGTGATGATGGGCATGTATGTTTCCAGATAGGCAAAGTCGAGGCTCATCAGGTCAAAGAGCACCGAGGAAAAGTATTCCCAACACTCTAATATCAGCCCGTATATCCATTCAAAAAAGCCCCGAAAGAGCAGCTCAAGCATAGTCGGTCACCCCTCCCATTTGAGGAATGTGATATTTCACGGCTCCAGTGTGGCAAGTCCCTGAAACAGCGGGACAACATAGGCGATAAATGCGCCGATGCCGTTGATAATGGCCCACGCCAGCCAGATACGTTTCAGCCAGTCCCATGCCTGATCCGACTTCTGCTGGGTGTTGGACATCTTTGCGCCAATCACGGCGATGGCGGTCATAAGACCTGCCAGCACCGTGCTGACTGAGGCGATGTGGGTATAGATGTCCTTGATGATCCGGCTGGCCGCTGTCCACATATCCTCCACGGCGTAGACGGGAACCAATAAAAAAAGCCCTGTCAAAAACAGGACACAGCAAAAGAGATAGACCTTGTATGCGGTTTTCATGTTCATTCAGTTTCCTCCATAGTGGCAGATGGTTCGTTTTCTTGCAGGATATCTGATAAATGCGCGGCAAAGGCACGCATGAAAATGGGGAGGATGTCCTTGCTGCCTGACAGCCACCAGATGGGGTCAGGCAGACCGCGACGCATGGCGTCATAGGACATGGATAGTGCCAGCAGTGCTTGGCGGGGCCGGTTTTCTCCTTCCTCGTTGATGATGTGCTGGCAGACGCCGGACGCGCTCTCATGACTCTCTACGGAGTCGCAGAGCTGGTCGTAATAGAGACCGGCGCTGACATAGGCCAGCGGTTGGATAATGCGTTCATCCGGCGTACCATCCGGTGTGAGCAGCCCCATCCGCCGCAGCCGCATGGCGGCGGAATCATCAAAGGGCGTGGTAATATGCGGCGGCATTCGTTGTGCGTGCATGTTGATCCTCCTCATGTGCGACCTGTCTGTGGCTTTGTAGGGTTGAGTTCCTGCGAAGTGTCTTAATATCTTCGTTTCTCTGCTATCCCCTTGCTTTCCTCAGGAGCGAGGTTTTAAATAATAGAACAAAGTGTCCCTCGGACGAAATTGTCCGAGGGACACTTTGTTTTTAAATGGCTAAAATGCTTTTGTCAAATATCTTCCTCAAGCAAACGTTCTCTTATCAGAGCGGTTCTATTCTTTTTCCTCCACTGAATCACTATACTTTCGCGAATTCTATGTGTCCCCGTTCGATAAACAATCCGCCGAAATACTTTATAGTTGGGGAGAGAAGGGCTGATAATAGCAATTGTATGTTCGATTTGATTAATCGCTTTAGGGAGATCAGAACCTTTTAATTCAATGTAATACGAAGTCTGTTTATCATCATTTAAGAGCAGAAAATCACATCGCTGGGCATCGCCATCCTTAAACACATCTCCATCAATTTTGAACTGACGAACCGCACATCGCGATGCGTTTTTACCTCTGTGTGTGCAGTTGTTTTCTTTAGAAATAAAGACAGAATGCTTTCCCTCACAGTATGGTTTATGAGAGTTGATGTTAACGTTCATTCTGATTCCTCCTCGCTATCAAAGAAGTCGAGAAGAAAATCTGTCATTTCGTTGATAGAATCGGATGCCCCATCAATCAGTTCATTTCGGATTAGTCGCAGTTCTTCACTTTCATCGGACATTGCAGAATCGATAATTCCCTTATGAATATAGTAGGCGTTTGTACTGCCGGGAGAGAGCCAAAGCCGTTTCCGCAGTTTTCTTTTGATCCCATCTTGTCTATCAAGGGAAACCTGATTTGCCAGTAGGAGATAATTAAATGTTCCAAGAATATACGGGCTATGGGTGGTCACTAAGACGGAATTTCCAGAATCCAGCATGAGAGAAAGTACTTGTGCCATGATTTCTTGAGAAGAAGGATATAGATGAGATTCCGGTTCTTCCACAATTAAAAACACTTTTTTATCTTCAATTAGATAGTAAAAAAGAAGATTGAATACCCAAATAACTTCTTGCTGCCCAGAAGAAGCAAGGTTGATTTTAACATATTTCCCATTCGGCAGATACAACCGTTCTTCATTGTCTGTGTAATAATAATTGCCGCCGAGGACTTCAGATGCGGCTTCTAACAACAATGTAATGGACGGACGGTTCTTGCAATACTTTTTTTCGCGGGGTGGGTCGCTCATGGCATCGTTAATAATCCCATCGATGCCACGGCTAAACATAGGCTTCACCTTCAGGATCAGTTCGGTGTATTTCTTGGTTATATAATCAATATTACGCAGTTGAGAACTTTCTAGAGAGGTAAAGATATAGTTGAGCTGTGCACTGAGGAGTGTAATGAGATTGCGACCTGCAGGGACAAAAACAGTTTCAAAAGGGTCATCAAAGAATCTGCTCAACTCGCTCTCTTCGTGTGCAACTTGACCGTTTGTAATGCTAGTAAAAGAGTGCTGCTGGAGTCCTTCAAATAAGATTAGGATATCGTCACTGAATTCTATTTGGATATAGTTTTTAGATGGATCATCCTGATTTTCCTTCAAGAATACCCGAATAAACACATTTTTCTTATAGGTGTAACGCATCTCCATGTCATCCGGCATAATCCACGAAGTTCCAAACAACTGGAGAAATTTGTCTTTCATGCGCTGAGTCATGACATATTGCCAAGTGGCGGAGTCCTTACCTGATACGGCTTGCGGACCTCCCTGCATTATAATGCTCAAAATATCCTGCTTGACTGTCCTGAAAAAATAAACAGCCTTTGCAACGGTACTCTTGCCGTTTGCCTGCGGACCTGTCAATATCGTAAATTTATCAACTTTAAGGGAACAGGAATCGATCGGGCCAAGATGGTATAACTCTAATTCGTGTTTCAAAGTCGAATCATCCTTTCTGTGTTGAATATTCACTTTTTATTAGTATACGAGATCTTTCCGGAAAAATCAAGTGATGCTGTTTAGTTAGTTCCATTTCATGTGTTTAGTTAGTCCCATTTCATTCTGCCGAAGATTTCGAAAAGTACTCCATCAATAGTGATGATTATTGGCACTCCTTGTGGGTGTGCCAATGTGGAACACATCATGCCCAAACTAATATAGAGTTGCTCTTTTCTCAATTTCTGAAAAACAGAAACCGGACATGGCCGTGGAAAACTACAGCAGTTTGGCAAACTTTGCTTTCATCGCAGAAGTGCTACGCGCTATGAAAGCTAGATTTTCGCCTTGAGCACTACGCCACGGCAGGATCGATATTTTGCCGAATATAATGCTTTACATATTATATATGCTATTACCTATCGCCTGCTATACTTTCGCTGTATTACAAAATGGAGGGGTACAAGTTCACTGTTTTGATTGTGCTACGTGTATCCGCAGAAACTCCAAAAACATCTCCTCCAATTCCGCCTCGCTGCCGATCTGCTCTAAATATGGTGCAAACTTCCTGCGGTCAAAAGTTATCTTCTTAGATGGCGCGGAACGCTTCTTATCTGCGGCGGCGCGGGCTTCACGCCAAGCGGCGTAGATGGACTGCTTATCCGCTGCGGGCGGCGGGCATTTCTGTGTGATGTGGTTCATGGCGGCCTTGTTCAGCCGATACCCTTCAACGCGGCACATCTCCACGAACGCCTCCTGTGAGGCTGCATCGTAGTCGGCAATCATATCCGCGCAGCTCAGCGGCAAGTTCCGGGGATCGTTTTCCAGAACGTCAGCCAGAGGCGGAATCAGTCCGGCCAGCTTGACAGCCTTGCGGATCTCATATTCTGTGACACCAAAGAAATCCGCTACGATTTCTCTTGTTAGGAACTTCTGGCGATTTTCGCCAGAAGTTCCTAAATCCGTCCGCTCGCCTTGACGCCGCTTAGCTTCCAGCATAGCTTTGTATGCCTTACCGCGTTCGATGATGGTCAGCTCCTGCCGCCGCAGCAGATTGGTAGCTGTGGCGATGATGATGGCGCGGGCATCATTGGCCGCGACGACTTCAGCAGGAATTGTGTCATGCCCGGCCATGCGCCATGCGGCGGTGCGATTGTGTCCGGCCAGAATCTCATATTCATCACTGTCGGGAATACTCCTGACGATAATGCGCTCCAGCAAGCCTTGCTCAAGAAGCTGCTGGGAAAACGCCCGCAGTTTGTCCGGGGAATATGGGTGAAATCCAATATCGGTGGTGAAAAAGGGACGCAGTTTGTCTACCGGAAGCTCGCGGATCGTAGAAGCTGCCACGGGAAGCGGGTCGATAAGGCTCTCGTAAGCCCGGTTGCCGATCTCCATTTCAGAAACCTGCTGGGCAGCACTCATGCGCTGCTTCAGCAGGTCTTTCATGTTGTTGCTCCTAGCCAAGCGACAACACCTCCCGCGCCAGACTGCGGTAGGACTCCGCGGCAGGGTTCTTCGGTGCGTAGTCCAGGATACTCATACCGGTGGCAGGGCATTCCGCTACCTTGATGGTCTGCTCAATGGGACGTTCAAACACATGGAATGCCTCCCCGTAGACTTCGCCAACTGTTGCCCGGACGCTCTGGCAGAGCTGTGGACGGGATTGATACATGGTCAGCAGGATGCCGGCGATTTTCAGCGAGGGATTGAAGTGGGCCTGCACTGTGCGTACCAGCTCCAGCACATCGGGAATGCCCTCGCTTGCGAGGTAGTGAGCTTGCACAGGAATGATGCAGTAATCCGCGGCGGTCAGCGCGTTGACCGTCAGCAGCTCGTGTTTCAGTCCGCAGTCGATGATGATATAGCGATAGGTGTCGCGCAAGGCGTCTGTGATATGCTTGAGCATTGCTTCACAGCTGCGGCTGCTGTCACCGTAGGGCTGATACTGGGATAGCTGCATGATTTGCAGCCGGGCTGCGGCATCTGCCAGCCTGCGATTGGCGGGAATGATGTCCATGCCGGCATCGTTATGTAGGATAGCCTTTTGCAGATGCTGCGCAACGTCCTCCGGATAGTCGATGGCGGCCAGCAGCAGAGAAGCCAGTGTGTGCTTCATTTCGCCAGCGGTATATCCCAGCGCCGCAGTCAGATTGCCCTGCGGGTCGTTGTCAATGAGCAGGACTTTCTGCCCTTCGGCGGTCAGCGCGGCGCCCAGGTTCAAGGCCGTCGTTGTTTTGCCAACGCCACCTTTGGAATTTGTAATGGCTATGATGGTTGAATCCTTCATAAATAGAAGCTCCCTTCAAGAATGAGACCTGAATCGATCTGCTTGAGATGATCACCTCCCTTGGGCAGCTGCGGTGAATTTCGTATTGCGCAAATACGGCCTATTTCATGTCAGTGAAAATAGGGACAACGCCAGAAACCCTTGTAAAATCAAGACTTTCCCGTGTTGTCCCTATTATATATCACTCACATGCCCTGAACGATGCCGCCGGTGGCGGAGAGCAGGGCGGGGTCGGTGATGCGGAGGAGCAGGTTGCGGGTGGGCTCGTCCGCGCCGTAGAGGCGGACGAGCTCCACACGGTACTCCCGCACATCGCTGCCGGAGATGGTGGCGAGGATGGTGGCGGGGCCGGTGGTGATCTGGCCGGCAGCGGCCACGGGGACAGGCGTGCCGCCGGAGAGGAAGTCCGGGTCGGCCACGGTGCCGAAAATGCCGCCGCTGCTGTTGACGGTGACGGTGCCCACATCGCGCTGGACGGAGAAGTCGCCCTTGAGCTCGCCGGGATCGCCCTTGGCACCCTTTTTCACCGCTTTGACGGTGGTCTCCATGATGGCGCCGGAGGCCAGAGGCATGAGCTGGGCGGTATCCACGTCGGTGATGCCGTGGCCGAGGGCACCGTACTGACCGGTGGCGGGGTCGTAGTAGGTCAGGGTGCCGATGCCGGCCATGCTGTCACGTATCCAGGCACCCAGCTGCCAGACACCGTTATTTTCGCGGGCACAGGCGGTGAGGGCCAGAGCGTCCGCGCCGCGGCGGACGGAGAGGACAATGGGCGCGCCGGCCGTATCAGCCAGAAGATCCTGGACCTGCTCGGTGGAGCCGACAGCGGCGCCGTCCATGGCGGTGATGATATCGCCCTGACGAAGGCCGCAGGCGCGGGCGGGCGTGGGGCCATCGGCCAGAGCCACCACCAGAACGCCGTCCGCAAAGAGTTTGATGCCCACCGCCTGACCCAGGGGGATCACGGTGCGCTCCGCCGGGGCGGCCCAAGCCTGCTGCACGCAGAGGGAGAGGGCAAACAGCGCCGAGAGCAGCCAGGCGGAGAGACGATGGGAGGCGGGGATATGCCGTGGTTCATACAAGCGTCTCACCCCTTATTTTATTGTGATGTTTCCCGTTTTTGCCGTTGAACGGGCGAAAACGGGGTTTGTTTTGTCGCCGGTGACAGGGTTACTTTGTGTCAAAAGGGCGCAGAACATGAGGTGCAAATTCAGGGGGAAATGTGTATTTTTTTCTTTTGTTTTTTTGCGGGGCTTTTTATGCGCCTGCGGGCGCGGGGAAATGGCAAAGGCACCCACGAGGGGTGCCTTTGCTGTATATTCGCCCGGCGCCGGGGTCAGAAACACCGGGAGAATACCTTTTTAATGCCGCTTTTTGGCGGTGCAGGCCAGACCGGTGAGGGACGCGAGGGCCGGACCGGCGTAGAGGAGAACGCCGGGGTCGGCGGTCTTGGGGGAGTCCTTCTTATTCTCGGCCGCGGAGGGGGCGTAGTAGTAGGCACCGCTGCCCGTGGGCTGCTGCGAGCTGCCGCTGAACTGGACAACACCGCTGTTCAGCGTACTCTTGCCCTCCCATGTGACCTGGCAAATATATTTGCCAGCGGACAGGCCGGCGGTGTCAAGCGCCGCAGCTGTTCCGCCCGCGGGTTTGGCCGTATCCGGCACAAGCGTTCGCAAGGCCGCCTCGAAACTCAAATCAGAACGATCAGGCACATTGCTATCGTCCACAATAAACGCCCTGGCGCTGATTTTCAACGTATACTCGCCGGCCGCGGGTGCGGTGAATGTATAGGTCCCATCGTCGCTCTCTTGAACCGTTCTGTCGGAAATTGAAACTTTCGTATCCCATCCGCCCAAAATCCTGCTCAGCGTCAGCACGTCTCCCTCGTTCATGTAGAGTGTGAAGCAGTCAATTTCATTACCGCATTTTACACGCCATTCATTCCACGAATTCAAGTATCTGGCGTCCGCGCTTTTCTTCGCAACCGCGTCTGTTACGGTGATCTCGCCTTTTTTGGCCGCATACCACCGGTAGCTCAGCTTGCTATCGGGCGCGTTGCCCTTGACCGTATAGCTGTTGCCGCTGGTGGGCTGCTGGGTGATGGCACAGGTGGTAAGATTTAGGGTATTGGCCGCGCTGTCGTACGCCACGAACTTTCCGTTCTCAAAGGATGTGAAGTACTGCGCCTTGTCTGCTGAGGAAGCTGTTCCGAACATCTCACTTGTGTTCTCTACAGATACAGGGGACGTGGGGGCGAAACTATCTTCTACTTTGATATTATTCGAACCCACTTTGATCGCCGCAGAATCATCCTCCGTTGTTTTGATTATTGGCTTTCCTTGTAGTGTCAGAGATGCATCTCCCACCGCTATCGCCGTATTATCGCTTTCAATTTTCCCGCCCGCAACAAGAATACTGGGACTCGCAATAAAAACTCTAATACCATAGCCCCTACTACCGAGTTCTCCTTCGTACAGCTTCACATCAGAACGTTCGACTTGGTCACCTGGTTTTCCGCCCACATACACCGCATAGGTATTATAGGCATTCCGGGTGCTCCTGTTTTCAACCTTACCGCCATACATATGAAAATTCGCACCAGCGTAATAGTTTAGGTCAACAGCCGTAGTCTCTGTACCGTTTTCTTTTATCACACTGCCGCCGTACAAATTCAGTGTGCTCTCTCCCTTAACGAGAATAGTAGATTTTCGCCAAGTACTGCTATCATAATTGTACACGATACTGCCACCGCCTTTGCAATCGCAGATGTTCAGCACAGCTCTGTCATCCAACAATATCATGCCACCAATACTGTCACTATCACTGGACACAAGCCCCGAATAGCTTAGGGTACAACCGTTTAGGCAGAGACATACCTGCCCAACAATGTGTATTGTTGATGTGGGAGTTACATTATCGGAGAGGTAATAGTGACCAGTGGTAAGCTGTATATCTCCAGTTCCGGCATCCATATCATTGCCGTCCCAAGCTGTCCAGGTAACATCCCCACAGGTGCCGGTATGGTCGCCGATGTCGGTATGTGTCTTGCCGCAGACGGGGTGGCTGTGCACCGACACTTCCGACGCGGAGGCGGTGACCACCATGCAGAGCAGGGCACACAGGCACAGGGTCAGGGTCAAAAGTAATTTTTGTGGTTCATGATGTACGCTCCTCTCAAATATCGGGGTCTTTCCAGTGGGGCAGCGGGTATCTGTCTTCGCCCGGGCGAAGACAGAGGCGCACATGTGCGCCTCCGGTGTTGACTTTAGTGGGTTTTTCCCTATAATGGAAGTATAACCCGTTCACCTGTGAACGAAGCAAGGGGTCAGGAGGGATTTTTTTATGGCGGAGAACACAAAACAGTTTTTTCAGATCACGGAGGCGGCCCGGGCCTGCGGGCTGTCGCGGAGCACGCTGATGCGGATGGAGGAGCGCGGGCTGCTGACGCCGGTGTTCACCGCGCCGGACAGCGGGCGGCGGTACTACGACAACCACAACGTGGCGCGGATCATGCAGATCGAGAAATTCAAGGCCATGGGGCTGGGGTCGAAGGAGATCGCGGACTATTTCGCGCAGGGCGGCGAGGCCGAGGTGCTGCTGGAGGCGCTGGAAACGCGGCTGCGGGACCTGCAGCGGAGCGTGGAGGAGATGCGGCTGCGGGCGGCGGAGGGCGAGAGCCTGTCGGTGCAGATGATGGAGCTGCCGGCGGTTACGTGCCGGATACGGTGGTGCGAGGGGCTGACCACGGCGGAGCGATACCGGGATATGTACGACTTCTATGGGGCGTGCGTGCGGAAGGGGTGCGTGCTGTCGGACGAGCCGCTGTTCACCATATCGGAGCGCACGGACTATCTGGAGGGATACATCGGGCAGGAGCCGTGCCGCTACGGGGTGTGCGTGCCGGTGCGGAAGAACCGGGCGGCGGCGGACGCGGTGACGCTGGAGGCGTGCCGGGTGCTGTCGGTGCTGTACTACGGCGATTACAGCGGCGTGGGCGAGGCGTGGCTGACGCTGGGGCGGGAGGTAAAGGCGCGGGGGCTGAAGCCCGCCGGCGCACCGCGGGTGCTGGGCATCGTGGCGCCGTACACGGGGCGGGAGATCGAGACGCGGCGGTACTGCTCGCGGCTGGCGCTGCCGGTGGAGGAATAATGGGAAGCGGGAGGCCTGCTGTGCAGGTCTCCCGCTTCTGTTATACCAATTTGTGAGGAAACAAATAGGAGAATTACTGGTTCAGGTACTCGACGGCGATGGCGGCCAGGCCGGTGACGCCGTGCTTCATGACCTCCTCGTTGAACACGATCTTGCCGTTGTGGAGCGAGACAGCGTTCTCGCCGCGGCCGGCATCGACCATCATAAAGGCGGAGGGGGTGCCGGTGAGCTTGCCGAAGAAGCTGAAGTCCTCGCTGCCGGAGAAGGGCTTGTCGATGAACTCCGCCTTGCCGCCGGCAGCGGTGACGGCCTTGTTGACCAGGTCGATCATGGCGGGGTCGTTGTACTGGAGCGCGTAGCCCTCCTCCAAATTGACCTCGATGTCGCAGTCGAAGGCGATGCCGATGCCCTTGCAGATGCGCCGGACCTCCTGAATGGCGGTGTCGCGGCCGGCGTCGCTGAAGCTGCGGAGGACGGCCACCATCCGCGCTTCGCCGGCGGTGATGTTGACGGCGTCGCCGCCGGACATGGTGCCCACGGTGAGGACCGCGGTGTCCATGGGGTCGATGCGGCGGGAGACCACGGTTTGCAGCACGGTGATGAGATACCCGGCGCAGGCGATGGCATCCCGTGCGGTGTGGGGTGCAGCGCCGTGGCCGCTCTTGCCGTGAACGCTGATGTGGAACAGATCCACCGCGCTGGTGAAGTAGCCCTTATAGAGCTGCATACGGCCCACGGAGTCATTCTCAGAGGGGCAGACGTGCTGACCGAAGATGGCGTCCACATGGGGGTTCTCCATGACCCCGGCTGCCACCAGTGCCCGTGCGCCGCCGGGCATCAGATCCTCGCTGGGCTCAAAGATCAGCTTGACGGTGCCGGCGAACTGGTCGCGCATATGGCACAGCGTCTTGGCGGCGCCCAGAAGCATGGTGGTGTGCAGGTCGTGGCCGCAGGCGTGCATAATGCCCTCGGTCTCGCTGGCGAAGGGCAGACCGGTTTCCTCGTGAACGGGCAGGGCGTCGATGTCGGCGCGGAGCGCCACGCACTTGCCGGGGCCCTTCTTGCCGTGGATCAAAGCCACCACGGCGGTGGGCAGAGGCTGCCGGATCTCGTCCACACCCATTTTCTCCAGCTCACTGCGGATGAGGGCGGAGGTGCGGACCTCGTGCATGCCGGTCTCCGGATGGGCGTGGATATCACGGCGGATAGAGACCAGCTCGTCGAAGATGGTATCGACGAAGGAACGAATATCAGACAAGGAAAAGCACTCCTTTCAAATGAGCCGGGCTCACAGCCAGCTGCTCATAACGCCGGCCACCAGTACGGAGGTGATGGACACGGTGACCATGCCGGCCACCAGCATCTTGGGCATGATCTGGGCGTTGATGGCGGCCTTTTCCTCGGCGGTGGTGCCGGTGGACTCAGAGACCTCGTTGGAGATGATGACCGTTCCGGGGAAGCCGAACAGGCAGGAGCTGCCGATGGCCACGGACATCTGCCAGCTGTAGCCGAAGATCTTACCCACAAGGATGGAGACGACGGCGAAGGCTGCGGTGCCGATCAGCACGCAGACCAGCAGGGGCTTGACCATGCCGCCCACCATCTCAGGGGTCGCGGAGGCCAGATTGGTGAAGATGGACAGGGTGATGATGGGCATCACGATGCCGGTGGCGTGAGCCTTGCCCAGCGCGTCCTCATCCAGGAAGCCCAACTCCTTGCAGAGCACACCGAAGATCAGGCACCAGACCAGCTTGTTAACGGCATCGTGGAACAGGCTGGACACCCACACGGACAGCAGCGCCACCAGAATGACCTTGGCGATAATGGCGTTGGGGGTGTTGTACTTATCGGGCAGGGCGGGGATCAGCTTCTTGCGGGCAGCGGCGGCGTTCTGGGCCGCGGCGGCACCGGCGTCCACCTGGAGCGTGCCGGCGTCGATCTGGGCCTTGATGCGCTTGGCCTCGCTCTTGAGGCACAGGGAGGCCACGGGGTAGCCCACGAAGCCCTGGGCACACATGACCAGGGTGGCGAACACCGCCAGGTCAGGCAGGTTGGCCTTGTTGGCCATATCCTGCATGGTCAGGGTGGCGACAACGCCGCCGGACAGGATGGGCGCGCCCACCAGAGCGAAGCCGCGGTCGATGATCAGCTGGCCGATGAAGAACACGGCAGCAGAGATGGCGACGCAGGCCACGGCGGAGATGATGACGGTGCGCCACTGGGCGCCGAAGTCGCGGAGCCGGATGGTGGTGCCCAGGTGCACCAGCAGCATGGTGACCAGCAGGCCGGCCATGCTCAGAAGGGTGGAGTCAGCAAACAGGGTGGTGGGGAAAACACCGGTCCAGAAGCCTGCCAGGAATACGACGGAGGCCACCAGCAGCATGGATACGATAGCCTTTGTTTTCGCGGAGATCATGTCTCCTACGGCGAACACCACGAAGATGACAGCCGCTGAAATGATTGCAGTCATGATTTTTTTCTCCTTTTGTTTTGAAATAGGGGGCAACAGGGATGATGGGGTAAATTGAAAAGCGGCTCCGTCTGAAAGACGAAGCCGCTTCACACACATGGGAAATGGAAAAGACGGGTTCAATTCTTTACAGCCGGCGTTTGGTATCGGGAGGTAAAATAGGCGTACCAATAAAAGCCCCAGACGGAGCTGGTGCCGGCGTAATAGGAGACAGCGGCATGGTTCGCGGCCATGTCGTTATGAAGCATATCGCGCTGCATCATGTGACGTACCATGTGGGGTCTCCTTTCCGCCGGTGGTCGGCTGTTTTTTATGTTGGCGTTATCTTAACGCCGCGGGGCACAGAAGTCAACCGTTAGATAGACCATACTTTCGCAATTAAAAGCGCTAAATTTTTGTGAAAACTGACATCCGCCGACATGGCGGAACCGGATGGCGGCGGGAATATGCAAAATTCCCACCGGTATGGTATGGTTTTTGTGAAAGGTGACAATGGACTTTGCGCGGGACGGGACAGTATAATGTTATGTAAGATTTCCGGAGAAGGAGAAAACGCATGAACAGCACGCTGCTCACCATAAACTGTGCCTGTTGTACGTCCGTCTGCTGTGCGGGCGTGTGTTGTCGTGCCCATGGGCGCTGTGCGTTTTCTGCTGAGAAGGCCCTGTAAAGGGGTTCGTGATACCTGTACACACAGGCGGCGGAGGATGCGGGCGCATCCTTCGCCGTTTTATTTTGAGAGGAGACAAGGACTATGACTTCCAACGCGGAGATCGCCAAGGCGATGGCGGAAAATATGACACACGCGGCGGTGCCGTTGTACGGCAAAAAGCTGCGGTTGCCGGACAGGGGTGCCATCATCGGCATCATCAAGGAGTTTCGGCGGCTGCTGTTCCCGGCATATTTCGGTGACGCGCAGCTGATGGCGCTACCGCCGGAGAACTACGCCGCACTGCTGCTGGAGCGTATCGAGACGGCGCTGACGGCACAGGTGGCGCTGGCGCTGCCGGAGGACCAGGCCTTTGCCGCGGCGGCGCTGACCCATGAGATACTGGAGCAGCTGCCCCGCATACAGCAGACACTGATGACGGACATTGAGGCCACGTTTGACGGCGATCCGGCAGCGGCGGACAAGGAGGAGATCATTTTCGCCTATCCGGGGCTGTTCGCCATCTTCGTATACCGCATTGCCCACGAGCTGTACCTGCGGCAGGTTCCCATGATCCCCCGGATGATGACGGAGTACGCCCACAGCCGGACGGGTATCGACATCCACCCCGGCGCGCAGATCGGGCCGTGGTTCTTCATCGACCACGGCACAGGCATCGTTATCGGCGAGACGACGGTGATCGGCAGCCATGTGAAGCTGTATCAGGGTGTGACGCTGGGCGCACTGTCCCCCCGGGCGGGCCATGCCAGCCTGCCGGGAAAGCGGCACCCCACAGTGTGCGACTATGTGACTATCTACTCCGGCGCCTCCATTCTGGGCGGCGAGACGGTGATCGGCGAGCACTCGGTGGTGGGCGGCAACGCGTTCCTCACCGGGTCGGTGGCGGACAACACGCGGGTGGTCATCACGGCGCCGGAGACGGTATTCAAAAACGCGGAGTGACCGCGCAGGAGGGAAAAGGACGGCTGCAAGGCCGTCCTTTTATGCTGCCGCAGCGCAGGCACCCGGCTATTTGCATAGTTTTTGGCGCGGAATTTCAGCGTATCGACGAGTATCGCGGGGAAAACGCCGCTTGTCAGGGATGGGCGCCATGTATTATAATATTTGATAGAATACAGTGCAAGGAGGCGCAGCTATGGGGCGCATCAGCAAGGAAAACTACTATCTGGATATTGCGGAGACGGTGCTGGAACGGGCGACCTGTCTGCGCCGGGTATACGGGGCCATCATCGTGAAGAACGACGAGATCATCTCCACGGGCTACAACGGCGCGCCGCGGGGACGGAAGAACTGCGTGGACATGGGCTTCTGCACCAGGGAGGCCATGCAGGTGCCCCGGGGACAGCGGTACGAGCTGTGCCGCAGCGTGCACGCCGAGGCCAACGCCATTATCTCCGCCAGCCGCCGGGATATGGTGGGCAGCACGCTGTATCTGGTGGGCCGGGACGGCCGGACCGGGGCGCTGCTGGGCGACGCCACCAGCTGCGCCATGTGCCGCAGGCAGGTGATCAACGCGGGTATCAGCAAGGTGGTCATACGGAAAACGGATACGGAATTTGAGGTCGTGGACGTGCAGGACTGGGTGCAGCAGGAGGATGACGTGCCCGCACTGTAAAGAAGGGCTATCCGGCCAAAGGGCCGATAGAATACAACAACTGAACAAAGGAGAATGTGTGATGCTGAACGACTCTAAGA
>OMNU01000164.1_pt1 | contig 29669 bp, 26 predicted proteins | sample 1673511 | NCBI WGS metagenome assembly OMNU01 (sample SAMEA103958113, study PRJEB25191) | human gut metagenome | reverse complement strand
AATTGGAGGAATATAGAAATGAGTTTAAAAGGCTATAAAGAAGTCGCGCCCAACCGTTATGAGTTGGAGATTGTGCTGGACGGCGAAACCTTCCGTGACGCGATCCGCAAGGCCTATAAGCGCGGCGTGAAAAAGATGAACGTTCCCGGCTTCCGTAAGGGAAAAGCGCCTCTGGCTCTGATTGAGCAGTATTATGGGGAGGAAGTCTTTTTCGAGGACGCGCTCAATCTCCTCTATCCCACCGCGCTGGAAGAGGCTGTGGCTGAAGCCGGGCTGGAGATGATTGAGGACAAGATCGACTTTGATCTGGTTTCGATCAGCAAGCAGGATGGAGCTGACTATAAGCTGACCATCACGACCAAGCCGGTGATTGAGGTCGGCGAGTACAAGGGCCTCAAGGTTGAGAAGGTTACGCCGGCGGTTTCCGACGAGGAAGTACAGGCGGAGATTGACCGTCTGGCCGAGCGCAACTCCCGCCTTATCAGTGTGGAGGATCGCGCGGCGCAGGATGGCGACATCGCCGTGATCGATTTTGAGGGCTTTGTTGACGGCGTTGCTTTCGACGGCGGCAAGGGCGAAGGTTACTCCCTGACGCTCGGCGCGGGACAGTTTATCCCCGGCTTTGAGGAGCAGGTTGTCGGCCACAATGTCGAGGACGCCTTTGACGTGAACGTCACCTTCCCGGAGGATTATCACGCCGAGGAGCTGAAGGGCAAGCCGGCCGTTTTCAAGTGCAAGCTGCACGAGATCAAGACGCGCGAGTATCCGACGGTGGATGATGAGTTTGCCAAGGACGTCAGCGAGTTTGACACGCTGGACGAGCTGAAGCAGGACTATAAAGCCAAGCTGCTTGAGCGCAAGCAGAAGCAGTCGGATGACGATATGGAGAACGCCCTGATTGATCAGCTGATCGAAGGGGTCAAGGGCGACATTCCGGAGGTTATGTATGAGCATCGGGTGGATGACAACCTCCGCGATTTCGACTACAGATTGCAGTCGCAGGGCATGAACCTGCAGACCTATATGCAGTACACCGGCGGCAGTGTGGAGGATCTTCGTCAGAACTTCCGTCCGCAGGCCGAGCGGCAGGTTAAGATCCGCCTCGCGCTGGAGAAAATTGCGGAGCTGGAGAAGATCGTCCCGACCGAGGAGGAAATCGCGGCCGAGTATGACAAGCTGGCCGAGAGCTACGGTGTGAAGGCCGAGCAGGTCAAAGCGGCCATTCCGGAAAAGGAAGTTGCCGCCGATCTCGCGGTGGGCAAAGCGATCTCGATCGTTAAGGATTCCGCCGTCGTGACCGAGGTAGCTGAAAAGACTGAAAAGGCCGAGAAGACTGAGAAGAAGCCGGCAGCCAAAAAGACTGCGGCGAAGAAGGCTCCCGCCAAGAAGACGACCGCGAAGAAGGCGGCCGACGGGGAAGAGAAGCCGGCGGCCAAGAAGGCTCCTGCCAAAAAGGCTGCGAAGAAGGATACGGAGGATGCCGCGGAATAATTTTTCCGCCCGGCGTTCGATATAGAAATCAGTTTATTTTTATGCCGCCTGAATTTTGTGTTGCAGAATTTTGGCGGCATAAATGCCATTCGGGCGATTTTGTCGGATTCCGGCGAAATTTCCCGAAATTTATATTAAAAAAGCTGCGGCGTCTTTCCGGCTTATTTTGAAGCCTCTTTGGATCGGCCGCCCGGCAGAAACGGAGTGTCAGTATTATGAGTTTAGTACCGTACGTTGTGGAACAAACCAGCAGGGGCGAGCGTTCTTACGATATTTTTTCCCGGCTGCTGAGCGACCGGATTGTCATGCTGTATGACCAGGTGGACAACAATTCGGCCAGCCTGATCATTGCACAGCTTCTCTATCTCGAGGGGCAGGACCCGGATAAGGATATCAGCTTTTATATCAACAGTCCCGGCGGTTCGGTTTCGGCCGGGCTGGCGATTTATGATACCATGCAGTATATCAAGTGCGATGTTTCGACCATCTGCGTCGGCATGGCGGCCAGCATGGGCGCCTTCCTGCTGTCGGCCGGCACAAAGGGCAAGCGCTTCGCCCTCCCGAACAGCGAGATTATGATTCATCAGCCGCTCGGTCAGGCCGAGGGGCAGGCGACCGACATCATGATTCACGCCGACCATATCCTCAAAACCAAGCGAAACCTGAACCGCATGCTTTCCGAAGCGACCGGTCAGCCGCTTGAGGTGATCGAGCGGGATACCGAGCGGGATAACTTTATGTCGGCGGCTGAGGCGGCCGAGTATGGCCTGATTGACCGGGTCATCGCGCACAGATAAAAAGGGTGGATCATATGGCGGAAGATAAAAATACAGTTTGCTGCTCCTTTTGCGGAAAAACGCAGGATGAGGTTGTCCGGCTTGTGGCCGGGCCGGGCGTCTATATCTGCGACGAGTGTATAGAGCTTTGCAACGCCATCCTGGATGAGGAGTTCGGCCGCGGACAGCGCAGCCGGAAAAAGGCCAAAAAGGCGGACAGCAGCGTCAAGCTGATGAAGCCGCAGGAGCTCAAAGCGCGGCTGGATGAATATGTCATCGGGCAGGATCAGGCGAAAATCACGCTTTCGGTCGCGGTGTATAACCACTATAAACGGATTTTCAAAAGTGCGGAAACGGATGTGGAGCTGAGCAAAAGCAATGTGATGATGCTCGGCCCCACCGGTGTGGGTAAGACGCTGCTGGCGCAGACGATGGCGCGCATTCTCGATGTGCCGATCGCCATCACCGACGCCACCACACTGACCGAGGCCGGCTATGTCGGCGAGGATGTGGAGAACATCCTGCTCCGTCTGATTCAGGCGGCCGACTATGATATTGAAAGGGCTGAGCACGGCATCATCTATATTGATGAAATCGACAAGATTGCCCGAAAGAGCGAGAATCCCTCGATCACCCGCGACGTCAGCGGAGAGGGCGTGCAGCAGGCTCTCCTCAAAATTCTGGAGGGGACGGTCTCCAACGTGCCGCCCTCCGGCGGAAGGAAGCATCCCCAGCAGGAGTTTATTCAGCTGGATACAACCAACATTCTGTTCATCTGCGCCGGTGCGTTTGACGGAATCGGGCAGGTGATCGAGCGACGGATCGGCGGCGGAAGCCTCGGCTTCGGGGCGGAGGTCAAGTCGAAAAAGGATGACGACCTTGACGATCTGATCGCGCAGGCGACCCATCAGGATCTGGTCAAATACGGCCTGATCCCCGAACTGGTCGGCCGGCTGCCGGTGATCACAACCCTCAACGGCATGGATGAGGACTCCCTCATCCGGATCATGACCGAGCCGAAGAATTCCATCATCCGGCAGTATCAGGCGCTTTTCCGTATGGATGGGGTTTCGCTGGAGTTTACCGAGGCCGCTTTGCGGGAGATGGCGCGAAAGACCATCGCGAACAAGACCGGCGCAAGAGGCCTTCGCTCGGTGATCGAGGGCGTGCTGGGCAGCTGCATGTTTGAGGTGCCCTCCGATCCCCGGATTGAGCGGGTCGTGATCGACGCCCCCTGCGTTTTGGGAGAGGCTTCTCCGGAGTATATCCGCGGGGAAGGCCGCCTGCATCCGGCGGATACGCTTCCGATCGGCGGTCACCCGGGCGAGATTGCCTGACCTTTTTAAGGACCAGTGGTTTTAGCGAAAAAAAGCCTCCACCTTCCTCACGGCCTGCCGGGGAGGGGCGGAGGCTCTCTTTTTGGATTGCATAAAAATAAGGCTCTCGGCCGGTTGTAAAAGCCGGCTGAGAGCCTTTCTCTTCGCTTGTGCTTTGCTTTTGGATGTATTGAGGCACAGGTGTGCCGCCTTTCCCGGGATCGGGTTAAGCCAGCGCCGCACCCAGCGCCTTGCACTCCTCCAGGCCGGCGTCATCGGGCGCCTCGTTGCAGATCACACTGTCGCAGGCCAGCGTCGCCCCGTCGGAGGTGCAGCGCTCCTCCCAGCTGCGCATCCACTCGCCGTCGCCCCAGCCGTAGGAACCGAACAGAGCCAGCTTTTTCCCCTTCAGCTGCGGTTCGCAAGCCTCAAACATGGGCTCGAACTCATCCTCCTCCAGCACCTCGGCGCCCATGGCCGGGCAGCCAAATGCGATGGCGTCGAAGTTGTCAAGCATCGAGGCGTCAAACTCCGCTGCGGTCAGCAAAACGGCTTCTGCCCCTTTTTCTTTCGCACCCTCCAAAACGGCGGAGGCCATGGCCTCCGTATTTCCGGTGCCGCTCCAATACACGACTGCAATTTTGCTCATTGATAAGTCATCCTTTCTTCAGGTTTGTCGGGTAAGACGGCGCTTTCGGTCACATGGCTACAGTGAGCCGTTCGACCGATTTGCCGTTTTCCCATTGCGCACGGTAGATGTCCGTGCATTTTTTGTACAGCGAAAACAGCTTTTCTGCCCGGGTGATGTCTCCATACACCTTCCAGCAGCCGCAGCATTTGAAGCCGCCCGCGCGGTTTTCAATAAAGCCGGCGACGTCCTCCGGCGGGTAACCGAGGAAGAGGCCGATTTCGTGCGGGAAATCGGCGCAGGTCTGCACCCGCCTCGCCAGAAAGGCTACGCACTGCTCCGGGTTTTCGCAGTGATAACCGCGGGCCTGCAGCAGCTTTCGCGCACAGTTGTCCGAGAGATCCGCACACAGCTTCCCGGGACGGTAGGCATAGATCAGTGCCCGTTCTCCGGAACAGCGCAGCGGCAGAATCCGCACGCCTTTGGGGCGCAGCCTCCGGTTCAATTGGCGCAGCTCATTATGCAGCGCGCTTTCGGAGGCCAGCTTGCAGGTGAACAGACTTCCGGTTTTCAGCCCGGCCAGGGTGGGGGAACAGTGTTGGATAATCAGCTCTTCGGACATACGGCGCCTCCCATAGCGACATGCTCTTCGAGAATGTTCTTGAGAGCCGACATCGAACTGGTATGGCAGCGTGCGATCCGGACGTTTTGCCCCTTGGTCTCGCTCAGGGCGCAGCGCACCATTTTGTGGGAGATGGTATTGGTAAACAGCACCAGAAGATCGGGCATGCCGATGTTTTTCAGCCCATTGTTCATTTTCGGATAAACCTTTGCCTTGCATTGATACGCCTTGCAGAGATCCTTATACTGCCGTACCATGCATTCATTTCCGCCTACGATCACAACACTCATTAGATCAGCTCCTTTGTATTGAGTTAGCATATGCTAACCTGTCGGTAAAAAGAAAGGGCGTTCCGGAGGAATGCCCGTCGGCCCTCTTTTTTTATTATGTGAGGTACTTCCCGATATATTCCCCATCGGGGAAAAAAAGGGGAGAGAGGCGCGGACGCTTTGCCGCGCCTCTCTTTTTTTTTGATGAAATCACTTTTTGGAATGGCAGGAACCGCTCATCGGGCAGTTCGCACACCCACAGCCACAGGAGGATTTTCCCTTCCGTCGATTCCGTACCAGAACCACAACGATGATTGCAACGATTGCGATCAGTACGGCACAAATCAGGATGGTTGCCAGATTTTCTGTAATCCAGGAGAGCATATTGATTCCTCCCTTTGCGTATACTCCCAAAAATACTTTGGCTTTAAGCTTTAACCTTCTGGGTGAGCTTGGTCGCCTCTTTATACGGGCGGAACAGCATGTAGATCATCAGAGCCAGCAGCAGGATCGCCACAATCAGACCCAGAATGTTGAGGTTGCCGGTGAAGGCGCCGCCGAACTGGTTGACGATCAGGCCGATCACATACGCGAAGCCGCACTGATAACCGATGGCGAACCAGGTCCACTTGGCACTGTTCATCTCACGCTTGATGGCGCCGATCGCCGCGAAGCAGGGGGCGCACAGCAGGTTGAAGACGAGGAAGCTGTAGGCCGTCACGCCGGTGAAGGCAGCCGCGATGTTCTGATAGACGGTGCCGTCGCCGCCGCCATAGAGGATGCCGAGCGTACCGACGATATTCTCCTTGGCGACGAGGCCGGTGATAGAGGCCACGGCGGCCTGCCAGTTGCCCCAGCCGAGGGGCTTGAAGATCCAGGCAATCGCGCCGCCGATGGTGGCAAGGATCGAAGCGTCGATCTCAGACTCATCGAGCATGCGGAACGTGCCGTCGACCCAGCCGAAGTAGGTCGTGAACCAGACAAAGATCGTGGACAGCAGGATGATCGTACCGGCCTTCTTGATGAAGGACCAGCCGCGCTCCCACATGCTGCGCAGGACGTTGCCGAGGGTCGGCCAGTGGTAGGCGGGCAGCTCCATAACGAACGGAGCGGGATCGCCGGAGAACATCTTCGTCTTCTTCAGCATGATGCCGGAGACGATGATGGCGGCCATACCGATGAAGTAAGCGGAGGTGGAGACCCAAGCGCTGCCGCCGAAGATCGCGCCCGCGATCATGGCGATGAAGGGAACCTTCGCGCCGCAGGGGATAAAGGTGGTGGTCATAATGGTCATCCGGCGGTCACGCTCGTTTTCAATGGTACGGGACGCCATGATGCCAGGAACGCCGCAGCCGGTGCCGACCAGCATGGGGATAAAGGACTTACCGGACAGGCCGAATTTCCGGAAGATACGGTCGAGAACGAATGCGATACGGGCCATGTAGCCGCAGGCTTCCAGAATGGCCAGCAGCAGGAACAGCACCAGCATCTGAGGCACGAAGCCCAGAACTGCGCCGACACCGGCCACGATGCCATCCAGAATCAGGCCGCTGAGCCATTCAGCCGCATTAGCCTTCTCCAGCAGGTCGCCAATCAGAACAGGGATACCGGGCACCCAAACGCCGTAGTTTGCGGGGTCGGGTTCTTCGCCTTCCAGCGTTTTAAGTGCTTCTTCATAGTCAGCCAGAGAAGCGGTCTCCTCGGTGATCTCCAGAGTCTCCTCATCCTCGACTTCGTAGGGGAAGTCGCCGGTGGGAGCGGTGCCGTTTTCTTCCACGTAGGCGTCGTAGCCGTCTACGATCAGGGACGCCTCGTTATATGCATCAGCGTCTTCGTTGTAATCGGCGGAGCCGATGCCGAACAGGTGCCAGCCGTCGCCGAACAGACCGTCGTTTGCCCAGTCGGTAGCGGCAGCGCCCACGCCGACCATGGCGATGTAGTAAACAAGGAACATGACGACCGCGAAGATGGGCAGGCCCAGCCAGCGGTTGGTCACAATCTTATCGATCTTATCGGAAGTGGTCAGCTTACCGGCGGAGTGCTTCTTGTAGCAGCGCTTGATGACCTCGCCGATGTAGATGTAGCGCTCGTTGGTGATGATGCTCTCGGCGTCGTCGTCCAGCTCCTTCTCGGCAGCTTCGATGTCGGCCTCGATGTGAGACATGGTCTCCTTGGTCAGACCCAACTTCTGCATCACCTTGTCGTCACGCTCGAAGATCTTGATGGCGTACCAACGCTGCTGCTCCTCGGGCATACCGTGGACAGTTGCTTCCTCGATGTGGGCAATGGCGTGCTCCACAGGGCCGGAGAAGGTGTGCATGGGAACGGTCTTGCCGTTCTTTGCGGCGTCGATCGCAGCCTCGGCAGCAGCCATAACGCCGTCGCCCTTCAAGGCGGAGATCTCAACGACCTTGCAGCCCAACGCCTGAGACAGCTCGTCGATATTGATCTTGTCGCCGTTCTTGCGGACGATATCCATCATGTTGATGGCGATGACCACAGGGATGCCCAGCTCGGTCAGCTGAGTGGTTAAGTACAGGTTCCGCTCCAGATTGGTGCCGTCGATGATGTTCAGGATGGCGTCGGGCCGCTCCTCTATCAAATAATTACGGGCGACAACTTCCTCCATGGTGTACGGAGACAGAGAATAAATGCCGGGCAGGTCGGTGATGGTGACGTCGGAATGCTTCTTCAGCTTGCCTTCCTTCTTCTCCACGGTGACGCCGGGCCAGTTGCCCACGAACTGGTTGGAACCGGTGAGGGCATTGAACAGTGTCGTTTTGCCGCTGTTGGGGTTGCCCGCAAGGGCAATTCTGATATCCATGATACGCTCCTTCCGTTAGCGAAAGCTAACCTTTCATCAAATAAATTCCTGTGGTTTACTCGATTTCGATCATTTCGGCGTCTGCTTTCCGGATCGACAGCTCGTAGCCGCGGACGTTGACTTCCACCGGATCGCCCAGCGGAGCAACCTTCCGCACGTAAACGGTGACGCCCTTGGTAATGCCCATGTCCATGATTCTGCGCTTGACAGCGCCCTCGCCGTGGAGCTTCACCACAGTAACGGTCTCGCCGACCTTGGCCTGCTTCAGTGTTTTCATACCGATTCCTCCTTTTTTCCTCGTTAAACCATGATTTTCTGCGCCATTTCCTGGCTGATGGCTATCCGGGACTCCTTCACCTTGACGATGACGTTGCCGCCCATCGTATTGATGACCGACACCACCCCGCCGACGACGAACCCCAGATTCTCCAGATGCTGTTTGACTTCCGGCTTTCCGCCGATTCGCTTGATGACGTATTCCTCGCCGGTATCCGCAACCGTAAGCGGCATGGAGAACACCTTCTTTTTCTGAACTTTTAGATTAGCAAAAGCTAACCTAAAGGCGCTAATATAGGTTAGCTCTCGCTAACCTCCTGTATAATAGCCCACCTTAAAGAATTTGTCAAGTGATTTTTAAGGATTTTTTCATTTTGTCCAAGAATGACAAATTATGCCGGAAAACGCCAATGGAAACCGGTCAGAATGCGCGATTGCTGTGGGCGGTTTGCCCCACAGGGAAAACCGCCCATAACGCTATCACGATCTGTCATGGATGAACTGGAGCATACAGTCTTTCAGGCTCTGCATACCGTCTGTCAGCTTCATTCTGCGGCTGGTGCCCATGCCCAGCTCCCGCAGCCTTGGCGGGTCCACGGGGACGCACAGCACATCGTCCGTCCTGCCCCGGATCATCAGCTCCGTCATCATGGTGACACCCAGCCCGTGTCCCACCATCCGGATAACCGTCTCATCATCCACCCGGGAAACGCTGGCGTTGAGCTTCACGCCCACGGAGTCCATGGCCGCGTTGACGTCAATGTCAAATCTGCCGTAGGGCATCAGGAAGTCCTGCCCGGAAAATTCCTCCAACGGGAAGGTTGTGCGGCCGTTGAGGGGGTAGTCCTTGGGGAGGATCGCATACATTTTTTCATTGTACAAGGGCGTCCAGTCGCAGAAGCTGTAGTTCTGCCGGCTGGCGAAGATCACGTCGGTCTGGCCGCTTTCCAGCAGCTCATAGGGTTCCAGGGCGTTATCCACCATCCGAAGGTCAACGCTGACCTCCGGGCAGACCCGCTTGTAGCGGTAGAGCAGCTCCGGCATCCAGTGCATGGCGATGCTGGCGTAGGCCGCAATGCGGATGACCTCCTTTTTCTGCTCGGAAATGGCGTTGATCTGGTTTTCCAGGTTGGCATTGGCCTGCAAAAACTCCCGGATGGCGGGCATGAGCTGCCGCCCCTGGGGGCTGAGCTGGATGCCGTTGTGGTCGCGCTGCAACAGGGAAAATCCCACCTCCCGTTCCAGGGCGTCCATCATGTGGGTCAACCCCGACTGGGTGTAGCCCACCACCTCCGACGCTTTGGTGAAGCTGCCAAGGTCGATTGCCGTCATGAGAATTTCCAGTTTCTTGCTGTCCATAGACCGCACTCCATTTCATATCTATTACATTTTCTAATACCCCTATTATAAACATGGACTTCTCAGAATGCAAGGGAAATGTTAGAATATCGTCAAACAGAAGGAGGCAGAATAAAATGCAGAAACATCTTACATTCAAGCAAAAGATTCTGGTGGCCGGAACGCTGTTCGGCATGTTCTTCGGTGCCGGCAACCTGATTTTCCCCGTTCATCTCGGTCAGCTGGCCGGACGGAACGTCCTTCCCGCCATGATCGGATTTATCATCACGGCCGTCGGTATTCCGATCATGGGTGTGGCCGCCATCGGCAACACCCACTCCGACGGCTTGCAGCAGCTGTCCAACAAGGTCGGCAAGGGCTACGGCTACGTCTTCTCCTGCCTGCTCTACCTGACCATCGGCCCCGGCTTCGCCATTCCCAGATGCGCGACCACTTCCTTCACCGTGGGTGTCGCGCCCATGCTGAGTGCCGGTGCGTCCGAGTCCATTGCGCTGCTGATCTTCTCCGTGATCTTCTTCGCCATCGTGCTGATTTTGTCCCTGCGCCCCGGCGAGATCACCGTCTGGATTGGTAAGGTCATCACCCCCATCTTTCTGGTCTTCCTCGCCATTCTGGTGGTGACGGCGCTGATCAATCCCTCCACCTCCGTTTCCGACGTGGAGCCTGCCGCCGGTTATCAGACCGGGGCGCTTTCTCTGGGCTTCATTGAGGGCTATAACACCATGGACGCCATTGCCGGTCTGGCCTTCGGCATCGTGGTCATCGACATCATCCGCTCCATGGGCGTTACCGACGATTCCGACGTGGCAAAGGACGTTCTGTCCTCCGGACTGCTCACCAGCATCCCCATGATCGTGATCTACGTTACCACCATTCTCATGGGCACCCAGTCCAGAGGTCTGTTTGAGACCTCCGAAAACGGCGGCATCGCCCTGGCGCAGATCTCCGGCCACTATCTGGGACGGGCGGGCAGTCTCGTTCTGGCAGTCACCATCACCTGCGCCTGCCTGAAAACCGCCATTGGTCTCGTCACCAGCTGCTCGGACGCTTTCTCCCGCATGTTCCCCAAGGGACTTTCCTACCGCGCCTGGGCGGTGATATTTACCGTACTTTCCTTCCTGATCTCCAATTTCGGTCTGTCCAAGATCATCAGCTATTCCCTGCCGCTGCTGCTGTTCCTGTACCCGCTGGCGATCACCCTGATTCTGCTGGCGCTGTTCGGGAATCTGTTCCATCACGACCGGGCTGTCTACGTCAGCGTCACGGCTTTCACCTGCATCGCCGCCCTGTTCGATCTTGCCAAGGCGCTGCCCGCGAATCTGAAAACCGCCCTTCATCTGGACGGCGCGGTCGGCCTTGCCGAGAAGATTCTCCCCTTCTTCGACATCAGCCTCGGCTGGGTTCTCCCCGCCTTTGTGGGTCTCGTTCTGGGTCTGGTTATTCACTTTGCGAAAAAGCAGAAGGTCGCCTGATGCTTACATAAAAATGTGCCGGAGCTTCCGCTCCGGCACGTTTTGCGTTTTGTCAATGTGCAAACTGGCTCTGATACAATTTGGCATAGAAGCCGTTCTTGGCAAGCAGCTCCTCATGCTTGCCCTGCTCCACGATGTGGCCGTCCCGCATGACGAGGATCCTGTCCGCTTCCCGGATGGTGGACAGGCGGTGAGCGACGATGAAGCTGGTGCGCCCGCGCATCATGGTGTCGAACGCCTTCTGAATCTTGATCTCCGTCCGGGTATCGATGGAGGAAGTCGCCTCGTCCAGAAACAGCATGGGCGGCAGGCACAGCATCACCCGGGCAATGCACAGCAGCTGCTTCTGTCCCTGAGAAAGGCTGCCGCCGGACTCGCCGATAACGGTATCATACCCCTGAGGCAGACGCATGATGAAGCTGTGGGCGTGCGCCTGCTTCGCGGCGGCGATGATTTCTTCCTCAGTCGCCTCCGGCTTGCCCATGGCGATGTTCTCCCGGATCGTCCCTGCTTTCAGCCATGTGTCCTGAAGCACCATGCCCACGCTTCTGCGCAGCTCGCCCCGGTTCATTTTCTGGGTATTGACCCCGTCGAGAAGGATTTCGCCCCCGTCCGGGTCGTAAAACCGCATGAGAAGGTTGATAAAGGTAGTCTTTCCGCAGCCCGTGGGGCCGACGATGGCCACCCGCTGGCCGGGCTTGACGGACAGGTTGAAATCCCCGATCAGGGGCTTGTCCGGCGTGTAGGAGAAGCGAAGGTCCTTGATCTCCACTGCGCCCTCCACCTTTTCCGGACGTTCCGGATGCTCCGGCTCCGGCGTCCGCGCCGGGGCTTCGATCAGCTCGAACACCCGCCCCGCGCAGGCCAACGCGTTCTGCAGTTCCGTCACCACGCCGGAGATCTCGTTAAAGGGCTTGGTGTACTGGTTGGCGTAGTTCAGGAAGCTGGTGAGATTGCCCACGGTGATGCCACCGGAAATGGCGATCAGCGCACCGCTCAGGCCCACGCCCGCATACACCACGGAGTTGACGAACCGGGTGCTGGGGTTTACCAGAGACGAGAAGAAGATTGCCCGCAGAGACGCCTTTTGCAGCCGTCCGTTGATCTCGTCGAACTGCTCCATGGAGGCCTTCTCGTGGCCGAAGGCCTGCACCACCTTGATATTGCCGATGGTCTCGTCGATCAGGCCGGTCTGCTCGCCCCGGGTAACGGACTGGAGCTTGAACATGGAATACGTCCGTGTCGCAATGAAATTCGCCACCAGCAGCGACAGCGGCGTAATGCAGACCACCACCAGCGCAATGCCCCAGTGAATGCGGACCATGAAAACAAGCGTTCCCAGAATGGTCATCACGCCGGTAAACAGCTGGGTAAAACCCATGAGCAGTCCGTCGGCGAAGGTGTCCACGTCAGCCGTCACCCGGCTGACCACATCGCCCTGAGGCTGTTTATCAAGATAGGAAAGGGGCAGCACCTGAATATGCCGGAAGGCTTCGTTCCGGATGTCCCGGGTAACGCCGTAGGTCATGTGGTTGTTGATCTGATTCATGAGCCACTGCGCCAGCGCCGCCACGGCGGCGCAAATCGCCACGTTGCGCAGATAGCCCCACATGGCGGTAAAATCCACCCGTCCGGCATCGATAATGCAGTCAATGGCATTTCCCACCAGAATGGGGATATATAAACTCATGACCACGTACAGCGTCGCCAGCAGCAGCGACGCGACCAGCCCCACCCAATAGCGCCGGATGCGGCGCAGTACCTTCCGCAGGATCGCCATCTGATTAGCCATTTTGCACCGCCTCCTTGGGGAACTGGGAATAGTAGATCTCCTGATAAACCGGGCAGGATTCCAGAAGCTCATCGTGGGTACCCTTGCCCGCCAGAACGCCGTCGTCCAGCACCAGAATTTCATCCGCATACCGCACGGACGCCGCTCTCTGGGAGACGATGAAGGTCGTCGGCGGATCATCCATTCTGCGGATGGCCATACGAAGACCCGCGTCGGTAGCATAGTCCAGCGCGGACGCGCTGTCGTCCAGAATCAGGATGCGGGGCTTCCGCACCAGAGCACGGGCAATGGTGAGACGCTGGCGCTGACCGCCGGAGAAGTTGACGCCCCCCTGTTCCACGGGTGCGTCCAGTCCGTTTTCCTTGCCCTCGACCACTTCTTTCGCCTGAGCTATGGTCAGCGCTTCCCACAGATCACTGTCTGTGGCGCTGGCGTTGCCCCAGAGCAGATTCTGTCGGATGGTGCCCTTGAACAGCACCGCTTTCTGGGGAACAACGCCAATGGCCTGCCGCAGGGACGTCAGGTCATACGCCGCCGTCTCCACGCCGTCCAGCAGCACCTTTCCTCCGGCTGCGTCATAGAGCCTCGGAATCAGATTCACCAGCGTCGTCTTGCCGGAACCGGTGCCGCCGATGATGCCGATGGTCTGCCCCGGCCGGGCGGTAAAGGTAATGTGCTCCAGAGAGGGATTTCCCGCGCCGTCATACCGGGCGGTCACGTCCCGGAACTCCACCTGTCCCTTCAGATCCGCAGCCGTGCGGGTGCCGTTTTCCTGACCCGGCTCCAAATCCAGCACAGACGCCACCCGGTTCCCGCAGGCGACAGCCTTGGTGATGGTGATGATCAGGTTTGCCATCTTGATCAGCTCCACCAGAATCTGGGACATATAATTGTAGAGGGCAATGACCAGTCCCTGTGTCAGCACGCCGCTTTCCACCTTCAGCGCACCCACATGCACCAGCAGCACCACCGCCAGATTGATGACTACATAGGTCACAGGGCTCATCAGGGCGGAAATCCGTCCCGCGGACAGCTGCTTGCGGGTCATGTCCTCCGTTTTTTCCTCAAAGGACGTAACCTCCGCGTCCTCCTTGCAGAAAGCCCGCAGCACCCGAACGCCCGTCAGATTCTGCCGGGACGCGGAGGTCACGCTGTCAAGGGACGCCTGCACCCGCCTGTACATGGGCATGGTGATCAGCATAATGCCGAAAACGATGATGCACAGCACCGGAATGACCCCGGCGAACACCAGCGCCGCCTGAAAATCGATGGTAAAAGCCATGACCATGGCGCCGAACACCACGAATGGCGAGCGCAGCAGCAGCCGCAGCGTCAGGTTCACGCCGTTCTGCACCTGATTGATGTCGGAGGTCATCCGGGTGATCATGGTGGATGCGCCCAGCTTATCGACCTGACTGTAGCTTAAGTTCAGAATATGCTCCAGCACCGTATGCCGCAGCCGTGTGGAAAAGCCCACCGCCGCCACAGCAGAAAAATACTGCGCCGTCACCGAGCTGGCAAGCCCCACGACGCCCAGTCCGATCATGACGGCGCACATTTTCACAATGTAGCCCCGGTCGCCGCTGCCGATGCCCTGATCCACGATACTGGCCACAACCAGCGGCACCAGCAGTTCAAATGTGGCCTCCAGCAGCTTGAACAGCGGCCCGAGGACACATTCTTTTTCATAGCCCTTCAGATATTTGAGAAGTTTTTTCATACGCTCACCTCATAACGGCGTCATTATAACACCCTTCTTGCCGGAAAGCAATGTCGTGTCGCATAATACGGGGCGATTTGTCAGCGCCGTTCCCCACCTGCGCCGCGGAAATCGGTGGTTTGTCTGAAAAAGCAGTTGACATTTCCGCCAATTCCGGATATAATGAGTTGGCTAAAGAAATGCTAGTGTAGCACAGTCGGTAGTGCATCTCACTCGTAATGAGAAGGTCGCCTGTTCGAGTCAGGTCACTAGCTCCAGAAAACCGCCGCTTTCTCATAAAAGCGGCGGTTTTCTTGTGTAAAAAGTTACGCAGCTCTTTCGGCCATAGATTTTATCCCGTCATTTTTCCGTCAATAACAAATTCAACCCGTACAGCCGCAAAACTGTGTCCGAATTTTTTATGCTTTTTCTCTCAGCAGTCTGGGTTTTGGCATCAGGATATCATCAAGCATTTCCGACGGTCGAGCCTGCGCTTCTTTCACGAGAGAGACCTCCTCATTATCGTAGTTGTGTGGTCGATAAACCACTTCTGCTATAATGGGGAGTTTTTTCTCTGTCTGCTTTACTCCTCGCTGGAAGCTATTCTTTTGCCCCCGGCATAGCTGGGGGTTAACTTTGGTCAACCAAGGCGATAGCGCTGTCCGCATTATGCGGACAGCGCTATCATCATGTTTATTACCATCAGAACCGTCAGAACGATCACACCGGCACTGAAAAAGAAGCATTTCAGGCACCTGCGGTCGATCCACTCGCTCTGGATGTACGCCCGGACCCGGGCACGGTTGGCGATCAGAATTGCCACCGCCGCCGCGAAAAATCCGGTGAAAATCGTCAGCTCGAGCACCGACGCCGCCACTTCCGGAAGATTTGCCGTCAGACGGCTCAGAAGGTCTGCCAGCACCAGATTGTTGAAGATATGGAGCACCATGGACCAGCCGACGGAATACTCCACCGCCACATATCCCAGCACCAGTCCCACCAGAAACGCATAGGGCGTTTGCAGCAGGTTCCCGTGGAACAGCCCGAACAGGAACGCGGAACCCAAGATGGCAAACCGCTTGCCGTAAGGCCGCAGTGACCGCAGGACGAAGCCCCGGAAGATCAGCTCCTCCGAAATGGGCGCCAGAAACGATGCGTACAGGAACATGCTGACAGTGTCCGAGCTGCCGGAAACGGCGTCCAGCGTCCCGGTGGCAGACCGGCCGAAGCAGTTCATCACCAGCTCAAGAAGATTGATCCAGACAAAATTTACCATCTGCGTTCCGGCGCACAGGCACACCATGCACAGCAAAGTTCCCGGTTTCATGGGTTTTTCCCGTCTCAGCACTTCCCCGCCCCAGAACTGACTGCCCTTCCATGCGTACAGGATCACCAGAGCGACGGCCACGGCGGCGATGTACCCCCATGCGTTTCCGGTCAGAGCGGACACGTCCGGGACATACTGATCGTTTCCCTCTATGAAAGCATTCAGGTATCCCGCGATCACATCCCGCAGCATCGCCACGGAAACCAGAATGTTCATCAGGACATAGTATCCCACCAGCGTCCAGCCAACGGGGCTGAAACGCTTACGGAGCCATTTGTTGATCTGTTTCTCGTTCATAGTTTTCCTCCATAATGATTGTCTCCGCCGTCATAATGCCGTCGATGGCCGCGGACATGATGCCCCCGGCGTAGCCCGCGCCCTCTCCCGTGGGGTACAGCCCCCGAAGGGAAGACTGCCGGGAGGAATCCCGAATAATTCGCACCGGGGAAGAACTGCGGGTCTCCGGCGCGGTCATCACCGCGTCCGGGTCTGCAAAGCCTCTCAGCTTCCCGTCCAGCCGGGGCAGCGCCCGGGCAATGGCGTCGACGATTTTCCCGGGAAGCACGTCGCGCAGGTCGCACCAGGTCACCCCCGGACGGTAGGTCGGCGTTACCCGCCCCGCCCGGTCGCTGGGTCTTCCCGCGAGAAAATCTCCCACCTTCTGCGCCGGAGCGCGGTAGCTGCCGCTGACGCGGTAGGCGTTTTCCTCGATTTCCCGCTGCCAGCGCATCCCGCCGAGGTTGCCCTCGTAGGGGAAATCAGCGGGGTTCACCGTCACCAGCAGTGCCGCGTTGGCGTTTTCTCCGTCCCGGTCGGCATAGCTCATGCCGTTGGTGACCACCCGGCCTTCCTCGCTGGCCGCCGCCACCACATATCCGCCCGGACACATGCAGAAGGTGTATACCGTCTCCCCGTCTAGATGCTCCACCAGCTTATAATCCGCCGGGGGCAGGGCGGGATTTTCGCCGCCGTATTGGGCAATGTCGATGTTCCGCTGCTTTTGCTCGATGCGCACGCCCATGGCGAAGGGCTTCGGCTCCATGGGAACGCCGGAAGCGTCCAGCATTTCAAAGGTATCCCGTGCGCTGTGTCCGATGGCCAGCACCGCCCGGTCGCAGGGAATGACCGTCCCGTCGGCGATTTTCAGTCCGGTCAGGCGTCCGTTCTCCGTACACAGGCCGGTGACCTGCGTATTGAACCGCACCTCGCCGCCCAGAGAGATGATGCGTTTGCGCAGATTCTGCACCACGGTCAGCAGCACGTCGGTGCCTACGTGGGGCTTGGCGTCATAGAGAATATCCTCCCTTGCCCCAGCCGCCACAAACTGTTCCAGAATCCAGCCGATTCTGGGGTTGTTGACCCCGGTGTTCAGCTTGCCGTCGGAAAACGTCCCCGCGCCGCCCTCGCCGAACTGGACGTTGCTTTTCGTATCCAGCTCGCCCGTTTGGAAGAATTTTTCCACCTTCTCGTGGCGGGACTCGGCATTCTCTCCCCGTTCCAGCACCAGCGGCTTCCAGCCCGCCAGCGCCAGAATCAGCGCGGCAAACATTCCACCGGGGCCGAAACCCACCACCACCGGGCGTTTCTCCGGCGCTTTGGCGGATTTGGGCGGCTTGTACCGCGTCGCCGGGGCGATGGATGCCCGCTTGCAGCCGCTTTGTTTCAGAATTTTCTTTTCGCTGCCATCCACCGTCACGTCGATGGTGTAAATAATACGCACGTTGGGCTTTTTCCGGGCGTCCACACTCCGCCGGACGATCCGCACGCCGCGGATTTTGGAGTTGGGGATGCGCAGCATCCGCGCCGCCTCAAAGGGAAGCTGGTGGGCGCTGTGTTCCGGCGGCAGGGAAATATCGCTCAAACGGATCATGTGTCGTTCCTCCCGGCGCTCTGTCCGGCCAGACGGCCGGAGCTCCACGCCCACTGTAAATTATAGCCGCCGCAGTCGCCGTCAATGTCTAAGACCTCTCCGCAGGCGTAAAGCCCCGGAACAAGGCGGCTTTCCATGGTCGTTTCGTCAAATTCCGACGTGAGAATGCCCCCCGCCGTCACCTGTGCGCTGTCCATGCCCATAGGTTCGGTCAGATGTACGCTCAGCGCCTTCGCCCCGTGGGCGGCCTGACGCAGCTCCTCGTCGGAAAGGTCGGAAACCGCCCCGCCCGCGGAAATCCCCGCCGTCTGGGTCAGCACCCGGCCAAGGCGGTTGTGGAGGATTCCCGTGAACAGCTCCGAGACGGGAAGGTTTGTTGTTCTGCGCCGTTTTAGCTCAGATATCAGGGCGTTCTCCGCCATATCCGGCAAAAAATCCAACCGGCAAAGCCACTCGCCGCCGCCCTGACACGCATCCCGGGACACCTCGAAAATCACCGGCCCACTGAGACCGTATTGGGTAAATTGCAGCTCCCCCGTGCTTTCGGAAAACCGTTTTCCGTCGTGGAGAATGACCGCATGGCAGTTTGCGCGGACGCCTTTCAGGCTCGTAACCGCGTTCCAGCTGCTTTTCAGCTGCACCAGCGCCGGACGAAGCCGGGTGCAGCTGTGGCCAAAGCTCCGCAGAATTTGATAGCCGGACATGCTGCCCCCCAGCTTCGTCCCCGCAAGGCCGCCGCAGGCGACGATGAGCCTGTCGCACTCCACCGTCTCGTCCCTGGAAATGATGCGGAAGCCGGAAGCCGTTTTTTTCACTTTTTCCGCTTCAAATCCCAGCTTTACCGTGATATTCGGCTTTTCCAGAGCAAACCGCAGCACATCCACCACGGAATTTGCCTGGTCGGAATAAGGATACACCCGCCCGGAATCCTCCGCCACGGTGAGAAGCCCCAGACTCCGGAACCATTCCAGCGCCGCAGTTGGGGGGAACTTTCCCAGCGCATAGTCGGCAAACCCCGGATTTTCCCCGTGGTAGCCGCCGGATGTCCCGTGGAGATTGGATAAATTGCAGCGCCCGTTGCCGGTGGCCTGAAGCTTGCGCCCCACTCTCGCCTGCCGCTCCATGAGGACGACCTGCCCGCTTTCGTTTTCCGCCGCAGCCAGCGCCGCCGCCATTCCCGACGCCCCCGCGCCGATGATTCCTGTCACCATGTCCGATTCCTTTCCGCCGAAAAGCGTTCCTTTTTCCCTATTATACTCTACCCGCCGCCGTCATACAAGAAAAACTTCTTCCCACCCGGCAAAAGTTGTGGTATAGTACCATTGGTGATCGCATGGAACGAAGCAACATTGAAAAAATCGCCCAGTCCGCCGAGGATCGGCTGCTTCTGGCGAAGCTCTGGGACAAAATGAACGCGGGAATGCGGAAGAATATCCCCGCCGCCACCTGCTTTCTCTCCCCCCGGGAGCTGGAAATGGCAAAATTTCTCTTCGGCGAACCGGAGGGGCTGTACGCTTTCGGCGGCTACGAGGACGCGGAACGGAAAATGCTGATTTTTCTGCCGGACTATCTGGACGAAGCCAGTCTCTACGGCGAAGACAGCCCCTGCGTGTGTCTGCGCGCCGTGTTCTTTCAGGGGGACAGCCCAAGCCACCGGGACTTTCTGGGGGCGCTGATGGGCGCGGGCGTCGGTCGGGAGACGGTGGGCGACATCTGCGTGGACAAAGGCAGCTGCGACTTTTTCGTCACGGCGGAGATTGCCCCCTACCTGTTGCAGAATTTTACCTCCGCCGGGCGGACGAAGCTGCATTTGAGCCAGATTCCCCTTTCGGGCGTCCACATCCCGGAGCCGGAAATCAAGGAGATCCGGGACACGCTGGCGTCGTTACGGCTGGACAGCGTCATATCCTCCGGCTTTCGCATCGGGCGGAGTCTCGCCGCCCAATACGTGAGCGCCGGAAAAGCCGCCATTGACGGTCTTCCCTGTGAAAAACCGGACAAGTCCGTCCCGGAGGGCGCGAAAATCTCCGTCCGGGGGCTGGGAAAAATCAGGCTTGCGGCCATCAACGGCCGGACAAAAAAGGACAGAATTTCGGTGGTCATCCACCGGTATGTGTGAGGTTTTACAAAAAACATGAAAATGGACGAAGTGATCGCCAGAATCAACGTTCTGGCAAAAAAGGCAAAAGCCGAGGGTCTGACCCCCGAAGAACTGACGGAGCGGGACAAGCTGCGGCGAATCTACATCGATTCCGTCAAGGCCAATCTGGTAGGTCAGCTGGAAAACACCTACATCATCGGCACAGACGGTGTCAAGCGGAAGGTTGAGAAGAAATCCTGAGCGGCGTGGCCTCGGCCACGCCATTTTTCAAAATTTTTTGAAAAATGCGTGAGGTTTTGCGTGCAAAATCGATCTATAGGGGTGAAGGACAAACTACAAGTGAGGTGACCAAACATGGATGACGGCAAAATCATAGATATGTTCTTCGCCAGAAATGAGGACGCCATCCGGCATACCGATGCCGCCTACGGGCGACGGCTGTATCATCTGGCAGACCGGATCGTGGAAAACGGTCAGGACGCGGAGGAAAGCGTCAGTGACACCTACCTGAAAGCGTGGAACACGATCCCGCCAAAGCGTCCGGAGCATTTCTTCGCGTACATCGCCAAGATCTGCCGGAATTTTGCCCTGAAAAGGGTGGTCTGGAAGAACGCCCAGAAGCGGAAAGCAGAGGTCGTGACCCTGACCCAGGAAATGGAAAACTGCATTCCGGATACCTACCGGGACAGCGCCGCAGACGCCCGGGAGCTGGGACAGCTTCTGGACGCATTTCTCCGAACCCTGACCCCGGACAATCAGATGGTCTTTCTCCGCCGGTACTGGTACGTGGATACCATTGCGGAGATCGCCGCCCGGTACGGCATCAGCGAAAGCGCCGTACAGATGCGGCTGAACCGGACGAAGCAAAAGCTTTCGGCATATCTTGCAAAGGAGGGCATTCGCGTATGAACGGAAGGGATATTTTTCGGGGTCTACAGTATATCGGCGACGATCTCATTGAAAACGCGGAAACCGGACAGTTCCCCGCCCAAAATCAAGGGAGCGGGAAGACGCGACGTCCCATCCGCCGTCCGCTGCTGGCCGCGGCGCTGATCGCGCTGCTGCTTCTGCTGGTGGGGTGCGCCGTTGTCTACGTGCTGAAACTGGAAAACGTAAAAATCGGAACGGGAACGGAACAGCGGGACTATTCTCTGGTAGACGGGGTATACGTGGAAGACCCCCCACACCGTTAACACCACCACCCTGACCATGGCCGGTCTGGAAGGCTCCGACGCCTACAAGGCGTGTGCGGATTTCTACGCCTTCCAAACCAAATACACGACCGACGGCGAGGAAATGGGCAAAGCCGGTACCCTGCCGGAGGGCTACTGGGACAACTACAGAGATGTCATGGATGCCAAGGCAAAGGAACTGGCGGAACAATACGGCTTAAAGCCGGAGGGGCAGCTTCTGGCATTCCGCACCACCCGGAACATGTGCAACGCCCTGGGTGTGGAGCGGTTCGTCCGGGACAGTCAGGATGTCAGCATTGACATCGATGGGGGCAGCTGCTACGATACCGGGAACTTCTATCTGTGGATGAACTTTGTCTTCCCGGAAGATCAGGGCTATGAGGTGACCTACACCAGCGGCGCGCTCTACTGGAACCGACAGGACACCTTCAGCCGGGAATATTTCACGCTGGAAGACCGGGGCGACTGGGTGGAGCGGAACTACACCACCTCCGCCGGAAATACCGTACTGATTTTGACCTCTCCCAGCCAGGAGCGGGGCTACATTCTCTGCAATCGGGGAGACGCCCTGATGACCGTATGGCTGGACGCAAACCCCGAAATTCTCAGCGAGGATTCCGGGGTGGTATCCGCTGAATATCTGCACATGACGGAAAAGCAGCTGAACATGGTTGCCGACGCTCTGGACTTTGCCATCCAGCCGAACATCCCCACCCAGGCCGATGTGGACGCGCAACCTGCGCCGCCTCAGAAAGCGACCCAGAACGGCTATACGCTGGAAGTGAAATCCGTGGAAACCGACGGCTATGTGGCTCAGATTCTTATTGGCATCACCGCCCCGGAGGATATCGTTCTTTCCACAGAGAAGCCTTTGCGTTTTGCTAATTGGCGGGGTATGCTTGTTCCTGCCGACGGCTCTGAGGCAGCCTTCGGCCCGGTTAACACTCTCGACGATGGTGACGGAAAGGCCAACACCATAGACGTTCTTCTGACGCAATCCGTCACCGCAAAGAATACGGATGCCCCCTTTGCCGCCGGAAGCACATGGACTCTTTATCTGGTTGACCTGGTTTACAGCAGCACAGATGAAACCCTGACCGAGGGAGAATGGCAATTCCCCATTTCCTTCGGGGCGGATAACTGCGATGATCGGGAGCTTGAGCTGCTCACCAGTCCCATCCTCATGAAAGCCGGCACGGGCTGGCTGCCGGACGGAACGGATGTTGTCATGGAATTCCCGGTTTCCTCCTTCAAACTTCGCAAATTCAGCAGCAAGATCGTGCGGGATACCGCCGCCGAGACCGAGGAACAGCGCGCCGAGTCCTATACGGATTTTTATGGGTGGAATGGTCACTTCATTTGTGTCGTCATGAAAGACGGCACAAGAATTGAACTGTGGGATCAGGAAAATGACAGCGCCATCGATCTTACGCAGGTAGACTATGTTCTCCTCCCCGACGGCACAAAGCTGCCCGTTCCTGAGCAATAACCCGACATAAAAGCGGGACGGTCTGCAATTCCGGCAGGCCGCCCCGCGGCTGCGTTATTCCGGGACGGTTTTTCCACTTCCCTTTCTCCCAAAAGTCTGCTATACTGTAAGAAACGTACTTTCAGGAGGCAGTATATGGAATTTCTGCCCATTACCAGACGGGAAATGCTTGACCGCGGGTGGGACGCCTGCGATTTTGTGTACATCATCGGCGACGCCTACGTCGATCACCCATCCTTCGGCCACGCCATTATCAGCCGGGTTCTGGAAAGCCACGGCTACAATGTGGGCATCATCTCTCAGCCGGATTGGAAAAATCCCAAATCCATCGACGTTTTCGGCCGCCCCCGGCTGGGGTTTCTGGTCTCCGGCGGCAATATGGACTCCATGGTCAACCACTATTCCGTCACCAAGCACCACCGGAAAACCGACGCCTTCACCCCCGGCGGCATCATGGGCAAGCGCCCGGACTACGCCACTACGGTCTACTGCAACCTTATCCGCCAGACCTACAAGGACGTTCCCATCCTCATCGGCGGCATTGAGGCGAGTCTGCGCCGGCTGGGGCATTACGATTACTGGTCGGACACCATGAAGCGCTCCATTTTACTGGACAGTCAGGCCGACCTGCTCATGTACGGCATGGGGGAAAAGACCATCGTGGAGGTGGCCGACGCCCTGAATTCCGGGCTGGACGTGAAGGACATCACCTACATCGACGGCACGGTGTTCAAAACCAAAGCGCCGGACGACAGTCTGCCCACTATCACCCTGCCCTCCTTTGCCGAGATCAAGGCCGACCGGCGCAGATACGCCGAGAGCTTCAAAATCCAGTACGCCAACTGCGACCCCTTCACCGCCAAGCGGCTGGCGGAGCCCTACGACAATTTCTTCGTGGTGCAGAATCCGCCCCAGAAGCCTCTGACCACAGCGGAAATGGACGCGGTATACGACCTTCCCTACATGCGTGCCTATCACCCCAGCTATGAAAAGGCGGGGGGCGTCCCCGCCATTGAGGAAGTCAAATTCAGTCTGGTGTCCAACCGGGGGTGCTTCGGCGCCTGCTCCTTCTGCGCCCTGACCTTCCATCAGGGGCGGATCGTCCAGACCAGAAGCCACGAATCCATCCTCCGGGAAGCAGAAATCATGGTGAAGGACAGGGATTTCAAGGGCTACATCCACGACGTCGGCGGCCCCACCGCCAATTTCCGTCACCCGGCCTGCGAAAAGCAGCTATCCAAGGGTGCCTGCGGCGGGCGGCAGTGCCTGTACCCCACCCCCTGCAAAAATATGAACGCCGACCATTCGGACTATGTTGCCCTGCTGCGTAAGCTACGGAAACTCCCCGGCGTCAAAAAGGTGTTCGTCCGCAGCGGCATCCGCTTCGACTATCTGCTGGCGGACAAGAAGGACACCTTTTTCCGGGAGCTGGTGCAGTACCACATTTCCGGTCAGCTGAAAGTCGCCCCGGAGCATGTGTCCGACGCGGTTCTCGCCCGGATGGGCAAGCCCCGGAACGCGGTGTATAATCAGTTTGTGGAGAAATATTTTGCCCTGAACCGGCAGTACGGCATGAATCAGTATCTCGTCCCCTACCTCATGTCCAGCCATCCCGGCTCGACACTCAAGGAGGCCGTAGAGCTGGCCGAGTACATCCGGGACATGGGCTACAATCCGGAGCAGGTGCAGGATTTTTACCCCACCCCCTCCACATTGTCCACCGTCATGTACTACACCGGCCTCGATCCCCGCACCATGGAGCGGGTCTACGTCCCCACCGACCCCCACGAAAAAGCCATGCAGCGGGCGCTGATCCAGTACCGCGACCCGAAAAACTACGCCCTCGTGCGGGAAGCGCTGGTGAAGGCGCACCGGGAGGATTTGATCGGTTCCGGTGCAAAGTGTCTCATCCGTTCCGCGCCGCCCCGTCCCGTGCGGAAAAAGCCGGGACAGTCAAACGGAAAACACAAGCCGTCCAAGTAAAGAAACACGCTGCCACTTTGGTTTGTCTCAAGTGGCAGCGCTTTTTACTTTCTTTTATACAAGCACATTTCGTAGGCAATGCCGTTTTCCTCACCGGATTGCAGCGTTTCCGCCAGATACCAGTCCTTATCCTCGTCCAGATTGGGGAAAAAGGTGTCGGATTCCGGCGTCACATGCACCTTTGTGACGTAAGCGGTGTCGCAGAAGGGCAGCATCTGCCGGTAAACGCTCCCGCCGCCGATGACGAAGCAGCGCTCAGCGGTGCGGGAAAGTGCCGCCGCATCTTCGGCGCTGCCGCAGACGGTAAAGCCGGGAAGCACCGTCACGCTTCTGCTCAGCGCCACGTTGACCCGCCCCGGAAGGGGCTGTTTTCCCGGGAAATCCTCGATGGTGCGTCTCCCCGCGATCACCATTGCCCCACGGGTGGTTGTCCGGAAGAATTTCCGGTCGGCTGACAGGGCGACGGGCTGCGTCCCGTCCCGGCCGATTCCCCAGTCGTCGTAAACCGCAACGATCAGTTCCATCGTCCCACCTCAGATCGCCATGGGGATTTCAAAGTGAAAGGGGTGGAACTGATAGTTTTCCATGGAGAAGCTGTCCTTGGTAAAGGCGTAGAAATCGGTGATGCTCTCATCCATCCGGAAGGTGGGCGTGGGGTATCCGTCCAGTTCCAGCATGGCCTTGACGGCGGGAATGTGCCGGTCGTAAATGTGGCAGTCGGCGATGACGTGAACCAGCTCGCCCACCTTTAACCCCGCCACCTGTGCCATCATGTGGGTCAGCACGGCGTACTGCACCACATTCCAGTTGTTGGCCGTAAGCATATCCTGAGAGCGCTGGTTGAGAATGGCGTTCAGGGTGTCGCCGGTAACATTGAATGTCATGGAGTAGGCACAGGGATAGAGGTTCATCTCGTGCAGGTCTTCAAAATTGTAGATGTTCGTCAGAATACGGCGGGAGGCGGGGTTGTGCTTCAGGTCGTAGATCACCCGGTCAACCTGATCGAACATGCCCTCCTTGTACTGGTGCTTGATGCCCAGCTGGTAGCCGTAAGCCTTGCCGATGGTGCCGTCCTCCCCCACCCATTCGTCCCAGACGTGGCTGCCCAGATCCGCGACGCGGTTGGACTTTTTCTGCCATATCCAGAGAAGCTCGTCCACGGCGCTTTTCCAATAGGTGCGCCGCAAGGTCATAATGGGGAATTCCTCGGCTAAGTTGTAGCGGTTCACCACGCCGAATTTCTTGATGGTATGCGCCGGTGTCCCGTCCGCCCAGTGGGGACGGACTTCCAGATTTTCATCGGAGAAGCCGTTTTCCAGAATGTCCCGGCACGTTTTCTTGTACAGCTCGTCAGCATAGCTCATGTTGGATTCCTCCCGATTTCTGTTGGGGGTATCATATCACAATCCCGCCCCACTGGCAAGAAAAATCTCCCCGCGGTTTCCCGCGGGGAGATTCTGGATACTGTCTTACAGCAGATTGCCGGTGCTGACCCAACCCAGATCGGTGCGGGCCATGTCGCCAACATATTCGTAAATGTCGATGACGGACATTCTGGAATAGGTGCCTGCGACGGAGGACGCGGCGTTATCCGTGTAGATGATGGTGTTGTCGGTGTACACCACCCGGGCGTCGATGGCGCTGCCGCTGGCGGGAGTCAGGTCAACGTAGTACAGGTAGACCCAGCCTGCGTCGCAGCGACCCCATGCCATATCCTCGGAGATCTTGGTCTCGTAGATCACCAGGTTGGCGCCCTTCTTCAGTGTGGTAGCCTTCTTGGCGCCGGTAGAGGCGGTAACGCGGACATTCAGAGACTCGGTGTTGATGACCTTGCCGGTGTACTTGTAGCCGCCCTTGTTGTTCACGAAGCCGCCGTCGCCGGTGTTGCCGGTGCTGCCGATGGTGGGCGCGGAGGGAGTTGTCGGAGTCGTAGGCTCTTCCTTCTTCTCGTACAGAGCACCCTCGGACATGTAGCTCAGGTCGCAGTAGCCCACGATGCCGTCGCAGGTTTCCACACGACCCCAGACGGTGAGGGTTCTGGTGCCGGAATCCTTGACGATCTCCAGCTTGGTCACGGGAACCTGATCGCCCTTCTTCAGCTTGGCAATGCTGTCATTGCCGGTTCCGGCAGCCTTGCGCACATTCAGCTCGGAAGCGCCGGTCACGGTGTGAACCTTCTCGTCCAGAGCATTCAGCTGGATGTTCACATCGGGATCCTTGATCCAGCCGTCGTTGATGCGCGCCCAGTAGGAGGTCTGCTTCACAACGGTCTCGACGTCGTTGTTCTTGTTCTTGTCGTCAACCTTGTCGCCCTCGTAAATTTCCAGGGTAACAGCCGTCAGCTCATGGATGGTGATATTCTCGCCTGTGCCGATGGAACGAACCGTATTATCCTTCAGGTTCGGGTTAGGCGTCTTGTAAACGGTGGTATCGGCCTTGACAGAGCCGGTGTAGACGGCGGTGGTGGTGGTTCTCTCAGCCTCGTCGAAGGAGTCCACGCCGGTGCCCTTGTTGCCGCTGCTGCCGTTATTGCTGTTGTTGCCGGGGATATCGTCGTAGGAGATCATGGTGACATAGTCCATGCAGATCCAGCCCTGCTTCACACGGCCCCACTTGGCGGCGCCGACGAGCTTGACCTCCAGGATGGTCACTTCCGTGCCGTTGAGAATCTTGCCCACGATGGCGTTGGCGATGCCTGCGCCGCTGCGGACATTTACGCCGGCGTAGGTGTTGGCAATGATGCCCTTGCCGGTGCCGTCCGTCTTCTGGGTCGTACCGGTGCCGCCGGTGCCGCCGGTGCTGCCGGTGCCGGACTCCACGACGCCCATCTTGACCTCCAGATACTGGCTGTAAATCCAGCTGTCGGTCTCCTTGTTGTTGTCAACGTCGAAGTCGATCTTGTACCAGCCATCCTTCTCTTCCAGAACGGCCACCTTGGTACCGCGGTTGATGCTGCCCAGAACCTGACCGTACAGAGCGCCGGTCATACGGACACGGACGGAATCCGCGTTCACAACGGTGCCGGTGCCGATAGCGCCCTTGGTGCCGCCGTCAATGGTGATCTTGCTGGAACGCTTGACATAGTTGGATGCCAGATTGATCCAGCCGTCGTAGTTCTCAATGCCGCTGCCGGTCATCGGAGTATATCCCACGATCTTGCCCCAGATTTCCTCGCCGACAAGCTTGATCTCGTGGACTTCCACTTCCACGCCCTTGGTGAGCTTGAATACGAACTCGTTGTCGCTGCCAGCAGCCTTTCTGATGTTCAGGCTGTCGCTGACAACCGTGAACTTGGTCGGGACAAGGTTAAAGTTATTGTAGGTCGCCCAGCCGGACTTGGCAATCACGTTGGTCTTACCGTTCTTGTCAGTCTCCTTGACCGTCCAGTGTGCCTTCACCCAGATCACGCCGTCAGCAACCGCCGCGTTGGTGATCTTAAGACCCGTGGTACCCGCCTTGATGGTATCGCTGTTGTTGGAACTGGTAGTGGGCTGCACATAGGTGGAGAGATCGGCGCCGGCGTTCACGAGAGTGACCTCGAAAGCGTAGTCCAGAACGCCCGTGTCGGAAACGTTCTTGTCGGTGAGCATCTTCACGCTGGTGTAGGTCAGGCAGATCCAGCCGGAGGAGGTACGACCCCAGCGGTGACCGTTGACCGTGCGAATCTCGAAAATATTGACCGTGGTATCCTTTGCAAAGCCGCCGACGATCTTGTTGTCCACACCGGGATCGCTGCGGGCGTTCAGATAGCCGTTGTAGGTAACGGTCGCCGTGGCAATGGGGGTGGTGTTGTTGGCGTCACTGGGAGCGGAGCCGTCATAGACGGTGCTCCAGTCGGTGTACATCAGGGCGACCCAGCCAACCGCCACGCCGTTTTCTTCCACCTGACCCCAGGTCTTGGCTTCGTTGGTAGCGATGATCTTCAGCTTCGTACCGGCGGTGTAGACACCGTTCTTGGCGCTGGAAGCGCTGTCACTGGCGCGTCTGTTAACATAGGAGTTGGTAACCGTAACGGTCACATTGATCTTGCCGCCGTTGTAATCGCTATTGCCGCTGTCGCTCTGCCCGGAAGACTTAAGCAGAACCCATCCATCTCCGGCTGCAGACAGCTTGCACCATCTGTTGCCAGCATCATCGATAAAGTCCTTGATCGCGGTAACGGTGGCAGTGTCTTTCTTGATGGTGCGGAAAGGCTTCACGTTCTTCTTGGTGGGAACGGGGTAGACATCCAGAGAAACCAGCTGGGACACCTTCAATGTCTCATTGATGCCATGCACGTAAGAAAGGTCATTGGCATTGTTGGCCGTCACAGAGGTTGCCTGCCAGCCGGCCCACAGCGTCTTACCGTTATAGCTGCCCGTCAGAGAGGGAACCAGCGTGCCGTCATACTGTGCGGAGTACCAGCCCATGAACTTGTAGCCGTTTCTGGTGGGAGCCGGGATATGCTTGGAAGTCTTGGACGTGTCAAAGAGCAAGGTGTAGGAGGTCGCATAGTTCGGAGCTATGACACCGCCATCGGGATTGTATGTAACGGTGCCGAAGCTGCTGGGCGTTACATCGGAATAAACCCCGTTCTTGTACATATTGACTTCAATCTTTCTGCGGCGGAAATCATCCTGATTGCCCGCCCAGTCGCTCATGGCCTTCAGCAGGTCATTGGTGCCGGCCTTGCTGACGATGGCGCTCTTGACAACGCCGCTGCCGCTCATCCAGGAATCGCCCACGTCGAAGGTGAACAGAACCAGAGCGTCATGCTGGCACTGGGACAGCGTCAGGCTGTTGGCGGAAGCAAAGGAGTTGACCTTCGCGTCCAGATCCAGAATCAGCTTGCGCAGAGCCTGGTCAGCCTGCGCCTGCGTGACGGAGTGCTTGCCTGCATCACCGCTGACAACATTGCCGCCCTCATACTTTGTTTCATGCTTCTCAGAGCACACCGTGCCGTAACCAATGCGGAATTCATTGGTGCCAGTTACCTGATAGCAGTTCTTCCTAAAAATAGCCAGTTTCTTCATGATCGTGATCGCGGCCTCACTGGTCTTCAGCGAAGCGGCAGACGCGGTCAGAGCGGTGGCAGGCACCAGACTGACCAGCATGATCAGAGTTAATAATACACACACAATTCTCTTTTTCATAGCTACTTACTCCTTTGCTCTTATGTAAGTAGCCATATTATAACAGAGGT
>OMNU01000111.1_pt1 | contig 35142 bp, 29 predicted proteins | sample 1673511 | NCBI WGS metagenome assembly OMNU01 (sample SAMEA103958113, study PRJEB25191) | human gut metagenome | reverse complement strand
AGATAAATCACGATCCTCTCGTAATTCTCTTAAAATCTCATAATATGCTTTCATAATGCTCACCTCATGGGCATCGTACAATACATCAGATGAGTTGTGCTTATTTTACACCTCAACAGGTGTAAGCGGTGAAATAATCAAACGAAAAGAGCAAGCAAATATGCCTATTTGTACCTTTTTCGGCCACAGAATTTGCCCGGACAAAATAAAACCCATATTGCATTCGATCTTAGTTGATGTGATCGAAAGTGAGGGGGAGAGTTTATTTTACGTTGGAAATCAGGGCGATTTTGATTATAAAGTTTTACAGGAACTACAGGCTTTGGTAAAAATATACCCTCACGTTAAATATCGTGTTGTGTTGGCTTATGTGCCGGGTGAAAAGAAGTCCTTCGATTTAGCTGATGACCTCTTTACTATTATTCCCGAAGGAATTGAATCAACTCCGTCCAAATATGCAATTTCAAAACGCAACATGTGGATGCTTACACAGGCTGATATTGTAATTACTTATTGTGTCCGTGCATTTGGTGGTGCTGCCAAATTTGTTGACATTGCAAAATCAAAAGGCAAACGTATCATTAACATTGCTGATTACATGACCGAAATATAAAAATGTTTGATTTTTATCAATCCCCTGTCCATCGGGTTCCAAGGGCTTTGCCCTTGGTCGCTCAGGAGGGGCTTATTAAGGGGAACCCATCGAAAGGGTTCCCCTTAATTGGCTCTTATCTCTTTGTCTTTCTCTTTCTTTGGTGTTTGCCCTTTGGGCAAACACTTAGCAAACGCTCGACTGAGTATAACGCGCTCTTTCTTGCTGCGTTTGCGCATTTCTGTCCATACAGAAAGGAAGGGCCTGCGCGGCCTGAGCGCAAAAGTTAAACTTTGCAGGAATTCAGATAGAGGAAGTGACCACAAAAACAAACCTCCCCGCGACCCCAGATGCAAAAGCCTTACTTACAGAAAACCGGAGAGAGACCGCAGCCTCTCTCCGAAAAAATCCGATTACCGAATCTGCCAGTCGATCGGCTCCTCCCCGTGCTCAGCGAGAAAACGGTTGGCGGCCGAAAAATGCCGGCAGCCGAAAAATCCGTTGTGCGCCGAATAGGGGCTGGGGTGTGCCGCCCGCAGAACAAGATGCTGCGGCCCGGTCAGCAGCGCCGCCTTGGCGCCCGCGTTCGCGCCCCACAGCAGGAATACGATCGGCTTCTCTCTGGCATTGAGCAGCTCAATGACATGGTCGGTAAAAATCTCCCACCCGAGTCCCTTGTGGCTGTTGGGCTGCCCCCTGCGAACGGTCAGAACCGTGTTCATCAGCATAACGCCCTGCCGGGTCCAGTCGGTCAGCTCCCCATGGCTGGGAATCTCACACCCGAGGTCGTCATGCAGCTCCTTGAAAATATTCTGCAGCGACGGGGGCGGCTTGACGCCCTTTTTCACCGAAAAGCAGAGGCCGTGCGCCTGTCCCGGCCCGTGATACGGATCCTGGCCGATGATGACCGCCTTGACCTTCTCATACGGCGTGTAGCGCAGGGCGTTGAAAATATCATACATGTCGGGATAGATCGTCTGCTCCCGATACTCCTTTGCGAGAATGGCCCGCAGCCGCTTGTAGTAGTCTTTCTGAAACTCATCCTGCAGCAGCTCGTCCCAGCTGTTCCCCAGCTTAACCAACAAAAGCACCCTCTTTCCGAAAATTCCGGCAGCCGCGCCGCTTTACAGAGTATATACCCCCGATTCGAGCAGGACAATCTCGGTCTCCCCCACGCGGAGATACTGCTGCACCGGCTCCTCAAACCCGGCGTAATCAAAGGCCGAGAAGGAGGAGAGGTTCACCTCGGTAATACTGTTGGAGCCGGCGTTGCAAACCAGCATATCCTCCCCCTCGATCCACAGTCCCATCGGGTAGGAGAAGGCGGCGCCCTTCTCGCTGCCGCCGATCCGCAGCTCCTCCCGCATGGAGGAGAGATTGTACCGGATGATCGTGTTGCTTTCCGGGAAGGAGGCCCAGAGGCAATCCTCCTGCCGGACGACGTCGGCCGGACCCTTGCCGCGGTAGAGCAGCTCGCCCTCCCACAAAACCTCCGCCCGGGTATCGCAGCGCAGGGCGCGTCCGTCGGGAAAGGCGGCAAAAACCTGCCCGCCCGGCAGAAGGATGGTCTTGCAGTTCAGGCTGTCGCCGAGGCGCTCCTCTATCTGCTTGAAATTGTTGCCGAACTTGGCCAAAAGATATACATTGCGAGTGACCGAGTTGAGGAGATCGGTCTGGAGCGTGGCCATCTTGTACCCGATGACCGAGCGGTCGTCAATCTCCTGCTTCTTGACCGCGATAATAAAGCCGCTGGCCAGCGGCAATATGTGAATGGCTCTTTTCCCGAAAATCTTTTTCATTCGATCCCCTCCTTTTCTTCTGAAAATTCAGCCGGGCAAAAGCGCCCCGGCGTGTTCTGAAAGCTTTTCTCATATTACGAAATCCCGGCCGGCCCTTTGGCGGCAGGAAGCGCTTTCGCTTTTGACAAAGCCGCCTTGCCAGAGGTCGTGACGGCAGACCCAGTATAGCACATTTTGTCGCGTATGAAAATCTTTTTTCAGAAAAATCTCACGCTTTATATGACGTGCGGGGGATTTCGTCACATTATTTTGGAATGCGGCACCTCCTCTCCAGCCGAAAGAGAATTTGACAACACCCGGCCGCTGTGGTATAATGAAAAAAACGTTTAACCTTGTTAACGGTTAGGCTTTGCAGCCTGAAGAGGAGGTGGTCCGGCTTTGGACACAACACGGGAAGAAGAAATTTTCCTGGAAATTCTGCATGAATTGGCGCGGCTCAACCTCGGCAGTACGCTGCACGCCGTCACGCAGGGGGAGTTTTTCCTTCTCTCGATCATCCGGCGGTTCGGCGATTATGTGGAGAATCGGGCCAACTCGGTCAACGTCTCCCGTTTGGCCGTCGCGCTGGAGGTTACGCCGGCCTCGGTCTCCCGCACCCTCCGCGGGCTGGAGAGCAGAGGGTATCTTGAGCGGGTCACCGACGCGGAGAACCGGCGCAACACTTACGTTAAGCTGACCGAAAAGGGGCGCAGCCTCTTTTTAAAGGAGAACGAGCTGGTCGCAAAACTGGCCGGCCGCGTTTTCAATCGCATGGGGGAGGAAAATATGCACACACTGCGGGCGCTGTCCGAGCAGCTGCACGGCATCCTGGAGGAGGAGCTGACCGCGCTTCCTGCCTCTCTCCCGCAGGCCGCCCCCAAATTCTGAAACGTCATTCCAAACAGAAAGTAGTGATACATATGATTCGTAACACCGAAACGGCCGCCATGGTAAAGTCACTGGCCGAAATCTGCGTCGAAAACGGTAAGATTGACCCGGCGCTGTACTCCAAATACGATGTCAAGCGGGGTCTGCGCGACGTCAACGGCAAGGGCGTATTAACCGGCCTTACGGACATTTCCGAAATCCGGCAGAACAAGGTGGTCGACGGCAAGACGGTGCCCTGCGACGGCAAGCTGTTCTACCGCGGAATCAATGTGGAGGATTTGATCGCCGGCCACGTGGCGGAGGATCGTTTCGGCTTTGAGGAGACGGTCTATCTTCTGCTGTTCGGCCGTCTGCCCGGGGCGGAGGAGCTGAAAAGCTTCTGCGAGCTGCTGGCGCACTATCGGCGGCTGCCGGCCGGGTTTGTCCGCGACGTCGTGATGAAGGCGCCGAGCAGCGACATGATGAACGCGCTGGCGAAAAGCGTGCTTTCCCTCTACGCCTACGACAAGAATCCGGAGGATATTTCGATCGAGAATGTGCTGCGGCAGTGCCTGCAGCTGATTGCGGTTTTTCCGCTGATTTCGGTCTATGGCTACAACGCCTACATCCATTTTCATAAGAACAAAAGCCTGATCATCCACCAGCCCAAGCCGGAGCTTTCCACGGCGGAGAATATTCTCCGCCTGCTGCGGCCGGACAAAAAGTACACCAAGCTGGAGGCGCGGGTGCTCGACATGGCGCTGGTTCTGCATGCAGAGCACGGCGGCGGCAACAACTCGACCTTCACGACCCACGTCGTCACCTCGTCGGGGACCGATACCTATTCGGCCATCGCGGCCGCGCTCGGCTCGCTGAAGGGGCCGCGGCACGGCGGCGCCAACATCAAGGTTGTGCAGATGTTCGACGACCTGAAAAAGCAGGTGCACAACTGGTCGGATGATGAGGAGATTCTGGCCTATCTCGGCCGGCTGCTGGATAAGGAGGCCTTTGATAAAAAGGGTCTGATCTACGGCATGGGGCACGCGGTCTACTCGGTATCCGACCCGCGCGCCAGAGTTTTCAAGAGCTTTGTCGAGCAGCTCTCGCGGGAAAAGGGCCGGGAGAAGGAGTACGACCTCTACCTTGCGGTTGAGCGTCTGGCGCCAAAGGCGATCGCTGCCAAGCGCCAGATTTACAAAGGGGTCAGCGCCAACGTCGACTTTTTCAGCGGCTTTGCCTACAGCATGCTGGGGCTTCCGCATGAGCTGTACACGCCGCTCTTCGCCGTGGCGCGAATCGCCGGATGGAGCGCCCATCGGATCGAGGAACTGGCCGGCAACGGCAAGATCATCCGCCCGGCTTATATGAGCGTCTGCACCGAAACGCCCTATGTCCGGCTGTCCGACCGGTAAAGAAGGTGCCAAAAATTGCGTTTTCTGCAAAATTTCTTTTACGGAAGGTACGGGCTTGATCGGCTGGGTCAGCTGAATCTGGCCATCTGGGCCGTGCTTGCGGTCATCAACATTTTCGTCCGTTCATGGATACTGTACATCCTCTGCGCGCTGCTGTGCATTCTCTGCCTGTTCCGGATGCTGTCGCGCAACTTCCCCGCCCGGCAGGCGGAAAACCGGAAGTTTTTGCAGCTCCTCGGCGGGGCAAGGTCGCGCGCCCGGCAGCAGCAGGAGCGGCAGAAGGATAAAACCCATCGGTATATCAAATGCAAAATCTGCGGCGCGACCCTCAGAGTGCCGCGGGATAAAGGACGGCACACCGTCCGCTGCCCCAAATGCGGAAAGGAATTTTCCATCCGCATCCGGTTCTGATTCCGGAGTTTTTGCGGCAGGCGAACAGGGACACAAAAGGCGGAATACCTCAACCGGAAAGCAGGCGTTCGGGTATTCCGCCTTTTTAAGGGGAGTAGAGGGAAAATGACTTTCACCTTATATCAAATGTACTGGATCTTCGTTATCTACGCCTTTGTCGGCTGGTGCTGTGAGGTGGCCTTTGCCGCCGTCAAATCGGGCACCTTTGTCAACCGCGGCTTTTTAACCGGGCCGGTCTGCCCGATTTATGGCTTTGGAATGCTGATTGTCGCCCTGCTGCTGACGCCGCTTGCGAACAGCTGGCTGCTGCTTTTTGTGGGGGCGGTGGTGCTGACCTCCCTGCTGGAGCTTGTGACCGGCTTTGTGCTGGAGCGCTTTTTCCACCAGAAGTGGTGGGATTACTCCGCCTTCCGGGGGAACATCGGCGGGTACATCTGCCCGCAGTTTTCCCTTCTGTGGGGAGTGGCCTGCGTCGCCGTGATGAAGGTGGTGCAGCCTCTTGTCATGCGGCTGATCGACGCTTTCCCGCACCTTGTGGGCATCATCCTTCTGTGCGTGACCGACGTGCTGTTTGCGCTCGACCTCACTATGACGGTGGTCACCCTCTGCAAGCTGCAGGCCAGGTTCCGCCGGTTGGAGGAGTTTGAGACGCGGATGCGCCGCATCTCGGACGAGCTGGGCGAGGGGATTTTCAAGGGAGTCGAGCAAAGCCGCCAGCTTTATGAGAAGCACCAGCCCGAGCTGGAGCAGGGGCGCGAGCGCCTGGAGAAGCTCCGCGACCGGCTGGAGCAGAACCGGGTAAAGCTGGACGCGCTGATGGCCGAAAAGAATTTTGGCGCCGCCCGGCTGAAAAAAGCCTTCCCGAACCTTGGCCGTTTGTCGAAGGAGCGGGAGGAGAACGCCCGGAAGCATGGCGCGGAGCTGCTTGACCGGCTGAAGCGCATGAAGGAAAAAACGCGCGAAAAGGTACATATGGACTAAGGCTGGGCAGCCGCACACCTCCCGAAGTCGGAATTTGCAGCCGTCGTCATGCTTTCTTTTCCCGGCACGCTTAACGGCGGCCAAAAAAGCTGATCCATCATGCCGATTTTTTGAAATACAAAACCCGCCCGGAGGATATGAGGCAAAATGCCATCCTCCAAGCGGGTTTTCTTTTGTAAAACAAACCGTCTGCACCGCAGACCGCCGCAAGCCTTGCCGGTCATCCGGTCGTCCGGCGATCAGTCCAGCTCCATCAGCTTGGCCTTGACTCCATCCAGCTTGTCAAAGGCGTCCAGCATCTCCCGAATGGTTTCGGGCTCGCCGCAGACCTGCAGCAAAATAACGCCGTCGTCGGAGCAAAAGCCCTCACCCGTCTCATGCAGGCCGACGCGCAGCTTGATATGGCAGCCGAATTTGGTCAGCATCTCCTGCAATTTTGCCGCACCGGTCGTACGGTGCTTTACGCGCAGTCCGATAATATGATAACAGTCCATCGTAAATTTCAGCTCCTTTTTTAAACCGCCCGGCAAAGGCGGCCGCACACCTTAAAGCTTGTGCGGGTACTCACCCTTTTATACGTGACGGCTATGTTCCGGAAAAGAGACAGCCCCTTTTTTATTTTCCCTTTCCGCCGTCCTTCTCCTTCAGGGCGGAGGATTTGCCCTTCTTCGGCGGCTGGAGGAGCTTTACCTCCTCCCGGGTGAACTCGCTGAGCTGCGCGTCCTCCTCCCCGACGCGAACCTTCAGCTTCCCGGTCAGAGGCGCCGCGTCCACTACAACACCGCGTCCCTCCGGCGTCTGAACAATCGAGCCGTTGCGCGGCGTGATTTTGTTCAGATATTCATAAGCGTTCTGCTCATATTTCAAGCAGCACATCAGCCGTCCGCAGCTGCCCGAAATTTTGGTCGGGTTGAGGGAAAGACCCTGCTCCTTTGCCATTTTGATCGAAACCGGCTGAAACCCGTTCAGAAAGCGCGAGCAGCAAAAGGGCTGTCCGCATATGCCGAGGCCGCCGAGCATCTTGGCCTCATCCCGAACGCCGATCTGCCGCAGCTCGATGCGGGTGCGGAAAACCGAGGCGAGATCCTTGACCAGCTCGCGGAAATCCACCCGTCCGTCGGCCGTGAAATAGAACAGGATCTTGCTCCCGTCAAAGGCGTACTCGGCGCCCACGACCTTCATCTCCAGCTTGTGGGCGTCAGCCTTCTTCTGGCAGGTGCGCAGCGCGTCGGCTTCTTTTTTACGGTTTTCCTCCGTCCGCCTGCGGTCGGCGTCGGTGGCAAGGCGAACCAGCTTTTTCAGCGGTTTTATAACCTCGCTCTCCTCCACCTCGGTCCGCTGCATCACAACCTCCCCGCACTCCACCCCGCGGGAGGTTTCCACCACCGCGAGGTCGCCCTTCTGCGGATCCATATCGCCCGGGTCAAAATAATAAACCCGGCCGCCGTCTTTAAATTTTACACCAATTACAGTTGCCATATATTCCTCCAAAAGCCAATCGATGTTTGTGTTCGGCTGAATCTTTTTTCGTTTGTACCGTCAGCCCGCCCTCCGGCAGAGGAGGGTTTGCTGACAGTTTATTATACATCAATCGGCGTATGAAAACAAGCGCATAAATTCGTAAGCAGCAGCGCCGTTCCCGCATTGGCGAGGTTCTGGCTTTCGGCTGCCTCTACCCCGGCAAGCATTTTCATCAGCCGGGGCAGAGGAATCCCTCCGCCGGCCGTCCCGGCAGGCAGCGCTTTTCCGGCCGCTTTTGCCGTGATGCGGCGTTCCAGCTCGGTTTTCAGCCCCTGCAAAACGAGGCCGGTTCGCCGCCGGGTGTCCTTCCCCTCCAGCTTGCGGAGCAGGCGCAGAGTGTCCAGCTCGCTGCCCGACTCGGCCGCGCAAAGGAGGTCGGCACAAAGCGCCCCCGTCTCATCCTTGCTGCCGAGCAGCTCGATCGCCGCGCCGATGTTGCCGCCGGCCGCAGCCGCCGCGGCGTGCACGGCCGTCTCGTCCCAGCCATCCGCCCGCTGCAGAAGGCAGGCCGCGGCCGCCTCCGGCTCCGGGGCCGAAAGGGTAAAGCAGACGCAGCGGGAGAGGATCGTCTCCAGCAAAGCGGAGGGGCGTTCGGCCAGCAGGATAAACATGGCGGTGGCCGGCGGCTCCTCCAGCACCTTGAGCAGAGCGTTGGCCGCCGTGTCGTTCATTTTGTCCGCGCCGTCCAGGATGAATACCCGGCGCGCCGCCTGATTGGGCAGGACAAAGGCCGCCTGCCGCAGCGCACGGATCTGCTCAACCTTGATAAACGCGCTGTCCGGCTCGATCACCGCGATGTCGGGATGGGTTCCCTGCCCGGCCAGACGGCACTCCCGGCAATCGCCGCAGGGAGGCGTCTGCCCCGTGCAGACCGCACCGGCCGCCAGAATCTGCGCCAGCGTATGCCGGCCGAGGCCCTTTTCTCCCCCGATCAGGATCGCGTGCGGCAGCCGACCGCTTTGCAGCATGTTCCCGATCGCGCGAACGACCGGGCGGTTGCCGACAAATTCCGAAAGCCTCATAATTTCTCAAACCGGGTGACATCGGTGACAAACACCGTCGCACCGCCGGCCGAAACCGGAATCTGCGCCGCATAGTCGTCGGAGATCGGATCGCTTCCGAAGAAGTTATTGTTCGGCGCGGCCTGCGCACGCTTGCGGCAATAGGTGGAGAAGATGTCGATAATCTCATTCACCTTGTTGTCCGAGGTCCCGATCATGAAGGTGACGTTTCCAACCTTGAGAAAACCGCCCGAGGTGGACAGCTTGGTGACCATGTGTCCGGCTTTGGTCAGGGCAACCTGCACCGCGCCGGCATCATCCGCACCGACAATCGCAAAAATCAGTTTCATATGTATCCTTCCTTTCCGGTTAGGTGACAAAGCAGGGCGTCCGATCGGACGAAAGCCGACCGAACAGCGAAAAGGCCGCAGCTCCGGCCGTCCCGCTCCGTTTTATAAAAACTGCGGCCGTCATTTTCCCCCAAGCCCGCTTTTTCATATAGTAAATGGGCGAAAGGCGCGGCCTCTCCTGTTTTTCGCAAAAAACGTGTTTTATTCCGGTATGCGCCGTCTCAAAACGAGATTATATCCGCACCGCTCGTATCCTTTCCCGCCCGCTTTTTTGCAGGAGGGAGAGGGTCTCGACCTCCAGCCGTTCGCCCGGAACGGCCACCGGGATGCCGGGCGGACAGGGGCAGACCAGCTCGGCCGAAACCCGGCCGGCCGCCTCCCCGATCGGGAGGCTTTCCGCCGGGGCAAAGAGTGCCTCCCGCACGGGGAGGACAGCCTCCGCCCGGGGGAAGTCGGGTCTTTGCAGCGGCGCGGCAGTGCCCATCTTCGGGGCGAGACGGGAAAGACCCTCCCCAAGCCGGGTGAAATCCTCCTCCTCATGAAACGGGGTGAGGATAAAGACCATCGCCGTCTCGTCGCAATACTCCCACATGCAGGTTTCACGAAAGGCGGCCATGGCGTCGGCCACGGGTATGCGGTTTTTCGCCAGCGGCAGCGTAAACCGCACCGGGTCGCATTCCCCCTCCGGCAGGGCGTACCCCAGCCGGCGCGCGAAATCCCGCAGGGCATCGGCGCGCTCCTCCAGCCGGGAGAAGGCCGCCCTCCCCTCCCGCTCCAGCCAGTCGAGGCAGAGGTCAACCGACCCCATGATGAGGTAGGAGGGGCTGGTCGAGCCGAAGAGCGCCATGCGCTCCCGCGCGTCGGGGAGAAATGCCTCCCTCCCGATGTTCAGCAGCGCGCCGCCGGTCAGCACCGGCAGCGTTTTGTGCAGGGAGCAGGCCGTCATATCCGCCCCGAGGGAGAGCGGGTGCCGCTCCTCCTTCAAAAAATGCAGATGAGAGCCGTGGGCGTTATCGACCAGAAGCGGCGTTCCAAACCGGCGGCAGACGGCCGCAATGGCCGGAATATCACACAGCCGGCCGTAATAATCCGGGCTGGTGAGATAAACGGCGTCGGCCGAGCCTTCGGAGAGGGCCGCCTCCACCTCCCTCGCTTCGACCACGCCGGAGGCGCCGGGGTAGAGCCAGACCGGCTCAAACCCGATCAGCCCGGCGGCCGACACGGCCGAGAAGTGGGCGTTGCGTCCCATCGCGACCCGGCCACCGGGCGACACCGCCAGAGAAAGCATGGCCTTGATCGCCTGAGAACAGCCTCCGGCCGAGAGAAAGCTCCCCCGGCTGCCGAATATGGCGGCCGCCCGCACCTCACACGCCTGCAGCACGCCGTCGGCGTGGTAGAGGCTGTCAAGCCCCTCCACCTCGGTCAAATCATAGGGGAGGACGGGGGCAAAGGGCGGTATGGCCGCCGCTTTTCCGGAATGCCCCGGCGTGTGAAAGCGGGAGCGTCCGTCCGCGATATACGCTGCCTCCCGGTCAAAAAGCGTACCCATATTCCCCCTCCTTTTGTTTTTTTGCAGGTTTTCCGACCGATGGGAATCTGACGAAAAGCAGCAGATAAAAATCGCTTCGTCCCTTTATCCCTTATAAAACTCCATCATGGCGCGCCACGCCATGTAGACATCCAGCTTGGCGACAACCTCACAGGGGGCGTGCATCGACAGCACCGGCACGCCGAGGTCGACCGTATCGACATTGAGGTTGGCGATATACATGGCAACCGTGCCGCCGCCGCCCGCGTCGACCTTGCCCAGCTCCCCGATCTGCCAGACGACACCGCCCGCCTCCAGCATGCGGCGAATCTCGCCCATATACTCGGCCGAGGCGTCGTTGGTGCCGCTCTTTCCGCGGGAGCCGGTGTATTTGGTGATCACCACGCCGTGGTTGAGCATGGCGCAGTTGCGCCGCTCGGACACGTCGGGGAAGGTCGGGTCAAATGCGGCGTTGACGTCGGCCGACAGGCATCTCGAATTGGACAGAACCCGGTAGCCGCAGCTTCCCTGCGCCTTTGCCAGGTCGTTGATGAAATAGGTGAGGTAGCGGCTCTTCATGCCGGTGTTGCCCTCCGAGCCGATTTCCTCCTTATCGGCCAGCACGGTTATGACCGTCCGGCGGGGCGCCTCGGTATCGAGCGCCGCCATCAGCGCGGGATAGGCGCAGACTCGGTCGTCGTGCCCATAGCCGGCGATCATCGACCGGTCGAAGCCGAGGTCTCTGGCCTTGGCCGCCGGAACCAGCGTCAGCTCAGCCGAGAGGAAATCCCCCTCGATGATGCCGTATTTTTCATGCAGCAGCTTCAGGATGTTCAGCTTGACCATCTCGCTGCCCTCGTCCTCTTTAAACGGGCGGCTGCCGATCAGGATGTTCAGCTCCTCCCCCTTGATGCCCTCGGACAGGGGACGCTTGCACTGCTCGGCCGCGAGATGGGGGAGCAGGTCGGTAATCAGGAAGCAGGGCTCCTCCTCCTTTTCGCCGAGGCAGACCTCCACCTTCTCCCCGTCGGCCTTGACGACCACGCCGTGCAGGGCCAGAGGGGTCACCGTCCACTGGTACTTTTTGATTCCGCCGTAATAGTGGGTCTTGAAGTAGGCCAGCTCCCCATCCTCAAACACCGGGTTGGGCTTCAGATCAATGCGGGGGGAGTCGATGTGCGCCGCCGCGATGTTGACCCCCTTCTCGATCGGCTCGGAGCCGATGACGGCCAGCAGCAGCGCCTTGCCCCGGTTGTTGAGATAGACCCTGTCGCCGGGGTTGTACTTTTTGTCCGGCTCGAAGGGGACGAAGCCCCGCTCCTCCGCCATACGGACGGCGGTACGAACCGCCTCCCGCTCGGTTTTGGACGCGTTGATAAAGGCTTTGTACCCTTCACAGAAGGCTTCGGCCGCGGCGGCAGTCTCCTCCGACACGGTAAGAGCTGCATGCTGTCCTTTGTAAAACAGCTTTTCCTTCAGTTCCTCGCTTGGTTTTTTGTCCATATTACTCTGCATCCTTTCGGTATATATTTTCATAGATTTTGCGGGTTTTCTGCACCCGTTCGACATACGCCCTCGTCTCGGCATAAGGGATGGCGTCCAGCGTATCTCCGTCGGAGGAGTAGTCGGCGTTTTTCAGCCAGCCGGCCACCGCCGTTCTCCCGGCGTGATAGGCCGCGATGGCCGCCGCCTCGTTCCCGAACTCCTGCAAATTGAGGGAGAGCAGCTTAACGCCGTATTTTATGCTGATCTCCGGGTCAAAGAGGGCGTCGGCGGCAAGTCCCTGCTCACCCGTTTTGGTCTGCACCCAATCGAAAGTCTCCTCGGTCATCTGCATTAAACCTTTGGCATCCGCGTGGGAGACCGCCTCCGGATCGAAGCCGCTCTCGCATTTGATTACGGCAAAAACAAGATCGGCGTCCACGCCGTATTCGGCGCTGTATTTTTCCACAATTTCACTGTATTTGCGGGGATAAAAGGCCTCTGTCACCTTGGAGAAGGCGAACCCCAGCAGCAAAATGCAAAGGGAAACGACGGCCAGGGTGGCGACAATTCGGACGGCTAATTTCATGGAGTACCTTCTTTGCTCTCTTTAAGTATTATCTCCGCCGTGCGGCGGATATTCTTCAAAAAATCGGCCTCGCTGCCGGAATTGCGGATGATATAGTCGCAGCGGGCACGGTAAAACGCGTCGGGCTTTCCGGCGGAAATCCGGGTGGCGGCCTGCTCTGCTGTCAGGCCGTCGCGGGCACAGATGCGCCGCAGGCGCTCCTCCCGCTCGGCAAGGACGGCGACGCACCGGTCGCAGAGGCGGTCGGCCCCGCTCTCGAACAGGGTCGGTGCGTCGAGAAGGATGCGGCCGCAGGTTCTGGAGGCGGCGGCAATCTCCTCCTCAATCCGCTTTGTGATGAAGGGGAAGGAAAGCCGGTTGAGCGTCTCGGTCCCCTCCCGGCTTGCAAACGCGCGGGAGGCGGTTTTCGCCCGGTCGAGGCTGCCGTCCGGACGCAGGATATCCTCCCCGAACGCTTCTGCCAGAAGGGGGAGAAGCGGGCTGCCCGGCTCGGTCACGGCGCGGGCGGTGCGGTCGCAGTCGATGTGGAAAAAGCCCAGCTCGCCGAACACCCGACAGGCGGTGGTTTTTCCCGCCCCGGTCGGTCCGGTCAGTCCCAGTATAAACGTTTTTTTCATCCTGTGCAACCCCTCCCATCAGCGGACAAAGCAATTCCGGCACGGCGGCAAGAACGCCGATGCCCGGCCCGATCTCCGGCGTGCCGGCAAAGCGCGCCGCAAAAGGTGGGTCGTCAGACCCGCACAACCTCAAACCCGGCGGCGCGGATCAGGCGGTTGTATACCGCGAGGCTGACGCCGGTTTTCTCCGGCGCGTGGGCATAGGCGGTCACCGCGCCGATCTGATCCAGCCGGCGCAGCCCGTCAAAGAGGGCGCGCGCCTGCCCGGCCGGGTCGTCCGCCCCTCCGTAAGGCACGCAGGGACAGGAAAGCTGCGCCGCGTCCTCCGCAAAGCAGAGGGCGGCCACCCCCTCCCCGGTGTGGCGGCGGACATAGTTTATATACGCCTCCCGATCCCCCTCGACCAGAATGACGTGGGTGTTCGGGGCGTAATGCTTGTATTTCATGCCGGGGCTGGCGGCTGTCGCGCCCTCGGCCAATCGGTGGAGAACTGCGTCGTCCACCTCAATCGGGCCGATCACCGCCTCTATCATCTCGACCGTCACGGCGCCCGGCCGGAGCAGCCGCGGCCTTTCCCCGGCCAGAGAGAGGACGGTCGACTCGACCCCGACGGTACAGTCGTGGGAGAGGATGATGGCCTCTATCCGGCCGTCCATATCATCCACCACATGCTGTGCGGTGGTCGGGCTGGGAGACCCGCTCCGGTTGGCCGACGGCGCGGCCAGCGGCAGCCGGCTTTCCCGAATGACGGCCGCGGCCACCGGATCCTCCGGAAACCGGACGGCCACCGTGTCCAGCCCGGCCGAGACGGCGTCGGGTACCCGCGCCCCCTTCGGCAGAATCATGGTCAGCGGCCCCGGCCAGTAGGCTTTGGCCAGCCTTTTGGCCGGTTCCGGAAAGCTGCGGACAAGCCCCTCCAGCATGGACATGTCGGAAATATGCACGATCAGCGGGTTGTCGGCCGGCCGACCCTTGGCCGCAAAAATCCGCTTTACCGCCTCCGGGCAGAAGGCGCTCGCCGCGAGGCCGTAGACCGTCTCGGTCGGGATGGCGACCAGGCCGCCGTTTTGCAAAATTTCCGCCGCGCGGGCAACCCCCGTCCTCCCTTCGGGGGAGTCTGGTGCCTCAATCCTGATTTTTTCGGTATTCAAAAGCCTTCATCCCCTTTCAGCTGTCCGACGCGTGCGCCTTGTAGTAGGTTTCAACCATCCCCAAAAACTCCGTCCAGCGGCCGGTGTCCCGCAGCGTTTGGGGGCAGTTCTTACGCATATAATCGGCGTGCTGGGTCACCGCGTCAAGGTCGAGATTGTAGGTGTGCATCAGATAGGCGACCAGCTTTGCCCCATTGTCCAGCGTCTTTTCAAAATCGCCGTCGGCATTGACGCACAGCTCGATGCCGATGCCGTGGGCGTTTCCGCCCTCCGGATTTTTGGTGTCCCCGGCGTGCCAGGCCACCTCGTCATCCGGGACGTGGTGGTAAATTTCGTGATCGTCCACCGTGTAGTGCCAGGAGGTCTCTCCCCCCTTGCCGCCCGACAGATAGTCGCTGTGGCTTTTGGCGTCGGCGCCGACCGAGGTGTTGCCGGTCTCATGCACGACGATATAGCGTATGGTGCGCCGGATCCCGGTGCGTGCCTCCAGCTCCTCCGGCATCAGGACGGTATGCACCGGCACGCCGTACACCTCGTCGGGAAAGGCCGGCTCGGTCGGCTGCTTCTCTGCAATCGCATTATGTATCCCGATGCACAGACCGAGAATGGTAAGCAGAGCCAGCACAATCAGCAGGACAAAAACCGGCGGCTTTAACCGGCGGCGCTTTTTTCGTCGGGAGGGCCGCACATACCGGACGGCTTGCTCCGGCCTTTTCAAAGTCTGCAAGGTTTATCCCTCCGCCTGTTCCTTTAGCATTTCGGCACGATAATAGGTAATCAGACCGTCGACCAGCTCATCCAGATCTCCGTTCAGCACCTGCTCCAGCTTATAGAGGGTCAGGCCGATCCGGTGATCGGTCACCCGCCCCTGCGGATAGTTATAGGTACGGATGCGCTCCGACCGGTCTCCGGTGCCGACCTGCGCCCGCCGGTCGCTCGCAATCTGAGCACTCTGGTCGGCCAGCAGCTGCTCATAGAGGCGGGAGCGCAGCACCTTCATCGCCTTATCCTTGTTTTTGTGCTGACTGCGCTCGTCCTGACACTCGACCACAAGGCCGGTCGGCAGATGGGTGATACGGATGGCCGACTCGGTCTTATTCACATGCTGGCCGCCTGCGCCGCCTGCACGATAGGTATCAATCTGCAGGTCGGCCGGGTTAATCTCCAGCTCGACCTCCTCCGCCTCCGGCAAAACGGCGACCGTCACGGTAGAGGTGTGGATACGCCCCTGCGTCTCGGTCTCCGGCACGCGCTGGACGCGGTGAACGCCGCTCTCATATTTCAAGCGGGAGTAGGCGCCCTCTCCCTCGACCATGAAGCTGATTTCCTTATACCCGCCAAGCTCGGTCTCGCTGGCCGAGACCGGCTCGATCTTCCACCGGCGGCTTTCGGCGTACATGCTGTACATGCGGTAGAGCACCCCCGCAAAAAGGGCGGCCTCCTCCCCGCCGGCGCCGCCGCGGATTTCCACCACGACGCTCTTGTCGTCGTTGGGATCCTTCGGCAGCAGGAGGATTTTCAGTTCCTCCGCCAGCTCCTCCATCCGCTTCCGGGAGGCGGTAAGCTCCTCCTCCACCATTTCGCGGAAATCCTTATCCAATCCGCCGCCCTCCAGCAGCTCGTGCGCTTCGGCCGCGTCGGCCTTGGCGCGGTCGTACTCCTGATACTTCTCCACAAGAGGGGAGAGCTGCTTATGCTCCTTCATCAGCTTTTTGTACTGCTCCTGATCGCTGACAATCTCCGGATTCATCAGGCTTTCGGAAATCTGCGCGTACCGCGCGGCCACCTGATTCAGTTTATCAAACATGCGTATCCTCCAAACAAAAATTACTCTGCACAAAGCGCCCGGGGAAAGGCTACTCCTCCTTCGGGAGAACCTGCCGGATGCGTTTTTCACATTTGGCGCGGGGCACCATGACCTCATGCCCGCAGCCGAGGCATTTGATTTTGAAATCCATGCCGACCCGCAAAACCGAAAAGCGGTTGCAGCCGCAGGGATGGTTCTTTTTCATTACTAATATATCTCCGACCTGAATATGCATCGTCAAAGCCGTCCTTTCTGAGGCCGCGCCCCCCCGCCGCCTAATTCAGCGAGAGAAAGATCTCCCGAAGCCCGTCGGCACGAATGGAAATCCCGTCGAAATAATCGTACATCAAATCGCCGAAGAGAAGCGAGACCGATCCCTCTCCGGCCGCGATAAGGCCGGAAACCTCGCTCGTCTGCGAAAGGCGCGAAAGGCTCGGCTCGCGCGTCTGCGGCGAAAGGGTTATCCCCCGAAGCAATCCGGCGTCCTCCGCCTCCTTATCGCTGACGACCGCCGAGAGACGGACGCTGCACACCGCCTCCCCCTCCGATTGGAAGGAAAGCCCCAGCTTATAAAAGCTCAGCCGGTAGCGGTCGGTGCGCAGCTCGGTTTTTTTAATCTCCCCGGTAGAGGTGTTGTACTGCACCGTATAGCGCAGTGGAGGCTGAAGGCGGAATTCCTCCCCCTCCAGCGCGGCCGAAAAGGCGAGGACGTCCATGCAGACCAGCGTTTTATCGGCCGTGCTGTTGTAGCTGTAGGCGAGCGCCGCCCCGCCTCCCGTGCTTTCCACATAAGGCTTTTGCTCCTGCCAGAGCGGCGCCTGCTTTTGCAGCAGGGCGGCAGCGGTCGGATATTCCTCCAAAAAAGCGGGACTGACACCGCGCGGCTGCTCCAGATATTCGTACAGGGAGAAGAACTCGCTCTTCTCCCCCGAAAAGGTGAGGGGGGTGCTGACCGGATCAAAGTCGGTGCGGACATTTTTCGGCTGGCTGAAAATCACCCAGAGGATGAAGGCGGCCAGCACCAGAATAATCAGAACAAAAAAGATGTTGGACAAAAGCTGCCGACCGGGGGTCAGCTCCTTGTCATACGGGTTGTTTTTCGGCAATGCCGCCACCTCCGTTCAGCGTGTTGGAGAGTGCGGCCAGCTGGGAAAGGGTCAGCTTTTCCGCCCGCACATCGGGGGAAAGGCCGATCTCCTCCAGCGCGGCAAGCAGCGCCGCCTTCTCGATCCCCCCGGCGGAGGATACCGAGTTGACCAGCGTTTTGCGCCGCTGGGCAAAGGCGGCTTTAATCAGGGCGAAGAAGGCCGCCTCGTCCGCCACCTCAACCGGAGGCTTTTCGCGAATGCGAAGGCGCAGCACGGCGCTGTCCACCCGCGGCGCGGGGAGGAACGACCCGGCCGAGACGCCGAACAGCAGCTCCGGCTCGGCATAGTAGGCCACCGCCGCCGTGACCGCGCCGGCCGCCCGGCTTCCCACCGGCGCGCAGAGGCGGTCAGCCGCCTCCTTTTGCACCATGACGGTGATCGAGCGCACCGGCAGCCGGCTTTCCAGCAGCCGCATCAGCAGCGGAGAGGTGATGTAATAGGGCAGGTTGGCGCAGACGACCACCTCCATTCCGGCGAACCGCTCGGCCAGAATCCTGTGCAGATCCAGCCGCAAAGCGTCACCGAAGAGAATCTGGCAGTTGTCAAACCCGCCGAGCGTCCTTTCCAGCACCGGGCGCAGCCGTTCATCCAGCTCGATGGCCACCACCCTTTCGGCGCGGCGGCAAAGCTCGGCGGTGAGAACGCCGATGCCCGGCCCGATCTCCAGCGCGCCGACCGGCGCGCCTGCCGCCTCGCCGCAGGCCGCCTCTGCCATGCGGGGGCAGACGGTGGGATTGATCAGAAAATTCTGCCCCAGGGATTTTTTGAAAGAGAAGCCGGCCTCCTCCAGCAGCGACCGCATGGTCCGCGGGTCGGAAAGACTGCCGGAAAAGGGCTGTTTTTCGGTGGGAGGGGTCATCCTCGCGTCCTCCTTTCGGTTGGATAGGAAGCAGGCAAAGCCTGCCGATTTTTTAAAAAACATAGAGGTAAGCCGACCGGTGCAGAACCTCGCCGCCTATCGGCGCAGCCGGCACACCTACTCCACCGCAGGGGCGGCCTGCAGCACCCGGTTGGCGATGCGCGCCGCCGCGCCGATGCCGGAGCCGGCGTTCTCGGCCACGACGACAAAGGCATAGGGCTTGCTTTCACTCCGCGAAAAGCCGACAAACCAGGAGTGGGGAGTTTCCTCCCCGATTTCGGCCGTGCCGGTTTTGGCGCAAAGCTCCAGCCCGGAGAAGTTGCCGTCCCCGTAATTATGCAGCACGTTGTTGCGCATCATGTCCGACAGCTCGTTTGCCGTCGCCTCTCCCATCATGCGGCTGCCGTTGTGCGAGAGAGCGAACCGCAGCGGAATCCCGCCGGTCGTCTTGACACTCTCGACAAAATAGGGGTTGACCGGACGGCCGCCGTTCGCAATCGCCCCCATCAAAACCATGTAGTGAAAGGGGTTGACCATATCGTTCTGCTGACCCATGCCCGACCAGGCAAGGTCGATATTCCGCGCGCCGGTTACATCGTACCGGCTGGCGGCGCAGCGGATTCCGTCGACCGAAAAGGCCTTGTTAAAGCCCAGCTTGTTTGCCGTTCTGGTCATCACATCTCCGCCGAGGTCGACGGCCATCTGCGCAAAAAAGGCGTTGCAGGATTTGGTCAGCGCGTCCCCGAGGGTCAAACTCCCGTGATGGCCGAGGCAGCTGACCCACTCCCCCTCGATCGTGACGCCGCCGGAGCAGGCATACTGCCGGGTGAAGCAGTCGTTCATGTTGTCCAGCGCGGCCGCAGCCGTCACCAGCTTGAAAACCGACCCGGGCGCATAGATACCGCTCAGCAGCCGATTTACATAGAGGCCGCTGCCGTCGTCCTCGCCGCCCGCCTTGACCGCATAGGGGTCGGTCGTCGGGGTGGAGACCATACAGAGTATCTCCCCGGTTTTGTAATTATATACCCCGACCGTGCCGGCGTAAGAGCCGAGCGCGTTCATGGCGGTCACGCAGAGGTCGGCGTCCAGGGTCAGCTGGATGTTGTTGCCATCCCCCTTGCGGCTGTAGACGCCGTTTACGATGTCATAGCCGACAAGCTCGCTGAGGAAAGCGCTGTGCACGCCGGTCGCAACCTTTCCCGAAAGGTCGCCGACCGCATGGAAGGTCGCCTTCCGTACCGAGGCGCTTTCCGCAAAGCTGCGCACGCCGTCGGTGGTAGAGGCCAGCACCGTGCCGTTCCGGTCGGTGATCGCCCCCGCCTTGACCAGGCTGCCGTCGGTATAAAGGTGCCGGTTGGTCGGATAGGTTGCCCAGTCATCCCCCCGCACCGTAAACTTGGCGATCAAAAAGCCCATTCCGCCAAAGAAAACAAGAATCATCAAAAGCAGTGCGATCGCCCTTCTGGCAATCTGTTTCATAAGCTGACCGCCTTTCTTTCTATCCCTTGATAAGGGCCGTCGCCCCTCCGCCCCGCCGGATCACGCCCGGCTCTGCCGCCTGCCCTCCGGCGCTTTGCGCGGCTGACTGACACTGCGCGCCCGGCCGGAGGAGGAGGAAATGTCGGTGTAGATCGGCGCGGGCTTTATATTCATCTGCCGGTCGGCCGCCTTGAAAAAGGCCAGCAGCCCCCAGGAGGCCACAATACTCGACCCGCCGTTGCTGACAAACGGCATGGTAACGCCGGTCAGCGGCAGAATATCGGTCGATCCGAAAATATTGAGAGCCGTCTGAAACACCAGCATGCCGGCTGCGGCCGTCACCGCAATCGCGTAGTAGGCCGACCGCACGCCCTTGCACATCCACACGGCATAGAGCGCCAGCATCGCAATCATAAAGACGGCGCAAAGGGCGACAATGCCGCCCCATTCCTCAAACACCATGCCGAACACGAGGTCGGTGTCGGCGGCGAAAACCGCGTGCAGATACCCGTTGCCTCCCCCCACGCCGAGGAGGCCGCCGCTGCCGATGGCCACCATGGTGCGGGTCTGCTGATAGCCGGTGTCGGCGGCATTCTGCCACACATGTCCCCAAACCGCAAACCGGCGGGTAATGTGGGGCATGAATTTCACCAGCAGCAGGGAGCCGACCCCGGCCGCGGCAAGAATAATGCCGATGAGGGTCAGGTTTCCGGTCCGCATGAAAATCAGAATCAGCATGGTGACAAAGAAAATCGCCGCCGTTCCGAAATCCTTCATCAAGGCCAGCGCACCGAAGCAGCCGGCCGACAGCCCCAGAAAGAGGATAAAATTCCGCCGGGTCAGAAGATGCTCGAGGGTCGCGGCACCGGCAAAAACAAAGGCCACTTTGGCAAATTCGGACGGCTGGATGGTGATAAAGCCGAGGTCGATCCAGTTTCGTGAACCGAAAACCGTCTCTCCCAGCACCAGCGTAAAGCCGAGGAGTGCCAGCACGCCGATTCCCGCAGCATAACGAAGCTGCATGGTCAGCCGAATGCTGCGCAGCAGATTCGACAGCAGGACAAAAACAAGGATTCCGCCGACCGTAGCCAGCGCCTCTTTCAGCAAAGACCCGGGCGCGGTGGTTGCGCAGACCGCAAACCCCAGCGTGGTCAGGAAGAAGGCCGGCGTCTCGACCCGCATACTCCCCCCAGCGGCAAGGTTGATGAAATAGCAAATCCACTCCCCCGCGATCAGCAGGGCAAAGGACGCCGGAAGCGCCATATTCAGCCCGTCGGCGTATTTTAAGCAAAGCTCCAGCCCGACCAGCAGCGTAAACAGGCTGAGTAAAAAGACGATCACGCCAAATCCCGGCGCCGGCTTTGCGCGTCCGGCCGGCTTTTTGCGCCGCTCGGATCGCAGCGCAAGCTGATCCTCGGCATTCGGGCCGGTCAGCCGCATGTGATAGCCCCCGATGCAGAGCGTCTCTCCCACCCGGATGTAGCCGGCATCCTCCAGCGCGGCGCCGTCAATCTGAATGTTGTCGTGCCCGCTGACGTCCTTCACCCGGAAGAGGCCGTTCTCCTCCCGGGTCAGGACGGCGTTCATGCGGGAGATGGTCGGCAGGTTGATCTGTATATCACAACTGCGCCTGCGGCCCAGAGAGGTCTCGCAGAAAGCGATTGGCATGCGCTCTCCATCCTCCCCCACCAGCGTGGCGAGGACCGACGGCTGCACTCTTTTCTCGGCCAGCGTCCGGTACCAGAGCCAGGACAGCAAAACCGCAATTGCCGGAATCAGCCACCGTGCCACTGCCAAAAACCAGATATAAAACTGAGCGTAAGCCTCTCCCACAAAGCCGACCTCCTTTTTTGCCAAAACGGCATGTTGGAAAATAAGCGGCAGAAAAAACGCCTCTCCTGCCGCGGCATAATTTCAATGTAAAATACCATCGGTTAACAAGGGCAAGCACGCCTGACAGCGCGTCCTTCTGGCGATTTTTGCCCTTTTGCCTTGGCGGGCTGACGCCCGCCTGCGGTTCAAAAACCACTCGAAAACCCATCGCCGGCAGGTGCTTTGCAGTTTTGCCCTCGTCAACCGATGGTACCGATATTATATCATAAATTGCCCCTGCGGCAGCAGGGGGGCGGCACAAAGTGCCGGCGGCGAAAGCCGCAATTTAGTCATTCAATGTTCTCCGAAACGGTCAAAATCTTTGATTTTGCCAGCGTTTCGTGAGGTTATTATACTATAAACATTCCCGGTTTTAAAGTCCCAAATTGCATATCGCCGCACCTGCCCACCGCCTCCCCTCAGAAAACCGGGCTTGAATAATCTTCGGAATATGTGTATAATGGCAATATCTGAAATACAGCCTCCGCAAAGCGGCGGTTTACAGAAAGGATGTCGGTAACAGATGTATGGAGATATCATGGACACAATCGGCTTTGTCACCGCTGCGGACGCGGAGGTTGGAGAGGCCATGGCGGCCGAGCTCGACCGTCAGCAGCGCAACATTGAGCTGATCGCGTCGGAAAACTTTGTTTCTCCCGCCGTGATGGCGGCCATGGGCTCTGTCCTCACCAATAAATATGCCGAGGGGTATCCCGGCAAGCGGTACTACGGCGGCTGCTACTGCGTCGACGTGGTGGAGAATATCGCCCGCGACCGCGCCTGCAAGCTGTTCGGCGCCGATCACGCCAACGTGCAGCCCCACTCGGGCGCGCAGGCCAATCAGGCTGTCTATTTCGCCCTTCTGCAGCCGGGCGACACGGTCATGGGGATGAACCTCGCCCACGGGGGACATCTGACCCACGGCTCTCCGGTCAACAGCTCGGGCAAAACCTATCACTTTGTTCCCTACGGCGTCGGCGCCGACGGATATATTGATTATGAAGAGATGGAGAGAATCGCCCGCGACTGTTCCCCGAAGCTGATCGTGGCCGGCGCCTCGGCCTATGCACGGGAGATCCGGTTCGACAGAATTGCTGAAATTGCCAAGGCGGTCGGTGCGGTGTTCATGGTCGACATGGCCCACATCGCCGGGCTGGTTGCCGCCGGTCTCCATCAGAATCCGGTGGAGTATGCCGACATCGTAACCACCACCACGCATAAAACGCTGCGCGGCCCGCGCGGCGGCATGATCCTCTGTAAGGAGGAGTATGCAAAAGCCATCGACAAAGCGGTCTTCCCCGGCAATCAGGGCGGTCCGCTCATGCACATCATCGCGGCCAAGGCGGTCTGCCTTGGGGAGGCACTGAAGCCCGAATTCAAGGACTATGCCCGCCGGGTGGTGGAGAATGCCAAAACGCTGGCCGACGGCCTGACCGCGCGGGGCGTCAACCTGGTCTCGGGCGGAACCGACAACCACCTCTGCCTGATCGACCTGCGGGGCACCGGCGTCACCGGTAAGGAGCTGGAGCGCCGCCTGGACGAGGTGCGCATCACGGTAAACAAGAACGCCGTGCCGGACGATCCGGAGTCTCCGTTTGTTACGAGCGGCATCCGTGTGGGCACGCCGGCCGCAACCTCGCGCGGCCTGGACACCGCGGATATGGAGAAAATCGCGGAGTATATCGCCCTTGCGATCACCGATTTTGAGGAGAAGGCGGATTACATCCGCGCCGGCGTGGCAGAAATTTGCGAACGCCATCCGCTTTATAAATAATTCTTTTAAAAAAGCAGTGGGGCGGCTGCCTGACCCGGCGACCGCCCTGCTTTCTGCCTTAAGCTGACGGGTGCCGAACCTTGCCGCCCGTCCGCGCCTCTTTTCGGCGCTTTTCGCCTTTTTCTATTTTGCGGGCTAAAAGAAAGCCGAAAATCACACAAAAATTGCCTGCTGACAGGTGCTTGTGCAGCTTTGACAGGGGAAAAAGGCTCCTGCCAGCTTAAAGAAGGGAAAAAATGAAAAAGCTGATCGTTCAATTTTTGAAGTTCGCCGTGGTCGGAGGTCTGGCCTTCCTGATCGACGCCGGTATCTATGTCGGGCTGACGGCCCTTTTCGGAGATCGCCTCCACCTGCTCTTCAACATTCTTTCCTTCAGCGTATCGGTTATTTTCAATTATATCTGCTCCATGCGGTTTGTATTCAAGGGCAAGGCCGGCATGAGCCGCCGAACCGAAATGCTTATTTTTATTCTTCTGAGCGTAATCGGCCTCGGCATAAACGAGGCGGTTATGTGGCTGCTGGTCGACGTCGCGCACATTGAGGGCGCGGTGCAGTGCCTCCTCCGCGGGATGGCGGGTGAAAAGATCGGCCAGGCGATTTCGGGACTGAGCGCCAAGGTCATCGCCACGGTCGTGGTGCTGTTCTGGAATTTTATCAGCCGGAAGGTCTTTCTGGAGGAGAAGGCGGACAAAGCCTGAGCCTGGAGGAGCGCACGGTTCGCGGCACAGCCGGCCTGCGGAAGACTGCATCCGGTGAGCGGCGGCCGCTTCTCTGCCCGAAGGAGAGGTGCCGACGGATCATCCGAAGGAGGTGTTAAAGCCTCCCACTTGCCTGCAGCACCCGGCACGCTCCAACCCGGTCAAATAAATTTTATCTTTATCGGATTTCAAAACCTTTGCGCAGGCACTCTGCCTCAAAGCGCGGAGGTTTTCTTTTTTTATAAAATTCCGACCGGGTAAATCTGCAGCTATCCGGTTGTCCGACCGGGCGGCCGGCCATCCTTTACAAAAGCGGCGCGTCCGGAAACTGCCGGAGGGCAGCGCCCCCTCATATCCGCAATCGTTTTTTGAAGATAACTTAAAAGGCCGCTGCGAAAGCATAAATCTTCCGCAGCGGCCTTTTGTCCGCCCCGCCGCGGCCCGGAAAGCCCGGGCTGCGGCGGTTCTTATACTATTGCTGTACAATCATCCGGCGCAGCTCCACAACGTCGGAGACGGTGAGGTTTCCATCGACGATCACATCGCCCAGCTGTTTTTCAAGCACGGTCGCATCGCCGCCGACGATCCGCTGCCGCAGATCCACCACATCCGAAACCGAGATAATACCATCCCGGTTGACGTCGCCGAGTCTGCGGACAATGACCTTCGCGCTGGCCTTCAGATCGCTGCCGGTCACGCTGCCGGAGACGGTGAACTCCCCGGCCGCCGCGTAGGAGGCAGGATCAATCTCCTCCCAAACGACCGGAAGAATCTCTTCCTCTCCGGTGCCGCGGATGGCGGTCACCTCGCCGGGCAGAGCGGGTGCGTATCCGGCCGCAGTCTCCACCTCGACCGGGGAAATCTCAACAACGCCGGGATCGGCGCCGCCGCCCTCGGTGCGGTAGCCGCTCATATCATACCAGAGCAGAACATCCTTATCCTCCGGCGTGAGGGTGGAGGTCGCCTTGCCCAGAGCGGACTGATACCGGTTGGTGATTTCCGCCTCGCTCAGCGCCTTGGTGTAGACATAGGCGCCGGCAATCCGGCCGCGGAGCATATGCGTTTCGGAGTCCATTCGCCGCCCGATGCCGAGCGGATAGTCGCATCTGGCCACGCTGTCGGAAACATCCTTGCTGCCGAGCAGACGGCCGTCCACATACAGCTGAATCTGGCTGCCGGTGTACACACCGACAATGTGGTGCCAGGTACCGGGCAGGAAGTCGGTCGGGAAGTTGGCTCTGACCTCGTGCCACTGGCGGTCGGTCTCCCCATGGACAAAGAACTGGAGGATGCCGCCGTCCACCTTGATGGTGGTCTGGGTGTCACCCTTGGCGATAAAGACGTTTCCCTCCCCAAGGTCGGCGGGGTTCACCCATACCTCCAGCGTGAAGGGATTCTTGCCCGAGAGGCTGCGATTTACCTTCAGCTTGTTGGGAACCGCAAAGTACCCGGACATGGAGTAGCCGCCGGGCGCAGTTTTGTCCGCGTAAATGCGGGCGGAGCTGGTAATCTCCCCGTCATAGCCGTTGGCGCTCTTGTCCTGGATATACGATTTCGCGCCGTAGAGCTTTCCGATGCCCGCCTCGGCCGCGGTCAGCTCGGCATAGTTGCCGACCAGCGCCTTCTGCGCGTCGGTCAGCCGGTCATAAGCCTTCCGCGCGGCGAGAATGCTGTCCTTCTGCTTGTAGGAAAGGAGGATGCCGATGTCCGCGATGGTCTGCTCGACCGCGGCGGCCTCGGACTTGTCAAAAGCGTCCTGATCGAAGGAGTCGGCCTGCCGCCACTGCTTGCTCCGGCTCATGAGATCCTCGCCCTGCGCATAGGGAACAATGGTATAGGTGTAGCTGTAGGCGATATTCCCCGGCATAAGATACTCCTCCAGAGGCTGCGGCCCGCAGGAGTTCGAGCCGATGCCGCGGGATTTCAGATCCACATGCAGCACCGTGTGGCCGGGCTTTACCAGCTGATAGGGATGCCGCTTGTTCATGTCGGAGTGGGTGGTCGACAGCTCCTTGACATTCCAGTACAAAGCGCCGGCCTCCAGCGCCTCCTCGCCCACGACCATCAGGCCGAGGCCGGTCAGGTCGGATTCCACGGCAAAGTAGCGCACGCCGGTATGGTTGCCGCTGTCCTGCGGCCGCACGAACGGGAAGTAAGAATCGAACACGGTCGTCTCATACACGCCGACCGAAGCACCCTGCTTACGATCCTGATAGGTCTCCTGCGAGCCGTCGCCGTACCAGGCGATCTGGTCGTAATCGACCGGCAGCGTCAGCTCGGCGCCGTAACGAAGCATCTGCCCCATGCCCTCACCTGGGGCGAGCGTCGCGCTGACCGTGATCTCTCCCGTGCTGCGGACGGTGTAGGTCATCTTCTGCACCGTGTCGTTGGCGTTCGGCAGCCGGAGGGAAGTCTCCACGCTGGCCGATTTGCCATCGGCCGCCTGTTTGGAGGAGAAGGCAGCAACCTGTATGCCCTCGTTGGCCGACTGCCACTTGGTGTCGAGGGAATCTGCGTCGTTGTCGGTTCTCGCCCTCCAGTAGTTGGGGGTCGGACCGGCGGTCAGCAGGGTTTTCCCCTGATAGGTATAGCTATCAATCAGACCGGTGGATTTGTCAAAGCTGACAGAAAAATCCTTGCCGGAGAAGGTCAGGGCGCCGCCCGCCTCAGCCGTCTGAAGCTGCGGCGCAGCCGACGCGTCATAGGCGGTGTGTCCTACCGCCGCCGGAAGCGCGAACTGCTCGGTAGAAATAACCGCGCCGGCCTCTGCCCAGTCGGTCGCCCCTTTCAGCACGACCGTGAAATTGAGGAAATACTCGCCGTCATCCTTCAGCTTGTCGGGCAGCGTAAAGGGAACGGTGACTGCCCGGCGCTCCTGCGGGGCGATAACATCCTTCAGCTTTCCGCTGTCCACAACCTGCCGTCCATCCTCCAGAACCTGCCAGAGGATGTCATACCGGCCGGTATCGACAAATTGGAACTCGTTATAAATCTCTACCTGCTGCTTGAGGAGAGAGGCCGTGTCCGCCGAGAACCAAATTGACTGATAAACATACTTGACCTCTTCAAGCTCGGGCTGCGGCGTCCGGTCAGAGGAGATCAGGCCGTTGTTGCAGTAATCCTGATGGTTGGCCGTGTCGCCCCAGTCGCCGCCAAAGGCGTAGTACCGGCCGACCATATTCTCCCGGCCGGCCTCGGCGTAATAGTCATAAATCGAATCGTCCAGGTGGGTGGTTGCTCCGGCGAAATCGACCCAGAGCAGCACGCTGGCATCCTTTTGCGAAATGGCGTAGACGCCGTCTCCGTTGTCGGCCTTATACTGCGCCATGACCTCTTCGGCCGAGAGCGCCTTTTTATACACTCGAACCTTCGCGTACCGGTTGTTGCCGGTACGGTCGGGGTTGACCGCGTCGAAGCCGATGCCGAACGGGCTGTCGGACGCCGCAATCGGGGAGGTTACCGCGTTGTCTCCGCTCGTGGGAGAGAGCGCCTCTCCATCGCAGTAGAGGCGCAGCCGCTCTCCGTCAAAGACGGCGGCAACGTGATGCCAGTTCCCCAGCCAGTTGGCGGGCGCCGTATACTCGTTCTGCACCCACGAGTTCGCCTCGGTAAATACGAAGAAGCGGAGGACGATGCCGCCGTTCAGCGGGTCAGCCCGGAGGCCGAACTGCCGGTCGCCCTTGGAAAGCAGGACGTTCAGCCCGGTCGACTCGGTCTGCAGGACCTCAGCCTCCATCGTGAAGGGCGCTTTTCCGGACAAAGCCGCGTTCATCGCGGTCGAATTCTGATAGGTCGCATAGCCGCGGAGCAGCTGACCCTTATTCTCATCGGCGATCAGCTCGCCGCCAAGAGCAGCGTTCAGCTCATCCGGTCCCTTGTCGGCCGAAAGGACGGTCGACGCCGGAATCGGAGAGGAGAAGTTCTGATCCACCCAGTCCCAGATAAAGCCGCCCATGAGGTTGTCGTGCGCACGGATCACATCCCAATACTCCATCAGGTTGCCGGTGGCGTTGCCCATGGCGTGAGAGTATTCGTTGAGGACATAGGGCATGTGATCCTGCCCTTCGCCCTGACGCTGCACCGTAGCCACGTCGGCATACATCACGCTGATGACGTCAATGCCGCCCTCGGTGCCGAGGGGCAGGTAGGTAATCGGCCGGGTAGAGTCGATCGGGCGGATAATCTCCGGAATGGATTTTTCAAACATCCGGGTGTAGGGCGAGTTGCCCGACTCATTTCCGAGCGACCACATAACCACGGAGGTGATGTTTTTGTGCCGCTCGAGGTTGTACCGGGTGCGGTCGTTGTAGGTCTCTGTAAAATGATAGCCGACCGTGTCCGCCGTCTGCCCGTTCATCTGAATGGTAGAGCCGGCGATCGGGTGGGTTTCCATGCTGGTCTCGGCCATGACGAACAGCCCGTATTTGTCGCAGAGGTAATAGAGGTACGGGTCGCTCGAATAGTGCGAGGTGCGCACCGCGTTGAGGTTGTGCTGCTTCATCAGCAGAACGTCGGTCTCGCACAGGCTTCTCGAAACATATTTGCCCTTTTCGGGATCGATCTCATGCCGGTTCACACCCTTGAAAACCAGCGGATTTCCGTTGATCAGAACCTGCTGATAGTCCTTTGTGGTCCGGTTGTAGTTCTGATCCCCCTCGGTTTTTGTAAAGGTGACCTCCCGGAAGCCGAGCTGCTGCGAGACGCTCTCGAACAGCTTGCCGCTCGCCTTGTCGTACAGGGAGATGACCAGCGTGTAGAGGTACGGATCCTCATCCGACCAGAGGCGGGGTGCCTTTGCCGCGCGGTCAAGCGCTATGCTGACCTCCCCGTCGGAGGCGATGGCCTTTGCATCGGCGCGCAGCGGATTTGCCGCAAAGAGGTTCTCCCCCTTGTCGTCGAACAGGCGCACATCCACCGCAAAGCCGGAAACCTTTCCGGTGCTCTGGTTGTTTACCTTTACATTCAGCTTCAGCTCGGCGTCGGTGTATGTGTCATCCAGGTCGGTCTCAACCTTATAGTCCCGGATGTGCACCGCCGGCGTCGCGGTGAGATAAACGTCCCGGAAGATACCGCCCAGACGCAGGGCGTCCTGCTCCTCCAGCCAGCTGCCGTCGCTCCACCGGTGTACCCGCACGGCCAGCAGATTGTCCTTTCCGTCCGCGGTCAGGAAGGGGGTGATGTCAAAGGTAGCGGCGTCGTACATGTCCTCGCTGTAGCCAACCTCGTTCCCGTTGACATAGAGGTACATGGCCGACTCGACCCCTTCAAAGGTGATATAGACCTTCTTGCCGTTTTTCATCCAGTCGGGGTCAACGTCAAAGGATTTGCGGTAGAAGCCGACCGGGTTGGTCACCGTAGGCGCGATGGGCGCCGCGTACTTGACGTCTCCGCCGCCCTCGTTGCCGTACTGCCCGGCCCAGGCATCCCGTGTATTGGCATAGGCAGGGAAGTCAAACCCCTGCGACTGCCAGGAGGCGGGGAGGGTTACGCTCCTCCACCCGCAGGCGTAGTTGACGTCCGGCCAGACCGAAACGTCTCCCGTCCCGTGGTAGGGATCCTCCTGCACGCCGGTGTAATCGGTTTTGTAGAAGGTTTTGGAGATTCCGTTCGCGTCCGCCTCAGCCAGACTCTTAAAAACGGTGAGATCCCAGTTTTTCCCCTCTCCGGTCAGCAGCTGATAGTTGGGAGAGAGGCTCTGGTCATAATTCACCGCGCCAAGCCGGGCCGACTCCACATCCGTATAGGAAAGCGTGTCGGTCGAATGGGCTTCGCGGTTGACCTGATAAACGTCCGACTGCCGTACCGGGCTGCCGTTTATGTCGGTGCTGTTTACCTCTCCCGTCCACTCCTTGTGGGTAAAGTAGGTCTTCCCGGGAGAGAGGCTGCTGCGCGCCGTCAGCTTCGGCCAGGCGGCGTCCTCCTTCCAGGGGTCGCCCTCAGCCGCGGCCGGAACAGCGGCCAGCGGTGCGAGCAGCGTAAGCGAAAGGGTCGTGCTCAAAAGCAGAGCAAGCGTTTTCCGAAGATTCATTTGGTTGCTTCCTCCTTTTCGCCAAAATCTTTTTCTGGAAAAATCATATCGGTTTCTCCGGAGCAGCAGAGCCTGAACAGCACCGACTCGGCATCGTCGGTGTGCGGCAGGACGGCCGCGCCGGCAAAGCGGACACAGTAGGGGTGCGCGCGATAGATGTAGCGCAGGGTATCCTCCCCCTCGGCGGAAATTTCCGGGAAGTCGGCCGCCGTCCGGTCGCCGCACAGGGTGAGGTAGAGCGGCGCCGCCCCGGTTTTTGCAATATGGACGCCGTCCTCACGCAAAGTAAAGGTGACGTCGCCGCAGGGCGTGCCGGAAAAGATAGCCTCCGCCGCGCCGGAAGCCTCTCTGTAAGTCATCCCGGCGTAGGGCAGGCCGCCCGCCGCCTTCTCATCGGACGAGGGGTAGAGGCCGCCGCGGACGCCATGGCCGGAAAAGCGGCTGCCGTCGGCGACCGGCAGATTGTCATAGGTAATCTTATCCGAATCGCAGACCGCGTCCAGATACCGCTCGGCATACCGGTCGTCAAACAGGTAAAGATCCCGGATCCAGAACCGTCCATCCTCGGCATAGAGGTTTATACGATACCGCCCGCAGTTGTACCAGACCGACTGCCGTCCGGTGTTCTTCCAGTCGGTTTCGGCCACGATGGTCGACGGCGGAGTGGAGGCAAACGCCCCTTTAAACCAGCGGCCGGTTTCTCCCATCGTCTCGGCCGTGAGGCGGCCGGACCTTTGCAGCGCGGCAATTTTCTCAAACTGATCGGTCAGCCCGGCAGCCATAGCCGGCCAGCCGAAGCTGTTCTCCTGTCCGGCCTGGGCATAGCCGAAGGTCAGGCAGTTTCCGCTGAAATTCTGCTGTAAGTACCAGTCTGTCCAGGCCGGAACGCCGCCGCCGCCCGTATCTCCGCAATAGACCGGCTCGAGGGTCACGACCCCCTGCACCGAGACGCTGCTCTCCAGATGCTCGGCCACGCCGAGGTCGTACTGCGCCACCGGATCAGAGCCCAGCATCCGCAAAAGCGGGACATGGATCTGATTCTCCTTCGTTTTGGCGGGGCAGAAAACGTTGGTCCGGCTGGGATAGTACCCCTGGCCGTAATATCCGCCCCACAGGGTGTAGCCGTCGGTGCCCCACTGATCCTTGCAGTTGCAGGCCACGTCGAGGCCGTACTTCTCACTCGCATAGGCAAGGGTGTGCGCGTCGAACACCCAGCTGCCGAAGGATTTGGGATAAAAGCCAAAGACCGCCTTAAAATCCTCGAACAGCACGTCGATCATCCGCTCGCGCTCCTCCGGTCTGTACCCGGCCGAGAAGGCGTGCCGCGCGTGCCAGTCCCAGGCGTACCGGCCGGTCCAGGGGATGCCGGCCTTCTCTGCCAGAGGCTGTACAATCTCGAACCAGACGCCGACCTCAATCCGGTCGGGATCGGCCGCCAGCAGCGGCGCGGTAAAATCGGGATTGATCAGCGCGTCGTATTGCAGCAGAAAGGTCCCCTTCAGCCGGTGCTGCTCCATCAGCGCCAGCTGCCGACGCACCGGCTCGGCCAGATCGTCCGAGGTGCGGGGATCATAGCCGCGGACAAAGTTGACGATATTGATAATTTGTCTTTTTTGCAAAGCATTCCCTCCGTCTTTTTAAAATGGCCGCCAAACGCCGGAAAGTAAGCCCGGGCGCACCATTTTTTAAAATGCGGCGCCTTCGCTCAGGCTCTGCGGCAGGTATAAAAAAACTCGTTGCAGTTTTTGCAGTCTGATTATATAATAAAACCGAAAAGATTACACTGTATTTTTCGACGTACAAGGTGGACAAATCGCCTTTTTGAGGGGAGGGAAAATATGGCAAACAAATCCTATTACCGTGTGTTGACCGATTCGGACAACGATTTTGAGGTGGCCGATTCGCCGTTTGTGGTCAACTGCACCGGCTACCACAGCTTTTCGGAGGAGGTTAGAGCCGCCTCGCTCCGCCGGGACTATTACCTCCTCTACCTCGTCCGCGGCAGCGTGGAGATTCAGCGCCCGCACACCGATCGCCTGATGCGATCGGGCGAGCTGTTCCTCTTTCCTCCAGGCGAGCCGTTTACATACTATAAGCCGGCGGGCGAGCCGTTTGAATATTACTGGATGCATTTTTCGGGAAGCTATGCGGCCACCCTGCTGCAAAAATGCGGCACCACACCCGGCCGCATCCTCACCCCCGGCAACCACGAGGGAATTTGCGAGGCCTTCCGCAGCCTCTTCCGCGCCTTTTTGCGCAGAGACGCCTTCTTCACGCTGGAGGCCGCCGCCAAGGGGGAGGCTCTGCTGGTGCGGACGGGGCGCTACCTGTCCGGGCAGTCGACCGACGCGCCGCGGGATTACTCCCGGGTGAGCGGGGCGCTGAACGTCATCCACAACGACCTCTCCGCCCCGGTCAGCGTGCGGGAGCTGGCCGACGCAGAGCACATGAGCGTCAGCTATTTCCGCCGCCTGTTTCATGAGGTGACCGGCATGTCTCCGCAGGAGTATATGATCTTTGTACGATTGAACCACGCCTGCGAGCTGCTGCGGCAGACCGAGCTTCCCATCCGGGCGGTGAGCGCGGCTGTCGGCTACGACGACTCGCAGTACTTTATCCGGCTGTTCGGGCGCCGGTTCGGCCAGTCGCCCGGGCAGTACCGCCTGAGCAGTCGGGGCGGATAACCGCACAAAAATGGTGACGACCCGTATCGGCCGCGCGGCTCTATAGAAATCTGCGGCTTTTGTGGACAAGCGATGGCTTTGTGTGTTATACTGAAAATGTGCCATCGGTTGGCAAGGGCAGACACGGTTTTGACAGAGCAGAAATGCTTTGCGCTTGCCCTCGTCAACCGATGATGGCCTAAAACGTCACGCTTTTTAGATAGAGGCGGGATTTTCTCCGGGCGAAATGCGAAATCCTCCCCGGGGGACAGGAAGAGCCTCCGACCGCGGCGGTATTTTTATACCGACCGTTTCCGCCGCGTGGAAAAAGACAGCTTGCCGTCCTTTTGCGTTATACGCGAATCGCCCTCGCCCCTATGAAAAGAGGCGGCCGTTTTGCCGGGAGGCCGGGCGTCGCCCCGGCTGTGCCAATCCAAAAAAACGCCCTGCTGCGCGCCAAAGCACCACCCCGAACGCCCGTATCCCTGTACGCCCACATTCCCATACAGTTCCGACCGCCCTCCGCTTCTACCGGCGGTTCCTTGTTAAGGAGGCCTTCTGGCATTATGAAAAAAACCGTATCCTACCTGCTTTGTTTTCTGCTTCTGCTCAGCCTCTGTGCACCCGCCGCCTCGGCGCTCGAGGTTCGCGAAGGCTGGATAGAGCTTCCGCACTATGCCGCGCCCGCCGCGGTTTCCGAGAATTATTCCGCCGCGGCCGCGCATATTTTAAGCAGCCTGAAGCGGGGGGAAAACCCGATCGACGTCTCCGAATACCATATTTCAAGAGCCGACGCGCTGTCGGTGTTTGTGGGGCTGCTTTCCGATCATCCGGAGTATTTTTACATCAAAACCGGCCTCAGCTATACATATAATCCGGCCACCAACACCCTGATCGATATCACCTATTTCGAAACGGCCTCAGGTGACGTGCTGGAGGCGCAGAAGGCCGCCCTCTCTGCCGCCGCAGCTGAGGTTCTGGCCGGCGTCGGCGCGGATATGACCGAGATTGAAAAAGCCCTCTACCTGCACGACACGCTGGCGCTGCGGGTTGCATACGATTATGAGAATTACGATGCCGGAAGCATCCCGGACGCCGACTATACCGCCTATGGCGCGCTGGTCGACGGCAGCGCGGTCTGCCAGGGATACGCAATGGCCTTTACTTTCCTTGCAAAGCAGCTGGGGATGGAGAGCTGCTTTATCAGCAGCAGCTCCATGAATCACGGCTGGAACGCCGTGCGGATCGATGGAAAATGGTACTATCTGGACGTCACCCAGGACGACGCGATTCTCTCGATGCACGGCAGCTATGTCTATAACGCCGACATCGGGCACAGCCGCTTTTTGCTGAGTGAGAGTGAACTGACCGCCGCCGGCTACGCCTCCGACCGGCAGATAATCTCGCTCGAGCACCGGGATATTTCCTGCACGGACAGCCTGGACGGCGCTGGCTACCTCTGGCAGGAGAGGGGACGCGGCCCCTTCTTCTACGCCGGCGGGCGGTGGTATTGCGCCGAGGGCGGGACGGTCTACCACGCGAAAATCGACCAAAGCGACAGGCAGATTTATTATCAGGCGCCCAATGCCTACGGATATTCCCGCTTCCGGATGCAGGGCGGCCGGCTCTATTACAACACCAGAGATGAGGTATACGCCGTCTCATTGTCGGGCGGCCTTGCGGTCGTCCTTGCGGCCGAAAACGGCGGGACAATCGTCGGGCTGGGCTTTTGCCCCGACGGCCGCCTGATGTATGAGGGGTTCGATGACGCAAACCGGTATTACAGACGCTTTATCACGCTCGACTCGGCGGCAGAGGATGTGACCGCACAGATTGCCGCGCTGCCCTGGTTTGTTACCGCGTCCGACCGCACCGCGGTCGAGGCGGCGCGCACCGCCTACAACGCGCTGCCGGCCGACCGGCAGGCCGACGTCTCCAACCTGCCGGTTTTGGAGGAGGCCGAACGCATCCTGCGGGAGCTGGATACCGGCCTCCCCTTTAAGACCGGCGACGTCAACCGCGACCGGATGATTTCGGTTTCGGATGTGGTGGCGCTTCGGCAGATCATCCTTCTGGGCGGCGATGGATATGTGTATGACTTCACCGACATTGACGGCGACCGGAAAATCACAGTCACGGATGTTGTTGCGCTTCGCCGCCTGATTTTGGACGCGGCATAAAAAAGAGGCCTTTCGCCCGCAGATACAATCGGACAATCGGCCAGACAGCCAAACAGCAAGAAAACAGCCCCGTTCCTCCCTGTCATGAAGTGACCCCAAAAAGTTAGACAAAAATAAGAATAAAAATTGTTCAAGCTACCGAAAGGGCTTGCTGTCTGTGAATTGCAGGCGGCAAGCCCTTCAGTTTTGCCTTGATCCTGCGGTTGTTGTAGTAGTCCAGATATGCAATCAGTTCCTGCTTAAAGTGCTTCATGGATTGAAATTCCTGCAAATACAGCAGCTCACTTTTGAGCAGCCCAAAGAAATTTTCTATCACAGCATTGTCCAGACAGTTTCCCTTGCGGCTCATGCTCT
>OMNU01000105.1_pt1 | contig 35470 bp, 30 predicted proteins | sample 1673511 | NCBI WGS metagenome assembly OMNU01 (sample SAMEA103958113, study PRJEB25191) | human gut metagenome | reverse complement strand
CAGATATTGAAGGTTGCTTTACCCAAGGGGAAACTATGGATGAAGCGGTTGCTATGGCCCAGGATGCCATTGGTCTGATGCTTGAAGATTGTGAAGTATGTCCTAAGCCTTCTCTTCCTTCTGCCATCCATGTGGATACCGGTGATTTTATTGCAATGATTCCTTTTGATATGGAAGAATATCAGAAGCAGTTCAAGCCCGTCAAAAAGACCCTGTCTATTCCCGGTTGGCTCAACGATGCCGCCGAATCCGCACATATCAACTTTTCCAGCGTTCTGCAAAAAGGACTCAAATCTGAACTTGGCATGATTTAATCAAACTGGTAACTTAAAAAGGGAGACCGTTCACTCCGAACGGTCTCCCTTTCTTTCTGCATTGAGAGGGTTCACCTCACCCCTGCCCACTCATCCTTGCTGTTCTTTGCCTGTTCCTCCTTCTTTGCCGCGTCCTTCACCCACTGGGCAAAGTTCTTTTCCTCATACATGGCCGTCCCGTCCTCTTTGGTCAGGCTCGTCAGCAGCTTCTCCAGCTTCTCCCGGTCGTGGTCGTTGCCCGCCAGATACTCCTCTTTCACCGCGTCGGTGATCTTGCTCTTGATCTGGCTGTCCGCTTTGCCTGCCGTCCGCAGCCGCCGGATCTCGTCCTGCACGTTGCTGGCCCTGCCGGTGTCCACCGCTTCAGTCAGGGTATCGTACACGCTGCCCTCGGTGCCGCCCTTGTACAGCTCCTCGGCCTTGCTTTCAATGGCTTCGGTCACAAGGTCGATCACCCACGCCCGTTTTTTTGCGTCAGCTTTGACCCCCTCCCGGATGCCCAGGGTCTCGTACATTTCCCGCACAAGCTGCTTTGTCAGCTCCTGGCGCTGGCTGTCTTTGCCCTCGTTCCGGGCCCTGGCCGCCTGCTCTACTTCCGGGCTGTATTTCTTCAGCCGGTTCTTCAGCTGGCTGGCGATGGTCTTTTCGTCCTTGCCCATGGCTTCCAGCTTCGCCATAGCACCGCTGGCGTTGTCCGTGTCCCCCTCGGCAATGGCGTTGTACAGCCGATCATACTGACCGGTGGCGCTCGTCGGGGTCGAGCTGAACGAAAAGCCACTTCCGCTTGCAATGTCTCGTGCATCTTCCACATAGGCATCAAAGGCATCCAGCATTTTCCGGGCGTTCCCCATAGGCACACCCGCAATTTCAAACCCGTACTGCATCAGGTTCACGCCTGCCTTTCGCAGTTTCTGGTGATACGCTTCCAGCTGTTCCTCCGTCATGTCACCGGTGTCCTGCCGGACAAGGCTGGAAAACTTCGTTACTGCTGCAAAAAGATCATTCACAGCGCTGATGTTGGTTGCACTCACCACATCGTAATCCGTACCGTTCACTGCATTTCCCACAGCGCTGTACAGCTCGCTGCCATACAGGAAGTTGCCCGCAAAGCTTTCCGTGTACAGATTCAGGAATCGCTTGCTCACGCTGGCTGCGGTCACATCTCCGTTCTCGTCCTGCTCTCTGTCCCACCGGTGCAGTAGGAAGTCCGCACCGATCTTCATCAGTGCAAACACAGCAGTCTGGGTGATCTGGCTCACCACTGCCCGGTTCAGGTTCTTTCCGGCCCGCTTCACTTCTTCTGCTGTCTCGCTGCTGGGTGCAGCTTTGTCCCGTGCCTTCTGGGCGTTGTAGTCCATCACCGCATCGGCCAAAATGCCGTAGTTCTGGAAACGCTGGGTCGTGAACATGGTCAAGGTCTTGGTCATTTGATCCGGATTTCGCTGGATCCCCGCCCGCTGCATCGTGGTGTAGTTGGGCTGGGTCTCCTCAATGACCCGCTGATACATCTTGTTCACGGCTTCCCAGTAGGCTTCGCTGCCTTTCGTGGCTGCACCCTCTGCAAACTCATTGGTATGGTGCTCCACATACCGCTTGGAGCCTTCCCACAGTGCCGCCACCGTGATCTCGTCCATGCTGTTGATCCAGCCGGTCACCCACTTGGGCAGCTTGTCCATGGCCTTTTCTGCCGCGCCCTGGCTCACGCCAATGCTGGCCAGTTCACCCCGCTGGCTTCCCCGCAGTCGGTATTGCAGCAGCACATCCCCATGCTGGGCAATTTCCTGTTCCAGCGCTGCCCGCTGCTTGCCGGAGAGGTTCTTCACAAACGGCACCACCGCCGCCATGGTATCCGCACCCAGTACCGCGCCCGCCGTTGGCAGAGATGCCGCCTGCGCAATGGCCACACCAGGGTTCAGCGTCAGGATCGCGCCCGCATAGTTGCCGCGCAACCTGTCCAGCACTTTTGTCATTGTGGTCGAGCGCTTTCTTTGCGTGGTCTGCAGGTCGGTCAGCAGGTCATCGATGTAGTTCGTCGCGCTCTGGCCCCACTGCTCTTTCAGGATACCATTTTTCAGCATCTTGATGCCGTCCTCGGTCTCAATGCCACTGTTCAGCACCTTCTGCACATCCCGGATGGGTGCCGCCAGTCCGGCGTAGGCTGCCGTGTCCCGCAAACTCCGCTGTACCACGCTGCTGCACTCCTCCAGCAGGATGGGCATCTGGCTCTTGACACGGTTCTTCAGGAAGCCCCGGCCCTCAATGGTGGCATCCAGTTTCACGCCCTCGATCTGGGTCGCCAGCGCCGTCTTGTCCACCGCAATGGGGTAATAGTTTCTCACGGTGGCCCGCTGGTAGCCCAGCAGCTTCATGCTTGTCTCGTTGATCAGGTTCGTGGTGTAGCTGCCGAAGAAATTCTTCATGTCCTCGCACCAGGCCCGGTCGTAGTCGGTCATGGCCTTCTCCACGGCCTGGATCACGGTGTCGGCCATGGGGTTTCCCGCGCTGTCCTTCAGCATCCCGATCTTCACGGTCTGGCCCTTCTGGTAAGCCTTCTCAATGTCGCCCCTGTTGTATTCCTCCGCATCCGGGATCGTCAGGCCACCGTTCAGCAGGTGCTCCCGGCTGTCGGCGTTCTGCAGGTGCATGTACAGGCTGCACAGCTGGGCGTGGGTCAACGGTGCAGCCCGACCCTTGCTGTCCTTCAGGCCAATGTCCACCAGCTCCGCGCCCGGACCGGCGAATTTTTCCATCTGTCTCAGGTTCGCCTTGCCCGTCACATTGTCAAAGAGCTTCGTTCCCTCCACAGTGATCCGGGTCTGTTCCCGCTGGCCGTCATTCAGCATGGTGCCCAGCTTCTCCATCTGGCTGTTCTTTGCGTAGCCGCCCAGCATCCGAAACACACGGGTACCGCCCAGCATATCCAGGTTGTACCTGGTCAGGGCGCTCCGCAGCTTTCCATCGTTGCCCTTGCTCTGGCGCACCTCTGCAGCCGCCTCGTTGGCGATCTTGTCCACCGCTTCGGCTTTCTGCAAGCTCAGGGTCTTGTTTGCCGTCCGGATCACGTGCAGGGTGCTGGTCGTAATGGCTTTCAGCATCCGCATCTGGTCCACCGTCATGGGCAGATAGGTGCGGTTCTCTGTCTCCCGGATTCGCTTTCTCAGCCGGTCACGCATCATCTCGGCCTTTTCGCTGTCCGGCAGTGCCTCGGCCTCTGTCAGCTGCTGGTTCAGCCGGTCAAGCTGGGCCTGCTTGCTGGCATTCAGGTCAGCCTGCAGCGCGTCGATGAGCTCCGGCACCTTGCTCAGCTTCCAGTCCTCGCTGATGCCGTTGGAGCTGTTCTCGGCTCCCATCGACTGCATGATGCTGGTGCGCAGGGCCGTCAGCCGGGCCACGGCGTGGTCGTTCAGCAGTGTCATATCCGCCAGCTTTGCCACCTCTGCCGCCTGCTGGATCAGGTGGGGCTGCACATACCGGTCCTTGCTGGGCCGCAGGATCATCTGGTTCAGCTGGGCAGCATTGGCCCGGATGCCCCGCCGCAGCTCGTCCTTCTGCCGGCCGTCCCGGGCTTTCTGTACTCGCTTCTCAGCCAGCTTCTTGGCAATGGCAATGTCCTCGTCCCGCTGCTGCTGGGCTGCAGTGATGGCGATTGCGTTTCGTTCCGCCTGCTTTTCCTGCCACTCCTGAGCTTTGCGCTGGTTTTCCTGCTCCCATTCCAGCAGTTCGTTTTCCTGATGGATCAGCTGCCACTCAGCCCGATCAGCCCGGCGCTGTTCTCCTGCCACCTGGTGAGAAAGGTTCCAGTTCTCCCGCTTCAACTGTTTGTTTTCCAGCCGGATCTCGTCCAGCATCTGCTGGCGTTCTTCCTTCAGCCGCTTCTTTTCGGCCTTCCACTCCCGTTCGTAGGCTTCCTTCAGCACGTCCAGCTTTTCGGCCATGTCGCCGTAGTTGGTGATGTCCAGCCCCAGCGTATCCAGATTCTGATCCAGCAGCTTTTCTGCTTTTTCATTCCGCTTCTGCTGTTCTGTCCACTGCCGCAGTGCTTCATCCCTGCTTCCGTTCCGGCTGTTCTCATACATCCTCCGGTTGAACTCCCGGTTCTGCTCCTTCTGCACCTTCCGCAGATCCTTCAGCGCCTGCTCCGCGTTCTCCTCGCCCACGGCAGCAGCCACAGCCTGGCGCTGCCAGCGCTGGAACCCGTCAAAGATGGCCTGTGCATCGGTCATCTCAGGCACGTTCAGGATATCACCCAGCATCCGATCGGCCAGCTCCACTTTGGCATCCTCGTACTCGGCAGCATCTGCAAAGCGGCTCATCATCCTGGGCTGGATGGCATCGTGCACGTTCATCAGCACATCCAGCCACTCGGTGCTCTCCATGCTGGCCGCGCCGTCCACGCCCGCTGCCTTGGCCGCGCCCCGGAACAATTCCGCTGCGCCTTCCTTGGTGCCGCCCATGGCCCGGGTGTCATTGACGATGGCTTCATACACTTCCGCCGGGTTGCCGTCCCGCACACCCTCTGCCTGCCGCAGCTTCACGCCGTGCTTCCGGGCCTCGGCCACCGCTTCGCTCCACGTCCCGTACCGCTTCACCAGCTCCGCCTTGGCCGGGCCGTCCTTGTTCACCGTGTAGCTCAGGTCGTGGTATTCCGGGTACTCGTCCCACAGCTCGGTGTTCCGGTAGGTCGCCCCGCTCAGAATCTCATCCGCAATGGTCTCAGACAGCGCGCTGGCCTTGCTCATGCTGGCCCCGTCCGCCGTCATGTACTCCACCAGCGCCCGGGTCTCTCCGGCAATCTTCGTCCGGTCGGCCCTGCTGCCGTTGGCCTTTGTCCACCGCACCGCCAGCCCGTCAATGGAATCCTGGCTGATCCGCACACCGTGGGTCACACCCATCATCTGGGCCAGCGTTTCCATCGCCGCGCTGTTGTCCGCAATGGCCCGGCTTGCCTGCCGCTGGGTGTTCTTCCGCGCGTCACGTTCCGCCTGTTCGGCCAGCTGGAAACGGACGTTCGGCACCTTGTTCAGCAGGGCCGTGCGCTGGGCATCGTCCCCTGCTTTGTAGAGCTTCACGTCAATGCCGGTCTCTTTCAGGCTGTCGATCAGGGTGCTGCTGGTGTTGTCGGGCAGGATCGCCGCCCGCACCTCATCAAAGCCCACGGCCCGCTGTGGCTTCGCTTCAAAGTACCCGGTGGGAATAGCAGCCACGTTCTTGTACAGGTTCAGGATCATCTGGGCCGTGTCCTTGCCAATGGTATACCCCTCTTTTGCAAAGGCCTTTCCAATGGCTGCCGCCGTCTGTTTTCCCTGTGCGGCCTGCATCAGGATGCCGCCCAGGATTTCCCGCTCTTCAAAGCTGTTGTCTGCGTGGGGCGTAGTCTCTCTCCGCAGCTTATCAAGGATATCGCTGATCTGGTCATCTGCCTTTTCCAGCAGCGCCTTGTACTCTTCTTCCGGCATCTGCTGCAAGCGGCCCTTGTCCGCCCGCACTTCGTCCAGGTTCTGGTACTCCGCCGTGGCCGTGCTCATCAGGGTGCTGGCCGAAAGGCCCCATGTACCCTGCCCTCGTGCATTCTGAGCATTAGCAGCCACAAGGTTTTCCAGCGTGTAGCTGTTGTGCAGCTGGGCAAAACTGCGCCGGTTGCCGTTCCGGGTGTAAACTTCTTTTCCGTTGTAGATTCCCTTCTCACCCAGAATCTTCTCCACCTTCGGCAGGATCCATTCCTCCACATCCTGATCTGGTGCTTTCTCTTGCACTTCCTTCAGCATGGCATCGGTATCTCGCACCAGTTTTCCGCCTTTGTCCTCTGTCACCATGTAATCATAAGCGTTATTCAGCAGTATCAGCAACTTCGGGGGGATTACTCTCTCGGCCTTTTTCTGAGCCTTTTCTTCGCTCCACCCGAACTCTTCCATCGCCCAGGCCTTTTCTGCTTCCCGCACCTTTTCCAGCACGGTATGGGCTAGATCATGGTTATCATTGGCCCGGTCGGTCTCAATGATGTTCCGCAGCGCTTCTTCACCGCCCACTGCTTCAATTGTCTTTTCGCTTCTCCGCACCTGTGAAGCAGTAAACCGTTCCTCCTGCTTCATGGCAACATCCACTGTCTCCCCGATGTCAGCCAGATATGCGGCCTTCACGCTGGGATTCTGGGCCAGCTTCTCTGCCAGCTGTTTCGGGCTCTTATCGGATGCTTCCATGTCCATGATTCCGGTGATGGCATTGCTCCGCGCAAACTCGCCGCCTGCCGTTTTCCGGCTCAGTTCGGCCAGTTCAGCGTTCAGTGCTCTGGCCTTATCCGGTTTCACCTTGTACTCCACATTGGGCCGGGTTGGTGTCCAGGCATCCGAACCATAGATACGGTTTGCCCGGTTCACCATGGGGTCAATGGTATCGGAGTTGAACACCAGTGAGATGGGGCCATACTTGGTGTGACCTTCCTGGGCTTTCACCACCGCAATCGACGGCGAGGGCATCCCGCCCAGCTCCAGCGCTTCCTGCAGGTTTTCGGCGGTCAGGTTGTGCACGGCCACAAGGTCTTTGTTCTGGTCCACCTCCACCGGAGCACTCAGCTGGAACCGCACCGATTTCTTCACAGGTTCGCTGTTTCCCTTGCTTTCGGCATTTTCTTGTGCTATACTGTTTTTAGAAAGTAGCTTAGGGGCTTCATCGCCCTGCTCGGTTTTGAGTACCGTGGTAAGGCTGCTTTCTCTGGAAACTTCCGGCAATCTGCTGGCATCGGAATTTTTTGTTTCGGTGACGGTTCCACCGGGGGCTTCCGTAAAACCTCCTTGCAGACTACTCCTTGAATCTTTGGATTCTACGTGGGTACGCATGGAGGTTTTATTATTTGTAGATTTTATATCTACAATATCATAGAAAATCTCCCGGTCATTTGCTTTGAAGGCAGTCAGAACATCAGCTTCATAGGCATTCTGCCCAACCACAATTTTGATTTTTCCACGGTTGAATGCTTCCGCATTCTTATGATTTGCAGGTTCTCTGTAGACTTCATCTGCGGTTTGAATGATTTCATCCAAATTCGATGCCATCCGCATTTTGTCTGCATACATCTCGGAGCTTTCCCATTGCAGTGCTTTTGTATACTTCGACCAGACAAATTCTTTTCGGCTTTCTTTTGTGTTTTCAATCGTCCAGCCGTTCCGCTCAAAGCCATTCGGATACCGTTCTTTGATGGCCTGTTTCACCACAGTTTTCCATTCTTCACGGGGTACACCGTTCAGAATATCTTCATCAATTTTGATGTAGCTCTCTCCGTCGGCATCCTTCTGGATCGAAAAACGAAGATTGCGTCCTTCCGCCGCGCTCTCTGTCTTGGGGGCAGCGGCGTTTTCTTTTGCACTGCGCAGGTTGTCCATCGCTTTTTCAGCGTGGGCAAAGTATTCGTCCTGCAAAATTCTGCGCTCATTCTCGGCCAGGCGCTGGGCCTTCAGGGCCGCCCGGTTGTCTGGGTCAAGGGTCAGCACTTCCTTGGCCCGGCTGATGATGCCGCCCAGCATCTCCTTCACCCGGTTCATCACGGTGCGGATGGTTCCGGCCCTGCCGCTGTTCTTCTCGGCCTGCCCGCGCTGGAACTCTACCCAGCGCTTGAAGTCTGCCTCGGTGGAGAAGATGCCCCGCCAGGCATCACCCACCAGCTCCTCGGCAGCTTCCTCATAGGTCAGATTCTGCTGGGCATAGTCGGTCATCTTCTCCCGGATCATCTCGTCCACGGTCTCAAAGCCGCTGCTCCTGGCCAGATACAGCAGGGCATGGTCCTGCAAAGTCTTTGCTCCCTCGCTGTCCAGTGCGTTGTACCAGTGGTAGTCCTCGTGCAGCACCGTGCCGAACGTATCCTGTGCACTGTCCCCAAAGAAGATCCGGGCCGTCTCCGTGTCCACATAGGCCCGCACCCGGCTGTCTGCCTGTCCCGCACCGTTCTGCAGCACGTTTTTCAGAACCGCCGTGGTGCCGGTTGCCGCCGCGTTCAGCTCGATCACCTGGCTGCCAGCGTCGTTCGCGTTGCGCAGGGTTCCCTTGTAGATGGTCTCACCCCTGCCCGTCAGGCTCTGTTCCGTCAGAGTACCGCCCAGCTGGCTCTTGGCCCACCGGGTCTCTGCCGCATCCCTTCCGTAGGTGTAGGCGATCTCCAGCGCGTTCCGGCCCTTGAGGTTGCCCAGCACATAGTTCACGTTGGCCGCCATGCCGCTGCCGGTGCCCGCCAGCTCCAGCGCCTGGTCAAAGGTCTTCACGTCCTCCATCTGGCCCAGCCGGTACAGAGTGGATGTTGCCGCCGCATAGCGGTCACTGTCCACGCCTTCCGGCTGTTTCCGGCTGATCTCCTGCGCTGCCTTTTCGCCCACCTTCCAGCTCCGCAGCACCTGCTCCGTCCGGGCCTGCTTCTGGCCCTCCGTCCTCGGTGCTTCCATGCCGTAGGTCTCCCGCATCGGGCTGCTGCCTGCTTCACCCAGAGCACTTTCTTCCGTGGTCGCCGCCTGCATGACCGCCTGCTGAGGAACATTTACAATGCCGTCGTCCTCCGCCGCCTTCCGTCCAGTACGGCCTTCAGCGTCCAGCTCAGAGCTGCCCAACATGCCAAGGGCTCGCCCTTCGGGAGAGCTGGCGGCGCTCTGCGCCGACTGAGAGGGTGAGCCCGCTTCTCTCGAACTTTCCACCATTTCCCCAGCGTTCTCAACAGCATTCTGCTGGCTGCGCTGTTCCGCCACTTCCCGCAGCATCCGCCGGGTAGCCGCAGCCGTGCTCGGCAACTTCACCCCATAGGCTTCCTCAAAAGCCGCGCGGTTTGCCTCGTTTCCGGCCTCCGGGGTGAACAGCCTGATGGTCTTGCCTGTCAGGCTGTCACCGGCCGCCGCTTCTGCAAACGTCTGCACAGCCAAGTTGTCCGATATGGCAGCAGTTTCCGCGCTGTTGCCCTCAGCCGCATGGCCCGCCGCTTTCAGGTCAGCAGAGCCTTTTTCAGTCCCATCAGACTCCACCGACATGCCAAGGGCTAACGGGTTGCGGCTCCCAGCGTCCCCTTCGGGCAAAGCATCGCCCTCGTGTCCTGCTGGCCGCTGCCCCAACAACTCCTCCCTGTTTCCGCCACTGGCGGCACTCTGCGCCGACTGAGAGGGCTCCACCGGTTCCCGCGCCAGTTCCTCCCGGCGCTGGTAATCCTTCAGCGCCTGCTCGTATTCGTCCTGAGCGGCATAATACTCCGCATTGCCCAGCAGGCTGGAATCGCCGCCGTTGAACTTTGCCAGATTGCGGCCCACAGCGCCGCCCAGCGCACCGGACGCGCCGCCGGTAAGCCCCGCTTCCAGCGCCGAAATAAAGGTATCCTTGTTAAACATCGTCTGGGCAGCTTCGCTGTCTCCCAGAGCCGCATCAATGGCCTTGTCGGCGTAGGTCTCAATAAACGCCTGGGCGGCATTGTCGATTCCGCCGGAAAGGGCAGCTGCCACAGTCGGGTGCGCTTTTGCAAAAGGCGCATCTCCCACCAGTCCCTGCACCCAGTCTGCGATTTGCCCCGCCACGGTATCCTTGGCATAATCACTGCCCATGGTTTGCGCCAGATTAGCCGCACCCACGCTGTTGATGGCCCATCCTGCGCCAAACTTGGCCACGCCGCCCACCAGTGCCTTGCCTGCGCTTTCGCCCTTGGCCGCGCTCTGGCCCATGGCATCCGCAGCGCCCTGGGCACTCAGCACCGGCAGCACCGCCGCCGGGTTGATGGCAGCCACTGCAAGGTTCTCTGCCGCGCTGGTCGCCACGCCCTGCACGGTCCGCTGCACATCGGTCAGGCCGCTCTGGGCCGCGCCCGTCAGCTGCTGGCCCCGGTTGTACAGCTGGTAGCCCACGCTCTTCTCCGTGTCGATGCCACCCTTTGCTTCCGTTCCGGCAATGCGGCTGCGCATGTCCTCGATCTCCTGCCGGGTAAATCCCTGCTGCAACAGGTCGCCGGTGCTGTACTTGGGCTGGTAGTCCATGTCAGTTTCCATCAGCTGGTCATACAGGTTCTTCTCGCGGGGGTTCCGGGCAAGCTCCGCTTCCAGTGCTTTCCGGTTCTCGCTGCTCTGCCGGATGTTCTTTCCGGCCTGCACCAGGTACTCCGCACCCATCAGCGGGGCAGCGGCCACCGTGTCCGCAACGCCGCCCACGGTGTTTGCCGTCCGCCGGGCCAGCTGCTTCCACTCCGGGATTTCTTCCATGGTGTCCAGATACTCCCTGGCCTGCCGGATCTCCGTGTCCGTGTACCCCAGCTTTTTCAGGTCCGCCGTGCTGTAGGTGTTGCCCACCTTCCCCTTGATTCCCGTGGTGCGGAATGGGTCGATGCTACCATCCCCGGCGCTGGCCCCGTTTCTGCTGGTGCCGGTCTCGGCATAGCTGGTATAATTGCTCTTCTTTTCCAGCAGCTTGTTCACAAGCTCCTGATTCCGAGGCTGGTCAAACCACTGGTTGGCCTGGTCAAAGGCCTCCGGCTGGCTGTACTCCGCATAGCTGTTCTTCAGCTTCTGGGCCTGCTGTCCGTACCACGTTCCCAGAGTATTCCCCGCCGGGCTCACTGTCACCTTCTGCCGGTTCAGCTCGTCGCTCCGGCTGTCCATGTCATCCGCAAAGCCCAGGTTGTTCCTTGTCCGGTAATCCTCCAGCGCCGTGGAATACAGGTCGGTGCCCGTCTGTCGGCTCGTTGCTTCCTGCTGTTTTTGTGCACGCAGGGCAGCAGCGCTGCCCTTTGCCCAGCTTGTTCCCGTACTGCCAAGGTCTAACGGGTTGCGACTGTCAGCGCTCTTGCGCTGACTGAGGGGTTCTGCCCCGCCCGCTGCTGTTGCCATCACAGTCTTTTCCTGCCGCTCTTTTTCATTGCGGTTCCGCAGCGCAGCAGCACTTCCCGATTTCCATGCCATCCTGTTTCCTCCTTAAAATCCAGCGTTCTGCATTGCCCTGTCGATCACATCGTCCGATGCACCCAGATTCATCAGCCGACTGGCGATGGTATTTGCATCCATTCCCTGTTCCTTCCACCCCTTTGCATAGCTCAGGGCGTTGCTGTACGGCATTCCGGTACTCTTACCCGTGCTCCCTCCCGTGGTTCCCCCGGGCAGGGCCCACTTGTTCGGATTCGCCAGCGGGGCGATCAGCCCGCTGTCGGTTTCTTTGCTCTTTTCTGTGTTCTTCGTCTCCGGCACCGGATAACCAGCATCTGCAAGGATACCGTCATACCACGTCGTATCCCCACCCTTTGCAGCAACACTTTCGCGATCTTTCATCAGGTTGCGCAGTTCGCTTTTCGACCACTCGCTGCTCTGGCGGTAATAGCCTCTCGACCCGCCGGAACCGCCGCCGGACAGGGCCTTTGTAAAACTCTGCTTTCGTGCATAGTCATTGAATGCCCAATCTGCCACATCATCACGGGTAGCGATTGAATTCGGATCCATGCCCAGAATGTTCAGAATCGTCTGTGCACCCTTCTGGTCACCGTTTGCCGTCATGCTGGATGCGCTCTGGATCCATTTGAGTTTATCCTCCCACGTCATCTGCTTTCCGTTGTAACTGTCCAGCAGCGTCGGATCCATTCCGGCATCCTGCATCATTGCCTTTGCCAGATCAATACCCCCCGCATCAGCGAGATTCATTGCCACCTGTGCCGTTTGCTGCCGTGCCGCCTGCTTCTGCAGCGCCAGCTGCTCTTCCTGATAGGTGTACCCCTTGTACCCATCGTAGGCTGTCAGGGCCGCCGAGCCGATGTTCTTTACCGTGTTCCAGAGGTTGTTCCAGTAGTTGTCGTTCTCGTTCCGGGCCTGTTCGCTCTGGTTGGCAAGGAAATTCTGCCACGCCGTGTAGTTGGCAAAGTTGCTGCCGTAGGCACTGCGGTCCAGCGCCTCGGTGTTGGCCATGCCGGAAAGGGCACTCAGCAGGTCGTTCTGCTGGTTCTGGTATTCGCTCAGTGCCTGGCCTCTCAGGCCTGGTACCGCATTGTCAATGCCGCTCAGCGCCTGCTGCTGGCCCTGCTTTGCCACGCTGTCGGCGTAGCTGCTGCCATACCCGCCCGCCAGCATCGCCGCGTTGGCCTGAGCGTTCTCCGCGCTGGCGGCAGCATTGGCCTGGGCCTGGGCGCGGTACTGCTGGTAGGCTTTGCTGCCGGTGTCCCAGTCGAACCCGCTGCCGATCTGCCCGGTCAGGCTGTCCATTGCGTCCTTGTTCCGGCTCACATAGTCCGCCGGGCGGTTGGCGTTCCATTCCCGCTCTTCCTGTTCCGCCTGGTTCTTTCTCCGTAAGGTATCAAATAACATGTCGTTCTCCTTTTCTTCTGCCACACACCGGTCTTCAGATCACGGCAAACGCTTTCAGCACCCACGGCAGCAGCTGTGCGCCGACCTGCAAAGCGTTCCCCCAGAAGTTGGTGTTGTTCGCATCCTTTTTCTGGGCCGCTGCCACCGCGTTGGCATATTCGGTGTTGGCATTGTTCAGCTGGCCATAGTAATTGTTCAGGCGAGTGTTGTAATCGTTGATCGCCAGCTGCTTCTGCTGCTGCAAAGAGCTCAGCCGGTTGCCCAGGTCACTCTTCTTGGTGGCATATTCGTTGTAAGCCTGGCTGTACAAGCTGTCTGCCACGTCCGAAAGCCCGTTCATGGTGCTCTGGTAGGCCGTCTGCCCGCTGGAAGTGCCCCAGCTGTTGCCGTAGCCGCCGCTGCGGGCCGAAGCGTTGGCGGCAGCGTTCTCGCTGGCCAGCTCCGCACCCCGGGTGTACTGGTTCTTGTACTGCTGGTAAGCCGCGTCCTTAGTGTAATCGTAGGAAAAGCCATCCCGGTTCATCTTGTCCAGCTGGCTCTGCGTGCCGCTGATCTGGCTGTCATACTGGCCCGTCGTGTCCTCCGGCTGCTGTCCCTTCCAGTAATCCAGATTGTTCTTTGCCGTGGTCACCCGGTCATTGCTCTGGGCATACTGGTAGCTGTTGGAATCGTTCTTTCTGGTTCCAAACACGCCGGTGCCCGCATTCTTTTCGCTGTTGCCGGTAATGCCGTCATACACATCCCCTACCATCAGCCCCACATTGTGGCCCGGAATCAGGTACTCCCACCATTCTCCTCTTGCCATCTTCTCACTGTCTCCTTTCGTCTTCGCATTCCTCTAAGCAGAGCTCCACCTTCGGGGGAGCTGCAAGCAACTACACCGCAGGTGCATTGCGCGCTGAGAGGGTTACTCCACCTTCAGCCCCATGGCGGTCAGTTTGTCCCGCATGGTGTCGCTGAAGTTCGTCTCGTCCAGGTTCTGCATCATGTACATCATCTGGTCCCGCAGCTGCATCAGGTAGTTGTTGATGCTTCTCCTGTCCTCCGGGGCCATATTTTCACTCAGTTTCGGCATGGCGATCTCGCCAAGCCTCGTAATATCTGCCATATAAAATCTCCTTCCTCTAAGCAGGGCTATCTCTTCGGTTCCCCTCCGGCCACCCGGTTGCCCCGGCTCTCTGCCATGCTGAACGCAATGCTCCGCACCGCGATCTGCCCGGTTCCCTTGATCCGCAGCCGCATGGTGTCGTGCCGCTCCGGCACAAAGGGCAGGTTGACCCGGGTGTATTTGTTCAGAACAGCTGCCTGGCCCAGCGTCTCCCAGGCCCCGCCCTCATAGCTGGCCTGCAGCTCCACAACGCTGTACGTCAGGGCATCCACCCGCAGAAACACCCGGTTGATGTACTTGTCCGCCGGGATGTTCAACCCAATGTCGCCGCTCACAGCCTCAAAGCCCACCTTCTGTTCCAGATTCGCCTTTGCCGTGTCGGTGTCCCGGTCGGCCTCCCGTTCCGGTTCGGTGGCCCACAGGTTTACGCCGTCCCACTGGTAGAGCTGCCGCCCCGTGGAGCACATCGCCCAGCCGGAAGCATTCTCTTCTGCCGCCGTGTCCTCCTCGTGCCAGAGCCGCCGTTCGGTGTCGTAGACCAGCAGCCGGGTCTCGTTCCGGCCCGGCACCCGCAGATGCAGGTAATACCGGGTGTCCAGCACACCGCCCACCGCCCCGCGCACGTTCATCAGCCAGGTGTTGTCCAGTCCGCCGCTGATCTTCACCGGCAGGCTGCCGTCCCAGGCCATCACGCCGTCAGGGGAAAGGTAGTACAACACTTCCGCCAGCACGCACATGCTCTTGCTGGCCTGCTTGGCCACGCCCCGGCACTGTACGCTCACCAGCTGATAGTCTGCCGGGCGGCTGCCGTAGAGCTTGTGCAGGCAGTTCTCCTTGAAGAACAGCACATAGCCCATGCAGGTGGCCGCACCGGTAAAGGGGCCGTCACTGCCCACGTTCACGGCGTAACTGTCCGAAGCAATGCCCCGGTAGCTGTACCAGTTGGTGGGGTCGCCCAGCTTGCAGCTGTAGATCACGTTCTCCTCGCTGTTGCAGCCCCATACCCGGTTGGCGTTCTCGGTCACATATTCCAGCCGGGGCACCCGCCGCCGGGCGGTAATGGTGGTGCCGCCCGCTGTGGCGCTCTCGCTGCCGTTCATGCTCTTCCAGGTGGTACCGCCCGCCGTCACGGTAAAGCTGCCGTAATAGCGTGCGCTCTCGGTCTTTGGGCTGCCGGTCAGCACAATGCTGTCCCCGTCCATCTGCTCAATGGTCACCTCGCCGTTCACGCCCTCGGCCAGATACTCTTCCACCAGCCCGGGCACCTGCTCCACCGTAATGGTGTCCCCCTTCTTGAAGCCCGCAGCGGCCAGCCCGGGCAGGGTCATCTTCACGCTGTTCAAAAGGATCTCCGCCCACTTGCCGCTCTTGGCATCGTACTGTTCCAGTACGTTCACATAGGCCCACTTGCTGGAAGAGGAGTTCTGTTTCAGAAACAGCGTCCCGTCCGCCGGGCCAGAAGGTTCCGTGGTGCCCACGCTGCTCACGGTGTAGGTCTTGCCGCCCGCGTCGCAGGGGGCAATGGTCACCGTGCCGGTCTGGCTCCATGCGGCGCTCAGGGCTTCCAGCTTTCCGGTGGCCGTGTCAAAGCTCTTGGCATCCGGCCAGATCAGGATCTTCGTGCCCATGCCGATCATAATTTTCTCGCTGTCCGTCACGGCATTTTCCAGCACGATCTCCCCGCCCGCAGCCGCGGTGGCCACGTCGTCCTCGCTGTCCTCGGTGTAGCGCAGGGTGGTACCCTCGCACAGCAGCAGGCCGTTCAGGTGGTACATCCCGTTGCAGCGGCCCATAGCCCGCATGGTGCGCCGGGGTGTCCGGGTCTGCAGTGCGGGGTATCCCCGGCTGGAAAAGTTCTTCATCTCGGTAAATTCTGCCTCGGCGCAGGCATAGCTTTCGTTCAGGCCTCCAAAGGCCGTCTGGATGCTCTTCCCCGTCGAGATGCTGTATAAACTCGGCAGTGCCATCTCAGTACCTCCACTTCGTGGCCATCCTGGGCAGGTAGGTGTGCCTGCACCAGGCTGCAAACTCCTGCTGGTTCTCGTTGGCCAGCTGCATCTCGTTGGCATAGCGGTCGGTCTCGCCCAGGGCCGCGTCCATCTGGGCCGCCAGATAGTGGGTATAGTAGCTGTCGTAGGGCTCCGGCAGCAGCAGCTCCGCGTCCTGCCGCAAAAGTTCCTGCTCCCGGTCGTATAAGATGTCCGCACCCACGGCATCAAAATCGGTGGTGTCGCTCTTGTCCACCACGCTCTTTCTCAGCCCCGCATCCGCCTGCCGCAGCCATAAGATCTTCAGCTCGCGGTCAAACCCGTTGTTGGGCCGCAGCTTGTCAGCGGTTTCGATTGCTTTTCCTACTGTCACGCTTATCCCATCCTTTCACATCTGCAACCCGGGTTGCGGCTCCCAGCGTCCCCTTCGCACAAAGCTTTGTGCTCGTGTTCTGCTGGCCGCGGCCCCAACAACTCCTCCCTGTTTCCGCCACTGGCGGCGGTCGTCGTCGTTGCAATTGCCTTTCCTACTGTCATAAAAGACCTCCAAACAAATAACCCCCGGCACAGCGTGTGCCGCCGGGCCGGGGGGATACATCTAAGCAGGGCTCCCCCTTCGGGGGAGCTGTAAGCAGCTCCGGCCATGCCGGACTGCGCACTGAGAGGGTTAAAATTACGCCTTATTCGCCAGCTCTTCCATGCGGGCAGCGGTCTGGTCGTCCTGTTCCTGGCTGTGGCGGATGACCTCCGCCACCTCCGGGGGCACCTCAATGTTCTTGCCGCGCTGCAGCTTGTAGTTCACACCGTTCACGCTCACGAAAAGGTCGCCCTTGTATTTCCCGCCGTCCGAAAACAGCCGGATCGTCTCAGTCTTTTTCTTTGCTTCTGCCATTTTATCGGCTCCTTTCTATTTCCTCTAAGCAGGGCTCCCCCTTCGGGGGAGCTCCACGACATGCCGCCATAGGCGGATGGAGTGGTGAGAGGGTTAGTTCGCCTCAGCCGTTGCGCTGTACCGTGCGCTGCAGCTCTCAATGCGCACCATGTACTGCTCCACCAGGCGCTCAGCGGTCTTGTGTGCCTTCCAGCCCACAGATGCGCGCTGGTTCAGGGGGTCATCACCATAGCCCAGCTGCTTCACGATGTGCTCCAGGCCGCCGCCCTCAATCTCGGTGGAACCGTAGGCGTGGGCACCCAGGATCAGGGTGCTGAACACGGCCAGACCCGTCGGGCAGCCAGTGCCCTTCCAGATCTTTGCCTCGCTGGTCTCCACAAAGCGCACACCGTGCAGCGTGCCGATCTCGCCGTTGTAGATCTCGTCCGGCTGGGCGTACTTGTGCACATCGATCCAGTCCGGGTCGCGGCGCAGTTCATAGGTTACATAAGGGTGGATGATGCCCACAAAGCTGGTGCCGATGGGGTCAGCGTTCATGGCCTTCAGCTGGGTGGCCGCGCGGGCGATCAGGTCGCTGGTCAGCTGGCAGGTCGCGTCCAGGGTGGCGCGGCTGGTCACAGCGGTCTCCGCGCCGCCCTCGCCGATCTTGGGCGCATAGATCACATTGGTGCCGCCCGCCAGCACATCACGCACAATGGTGTCCAGGGTGCGGCCCGCCTGGCTGGCAATGATCTTGGTTGCCTGCACGATGTTGTTGTCCAGCGCAGTCAGCTGCAGCGTGTCGGTAATGGGCACCCAGCCGCCGTACTGCCTGACCTCAGCGGTAACGGTGGAAACGTTCATGGTCTGGCCGTCCGGGGTCACACCCTCAGTCAGCGGAGTGGTGGCCTTGGGCAGGCTGTCATACTTACGGAACTCGATGTTCTTGCCGCCGTTGGCCGGAATGGGATACGGGTCGCCGAACTGGTCATGCACCAGGGCAGGCTCTGCCTGGTCGATCAGGCGCTTCTCGTAAAAGGTTTTCATCTCGGCACTCATGCCGGATGCGCCGGTGGTGTTCTGGTTCTGGGTGCTGGCCGTTGCAAACATCTGCAGATCCAGCTTCATGGTCTTGTCTTTCATGGTCGTTCCTCCTGTTAATTTATATTTCCTCTAAGCAGAGCTCCCCTTTCGGGGGAGCTGCAAGCAACTGCGTCGTCAGACGCATTGCGCGCTGAGAGGGTTACAACGTAATCACTTCACCCCGCATGGCCCGCTTCTCCATCTCTTCCATTTCCTTGCGGCTCATGTGGGATACGTCGATCTTGGTCTGCACCGCGCCGCCGGGGCGGGTGCCGTTCTCGCCGGGCCGGGCGTTGCGCTGCTGCATCCGGTTCACCACGCCCTGCTCCACCTGCCGGGCCGTGGCGGCCTGCTGCTGTTTCAGGATGTGATCAAAGTAGGCGCTGCGGTAGGCGTTCGTCATAGAAACGCCCGACCGCATCATCTTCTCCACCTCCGGGTTCGCCAGCACCTCAGTCACGTTGAAGTCGGGATACTGGGCTTTCAGCTGCTCCGCTTCCCGGTCCCATCCGGCCTGCAGCTCGGCAATGCGGGCCTGCTGGGCACGCTGGCGCTCCATCTGCTGGATCATCTGCTGCTGTTCGGTCAGGTGCTTGTTCTGGCTTTCCAGCTTGTCCAGCTCCCTGGCCGTCCTGGTGGAAACGCCCTTCTCCATGGCCAGCTTCTCGTAGTAGGCATCGTCCTTCACCGCGCCGTTCCGCACAGCCTCGGTCAGGGCCACCAGGTCGTTGGCATCCGTGCCGTACTTTTCCTGCAGCGCCTGCATCAGACCCTTCATGGCCGGGCTTGCTTCCAGCCGCCGGGTCGCTTCGGTCACGGCGTTCTGCATCAGCTCCTCGGTCAGGTCGGCATACTCTCCGCGCAGCAGCTCACCAAAGGCTTTCCGCCGCTCCTCCGGGCTCTTGGTCTTGCCTTCGCCCTTCTCCTCGCCGTCCTTGCCCTCGGCTTCGTTCTGGTTCTCTGCCGCTTCCTCGCCCAGCTCAGACTTTTCCTCACTGCCAAGGGCTCCCCCCTCGGGGGAGCTGGCGGCGCTCTGCGCCGACTGAGAGGGTGAGCCCTCTTCCCGGCTGCTCCGCTTCAGCACCCCGCTCCGCCGGGCCAGCCGCTCTTCTGCCGGCCGCAGAGCAGGCTCCTGCACTTCCTGGACCGCATCCGCAGCACTGGCGGCAGCAGCGGCAGCGCCGCCGTCACCGCAGCCCTCAGCAAACAGCTGAAGGTTTACCATTTTCTCCTGGCCGTCCTTGCTTTTGTCCTCATAGTGGATGTTTTCCGGATATCTCTCCGCCAGCAGGGCAAGACCCGTCTTTGCAAACTCCATTGCTGTCAGGTCTGTCGGGAAGATGCTGCCGGTCAGCTTCACCGAAACGCGGGGCCCGGTCGGCTCATTGTAGGCACAGCACTCGGCCTCGTCACAGTCAGCCAGCACATACACCAGCGTCTCCATCAGCATGGATGCACCCGCGCACACGATGTCCTGCCCTCTGGGCGCATAGTCTGCATGGCCGAAAACTTCCAGCCTGCGCACCCGTGCACCAGTGGGCTGGTCGAACTCTACATACTCTGCATGGATCATTCTATCGCTCCTTCTGAAAATCACTTATTCGGATTATTCACGTTCATGGCCCGCTTTGCCGCCTGGGTGGCCAGGCTGTTGCCTCCGCCGCCCACCACAGCCCCCAGGCCGTTTGTCGCCGTCTTTGCGGTGGTCTGTCCGCCGCTGCCGCCGCCCGTGGTTCCGGCCGCCTGTGCAGCGGCCCCGGCCATGGCGCTCATGTTGGTGCCGTTCTGCTGGTCAATGATGGCGCTCAGCTTCTGCAGCTGCTCCATGGCCTGCTGCAGCTGGGTGTACAGGGTCCCGTTCTGCTGCACCCGTTCCCGCACCTTTTCGATGCCCTCAAAGTCCATCATGTCCAGCACCGCCAGCGCCGCGTCAGCGTTGGCCGGGGCAAACAGCCCCATCTGGTAGCACTCCTTTGCCGTCTCATTCTGGGAAAGGCGGCTGAAGGTGCTCTTCTTGGCAGCCGATACCGTGATGTCGAACACCGGCTCGTGGCTGCCCAGCTCCACCCCGCCGATCATGCCACCCGGCTGGGGCTGCAGCATTGCCCCGGAGAACTGCACATACTCCGGCTGGCCGCTGTCGCCGGTAATGCGGTAGACCCGGCTCTCGTCGTAGAACTGCCGCATCAGGTCGATGATGAAATAGCACTCCTTTGCAAAGGCCCGGTAAGCGCTTTTCAGCATATCACGGGAGAGCTTCGAGCCAGCCTCCTGCAGCGCCGCAATGGCAGAAGCCGCAGTCAGGCCGCTGGTGGTGCCGCCCTGGGAAACATCCCGGTTGCCGCTGATCTCCTTCAGCTCCGCCACTCTCGCGTCCCGGTAGGTGATCAGGTTGCCCGCCAGCCCCGCTGTCTGTAAGGGCCGCAGGGTCTCGTCCGTCACCCGCCCTGCCGCGTGGACGATGTCCTTGCCAAAATCGGCCAGCTCCTTCTCGTTGATGCCCGCACCGTCCTGGATGATGTACCGCGCCTTGGCCGAAAGCTTCACGTTCTCGTCCATGGCGGCGTTCATCTCGTCAATGGCGGTCTGGGTGTCCTTCATCACGTCGATGTACCCAAAGCCCGCCGGGCTGTCCTCTTCCACGAACAGGGTGTCGAACACAAAGGGGTACTTGCCGTGGTCGTAGAATCCCCGGTCAGCAAGGGCCGGGTCGTTCTCGCTGGCGTAGAGCACCACACCGTTGCAGAACTTGCAGTAATGCAGCAGAGGCGGGCCGTTCTCCCGGGCCTTTTTGTAGTACCAGTCCACCACCACGCTCTTGTCCGAGGTGTCAATGCTCTGGTCGTGGATGTACTTTGCCACTTCCAGCGTGCTGCCGGTGTGGCCTTCCAGCTGGGGGTACTGGGCCTTCAGCTGTTCGTTGTCGGCCACCGCCAGGCTGAACAGGTGGGGGCTGTCCTGGATGTCCATCACGCCGGGCTCCCAGTACATCATCAGCAGATCCATGCTCTTGATGGAGATGTCTCCCACGCCGTTCCGTAACCCCGGGTCCCAGAAGATGCCCTTCACGCCGGTGCCCTGCTTGAGCTTGCGCCACCAGGTGTCGCTGTACACCTGCTCGTATTCTGCCTGTTCCAGCAGCACCGGCAGGATCTTGGAAAGCACCTTGGCGGTCTGCTCGTCGTCCGCTGCCCGGGGCAGCACGTTGGGTTCCGGGTAGTTGTCCATGGCATCCGCGTGCTTGTTGGCAATGCTGTTGAACAGCCACCCGCTGGAAGGTTTGGGCTTGCCCTCCATCATCTCGTTTTGGTAGTTGGCCCAGTGCTGCATCCGGAACCACAGCTCGTTATCCACGATCCGCTTGTCCAGCGCCGCCTTGCCGGTCTTGTATCTCTGTAACAGCGCCGTGGCCTTCGCCACCTGCTCTGTGCCGATCACGTCGGTCATACTCTAAAAAACCTCGCTTTCTTCCCCAGCTCCAGCGGGTCATCCGGCATGGGCTGCACCGGCTCTGTCCGGGGCGGGCTGAGGGGATTCTCCATCAGCACATACCGGCACTCGTCGTAGATGTGATCCTCCTGGTCGGTGTCAATGTCCTCCACGTTGCTCTCGCTGTATACCAGGTTCGGTATGGTGCGGATAAAGTGCTTGCAGGTGTTGAACACCTGCAGCATGGGCCGCCCGTCCGCCTGGAACGCCAGCCGGTAGTGGAACTGCATCTTGCCCGCCAGCCGGGTGTGGTCGCCGGGAGCCCAGTGCAGAAAGTTCGGGCTCTTTTCCTGCATGGCAGCAATGCTCTCGCCCTGGCTCTCGTTGAAGATGGCCGGGTCGGCCACGCCCAGAATGGTGCGGCCCCGGAGCATGGGATCGTTCTCTTCTGCTTCCCGGATCATCCTCGCCTGCTTCACAGGGTCAGCCTTGATGCCCTCGTTGGGGGTCCCGGTGCAGCCGTACAGCTCCCGGATGCGGTAAAGCCTGCCCTCTTCGTCCGCCGCATACCACCCCACGGAAAAGGGCTTCGAGTAGCCGAAATCGTACCCCCGCCAGATCTTCCAGTGTCCCGGGATGCGGAACGGGCGGATCACATGTGTCCACCGCTGGTCGTCGTAGTGGGCCGGGTCGTTCTTCCACTCGGTGAACACCTGCCCGGTAAAGCTGTCCCAGTCGCCGTAGAGCAGGGCTTTCTTCTCCGCTTCCGGCAGCGCAGCCAGCGTGCCCAAGTAGCCCGGGTCATTTTCCAGCAGAGCCGCGTTGTCAAACACGGTGCTGGGGATAAAGATGCGGGTCCGCCGCTGCACGATCTCCCGTCCGTCCGGAGCCCTGGCCTTTACCATCTGCACCATCCGGGTGCCGGGCGGGGCCGGGCTGACGAACCTTGCCTTCACCCATCCGTGGCCGATGCCGCCGGGGTTGGCCGTGGCCCGGGTGTAGACCCGGGTATCGGGGCCGTTTGGTCGGTTTCGGCTCAGCAGGTAGCTGTACTCTTCCCAGGTGAAATGGGTCAGCTCGTCAAAGCCGATAAAGTCGTAGGCCTGGCCCTGGTAGTTGTACCTGTCCTGGGCGTGGTTCATGCTGCCAAAATAGATCTTTGCCCCGCTGGGGAAGGTCCAGCAGTGGGTGCTGCTGTTGTACCGGGCTTTTGGGAAAACCGGCTTGTAATACCGCATGGTCTTGTCAATGAGCTCCCGCAGCTGGGGAAACGTCTTTCGGATGATGAGCCCCCGGTAGTGTGGGATCTCCACCTGCCGCAGAGCCTCGATCACCAGCGCGTCGCTCTTTCCGCCGCCTGCGGCCCCGCCATAAAGCGCTTCGTTCTCGGTGCGCTGCATGAACCGTGCCTGGGCGGGCTGTGGTGACCAGATCACCGGTCTGCCGTCACGCATCCTCTGTGCCGCCATCCACTTCCACCTCCTGCTGACCGTCCGTCTCACTGGCTGCCGCGATCTCCACCATCGGCGGGCCGCTCTCGCTGTCGGTGTTCTCCGCCGGGGCCATGGCAGCAGCCTTTTCGGCCACTTCCATCAGCACCTTGGCCACACCGGCCGCGTTCTTGTCGCTCATCACCCGGCCCTCGTACCGTTCCAGTTCGGCGTTCAGCCGCCTGCGTTCCGTGTCATCCAGCTGCCTGTCGTAGCTGCCCGGGCTGGCATACACCACAAGCCCGGTCTCGGTGGCATCCGCCAGCTCCTCCGGGTCATCCTTCAGCAGGGTGCCCACGGCAAAGTCCCGGGCCCGGGTGTCCTCGTCCAAACGCCGGTGCAGCCTCTCCGTGATCTGCGCCGCCCGCTGGCTCTCAGCGGCCCGGCCCTGCAAAAAGGTCACCTGTGCCCGTACCCCCAGGCTTGCCCGGATGGCGATCTCCCGCGCGGCTTCCTGCCGGGCCTTTGCAAAGGCATCACTGCGGCCTGCCTCCTCGCTCATCCAGCTGCGAATGGTCGATTCCGGCACGCCGTACTTCTTCGCCACAGCGCAGACGGAGTTGGATCCCAGTATGGCCATTACCACCTCTGCCCGGAACGCCGCCGGGTATTTCTTTCCCCGCTGCTTCCCGGCCACCGTGTTCTTGCAGTACGCCCGCTTTTTCGCCAACTCTCTCACCTGCCTTTGCAAATAGCCTATCACGTCTCGCCCGCTCAAAATACCCCGGACATTTGCCCGCCGGGCAGCAGCCCTGCATCCGCTGCACACACTGCCACGGTGCTCAGGGCTTCCAGCTCTTTGGTGTAGTAGGTCGTTCGCCCCACATACAGCCGGGCGATCACCTTTTCCTCGGGCAGACCTTGCAGGTAGCGCAGCCGCAGCAGCTGGGCGCATACCGGGTCATTGCGGTCGTACCAGGCCAGCACCGCCCCGATCACCTGCGCCCAGGCAGCACAAACAGACCCCTCGCCATATCGGCGCAGAGCCTGCCGGGTCGCTTTCTTCTGCTCTTTTGTCACCGCTCCACCCTCTTTTCGCATGGGTATAACGCGCAAAATACCGGTGTTTTATCTGTCAGGTGCGAGGTTTCGCAAGGCTCTGTCCCCTGCCTCCGCGCAGTGCGTTTCCATCGTACAGCTTCCACGTCCGTCTGCACTCACTCAGCCGGATAGTTTCCCCTGCGGGGAACGCCCGCTGCGCGGGCACAAGCATCCGGCTTCACTCGCTCCGACTGCGTATGGACCCCGCAAGCGGGGCCCGAACTTTCGCAGCCTGTCGCCAACGCAGGATCACATAGCATTGCGGTTCCAGCCGTTCCCAGCCGGTTCCTTCCCGCTTCGGGCTCTCATGCAGCCCGCCGGGCTCCAGCACGATGCACTTTTCCATCTTCCAGCCGGGAAACCGCTGCTCCCACCACTGGGCATCGTTCTGCTTTTCCCCGCAGGCGGCCCGCAGCTGTTTCCGGCTCCATCTGCCATCGTTGGGGGCCTGCTCAATGGCCGGGCGCAGGTTGGCCGTTTCCACCCACAGCCGCTCCTTGTGGCCGTAGAAGTAGCCCACCGTGCCGTATTCGCCCTGCCCGCTCTTGCCCAGCAGCTTTTTCATGTCGATCCGATCCACGTTCATGGTTCCCAGCGGCTCAAACTCGTTGGAGCCTGGGATACGCCGCCGCCACAGATCCTCCAGCATCTCCCGCCACTCCCGGCGCTGGGCCGCGGTCAGGCCCGGGCATTCCGCAAAACCGTGCATGTGCAGCCGTCCTGCTTCTCCCTTGCGCACCGCCACCAGCATCAGGCGGATGTCCTCCCGCCGGGCTCCGAACCGCTTGCAGGTGGCCGCCATCACCCGCCGCTTGTAGTTCTCCACGTCTCTCCGGCAGGCCAGAATGTCCTCCGGCAGAAATGGATCCTCGTATGTACCGGTCAGGAACATTCCCGCCGGGCTAAAATTGGTCAGCGCCTTTCTCTGGCGCTTGCGCAGGGAATCCATTTTGTTCTTCGCCTTCTGCCCCTCGCTGGATTCCTTCCGCTTCTTGCCCCGGCCCCGGTGTTCCTGGGGGATGATGGAGAACACTCCGACTGCCATGTAGTCATCCCCGCACTGGTATTTTTTCTCTCGGATGTAGTTACAGCGCATCCCGGTGCCCTCCTGCTGGCTTTCACTTTCTGCTGATATTCTCTTTCCCGTGACCCCACCGTCACAGAAATAACGGGTATACTAGCTCCCCAAAGAGGGCCCTTCCCCCTCTTTCTTTATAAAGGTATTATGAAACGTAACGGATACGGTGGACGTGTCAGGTCCATCGTATCCGTTGCACTTCATAATAGACTAAGGCGTTGCCGGTTTTCCTTTTACCGCCCAGTATCCGTAGGTCAGCTCCGGCTTTCCGATTTTCCTGGCCTTCTCGTTGTAGATCATCAGATCATGCACGTCGTAGGCCAGGTGGCTGGGGTCGATCACGCCGCCAATGGGCTTACGCTTCACCTTTACCGGCCGATCCGGCAGCTTCATGGGGTGCCGGATTCGCTTCGGGCACAGCTCCATCTCCATCCGCGCAACGCCGCCGGGCTTGTACACGCCGCCCCGCTTGCGGTAGCACTCGTGGATCGTGCCCTCGCTGCCAAATAGTCCCCTGTCTTTCAGCTCTGCCGCCGTGCCCTTGCCCAGCAGGGTGCCGTCCACGCCGTAGCAGCTGTACACCCGCACCATCCGGGTCTCGGCCCGCTCGTCCGCGCTCAGGCCCTCTGCCCGGGCCCTCTCCACCCGGTCGTCCTTGGTGCTCTTCCGCTCCATCTTCCACCTGTAGTTCTTCGGGCTGGGGTTCTTGCGCTTTTCCAGATTATTCCAAACGCTGCTCAACTTGTTCACATCGGGAAAATATCCCTGCTCCACCAGCTCCACGCTGGTGCCCTTGGCCACCACCTCGCCGGTGTCCCAGTCCATCAGGGTGTATACCCATCTGCATCCACTCTGCATCTTATCGTCCTCCTTGATCCTTGGCTCCCATATCAGGGGAGCTCTGCAAGGCGCTGGCATAGCCAGAACGCAGCGGTGAGAGGTTGCTTCCGGTAGCCGCTGCCATGGCATCCGCACATTTCTGCCGAACACTCTCTTCGTTCAGCACATTCAGGCTCTGGCGGCAGGCCTTACGGCCCGCTGCCATCATCACGGCCCGCTTCAGAAACTCCGCTTCCTGCTCCTTGTAGCTTCGGCTCAGGGTCTGCACTGTCTTTTCATCGTCCACGTTCTCCACCACGATGTCCTCAGTCTGCAAGGCATCGCAGGCGCAGCGCCGCAGCTTTTCCATGGCCACATCCAGCCCGTCCGTCTTGCCCCACTCATTCAGCTGCTCGTAGTTGTGGCGCATCTCTGCATACAGCCGGTTCAGTCGGTCTGCTCCAAACCCCAGCTCCTGCACACAGGCCAGCGCCATCAGCTGCCAGGCCATGGTCGCTGCCCGGTCGCCCACCATTTTCAGCTGCTGCTCCCGCCGGGTGCGGGGTGTCCGCAACGCAGGCACCCGGAATTCCGTCGGCACGCCCTTGGGGATCGCCTCCGCCCGCAGCCGCCGGGCCTTCTCCGTCTGGGGCTTCCCGTTCTTGTCTGGCTGCATCACCACAGCCAGGCTCTGGCTGCCCAGCAGCTCCTTCCGTCTGGTGATTCGGTCAAGCCGAGTGCGGCCCAGCCCCCACAGCTCATGTAAGGCGATCTGCCCGCACCAGCAGGTCAGCTGCACCACGCTGTCCTGGGTCAGGTCCATCTCCGCCGAAAGGCTCATCTTTGTTTTCATGGTAACTTCTCCGTTCTTCATATTCCCCGCACGCCCGGTTCCGGCCCCCACAGCTCAGGCACCGGCTCCGGGTGATCTCAAACACATGTACACACTGGGTGCCGTCCATCTCACGGCTCCCCGGTCTCGGCCATCATGGCGGTCAGGTCGCCCAGCATCCCGCTCACCGTGCGGGAAAGAACGTTGATCGCATCCTCCTGCAGGTCGCCGGGCAGGGCACGCACGGCAAAGCCCGCGTTCACCATCTCGTCCTTCAACCGGTTGTTGATCCGGCTCACCTCGGCCCAGAGCTTTGCCTCGTCCGGGGTCATCTTCCGCCGCCCGGGCCGCACAACGCCCTTGATCATGGCCGTCAGCTCGTGGAACTCCTCGTCGGTCAGGCTCCTGTCGTTCCCGGCCTCGGCAATTGCCCGCGCCCGGTCACTCGGTGTCCCGGTAATCAGAATGTTCTTGTACTCTTCCAGCGTCATTTCTGCTTGGCCTCCATCGCCCGTTTCATCAGCTCTTCCATAAAAGCAGCTTCTTTATCCTCAAAACGGCCTGTCACCGGGTTACGGCTCAGTGCCAACCGCATTTCCAGTTCAGCGGCCTTTGCAAAGTTCCGAATAATCTCCTCTTTCTGGGTGTTGTTCAGGTCACTGGGCACGCTGCTGACAACAAAACTTACTGCCGACTGCATGATCACCCGTGTAACATCCGCTTCACTCTCACCATCCTCAATGCTCAGACCACCATCGTTTCCATTTCTGTAAATCGTGATTTTCATCCTTACCCCACCTTTCTGCCGCAAACAGCTTTCTTCACCGTGTTCTCCGGCACTTTGTGGATCTTCTGCGGCTCCTTCCGCTGCTCCACCACCAGGCCCAGCCCGGCCAGCGCCAGGGCTGCACACCCCAACACGATGGCCAGCAGCGTGTAGCCCAGCATTGCCCAGCCGTCGGCCGCGTTCTCAATGGCCCCGCCGCAGCCTGCTGCAGCCAGTCCCAGCACAATGGCACCGGCGCTCAGCACGCTGCCCGTGATCTTCTTTTTCATTTGCAAATCCTCCAACTCTGTGTTAAACTTCTGGTGATGTGTTGTCAAACCATCACCCTGGTTGGCTCGTCGGTGTTCCAGCACCGGCGGGCCTTTTTGCTTTTCTTGCATCTCTGGCCGCCTTCCACTCTTGAAACGCAGCCTCATTCTCCGGTTTTGAGTAAAAGTCCTGTGCGATGTGCAGCAATTCAATAATTTGCCAGTGCTCAAAAGGCAGCTCCTGCTTTTTCCTTCGGCCCATGGCAGCACCTCACAACCACTCGGCGCAGATGGTCTCCACCACAGGCTTTGCAAAGCCGATCAGCTCATCGCCGCGCTTTGCGGCCACGACTGCCGGGCCCACCAGCTCTGCCGCCGTCATCTCACTGGCGCGCTGGTTCGTCAGGGGGCGCTCCTTCATCAGCCCTTCCTCGTTCACCAGCAGCAGAATGCCGTCCACGTCCTTCTCCCGCGCCCACTCGGCGCTCAGCAAGGCGGGCACCGGCTCGATCGGCCCGCCCACCAGCTTCTGCAGGGTCTCCAGCTTCATGCTGTCACCATCATCACACTTCATGTTGAATGCCCGGTTCTTCGCCGGGATCACGATCATATAACGGTCCATGGTCTTCTCCTTTCTCAGCCAGCCTGTGCCGCTTCTTCCACGCTCACCAGATCAAAACAGGATTTCAGTTCCCGCAGAACCTTCCGCTGGGTACACTCGTCTACTCCGGCGTTCTGCATTGCCATCCGGCAGTAGCCTAGGCAGGCGGCATTGCTCCACGGGCCGTTGATATCCTGAATGCACGCCATTATTTCTTCGTACTTCATAATTTCTCCTTCTGCCCCGGCTCCCCGCCAGGGCTTTTTCATGCGCTCTTTTTCGGGTCGGTGGGCTGGACATCTCCAAAGAGATAGTCCATCGTCATCTCCGGAAAGAACTTATCCCGGAGACATTGCGCTTCATCCAAGCGCATTCGCCCCGCAATGTTCAGCTTCGCTGACATCGTTGCCGGATTGATTCCGATTCCATTCGCAAGCTGCTCATTGGTAATCCCGTTACGTGCCATCTCTGCCTTTAAATTCATGTACAAAACATATCACCTCCGTAGTTCACCAAATTCGGTGAACTTTATTATAAAATACACCCAATAGAGTGAATAGTCAATAGCTTTTTTAAATTATTTTTGCAATTTGGTGAATCAATATTGCATTTTTGTTATTCGTACCGTATACTGAACATCAGGAGGTGATTTTTTATGAACGTCGAAGAAAGGCTCAAAGAGCTCATTTTAGCCAATTACAAGAGCATTCGAGCGTTTACTGTTGCCGCAGGTATCCCCTATTCCACAGTGGATAATATTTTCAAGCGTGGAATTGGTGGAACCGCTGTAACAACTGTCGTTAGAATTTGTGACCTTCTCGGAATTACCGTAGAAGGAATCACGCACGGCCTTATTGAGCCAAAAGAAAACAACGCCGTTCTCACCCCCGCCCAGACTGCCCTGCTGGACAACTTCGACCAGCTGAACGAAGAGGGCCAGACCAAAGCACTGGACTATGTAGAGGATCTGGTTCTCACCGGACGTTATAAAAAAGCTGCTGCGCATGGCGTGGCTGCAAAGGAAGCATAAAAAATAACCGCCTCGGTTTCCCGAAGCGGTCAAGTTGTATATGATGGAGGAACTTTCATGCCTGTTTCTGATGCAGAGAACCGGCTTTCGCTCATGTATGTTGCCGGTATTCTGCCACATGCAAAAGCGCTTTTTGATGCTACTTCTATTGAATCAAATTCACCTTCTCGCCCTGTTCTGGCTAAAATATATGCCTTTTTTCTTACTTATTGTGTAGAAATACTCGGCTGCGACCATAATGTTGCATTTTTATGTTCAGACACCCTCTCTGCCGGAACCGATGATAATTTTTCCATTGAGATTACAAGAAACCTTGCTACTTACATCGCACGTTGGGACAGATATCGTCTTCATTTTGCAGATAGAACAGATGATTCTCCCAAAAATGAAGATTTGCCTGTTCTTTTCTCTGTCGTTGTTCAGGATTTGCAAAGCGTTCACGCCTTCGTTTCTCCGTCTATCCTTCTAACGGAACTTACCGGTTTTATGCAAGACCTTTCTGAAATCTTTGGAGCGTCCGAAACACCCAATGTTTCAGCACCTGCAACAACACCAGCACAAAATTCACCAAGCTCAATTGCAAAGAGATCCCCTAGTCACAAACATTCCTTCGCAGATATCCTAATCGCCGGATTCTTGCTGTTCGGCCTTGTCGTTTGCTTTCTCTTATTCTCCGGAAATATCGATAGCATCTTTCCCAGCTCTTCATCATCTTTGTCCTCTAGTAGCACTGATTTCTCTTCCAGTCGAATGACTGCGCCTATTGCTACGCCTAGCCCTATTTCAAAGCCTTCTACCGGCATTCTTTGGTATAAAGGGAAAAACGTAGAACTTGCTCCCTTTGATGTTACCGCCAGCGGAAACAGGGATTATGTTCTTCTTTTGGCTCAAAACAACAAAGCAGTTCGTAGTTACTATATTCGCCACGGTGAGACATTATCCGTTTTGGTTCCACTCGGCACCTATCAAGTCTACTATGCTTGTGCAACGATACACTCTTCTTGGTATGGCCGTACTGATTTGTGGAAATCTCAAACAGAGTATTATAAATCTCAAGATTCCCTAGACTTTGAACTTAGCAACGGCTACTATTACGGTTATACATTAGAACTTTCCGTTAGTTCTATGGGTGGTTCTGATTATGCTTACGAAAGTTCAGAATCCGCTTGGGATAGTTTGTTCTAATTTATTTTCAGTTTAAAAATAGTTTCATAGATTAAAACACCCCCGCCAGTGCGGCAAACACCAGCGGGGCAAAACAACACCCCCGCCGGGCTCAGCCGGTAGGGGGATGAGCATCCATGCGTACCATGGCGGGGCTTTTCACGTTTTTGTGGAGCGTTCTATTGAAAATATAACTTTTAAGTGATATAATTCATATTGGAGGAAGTGATTTTTCTGAACAAAGATCGATTTTTGCGGTTGTTGATTGAACTGTTTTCAAAATACGAGAGTATGATAACCTTGCATTCCGCCGTGATCAGCGAGCTGCTTGCGGTCCTGAAAGGCGCAGGTGTCGAAGGGCAGTTCCTGTCAAAGCTGGAAGAGTATCTTTTCAATCTGAACTCATACGGAGATGATGCGATCAAAGGGAAAGGAGCTCCCATGGAGCACCTCGCCGGAGAAGCTCCGCTCTGTTCGATGCGTTTTCCATTTACGTCATCCAACGTTCGGATCCTGTTCGTTTATCAGGAGGGGCACCTTTACTTATTGGCTGCTTTCTATGAACGGGCAGGCAAAAAGAAAACCAGTTATTCAGCATATACTCCAATCGCAAGGCAGCGTTTAGAAGAATTGTTAAAGGAGAGATGAACATGTCCTGCAAAGCAACGTTGACTGATCTGGTGGAAGCTCTGACCCAGAGCATGTCTGTTGTAGAAACAGCTAAGACCGCGCTTCACATTGAACTCAGTCAGATCATCCGGGAGGCGCGCAAGCAGCTCAATTTGTCCCAGAAAGAGCTTGCCGAAAAAATGGGTGTAAAACAAAGCCTCGTATCCCGCTGGGAAAGCGGCGAATGCAATTACACCATCGACACCTTAGTGGAAATCGCAAATGCGCTCAAGCTTTCTGTACAGTGTCCCTTAACTTTTGATGAAGTATCTGTCTCTGTTCAGCTTTTTCCTGTGCGTTCGCAAAGTATTCATACCGTTGTTTCTGAGGAAACCGAGTTCTCAAACGCGCTCCGTATTGATTTCAAGAAAGTGGCACCGGGAGGGATCGCATCGTGAATGTCAATGAATTTTCGGCCAACATCCAATATAAAAACAGTTTCATTACAGAATGCACCATTACAAACAACTTGCTTGATATTGGCGATGATGCTGTTTTGAAAACAGACGTAAAGGTGGCAGTGAGCAAGCTTTCACTTTCTGATGATGAAACAGAAAAGCTGGGCAAGGTTCGTTTGACCCTTGATGGAAGTTATTCTGTTCCGGACAACACCGATGCCAAGCTGGAATATCATATCGTATTGATCGGCGAGTTTTGCACTTCTGCATCCACAAAAGATGAAGATTTCACCGCATCCTTGTGGCTGAATGGTTCAACCGCTCTCTATAGTATCGCCCGGGGTAAAATCGAAACAATTTCTACCACCGTCCTGAATAACGGTAAGATCATACTTCCCATGGTAAATATGATGGAGCTTCTAAGGGCGCAGTTGGGGGCAGACTCCTCAGAACATACCAATTAAAATCGTACTGCAGACCCCGCCGCGCCTCTCAACGATGCGTACCATGGTGGGGTCGTTTTTATTGCAAAAAGAATCCCCGGCAGCTCTGTACGATAGAGCCGCCGGGGCCAGATGGGGAATCTGTCTGTCGGAGAATAATCATAGGATAAGAAAACACCTGCTGAGCAATTTCATTGTACCATGATCCTGCTCAGCGCACAAGGAGCAATCATGGCAAGAAAAAAGAAAGTATCTCCCGGGAACCGTCTGGTTGCCTACTACCGTTACAGCGGCGGTTCCCAGCAGACCGAGCAGAGCATCGAGGGCCAGCGCCGGGACTGCGAAGCCTACGCCCGGCAGCATGGCTTGACAATCGTGCATGAATACATTGACCGGCACATTTCGGGCCGTGGTGTTGAATCCAGGCTGGCTTTTCAGCAGATGATCGCAGATAGCAGCAAGCATCTGTTCGATCTCGTGATCTGCTGGAAAACCGACCGCTTCGCCCGCAATCGCTATGATAGCGCGGTCTACAAAAAGAAACTGCGGGATAACGGAGTTCGCATTCTTTATGCAGCCGAAAGCTCTGTGGAAGGGCCCGAGGGCATTATTCTGGAAGGTCTGATGGAATCCCTGGCCGAATACTATTCCGCTGAACTGGCTCAAAAGATGCGGCGTGGTATGCGGGAATCTGCATTGAAAGGAAGAGCCATCAATCCCAGCCGCCCCCTGGGGCTTACTACGGATGAACACAAGCGATTTATTATCGACGAGAAAAACGCCCCGACCATTCGATTCATCTTTGAGCACTATGCGGCCGGAGAAAGCAGCGCTTCCATCGTGGAGCAGCTGAACGCTGCCGGGCTCCGTACCAGTAAGGGCAACGCCTTCAACAAATGCAGCATTCCTCGTATCATCCAGAATGAAGCCTATCATGGTGTCTATATCTGCAAGGCCTACGATGTCCGCATTGATGGTGCAATTCCCGCCATCATCGACGATGATCTATGGAAGAGGGCTCAGAAAATGCTCACACTCAATAAGCAGCACCGCGCACCACATAGTTCCCATGCTGATTACTTGCTCTCTGGCAAGCTTTTCTGCGGTTGCTGCCACAGTCTGATGCGGGGCATCTCCGGCCACAACTGCCGCAACGATGTTTACTATTACTATGCTTGCGGGAATAAAGCTGATGGCGGTACCTGCAAAAAGAAAAACATCCAAAAAGATGTTGCCGAGAATCTTGTGGTCAATGCCATCTGTGAAAATATCCTTCGTCCAGACACTCTTGAAGATCTGGCCGACGCTATTGCCGCTGCACAGCAGGCAGATGTCAATCAGCCCGATCCAGAGCGTGCAATGTTAGAGCAAAACCTGGCTGATGTGCACCGAAAAATCAATAATATCATTGAATCCATTGAAAACGGTACTGCCAGCTCTCGTCTGTCCGCCCGCCTTGCTGACTTGGAGCAGCAGGAAAGCACCCTCAACTATCAATTAGAATCCCTGAAAGAAGTTCATCCACCCGTTCTGGATCGTGAGCGCATCCTCTTCCTATTGGAGCAGTTCCTTATCTCTCCTAATGAACGTACCGAGGATTATAACCGCAGGATCATTGATACCTTTGTAAATCGCATCGAGATCACAGACACGGAAATGCTTATTTATTTTAATCTTTCCGAAGCGTCTGCTTCCGAAAAACAAAAAAATTCCCAGCCGAACAGTTGTTCGACTGGGAATCATCTGGTCCGAGTGGCGAGAATCGAACTCACGGCCTCTTGAACCCCATTGTGCTTCTCTCGAAAACACAATGTACAATCCGATACTGCCTAGACTCAGTATCGTTAAATTTCAAATGCATTATACCATTCTGTTTCATTGGATGTCAAGACGTTTCATTCCTTTTGTGGTCAAATTGTGGTCAAACGACCCCGACAAATGACCTTTCTCCCCCAGCTAAGTTACATCGCGCAATTTCGATTTTCACCAATCGAAGTTGCGCTTTTTGTTTGCACGAATTATCTATAAGGAGGATTTGTCAACCATGTCAATGAATCATCGTTGTTTTTTCATCCTTGACAGAATTGTATGACCCTTGACTACTTTTACGGACAGGCCGGAGAACTCTTTTCGTTCTTCCGCATTCCAAAGGCTCTTTTTCAGGAGCAGCAGTTTCAAGATCTGTCAACCGATGCAAAAACTCTGTACGGCATCCTGCTTGACCGTATGAGCCTTTCTGTTAAAAATGAATGGTTTGACAAAAAAGGTCGAGTGTTCATCATCTTCACGATTGAGGATGTCAAGAGGACTTTGCGTTGCGCAGACAACAAAGCGACCAGACTACTCCGGGAACTTGAAAAATTTGGTTTGATTGAACGAAAACGTCGAGGGCAAGGAAAGCCATGTTTGGTGTATGTGAAAAACTTTTCGGCAGAATCTTCAAAGGAGAGTGTCAAGAATCGTGATAATGACGATTCTTGTGGCTCTAAAATCGCTTGTCAAGACCCGGTAAAATCACGAGGTATTAAGAAGAAAGAGAATAAAACAGAGATGAATAATACGAATCTTATCCTTTCCGACGAATCGGAGAAGATGAAGAATCGCGAACTGCTCGAAGAATATTTTTCATGCTCTTTGGAGATGGACCTTCTTCTCCGGCTTTACCCGGATGATGAAGATACCATCTATCAGATCGTAGATTTGCTGGTGGACACCTGTGCCACCAACCGCAAACTGCTGCACATTGCCGGGGACGATAAGCCCGCCGAGGTGGTACGCAGCCGTTTTATGAAGCTGAATGCCGACCATATCCGCTTTGTGCTGAAGTGCCTTGCAGAGAACAGCAGCCCGATCCGAAACATGAAACAATATCTGCTCGCTTCTCTGTACAACGCACCCACCACGATGCAGCTTTCCTACCAGAACCAAACCAACCACGACTTAGCGATGCGGAGGTGATGAAAATTTCAAAGAAAGCAACCACGATTGCCATCGTCAACCAGAAAGGCGGCACCGGCAAGACCACCACCTGTGAAAATCTGGGCATCGGGCTGGCGATGGAGGGCAAAAAAGTTCTGCTGGTGGACACTGACCCGCAGGGCAGTCTTACCATCAGCATGGGCTGGCAGCAGCCGGACGAGCTGCCTGCCACATTGTCTACTCTGATGCAGAAAGCCATGAACGACCAGCCTATCCAACCCGGTGAGGGCATCCTGCACCATGCAGAGGGCGTAGACCTCATCCCTGCCAACATCGAATTGGCAGGATTGGAGGTGGCTCTGGTAAACAGCATGAACCGGGAAAAGATGCTCAAACAGGTGTTGGACGGAGCAAAACGGGAGTACGATTATATCCTGCTGGACTGTACTCCCTCCCTTGGTATGCTCACCATCAATGCACTGGCGGCGGCAGACACTGCTTTGATACCCGTACAGGCTCAATATCTTTCTGCCAAAGGTCTGGAGCAGCTTTTGCAGACAATCTGTAAGGTACACCGGCAGAAAATCAATCCGAAGCTGAAAATCGAGGGCATCCTGCTCACCATGACGGACAGCCGCACCAACTATGGAAAGCAGATCGACACTTTGATTCGTCAGGCATACGGTAGTAAAATCAAGGTGTTCGACCAGACCATTCCCCGGTCTGTTCGTGCTGCTGAAACCAGTGCCGCCGGCAAGAGCATTTTCCAGTATGACCCCAAGAGCAAGGTGGCAGAAGCCTATCAATCTCTTGCGAAGACTAACTATTAAAAGTCAAGCCCTAAAATGAAAAAATCCGCCAACCATCC
>OMNU01000101.1_pt1 | contig 35793 bp, 33 predicted proteins | sample 1673511 | NCBI WGS metagenome assembly OMNU01 (sample SAMEA103958113, study PRJEB25191) | human gut metagenome | reverse complement strand
CTCGTCCTGGATTTTTGTGTTGGTAACGCCGTCCCAAATATTACCGAGCAGGAATTTTTCCTCGCCGACAAACTGATGACACGGATATAAGTCGCCCCACGGAGTTACAGCCATATATTCCGTTCCCGAACCGCAACCCGAGATGCGCTTATATATACACGGGCCGCCCGTCAAATCTATCATATAGTGATAAAACGTAAAGGGCTTACCGTTTCTTTTTCTCTCAAGCATTTCCTCGGCGAGAAGCTCGTACTGCTTCATAACAATCGGCTTGTCCTCTTCCGTCAGAGCCGACGGGTCTAAGGGAGCGCAGACGACGGGCTCCATACTGAGCTCCGTGAAGCCGAGCGCGAGCATTGCGTCAATATCCTTCAGGAAATCGGGATTTGAATGTGTAAACGTGCCGCGCATATAGTAATTCTTGTTTCCGCGGCGGCGTACAAGCTCTTGAAATTTCGGCACAACTCTGTCGAAGCTGCCGTTGCCTGCATAGTCAACGCGCCATTTATCGTGAATTTCTTTTCTGCCGTCGAGGCTCAAAACGACGTTATGCATCTCACGGTTTGCAAAATCTATAACGTCGTCGTCTATAAGCATACCGTTTGTCGTAAGAGTAAAGCGGAAATTTTTGCCGTGCTCCTTTTCTATGCTGCGAGCGTATTCAACGAGCTTTTTAACCGTGTCCCAATTCATAAGCGGCTCTCCGCCGAAGAAATCGACCTCAAGATTGCGTCGCGAACCCGAGTTTTCTATAAGGAAGTCGAGTGCGCGCTTACCCGTTTCAAAACTCATTACGGCTCTGTCGCCGTGATATTTACCCTGGCTTGCAAAGCAATATGAGCAGTTGAGGTTGCAGGTGTGAGCAACGTGCAGACACAGCGCCTTAATAACATTACCGGAACGCTCCTTAAAGGTCGTGGCAAGATTTTTAAAGCTGTCCTCTGTGAAGAGCTTGCCGCTTTTTTCAAGAGATTCGACGTCGTCGATACAAAGAAGCACGTCATCTCTTGTGACGTCGGGTCTGTCGCCGTATTTTTTCATCACGGCATCGACAATCTCCTCACGCGACGCGGTTTTATACATTGCGATTATGTCGTAAGCGACATCGTCCACCGAATGCACCGAGCCGGAGCAGGTGTCTAAAACTATGTTATATCCGTTTAATTTATACTGATGTACCATTTTTACCTCCGTTAGGTCAGAACACAAAAAATGCCGCCCGAACACGGACGGCACCCGAAATACCGACAGAATTACTTGTCAGCCTTTTCGCACTGCTGATTTGCAATACCGCAGCTTGTTTTGCATGCAGACTGACAAGAAGTCTGGCATTCGCCGCAGCCGCCGTTCTTAGCACTCTCGCAAAGGTCGCGAGTCTCAAGAGTCTTAATTCTTTCCATAACGACATCTCCAATTCTGAATTATTCTTTTAAGTGCAGGGCACTTCTATACATTAAAAGTATATTACAAATTCCCCGGATTGTCAACCGCACAAACCCGTGTGAGTAAAAACACACGCTGCCTTTTTTGCGTTTTTGCTCTCCGGCTCTTATTTTCCGCTGCCGCGTATCAGTTTTACTGCATACAAAACATCTACGGCAGCCATAGCCACAAGAAACAGCATTGTAATTATGCCGTCCGACGTCGAAAAATCAATCGCCTTTCCGCCGCGTGATTTATAGACAAGCGTGCCTATAACCATCATATTTAAAATCAGCATTAAAACTATGTTTGCCGCTTTGTCTCTCATAAAAACCTCCCGGCGCATAAATTGCAGCTTTCGCCGCATACACACTTAATTCGATATTATATTCTATCACACTTTCGGATTTTTTCAACAGCTTCCCACCGCGCAATAAAATACAGGAGAGAGAAAAACGCCTCCTTACGAACCGGTCAAGCCGAGGAAGCGAACAAGTTGAGGGATTTATATAGGCTCCCTTGTAAAGGGTGATTCCCCACGGTGTGGGGAAATGTCAAAAGGCTCCCTTGTAAAGGGAGCTGGCTGTGAGCAACGCGAACAGACTGAGGGATTAAAAAGCGAAACACTTTCTTTTTGAAATCTATTTTTTGAGAAAATCCCTCCGGCTTGCCTTAACGAGGCCCACCTCCCTTTACAAGGGAGGCTGTTTTCCGCAAAAAGATGGACGAAGAGTTCGAGTCTCTCCAAACAAATTCATATATACAAAAAGAAAAAGCACAAAGGAAAAATCCTTGTGCTTTTTCTGGCGCAGAAGGAGAGACTCGAACTCTCGCGCCGGTTACCCGACCTACGCCCTTAGCAGGGGCGCCTCGTCACCAACTTGAGTACTTCTCCATGTTGTAACTTCATTCAAACATATAATCCGGCAAGGCAAAGGATTGTCAGCAGCAAACCCTGCGACAGATATTTTAAAAAAGTCGCCACGCATGCCAACTGCCACAAGAAGCGCGGCAAGACCGCACGGCGCAGTTTTATCAGTGGCGGAGAGAGTGGGATTCGAACCCACGGTGCCTTGCGGCACGACGGTTTTCAAGACCGTTCCGTTATAACCACTTCGGTATCTCTCCACATCGAATGCGAGATGTATTTTAACATACCGACGGCGCGATGTCAATAATAAATCTGCAAAAACGCCCAATTTTTTGCATTCCGTCCGACCCTTTTATGAAAAACGGAGATTGCCCCGCCCCAGCCTCTCACGCGGCAAAAACAAGAGACCCTTGCGACAGAGCATTCTCCGCCACAAAAGCCCCTCGTCTTTTGAAAATTTCAAAAAAACGAGAGGCCTTCATCCGTTTTTTTTACAGAAGGTCGGTGTACAAGGCCAAAGCAGAACCCGTGCGTCAGCGCTTAAATCCCGATAAAATTCTCCGGAATTTCCGTATTGATTACAGAAACAAATTTAATGGAATACATGTCGCACATGGTCTCCACCCGCGGGTAATTCATAATGATTACATAGCTGGCGCCGACCTCCTTTAAGATGCCGATCCGAACGACCAGGTTGTTGCCGATCAGCAGCTCGATCCGCACCCAACTTCCGATATGACGCTTCAGGTAGGCCGGAATATAGAGCGGGTTGGCCAGCGTCTCCGGCACCTCCTCGGTTTGCAGCTGACGGGTTCCGGTGCCTTCAAGGCCGACCGAGGGCGTCCTCGTATTTACGGTGTTCTGCATCATCCGATCCGTCGCCGGCTGAAACATGCCGGGGTCAAAATCTCCCGCGTTAAAAAACGCCGGCATGCGGTTTTCCTGCATAGAGTTCATGATAGATGTTCCTTTCTAAGTAGAATAATACAAGCTGGTTGGCGCGTAGAAGCAGTGCTGGTTGATCCGGTTGAAGAGATAGCCGGAGCCGTTGCGCGGAAAATTCTGCTCGCACTGTGGCGTAAAGGGATTGTAATACCACAGACTCTCTCCCACCGGTGTAAACCGATTCCCCTCGAGCGCCCAGTCTGCAATATCATAATGAATCTGCTCCGGAGACATGTTGTATATGTTCTGGGGATTGTATGCTCCCCCGATCTCCGTCCGGGCGCAGTCAAACTGATAAGGCTGAAACAGTACGTTCCGGAGGCTCCCTTCCCCGGTGCGCGCATATTCTCCGTCGGCGGCGTGCACACGGTTCATAATCACCGTGGCCACGGCACGCATCCCGTCCTCTCCCTCCCCGCCGGCCTCGCATTGCAGAATCCGGGCCAGCAGCTCTCTGTCATTAAACAGCATATTTTATCACCCTCCTTATAGTATGCAGCCTTTCGGCGGCGGGTGAAGGCTTGCTTTTGCTGCGTCGCTGTGTTATATTGAAAGAAATCAAGAGAAAGGGAGCGCTTTTATGCTGGAATACAAATTTGACACCCAGCTCCTGCTGGAAAACGGCGGCGTGTCTGAGGATGTTTTGTACGACTGGATTGTTGAAAACCTTGAGGGAGACTGCCTGCTGGTTGTGGGAGATGAATCCCTGATCAAGCTGCATTACCACACCAACACGCCCTGGCGCGTGCTGGAGCACTGCGCCTCCTTGGGGGAGATACACGACATCGTGGTGGAGAACATGGCGCTGCAGGCCGACGGCCTCCACGGATAAGGTGGATTGCCGCGCCCTTATTTTTGCCGAAAGTGAAAGGAAGAAAGAGCATGATCAGAGTTACCGTTTGGAACGAATTTGTACATGAAAAAGAAAATGCGGAAATCGCCGCAATTTACCCCGACGGCATTCACGGGGCGATTGCCGGTTTCCTCGCGGATGAGGAGGTATCGGTTCGCACCGCCACGTTGGAGGAGCCGGAGTGCGGCCTGACCGAGGAGGTGCTGCGGGACACCGATGTGCTGATCTGGTGGGGACACATGCGACATGGAGAGGTTCCGGACGAGGTGGTTGACCGGATACAGCAGGCCGTGCTGATGGGCATGGGCATGATCTTCCTGCACTCGGCGCACCACTCCAAGCCCTTCCGCCGGCTGCTGGGAACGACCTGCAACCTCTCCTGGCGGGAGGACGGCGATCTGGAGCGCATCTGGACGGTCAATCCCGCCCACCCCATCGCGCAGGGCATCGGCCGCTATTTCGAGCTCCCGCATGAGGAGACTTACGCCGAGCCGTTCGCCATTCCCGAGCCGGACGAGGTCGTCTTTCTCGGCTGGTACGAGGGGGGCGAGGTTTTCCGCTCCGGCTGTACCTTCCATCGGGAGAACGGCCGCATCTTCTACTTCCAGCCGGGGCATGAAAGCTTCCCCATCTTTTACGACAAGAATGTGCAGACCGTCCTGAAAAATGCGGTGCGCTGGGCGGCGCCGGTCTATCGCGCGCAGAAGCTGGAATGCCCGCATGTTGAGAGGGTGCATCCGGTAAAAGCGTAAGCCGAACGCAAAAGACCGGGCAAACCGGTAAAACGAAAATCGGAAATCCTTCCGGTCGTCTGACTCTCCGCTTCTTCGACCGTCCGACCGACAAGGCTGCCACAGCAAAAAATCCGCGCAAACCCGAAAACTGCCGGGTCTGCGCGGATTTTTATACATAATCGGATGATCGGGCTGCCGGACAAAGCAGCCCGGCAAAACTGTCGGAAAGCAGCCGGACAAAGCCGCTTTTTTTGACCGGCCGAATTTTTCACATGCATCCAGCAATACTAATTCTATGTGTGCATCGCCGCACCGATTGGAGGAACAAACCGTATGTGTACAGCCGCGACTTATCAAACCAGAGATTTTTATTTCGGCAGGACGCTGGACTACACCTTCTCTTATGAAGAGGAGGTGGTCATCACGCCGCGCCGCTATCCCTTCCACTTCCGCCATATGGGCGCTGTGGAAAGTCACTATGCCCTGATCGGCATGGCCTGCGTCGCAAAGGATTACCCCCTCTACTACGACGCGATCAACGAAAAAGGGCTTGGCATGGCGGGTCTGAATTTCGTTGGGAACGCGGAGTATAAAGCTCCGGCCGAGGGCAAAGACAACATCGCGCAATTTGAATTTATCCCCTGGATTCTCGACCAATGCGCCTCAGTGCAGGAGGCAAAAGCGCTGCTGGAAACCATCAACCTCATCGACACGCCCTTCAGCAGCCAGCTGCCTCTGGCGCAGCTGCACTGGATCATCGCCGACCGCAAGGAGGCCATCACGGTCGAGGCGGTAAAGGCCGGAATCCGGGTATACCAAAACCCGGTCGGTGTCCTGACGAACAATCCGCCCTTCGATATACAGATGTTTCACCTGAACAATTTTCTGCATCTTTCTCCCAAAACGCCCGAGAACCACTTCTCAGACCGGCTGCCCTTGCAGGTGTACAGCCGAGGCATGGGCGCAATCGGCCTTCCGGGGGATTTGTCCTCCGCCTCCCGCTTCGTCCGGGCGGCTTTTGTAAAGATGAACGCGGTCTCCGGCCAAACGGAGGCCGAGAGCGTCAGTCAGTTTTTCCATATTTTAGGCGCGGTAGAGCAGCAGAGAGGCTGCTGTGATGTGGACGGCGCGTATGAGATCACCATCTATACCTCCTGCTGCAATGCCGACCGGGGAATCTACTACTACACCACCTACGACAACCACCAGATCACGGCGGTGGATATGCACAGGGAGGAGCTGGACGCCTCCTCCCTGATACGCTACAGTCTGATTTCGGAAGAGCAGATCCGTCGGCAGAATTAGCCCCTCTCCCCTACCCGGTTCTGCCAAAGCGCCCGGTCATCGGCTCGTTGAAGGAGGCCCTCAGCTTCTCGAGCGCCTTTTTCTCAATCCGGGACACATACGAACGCGAAATGCCCAGACGCTTTGCTACCTCCCGCTGGGTCATATCCTCTCCCCCGCCGAGTCCGTAGCGGTAAATCAGGATTTCCCGTTCGCGTGCATCCAGGCGCTCGAAAAGGAATTGCTTCAGCTGCCGGGACTTGATCTTCAGATCAATCTCATCCACGATGTTGGTATCGTCCGAGATAATGTCGATCAGGGTCAGCGTATTGCCGTCCTTATCCGTATCAACCGGATCGCTGATCAACACGTCCTGCGCCGATTTTTTAAGGCTGCGGAAGTACATGAGGATTTCATTTTCAATACATCTGGCGGCATAGGTGGCCAGGCGGATTTTCTTCTCACTGTTGAAGGTTCCCACCGCTTTGATCAGGCCGATTGTCCCGATCGAAATCAGGTCGTCCTGCTCCACCCGCTCTCCGGAATATTTTTTTACGATGTGCGCCACAAGGCGGAGATTGTGCTCGATCAGCGTGTCTCTGGCTGCGCTGTCCCCGCTCTCCAGCAGCGCGACCAGGCGGCGCTCCTCGGCGGCAGAGAGCGGCTTTGGAAAAGAGCCGGCACTGGTGACATGCAGCGCAAAATAAAACAGGTTGGAAACAATATAGCCGATAAGTGTCGTAAACATGTTCATCAGCCTCCCGAACAATTCTATGCCGCCAAACGTCCGGTTTTGCAAGTCCGGGCAGAAGGATTTTTTCGGCAGGACGCCCCTTTGTTAAGGCTGAGAAGCGCGGCCGCTGCACTCCATTTGGGGAAGCAACCGCTTTTATGGATATAAAAAAGGCACAGCATACGCTGTGCCTTTTTTTGCAGTTTTCAGAAAAAAGAGTTTGCCGGCCGCAATGCCGGAGCACTCATTTTTTTTGCGGAAAGCTTATTCCGCAGCATCCTCAGCCGGAGCTTCTTCGGCCGGAGCGGCCTCCGCAGGAGTCTCCTCAGCCGGGGCGTCGGTCGGGAGCAGCGCCCGCATCGAGAGGCTGACCCGCTTCTTCTCAAAGTCAATCGCGATAATCATCGCGTCGACCTCTTCCCCGATGGAGAGAACGTCCTGCGGCTTCTCGATCCGACGGTTGGCAATCTGCGAGATGTGGATCAGGCCGTCGATGCCCGGGATGATGCGCGCAAACGCGCCATAGGGCGTCATCGAAACGATGGTTGCCTTAACAACCGACTCGACCGGATAATCACGCTTCAAAATCTCCCACGGATTGTCCTCCGCCTTCTTGAAGCCGAGAGAAATCTTCTTTTTCTCGGTGTCGATATCCTTGATGTAAACCTCAACCGTGTCGCCGACATTCACAACCTCGGACGGGTGCTTGATGCGCGACCAGGACAGCTCGGAAATGTGGATCATGCCGTCCACACCGCCGAGGTCGACGAACGCACCATAGCTGGTCAGGCTCTTGACAACGCCGGTGTAGACCTTACCGACCTCCACCTCGTTCCAGAACTTCTCGGCCAGCGCCTTGCGCTGCTCGCGCAGGACGGCACGGATGGAACCGACCACGCGGCGGCGGCGGTCAATCTCCAGAATCTTGAACTCGACCGTTTTGCCCTTGAGGAGATTGAGATCCTCCCCGCGGGTCAGGGTTGCCTGAGACGCCGGGATAAAGACGCGGCAGCCCTCGGCCACGGCGACAACACCGCCGTTGTTGATCTCGGTTACGACGCCGGTGAGAACCGCGTCAGCCTCCTTCGCGGCCAGGATCTTATCCCAGCCGAGGCGAGCGTCGTATCTCTTTTTGGAGAGGGCAACCGTCCCCTCCTGATCATTGGTGCGCATGACGATCAGATCCAGCTCATCGCCGACCTTGACCGCCTCAGTCAGCTTGACATTGGGGTCGCTCGAAAATTCACTCGCGGAAACATATCCGGTGTGCTTTCTGCCGATATCCACCTGAATCTCAGTAGGGTTGACCGACAGGACCACACCACGGACCTTCTGATCCGTATTCAAGCCGTTGAGAGAGGCCTCAAGTGCCTCCTCAAAGGTCATTTCCTCAAAAGATTTTTCAGGCTGTACAGCCTCGGCTGCGGTCTCGACCGCCTCGCTGCCCTCGACGACTTCGTTGTTCAAAATCTCGGACATGGTTTTTATTACCTCCTTTATTATGCCGGACGGCGTGGAAGCCCCGGCGGCAACTCCGATTTTTTCGGCGCCGAGAAGCATGTCCCGGCGAAGCTCGGCGGCCGTTTCGATCAGATAGGTTCGCGGGCAGAGGGCGGCGCAGACCTCCCGCAGCTTGGCGGTATTGGAACTGTGCCGGCCACCGATCACGATCATCCGGTCGCTCTGAGCCGCAAGCGCCTTGGCTTCTTTTTGCCGATTGGCAGTTGCACTACATATTGTATCAAAAACAATCGCGTTTGTACATACCTTTTTTAAAGTTTTTTGGCATTTCTCCCAAAAATCCGCGTGAAAAGTTGTTTGCGCGACCGCGGTAACCGGCGCGTCCCGCCATTCGGGGTGGGAGGCCAGAAGCTCTTCCAGCTCCTTTTCGCCCGAAAACACATGGCTTTCCCCGGCACAGTGGCCGCGGATGCCCAGCACCTCCTGATGCTTTGCGTCCCCGGCGATAAGGACAATGCGGCCGGCGGCCGACGCCTCCTCCACGATTTTATGGATTTTAGAAACGAAGGGGCAGGTCGCGTCGGCCAGTTCCACACCGCAGACGGCCGCCCGGTCATAGACGGCCGACGGCACCCCGTGAGAACGGATGACCAGCCGGCTGCCGGGAGGCACCTCCTCCGGGGTTTCGACAATTTTTGCGCCCCGCCGTGCCAGCTGCTCGACCAGCTGAGGATTGTGGATAATCGGGCCGAGGGTGTACACTGCTCCCCCGGCGTCCAGCAGGGAGTCAACCAACTCCACCGCGCGATTGACGCCAAAGCAGAAGCCGGCGTTTTTCGCTACTCGGATTTCCAACCCGTCTCCTCCTCCCACATGGCGGTGATGGTGCCCATGATCCGATTGGAGGCGCGCCGCACCTCTGCCCGGTCAAGCCCCTGGATTTGCAGCTCCTCTGGGGGGATCATTTCTCCAAACCGGACGTAAGAGGGCTTGAAAAAATGCATTTTTCCGTCATAGCCGGCGTAATGAATGGCGCAGGGCAGCACGCCCGCCCCCGTTTGGGAAGCGATGACGGCCGCGCCCGATTTTCCCCGGCCGGGATGTCCGGCGGGGTCCTTGGTTCGGGTGCCCTCCGGAAAAATGCCGAGGATGTCGCCGCGGCGGACAATATCCCTCGCCTTTTCCAGCGCGGCCTCATCCCCCGCCCCGCGGGAGATCGGGAAGCCGCCCATATGCCGGAAGAACCAGGCGAGGATGGGATTGTGAAACAGCTCCTCCTTCGCCATGAAATAGATCTGCCGCTTGCAGGTCAGCACCAGCAGCGCGATGTCGATCATCGAGGTATGGTTGCAGCAGAGGATGAAGCCGCCGCTTTCCGGAATATGCTCCGTTCCCTTTGCGCGAAAGCGCAGCATGAGTTTGGCAAGCGGCCGGGCGACCGTTTTGACAAAGCGATAATAAAAGCTCACTCTGCGCGCCCCCTTTCATCGAGCTTTTTCCGAACGACCGAGAGAACAGCCTCCACCGACTGCTCCAGCGAGAGGCCGGTGGTATCGACCGTCACGGCGTCGTCGGCCGGGCGAAGCGGCGCGACCTCCCGGTGGGAGTCCTGATAATCCCGCTGCTCGAGGTCGTCCAGCACCTTTGCAAAGGTTACCTGCTCCCCCTTCTCCACCAGTTCCCTGTACCGGCGGCCGGCCCGCTCCTCGGGCGAAGCGGTCAGGAAAATCTTCACTGCCGCACCGGGCAGCACGACCGTCCCGATGTCCCGGCCGTCCATGATGACGTTGTGACTGCGGGCGAGGGCACGCTGCATCTCCAGCAAAAAGGCGCGCACGGCCGGCTGCGCCGACACGGTAGAGGCAGCCATCGACACCTCCGGCGTGCGGATACGGTCACTTACATCCTTCCCGGAAAGGAGCATCCGCTGCTCCGTCCCGGCGTAGCGTATATCCACCCGAACCTCCGGCAGTGCCGCCTCCACCGCAGCGGGGTCGGAGAGATCAATTTTTCTCTCCAGCAAAGAGAAAGCCACCGTCCGGTAGAGCGCACCGGTATCTACATAAATATAGGACAGCGCGGCGGCCGCGCGTTTGGCAATGGTGCTTTTCCCGGCGCCGGCCGGGCCGTCAATTGCAACAGATATCATAGGTTTATTCCGCTCCTTATTTCCTTATTATAAATTCAGGCCTCCGCCATGTCATCCGGCAAAGGGAGAGGCTTCCTCGGCGGATTCTGCCGCCGATCTTCCGGCCAGCACGCCGGTGGAAAAGGCGATCTGCAGATTGAAGCCGCCGGTATATCCATCGGCGTCGATCACCTCCCCGGCGAAATAGAGGCCGGGGCAGAGCCGCGACGCCATGGTGTGGGGATCCAGCTCCTTCAGGCTGACGCCGCCGCGGGTGATGACCGCCTCCTCCACCGGGCGGGTGCCGGAGATGGGGATGGCCAACCCCTTGAGGGTCGAGATCAGTCGCTGGCGATCTTCCCTTGTAACTTGTCCGACCCGGCGGTGAGGATCGACCCCGCTTCGGGAAAGGATCGGCGCGATCAGCTTGCCGGGCAGCAGGCCGTCCAGCGCGTTGCAGAGGTCGCGGCCGGCGTTCTTTTCAAAATCGCGGAGGAGCCGGGCGTCCAGCACACTCTCCTCCAGCGCGGGCTTTAAATCAATGCAGAAGGTGTACTGCTTTTTCTCCGGCTCCGAAAGGTGGGCGCTGGCGCTGAGCACAGTCGGGCCGGACAGGCCGAAGTGGGTAAACAAAAGCTCCCCGAAATCGGTGTAGACCGGCTTCTTCCGCCCGGCCTCCCGCACCTCCACCCGCACATTGCGTAAGGAGAGTCCCTGCGCCGCGCGGCAGATCGGATCCTCCGACAGCAGCGGAATCAGGGAGGGGACGGTCGGTTGAATCGTATGGCCGGCCGCCTTTGCAAAGGCGTAGCCGTCGCCGGTCGAGCCGGTCGACGGGTAGGAGAGGCCGCCGGTCGCCACAATCACTGCGTCGGCGGGATATTTCCTCCCACTCTCCCCCACGGCGCCGGCCGCCCGGCCATTCTCGAAAAGCAGAGAGGCGGCGCGATCCTGCAGAATCCGGACGCCGGAGGTTTTTGCCAGCGCCGCCAGCGCGTCGGCGATGTCCATCGCCCGGTCGGAAACCGGAAAAACCCGGTTTCCCCGCTCGGTCTTGAGCGGAACGCCGAGAGACTCAAACAGCGCCATCGTATCGGCCGGCGAAAAGCCGGCAAAGGCGGAGTACAAAAAGCGGCCGCCGCGCGGCACATGTGCAATCAGGGTATCGAGGTCGCAGTTGTTGGTCAGGTTGCAGCGCCCCTTGCCGGTGACAAGAATTTTGCGCGCCGGCCGCTCCCGCCGTTCGAGCAGGCGGACCGCCGCGCCGTTTTTCGCCGCGAAGGCCGCCGCCGTAAGGCCGGCTGCGCCGCCCCCGATTACCAGAATCTGTTTTTGTTTTGTTTGCATACCTATCTTTTATATCCTTCATTCCCGGCCGAGGAAAGCCTCGCCCTCCCTCGATTGGGGGACGGACGGCCTCTCTTTTTTTAAAAGCCGGTTATTTTTCAGTGAGCAGGCAGACGGCGTGCGCCGCAATCCCCTCCATCGCGCCGGTGAAGCCCAGCCCCTCCTCGGTCGTGGCCTTCACACTCACAGCCGAGAGCGGCAGGGCGAGGTCGGCCGCAATGTTGGCGCGCATGGCTTCGATAAAGGGGCGAAGCTTCGGCCGCTCGGCCAGCACCGTTGCGTCAAGGTTGGAAACCCGCCAACCGTTTTCCAGCAGCAGGGCGGCGGTCTTTTGCAGCAGCAGGCGGCTGTCGATCCCCGCGTACCGGGGATCGGTATCGGGAAAATGCGCCCCGATATCTCCCAGTGCGGCCGCGCCGAGCAGCGCGTCGCAGATCGCGTGCAGCAGCACGTCGGCATCGGAATGCCCGAGCAGCCCCCGGTCGAAGGGAATCTCCACCCCGCCGAGGATCAGCTTCCGCCCTTCGGCGAAGCGGTGCACATCGTACCCGTGCCCAATCCGCATCATATGCCCTCCTCCATTTCCCGGAGGAAGGCCTCAGCTACCGTCATATCCTCCGGCGTGGTGATCTTGATATTGCGGTAGTCCCCCTCTACCAGGAGGACGGGCTTGCCCGCCGCCTCCATCACGGCACAGTCATCGGTCAGGGCGTCCAGCCCTTCCCCCAGCGCTTCGGCCGCGGCGCGATAGTCGGAGAGGCGGAAGGTCTGCGGCGTCTGGACGGCGCGCAGGGTCGCACGGTCGGGTGTCTCCACCACAAACCCGTCTTTGTCCGTCTGCTTTACGGTATCCTTCAGCCCGACGGCGGCGGCGGCCGCGCCAACCCTTTCAGCGCCCTCTATCGTGCGGAGGATAACCTCCCCGCTTACCAGAGGGCGTGCGCCGTCATGGATAGCGACATATGCACAGTCTCTGCAGCGGGCGATACCATTCTGCACCGACCGGGCGCGCGTCGCGCCGCCGGGCACAATATCGGTCAGCTTGGTGATCCGGTACTCGTCGCACAGCCGCTGGAGAAGCGGAATCTCCTCCTCCCTGGCGACCAGAAGGATGTCGCGGATGCGATCGCACCGCTCAAAGGCCAGGGCGGTTCGCATGATGACCGGCACCCCCGCAAGATTCATGAGCTGCTTCGGTGTCCCACCCATGCGGGAGGAGCTTCCGGCGGCGACGATGACCGCCGCCGTATCCGGCACGATAATATCAAAGGAAAGCTTAAAATCAGTAAATGTTTCGGTCACCGGCATGGCGACGCCTCCTTATAAATAATCAACATGGTATATAATGTGCATAGCTTTTGCGGCTGCCGACTGCTTTGCGGGCGGCGAGCAAAAGATGTGTTAAAATCCAGTGTAAAATAACCGCTATGAGGTTATTTTACCACATCCTTGCGCCCACCGCAATCTTGTGCTACAATATTTTCGTAAATCCCGCTTTGGAGGTATCGAATCCATGCATTCCGTAAAACATGAAAAATCCTGCGGCGCGATCGTCTTCCGCCTGTGCGGCGGCGAGCCGGAGGTTCTGCTTATCAACCACGTCAACGGCGGCCACTGGGCCTTTCCCAAAGGGCACGTCGAGGGGGCTGAGACCGAAACACAAACCGCGCTTCGCGAAATCCGGGAGGAAACCGGCCTCAGCGTCCGGCTGGACACCGGCTTCCGGCAGAGCGTCGTCTACTCCCCTGCGCCGGAGGTGGAGAAGGAGGTCGTCTACTTCGTCGCCTTTGCGGAGGAGGGCATCCCCTCCCGGCAGGAATGCGAGGTAAACGAGATCCGCTTTCTCCCCACAGCGCAGGCGGCAGAGCTGGTCACCTATGCAAATGACAAAGCGGTGCTCCGGGCGGCGGCGGACTACCTCTCGAAACGGCAGAAAAAATTTTGATTGACACCGGAAGAACCGGGTGTTATAATATTTGTTGCTATTGGCAAATTCTATGCCAAAAGCTCCTTGCTCCGAGAGAAACGGAGCCAAAAGACCAGAAGGAGGTGCTTTTAATGAATAAGTATGAGATGGTTGCGATCTACTCCCTGAAAAACGGCGAGGAGGCTGCTGAGGCTCTGAACGAAAAGTTCAAGGCGCTGATCGAAGCCAACGGTACCGTGGAAAGCATTGACGTGTGGGGCAAGCGCCGCTTGGCTTACCCGATCAATGACGAGGTTGAGGCATCCTATGTCCTCTACAACTTCGAGTGCGGCGTTGACTTCCCGGCCGAGCTGGACCGCGTTTCCAAGATCACCGACGGCGTGCTCCGCACCCTGATCGTCCGCAAGTCGGACGCTGCCGTCGCTGCTGAGGCTGCCAAGGAAGAAAAGGCTGCCGAAGCGACCGACGCTGCGGAAAACGCCTGAAAAAAGAAGGAGGTTTAAGCTTTTATGAATCTTGCGATTCTTATGGGCAGGATCACCGCTACACCCGAGCTGCGCAAAACCAACAGCGGGCTTTCGGTGACCTCTTTCAGCATTGCGATCGACCGCCGCTTCCGTTCGGGAGAAGAGCGGGTGACCGACTTTATCAACTGCGTCGCCTGGCGTCAGACGGCGGAGTTTATCTGCAAATACTTCCAAAAGGGTTCGATGATCGCCGTTGACGGCACCATTCAGACCCGGAAGTATACCGACCGTAACGGCAATGACCGCACGGCCACCGAGGTTGTCGTCAACAACGCCTACTTTACTGGCAGCAAGCGGGACAGTGAGGCCGGCGGATACGCCGCTCCCTACCCGACTGAGCCGCAGGCTCCGGCCGCGGCCGCGCCGAGCTTTTCCAACGTCGGCGCCGGTGATTTTACCGAGTTGACCGACGACGACGATTTACCGTTCTGATTTGAATGCTTTTATCCTTTATAAAGGAGGTTTTTTGAAATGGAGAGAACCGATCGTCCGAACCGCAGAAAGGGCCGCAAAAAGGTTTGTCACTTCTGCGTTGACCGGATTGATGAAATCGATTACAAGGACACCGCGAGACTGCGCAAGTACATCTCCGAGCGGGCAAAGATTCTGCCCCGCCGCGTGACCGGCACCTGCGCCGCGCATCAGCGCAAGCTGACCGTCGCAATCAAGCGCGCCCGTTATATTGCGCTGCTCCCCTATGTAAGCGACTAATTTTTTCAAAAGACCGCCGTGTATTTTTGCACGGCGGTTTTTCTTTATCCCTAAGTGCCCACAAAACACAGCTGCCTGAGATCGGCAGGATATCCGAAAGAGGATCTGCGGCGAACGATTTCCAACAAAAGAACAAAAAATTGCGAACATTTTATGAACTCGAATAAAAAGGCTTTTACAATCCGCCGCTTTGTGTTATACTGAATTTGTCGAAATTTATCTTATCATCAAACCAGCAGAGGAAAAGCAGCGCTTCCGTGGGAGGAAATGCACCCATGCCGTATCCAATTCCGATGGCCGGAAGGCGCGCGCCGGAGGAAGGTTTGGGAAAGCCGGCCGCCGGATGTGTTTACCTTTGCTGGACGATGGTAGATTTGAAAAAAATCAATGGATTAAGTGAGGTGACCGGCATGCCGAACAAAATCAAGTTGACCGTCGGCGGAATCGATTACTACATCTCCTCGGATGATGAGGAGGGCTACGTTCGCAGCGTCGGGGACGAGCTGAACCGCCGCCTCGACCAGATCACGCGGCAAAACCCCTATCTTTCCACCGCGATGGTGGCGGTTTTCGCCGCGCTTGAATACTGCGACGAGTCCAAGAAGGCCGCCCAGGCGCTGGAGGACTGCAAAATGCAGATCAAGGGTTATGTGGAGGAATCGGCCTGCGCCAAGCTGGAGGCGGACGAAGCCCGACGGGAAATTGAGCGTCTGGGGAAAGAGAACCACAACCTCCGTATGCAGCTGGAGGCCGCAAAAGCAGCCGCCGACCCGTCGCCTGCCCCGCCCGTGAAATGAGCATGGAGCTTCTTTCCCCCGCAGGAAGTGAGGAGTCTCTCTGCGCGGCTTTGCGATGCGGCGCAGACGCGGTCTACCTCGGACTGAAGGATTTCAACGCCCGGCGGAACGCGCACAACTTTGACGCTGACGCCCTTTCCCTCGCGGTGGCGCAAGCCGCCCGGCAGGGCGCTAAAATTTATGTGACCATGAACACGGTCCTGTCGGATGAAGAGCTTCCCGCAGCCCTTGCTGCGGCGGAGCTTCTTTGTCGTACGGGCGTTTCGGGCGTGATCGTCGCCGACCCCGGCCTTGCCGCGCTGCTACAAAAGATGGCGCCCGGGCTACGGCTGCACGCCTCCACACAGATGGGGGTCAACTCCCCCGCCGCCTTGCGCGTCTTAAAGCAACTCGGCTTCTCCCGCGCGGTCGCGGCCAGAGAAATGTCGCGGGAGGAGCTTCGCGCCCTCTGCGCGGAGGCGCGGCGGCTGGATATGGAAATTGAGGTTTTCATCCACGGCGCGCTCTGCATGTGCCTGTCCGGCAGCTGCTATATGAGCGCCTTCCTCGGCGGGCGAAGCGGCAACCGCGGCCTCTGCGCCCAGCCCTGCCGCCTCCCCTTCTCGGCGAAGGGAGGCACCGGGTACGACCTGAGCCTGAAGGATTTGAGCCTTTTGTCCCACCTGCACGAGTTGGAGGAGATGGGCGTGGCCTCCCTGAAAATCGAGGGAAGGATGAAGCGGCCCGAGTATGTCGCCGCCGCCACCGCGGCCGGCAGACAGGTATTGGACACCGGCCGTTTGCCCGCCGATCTGGCAGAGGCGCTGGGCACGGTTTTCTCCCGCAGCGGATTCACGGACGGATATTATGTAAACACGCGCGGGCGTGAAATGTTCGGCCGCCGCACAGAGGAGGAGGCCGCTCTTTCCGCGTCGGTGCGCACCTCTCTGCACGGCCTTTACCGCGCCGAGCGGCAGTGTGTTCCCCTCGACGCCGCATTTTTGCTGGAGGATGGCACTGCCTCCTTCACTCTCAGCGATGGGGTGCACCGGGTCTCGGCCAGCGTCGCGACCGCCAAGGGAGACACCCCTCCCAGCCCGGAATTTTTGCGTTCCAAGCTGTCGCGCATGGGCGGTACAAATTATTATGTAAACCACCTTTCCTGCAAAGCGGAGGAGGACGGCTACCTCTCCGCCGCCGCATTGGGGGAGCTGCGAAAATCCGCCGTGGCGCAGCTGGACGCGCTGCGCCGGCCGCAGCCGATCCCCTTCACACCTATAGATTATGTAAACCAAGCCACTTCCAAAAGGAATCGCGGTGACCGGCCGATCAAATGGATTGCCCGGTTTGACAACCGGGCGCAAATTCCCGACGACCCGGCCGCCTTCGCCGGTCTTGCCGCCGTCGCCCTCCCGGCCGAGGGGGACTTTTCCAACCTTTCGATTCCGGAGGGGTTTGGAAAAATCCTCGACCTGCCGCGCGGCGTGTTCGATAAGGAGGCTTATCTTTGCGAACGGCTGCAGACTGCAAAAGCGGCCGGGTTCTCCCACGCCCTTTGCGGCAATCCCGCCGCTTTCGCGCTGGCGAAAGAGGCCGGGCTGCTGCCCATTGCCGATTTCGGCCTCAACCTTTTCAACTCCGCCGCATTGCAGACGGTGCAAAACCTCGGTGCGGCGGCTGCCGTCCTCTCGCCCGAGCTTACCCTGCGGCAAATTGATCGCCTCTCCCCGCCGCTGCCGATCGGCAGCATCGTATACGGCCGGCTGCCGCTGATGATCAACCGCAACTGCCCGGTGAAAAACGGCCGCTCCTGCCGGGAGTGCGGGCGCACCTCCTCTCTCACCGACCGGAAGGGCACCGCTTTCCCGGTGCGCTGCCGCCTCGGGCTGGCCGAGCTGCTCAACTCCGTCCCCATCTGGATGGCCGACCGGAAAAGTGAGCTTGGTGCGCTGGATTTCGGCCTGCTCTATTTTACAACCGAGGCAAAGGAAGAGGTCGCCCACATTCTGCGCTGCTACCGGCACGGCGGCGCAAAGCCCGACTCTCTCACCCGCGGCCTGTTCTACCGCGGGGTAGAATAGTAAAAATGCGGCGCGCTGCCGCTTGATTCTTATCGCCCAATCGAAAGGAGGAGGCCGTTTTGCTGATACTCGCCTCTCAATCTCCCCGGCGGCGGGAAATTCTCACCATGCTGGGGTATAATTTTTTATGTAAACCTGCTGACGCCGATGAAACCATTCCGCAGTCCACGCCGCCGGAGGCTGCGGTGCAGCTCCTCGCCCGAAGGAAGGCGGAGGCGGTGTCCTGCAATCCGGAGGATGTGGTGCTTGGCTCCGACACGGTTGTGGCGCTGGAGAATCGCATTCTCGGCAAGCCGAGGGACGAAAGAGAGGCGGCCGAAATGCTGCGCGCCCTTTCGGGAAAATGCCACACCGTTCATACCGGCGTATGCCTGAAAAATGCGGAAAAATGCACGGTTTTTGCCGTACCCACCCTGGTGGAATTTTTCCCTCTGACCGAAGAAGAAATCGCCGCCTATATCGCCACCGGCGACCCGATGGACAAGGCCGGTGCCTATGGCATACAGGGGATCGGCGCCGTTAACGTCCGGCGAATTGACGGGGATTTTTTCACCGTCATGGGGCTGCCGGCCGCGCAGACTGCCCGGGCGCTTCGCGACTTTGAAATTTATCCCACGCCTCCCGCGGCGAGCAAGTATTGAGGCTTTATGTAAACCGCAGCCGTTCCTCTCCACTATGCCTCTCAGCGAAGGCGGAAGGCGCAAGAAAAGCTTCCCCCACGTGCGGACAGAGCGGCATTTTTCTCCAATGCAAGAAAAATGAAAAAAATATGCTTTTCCTATTTTCATCCCACTCATTTTAATGTATAATATAATTTGTATACTATGCCCTTGAGCGTCCGGCGGCAAACCTTTATTTTCGCCGTGTCGGGCAGACTTTTTTATTGATAAAGCGGCCTTTGGGCTTGCAGTCCGTTTTTTTAAGGAGGTCTTTTCCTCGTGTTCACAAAGGAAATTGTTATTGATCTGGGTACTGCCAACACCCTTGTCTATACCAAAAACAAAGGCATCGTCATGCGAGAGCCTTCAGTGGTTGCTTACGACGTGCGGGACGACGCGGTCAAGGCGGTCGGCACCGCCGCGAAGGAGATGATCGGCCGCACGCCCGGCTCTATCGTGGCCGTCCGGCCGATGAAGGACGGCGTAATCGCCGACTTTGACGTGACCGCCGCCATGCTCCGGCATTTCCTCCGGCAGGCGGAGGGAGGCGCGCTTTTCTCCAAAACCAACCTGCTGGTCTGCATTCCGGCCGGCGTAACCGAGGTGGAGGCGCGCGCCGTCTATGACGCGGCGAAGCAGGCCGGCGCAAACGAGGTCAGCCTGATTGAGGCGCCGCTGGCCGCTGCGATCGGCGCCGGTCTCCCGGTGAATGAGGCGGCCGGCTCCATGATTGTAACCATCGGCGCGGGCATCACCGACGTGGCCATCCTCTCGCTCGGGGGCATCGTCACGGCGCAGTCGGTCCGGGTGGCCGGCGACGCTTTTGACGAGGCGATTATCGCCTATCTCCGGCGGCGGCACGGCCTGCTGATCGGGGAACGCTCGGCCGAGCGGATCAAGATCGGCATTGGCTCGGTTGCCTCCTTTGAGGGGGAGCAGAAAATGGAGGTCAAGGGCCGCGGCACGGTCGATGGCCTTCCGAAAACGGTGACGGTCACCGCGCGGGAGATCCGCGACGCCCTGACCGAGCCGGTCAGCCAGATCACCGAAATCATCCACACCACGCTGGAGAAAACACCGCCCGAGCTTGCGGCCGACATCATTGAACGGGGCATCACCATCACCGGCGGCAGCGCCGCGCTCCGCGGGATTGATAAGGTAATCCGCGAAGTGATTCAGATGCCGGTAACCATCGCGGACAACCCGGCCGACTGCACCGTGCTCGGCGCGGGGGTGCGCCTCTCCGCCGCGGCGGAGGCATCCATCTATGCCCCGCGCAGCTATAAAACCCGCGTATAGCAGAAACGAAAAGAGCTTCCGCGCGGCCGGGCGGCTAAGGCCTTTTATAAAAAGGCAAAAGGCGGCGTCTTTGACGGCGCGGCGGGAGGCCAGAGTCTGCCGCTCGATTGGGCGGACGGCAAAACCGACGGCTGTGCTGTTTTCATGGGGAAATACCCTGCCTTGTGCGCCGATTTTAAGCACGTTTGATTTTAAAGAAAGGGCGGTGCGATCCGCTTGCGTTTTTTCGTACGAACCAGAAAATTTAAAATGCTGGTCGGTATCTTCGCCATACTGATCGCGGTCACGGTCGTTTTCGCCATGATCGGAGGTGCGATGGCGCCCGGCTCCAGCATTGGCAGCGCGCTGATCACCCCTTTTCAGCGGCTGTTCACCACCGTTTCCCACGGGATCGGCGACACCTGGAAGGCCTTCACCGACAACCAGGCCATCATGGAGGAAAACGCCGCTTTGCAGCAGCAGGTGGACGAGTTGACCGGTCAGCTGACCGAGTATCAGACCGCCATAAACGAAAACGCCTTTTACAAAGGCTTTCTGGAGATCAAGGAGACCCACCCGGACTTTCAATTTGCCGAGGCTATGGTCATCGCCGCGGACGGGACGGATCTCTACCACAGCTTCGTGATTGATAAGGGAAGCCTGGCCGGCGTGTCCGCACACGATCCGGTCATCACCTCGGCCGGCCTGCTCGGCTATGTGTCGGAGGTATCGCTGACCAGCGCCAAGGTAACCACCCTGCTTGATCCGGGGCTGAACGTCGGCGGCTATGACAGCCGCACCGGCGACACCGGCGTTTTGACAGGTGACGCGTCCTACGCGGCCGGCGGGTATACAAGGCTTTACAACCTGCCCCGCAGCTCATCGGTCGCCATCGACGACTACATTCTCACCTCCGGCGGAGGGATATTCCCCAAAGGGCTGGTGATCGGTCAGGTTGCCGATGTCTCCCGCGATACGGAGGATACGACGGTCAGCGCCTCTATCCGACCGATGGCCGACTACAGCGACCTGCGCAAGGTGATGGTCATCACCTACTTCGACGGGCAGGGCAGCGTCGCGCAGGAAGGCGGAGCGGCAAAATGAATTTTGAAGAAAAACCCAGGCAGACGCGCGCGCTGGCCTTTTGCGGCGTATTTCTGTTTTTGCTTTTTACTTTGCAGTACAGCGGGCATCTTCCGCGTCTGCACGGCGCGGTGCCCTTTAATCTGCTGCTGCCGGCCGTCGTCTTTGCCGGCATGTTTTTCGGCCCCTGGTCGGGGGCGCTGCTCGGACTTGCGGCCGGGGTTTTTGCCGACGCCATATCGGCCGGCGCGACCGGCTTCAACTCGGTTGCGTTTTTCCTGATCGGCTGCGCGGCCGGCCTCTTTATCCAGCACCTGCTGGGCAACACCGCCGTCGCCGCCCTGCTGCTTTCGGCCGGCGCCGCCCTTTTGTTTGAGACGGCGCGCTACCTCTTCACCTACATCGTGATCGGATATGCGAATACCGGTTTTTACTACGTTCAATACTCGCTGGTCAGCGCGGCGCTGACCACTCTGCTGGCTCTGCCGATCTACTTCCTCTTCAAAAAATTGATGAAGATCGCGGGCCGATAATTTGTCCTTAAACTTTCGCGGCGAAAACCAGCAGTCGTTCGGGACGGAGGGCGGCACACCGCCTTTTTCCCCGTCCGCACGCCGATTGAAGGAGTCATAAGCCTTGCACAAGAAGAAAAAGCACAATATCCGCTATATCGCCATCGCGCTGCTTTTGATCGCGATTCTGCTCGTATACAACTTCCGCCTGATCCGGCTACAGGTTCTCGACGCCGACTACTATCTGTCGCAGGCGTCGACCGCCAGCACGCGGAGCGTCTCGATTCAGGCCTCGCGGGGGGAGATTCTCGACCGCTACGGCCGCGCGCTGGCCATCAACCGGGATGGCTATAACATCGTGTTCAACCGCGCCTACATGTCGGGGGATGAAATCAACCAGAATATCCGGAATCTGCTCTCCCTGCTGGAAAAATCGGGCGAGGAGTGGTTTGACAAGCTCCCGATGGACGCTGCGTCTCCCTACACCTTCACGGAGGATGAGGCTGCGGTCGAAACCATGAAAAGCCGCATCGGTCTGGCGCACTACGCCACGTCGGAGAATTGCTATGCCCAGATGGTTAAGCGCTATAAGCTTGAGGGGATGGACTCCGCCCTGCAGCGCAAGCTGATGGGGGTGCGCTACTCCATGGAGCTTGCCGACTTTTCGATCGCCAACCCCTACACCTTTGCCGAAGATATTTCAACCGACACCATGACGCGGATTATGGAGTCGGCCTTTGACCTGCCGGGAATCGAGATTGACGTCGTTCCCATCCGCGAGTACCCCGACACCTCCATCGCGCCGAGCATCATGGGCACGATCGGCCCGATCTATGCAGAAGATTGGGAGTCTTTGAAATCGCAGGGCTACAGCTACAACGACAAGGTCGGCAAAAGCGGCATCGAGGGCTACGCCGAAAGCTACCTGAAGGGCACCGACGGCGTGCGGGAGATCACCACCGACGGCGACGGCAAAATTCTCTCCTCTCAGGTGACGAAGGAGGCCGTCTCCGGCAACACGGTCATCCTCGGCCTGGACAAAAAGCTGCAGAAGGTCGCCCAGACCGAGCTGGAAAATCTTGTCAACAGCCTCAAAGCCTCCACCAAAGGGGAGGCTTCGGCCGGCGCCTGCGTCGCCATTCAGGTCAAATCGGGAGAGGTGCTTGCCTCCGCCAACTATCCCTCCTACACGCTGGAGGAATATTATAACGACTACGCCCGGTTGGCGGCGGACGAAAGAAAGCCGCTTTTCGACCGTGCTTTTAACGGTATCTACCCGCCCGGCTCCTCCTTCAAGCCGGCCGTTGCGCTGGCCGCGCTGAACGAAGGAATCATCACCAAGGAGTCGACCATCCGCTGTGTGCATACCTACAGCTATTATACCGGCTACCGCCCCTCCTGCCTCGGCACGCACGGATACATCAACGTGGTGAACGCGCTTTCCAAATCCTGCAACTACTTTTTCTTCGACGTAGGACGTCAGCTGGGCATCGACAAGCTGAACGAGTATTGCAGGCAGCTTGGCCTCGGCGTTTTGACCGGGGTCGAAATCAGCGAGAGCAAGGGCATTCTTGCCAGCCCCGCCTATCGGGAGTCGGTCGGCGGCACCTGGCACCCGGGAGATGTGATTCAGGCCGCCATCGGGCAGTCGGACAACTCCTTCACGCCGCTGCAGCTCGCCACCTATACCGCAACCATCGCCAACGGCGGCACACGGTATCAGTCCCGCCTGATTCATGAGATTCGTTCCTACTCCCTCGACCAGGTGATTATCGACTCTACCCCGACCGTGCTGAACACTTTGCAGCTGGCGGCCGGCACGCTCGACACGGTGAAGGAGGGCATGCTCTCGGTGACCGAGGATGGTACCGGCAGCGGCACCTTCCGCTCCTATTCCATCAAGGTCGGCGGCAAAACCGGCACGGCGGAGACCAGCCTCGGCGGAGACAACAGTATGTTTATCGCCTTCGCCCCGTATGAGGATCCGGAAATTGCCGTGGCGGTCATTGTCGAGCACGGCGGCCACGGTTCGGGCAACGGCGCACTGGTCAAGGCGATTTTTGACGCTTACTTTTTCGCCTCGGACGAGAAATATGACGAGCCGACCTATAACGCGCTGCTGCAATAGCAATTTTTATAAATTTTGCACGAAAACCTTTTGACAAAGTTTCTCCCCCGTGGTATTATAAAAAAGTAGTTTTATTGATCATTATGCCATCGCCGCACAATCTTTAAAGGTTGCGAACCGCGATGACAAAATAAATTCAGGAACAGGAGGCATTTTATGAACATTGCACTGATTGCGCACGACGCAAAAAAAGAATTGATGGTTCAATTTTGTATTGCGTATTGCGGCATTTTAAGCCGACATACCATCCTCGCCACCGGCACGACCGGCAAACTTGTCTCCGACGCGACGGGCTTGGAGATTATGAAGTTTTTAAGCGGCAGTCAGGGCGGTGCGCAGCAGCTTGCCTCCCGCATCAGCTGCGACGAGATTGATCTGGTTCTGCTGTTCCGCGACCCGCTGAACCCCAAGCCGAGCGAGCCGGATGAAGCGGCGCTGCTTCGCCTCTGCGACGTGCACAACATCCCCGTGGCCACCAACATCGCCACGGCTGAGGTGCTGATCCACGGGCTGGAGCGCGGCGACCTCGACTGGCGGAATATTGTCAATCCCCAGCGCTGACTGCACATCCCCAAAAATACTGGAATGGCTTTGACGTGGACCAAGTAGCATCCGTTTTCGCCGCTTACAGAAAAAGGCGCCATCGGCTGAGAGCGCCTTGCAGCCGCGGATTTTTGTGAAGACACCCACCGAGCCGGCCTTTCGGCCCGTCTCGCCCGCGTTAGGGGCCTTTTGAGTGGAACGGCATTTTCCGCCGTTCAATCGGGGTGGCACCACGGGTAAACAATCGTCCTCGTCCCTTTTTCGGGACGGGGATTTTCTCTTTACACGGCCGTTAAGCAACATCAGATAGACGCGTCCGGCCGCTGCTTTATCTGCATGGCCGCACGAGCGTACGAGCGTACAAACGTTTCGCCCGCCGCAGGAAAACCGCATTGACTTTACACGGCGGGGCTTCAAATTTTACCGCATTTCGGAATCGGAAAGGAAGAAACCAACATGGCACAGAACAACGCAGCGCCCAAGGGAACGCAGGACGTCCTCCCTGAGCAGAGCGCAAAATGGCAGTATGTCGAGCAGAAAATGCTGGAGACGGCCGCCCTCTTTGGATTTAAAGAGATCCGGCCGCCGGTCTTTGAGCATACCGAAGTGTTTCAGAAAAGCGTCGGCGACACCACCGACGTCGTGCAGAAGGAGATGTACACCTTCACCGACAAGGGCGGCCGTTCGATTACGCTGCGGCCGGAGCTGACCGCCGGCAGCGTCCGCGCAGCCATCGAGCACGGATTGATTCACGGCGCGCTGCCGGTCAAGGTTTGCTACATCGGCGGCTGCTACCGGTACGAAAAGCCGCAGGCCGGCCGCCTGCGCGAGTTTCATCAGTTCGGCGTGGAGTGCTTCGGCGCCGCCTCCCCCGCCGCGGACGCGGAGGTCATCTCTCTGGCGGGGCACCTGCTTGACGGGCTGGGGATCACCCGCCTCTCTCTCGAGATCAACTCGATCGGCTGCCCCACCTGCCGCGCCAGGTATCACGAAGCGCTGAAGGCCTACTTCCACGCACACGAGGAGACACTATGCTCCACCTGCCGCGACCGGCTGGAGCGCAACCCGATGCGTATTCTCGACTGCAAATCGCCGGTCTGTTCGGAGATTGCCGCAGCCGCGCCGGTCATGCTGGACTACCTCTGCGACGACTGTGCCGCCCATTTTGAGGAGGTCAAGACGCATCTGGACGCCGCGCACATCTCTTACACCGTCAATCCGCACATTGTCCGCGGCCTCGACTACTACACCCGCACGGTGTTCGAGTTTGTCTCGGGCGACATCGGCGCGCAGGCGACCGTCTGCGGCGGCGGAAGGTACGACGGCCTGATCGGCCAGATGGGCGGCGGCGAAGTACCCGCTCTCGGCTTTGCCATGGGGATCGAGCGTCTGCTTCTGGTGATGGAGGCGGTCGGCGCCCCCTTCCCGGAGGAAAAGCGGCCGGACATCTACATCGCGCCGATGGGTGCGCGCGCCGGACGGGAGGCCACCGCCCTCTGCACTTCGCTGCGGGAGGAGGGGTTTGTCGCCCTGACCGACCTCTGCAGCCGCAGTCTCAAGGCGCAGATGAAATACGCCAACAAGCTGGGCGCCGCCTACACCGTCGTGCTGGGGGACAGCGAACTGGATGCGGGACGCGCGCAGCTTAAGAATATGGAAACCGGCGAGGAGACGGAGGTCACCCTCCCCGACGGGCTGATCGCCGCCGTGTATGAGAAAAGCATCTCCGGCGCGCTGAGCGACCTGACCGAGTCGGTCGGAGAGCTGGACACCCTCTTCGGGGTCGAGCGATAAAGGCCTCTCCGGCCAAGCCGAAAAGCATTTCCAAAGGCCTGCCGTTTCGGACGGCTTTTGAAAAAGCTTTTCGGGCTGCCTTGTGCCAAAATACATAAAGCCCGCCACGGGCATTTTTGAAAAAGGGTGAAGAAGATGAAACTGGATACCATGAAGGGGCTGCGCCGCACCCATTACTGCGGCGACCTGCGTGAAACCGACGCAGGAAAGGAAGCGGTCGTCTGCGGTTGGGTGCAGCGGCAGCGCGACCTCGGCGGACTGATCTTCATTGACCTGCGCGACCGGACCGGCATCGTGCAGCTGGCCTTTGACGACGCCACCGCGCGGGAGGTTTTTGAAAAAGCCTTCGCCGTGCGGTCGGAATACGTCCTCATGGCAAGGGGAGAGGTGCGGCTGCGTTCCTCGATCAACCCCGATCTGCCGACCGGCCGGATCGAAGTCGCCGTAACCGATCTGCGCGTCCTCGGCGCGGCCGAGACCCCGCCGTTTGAGATTACGGACGACACCGACACCAAGGAGGAGCTGCGGCTGAAATACCGCTACCTCGACCTGCGGCGTCCGGTTCTCCAGCGCAATCTGGCGCTGCGCCACCGGCTGGCCAAGGTGACCCGCGACTATTTCGACGAGCAGGGCTTTTATGAGATTGAGACGCCCATGCTCATCAAATCCACGCCGGAGGGGGCGCGCGATTACCTCGTACCCTCCCGCGTGCATCCGGGCAGCTTTTTCGCCCTGCCCCAGTCTCCCCAGCTATACAAGCAGCTGCTGATGCTCTCCGGCTTCGACCGGTATATGCAGATTGCCCGTTGCTTCCGGGATGAGGATCTCCGGGCTGACCGGCAGCCGGAATTCACCCAGATTGACCTTGAGCTTTCCTTCACCGATGAGGCGGAGATTCAGTCCATCGCCGAAGGGTATATCGCCCACGCTTTTAAAGAGGTGCTGAATGTCGATGTGCCCCTCCCCCTCCCCCGCATGACCTATACCGAAGCGATGGAGACCTATGGCTCGGACAAGCCGGACACCCGGTTTGACATGAAGATCATCAACATCTCCGACCTGGTAGAAAACTGCGGCTTCGGGGTTTTCTCCGGCGCGGTGCAGAAGGGCGGCAGCGTCCGCGGCATCACGGTCAAGGGCGGTACCGAAAAGCTGACCCGGAAGGAGATCGACAAGCTGACCGAGTTCGTCCGCGGCATCGGCGCAGGCGGCCTCGCCTTCATCCGGTTTGTGGAGGATACACCGACCTGCGCCTTCGCCAAATTCCTGTCGGAGGCGGAGATGGAGGCCATTCTCTCCCGCATGGGGCTGGAGAAGGGGGATGTCGCCCTCTTTGTCGCCGACCGCAACAGGGTTGTCCTCCCCACCCTCGGCGCCCTGCGGTGTGAGGTGGCGCGGCGGCTCGACCGGATTCCGGAGGGGCGGTTCAACTTCACCTGGATCACCGAGATGCCCTTCTTCGAGCTGGAGGAGGAAACCGGCAAGTATCTCGCCATGCACCACCCCTTCACCGCCCCGCTGGAGGAATGCATTCCCTACCTCGACTCCGAGCCGGAGAAGGTTTTCGCCCGCGCCTACGACCTCGTGCTGAACGGGATCGAGCTGTCGAGCGGCTCGATCCGGATCACCGATCCCGAGCTGCAGAAAAAGATGTTTGAGGCGCTCGGCCTTTCGGATGAGGAGGCGTATCAGAAATTCGGATTTTTGACCGATGCCTTCCGTTACGGCGCGCCGCCGCACGGCGGCATGGGCATCGGCCTCGACCGGCTGATTATGTGCATGCTGGATTGCGGAAGCCTGCGCGACGTTGTGGCTTTCCCGAAGGTGTCCAACTCCTCCGAGCTGATGAGCGGCGCACCCGCCCCGGTCGATCAGGCGCAGCTTGACGACCTGCACATCGCCGCCTATTCCCTCGAGGAGGAATAGATTTTTCCACCGGCAAAAGGGGGAGTAAGCCTCTCCACTTACAGTGTAAAACGATCAACAAGCCGCTTATGCAAGGAAGCATGAGCGGCTTGTTTGCAGTTTGCGTTATTTTAAAAAACATCGTTCGGTCGGGCGGCAGTGCGGCCGCATGATCGTCTGACCTGCTGCACCCCTCATCCCCTCCAGCCTTTTAAGCGGCCGGGACGTCAGGTAGTCAGACCATCAGGCCGGCAGATCGGCGGCGGGGTACCCTGATGGCAGGTCGTCGGGTTGCCGATCCTCCTGATGACCGATCGTTGGAAGAACCGGCCGCCGCCCTCTCTAAAATACCCCGCAGTCCGGCGGCCTATGCCTGCACGATCATCTGACGAAGCGCAATCACATCACTCACCGTCAGCTTGCCGTCCCCGTCCAGGTCGGCCGACCAGAACTGCGCGGACGGCAGTCTTTCCCCGCTGACGATCACGCCGCGCAGCAGGACAACATCCGACACCGTGCGGCTGTCGTCCATATCCACATCTCCCCGCCTGCCGGAGGAGAGTATCTGCAGATCCCGCTCCAGCTGAACAAGCTTGGAGAGGTTGGTGACCCGCTCCCGACCGGCGGCGTCCAAAGCCTCATGCGCCGAGCGAGCGGCCGAAACCGCCTCCATATCGGAGAGCGCGAGGGCGCAGCGGTCGGGCAGAGCCGCGATCCGCTCAATCACCTGCTGTATTTCCGCTTCCGAAGAAGCCGTGCCGGGCACCGTAATCGAGACTATTCTCCGGGCAGTGCTTTGCCCGTCGGAAACCTGCAGGGTAAGCTGCAGGGTCGTATCCTCCCGCAGCGCATGGATGCTTCCGTCAGGGCCCAAAACCTCCGGCCGGCTGCTCTCCACGATCGAGACGGTGAACCCCTCCGGCATGGGCGGCGGGGTAAGCGAGGCCGCGCCCCGCTTGGGATTTTGTATCGTCATGCCATCCGCAAGGGAGCTTACATTATACAGGGGCGAACGAACCGCAAAGGCGTCTACATCTACATAAACACCGCTGGACTGCGGATTTTTCTCCCCCGTTACTGCGACCTCGATCGTGTGCTGCCCGTCGGGCAGACCGTCCAGCCGGAACACCTCCTGCTGGCGCAGCGTTTCGGCCGAATAGAGGTCAACCGTCCCCTTCACCTCGCCGTCGACACGAATCTGCGCGATGCCCCGGTTGGCCTCCCTGCTGGCGATGTAGGAAATGCCGACGCCGGTAAAGGTAAAGGCGGCGGTGTCGCCCGTCTGCCCGGAATAGCCGAAGGTATCCTGCCAGGCGCCGCCGATGGGATCGTGCGTCCACGCACCGGTATAGGAAACTACGGCATCCCGGTCGTCCGTTTTGGACTCCCGCACATTTGTGAAAGGCATGTGAATTTCAAAAGCGTCAATATCCACATAAGCGCCGGTAGCCAGCGGATTTTTCTCCCCCGTGACGACCACTCTGATGGTGTGCTCGCCGTACTCCAGGTCGTTGTCGGCAAAAACAGGATCCTGCCGCACCGTACCGGCCGAATAGAGATCGAACCTCCCGCGGTATTCCCCATCCAGATAAACCTCCGCAATGCCGCGGTTGTTCTCCAAGCTGGCGACATAGGCGACGCCGCTACCGGTGAAGCGCAGCTCGGCCGAAGCGCCGGCCGCGTCGGTGTAGATGAAGGTGCCGTTATACGCGTCGCCGAGCGGGTTGTGATTCCACGCGCCGGTATAGGTAATTCTCGCGTCCGGGTCATCCACCAGCTCGGTCGAGCGGACGGAGGCGCTCCCTGCCCCTTCTCCGAAGAAAATACCGCTGAGGCTCGCGTTCTTTCCACGGATGTGGTTGATGCGAAAACGCGTCGACCGGTCGCAGCGATAGACCAGGTACACCCCGCCGCTGTAATCATGCAGAGCCTGCAGCGGCGCAATCAGATTCAGGGTTCGGCCGTCAAACATCTCCACCATCAGCTCCCGGCCGGCGCACTCCCAATCAGCGAAATAGAGCGCCACCGTGTATTCCTGCTCTCTTAAAAGATCAATATCCACCGCGAAGGTCTGGTAGCAGGCGGTGTCGTCATCGCTCTGATAAGCGCCGAGCGCCCGGCCTCCCGCGCCGAAGGGGTTGGAGGGCATCGCCCGCGCATCGTCGGAAGTGGCCGCCAGCGTCACTCTGCGCCCTTTGGAGAGGCGGACGCTGCGGACATACTCCGGCAGCACGCGGACATCATCGCCGTTATACCCCGGCAGCAGATATCCGTCGGCGCCGTAGACGCCGTTCCAGCTTCCTCTGGTTTCGGTGTCCATCCCGACAAACTCCGCCGGATAGAGATATTCCCCCTCCACATACTCCGGCGTCGTTCCGTCATACTGCGTCCGGAAGGTGTAGCTGCCGGACGCAAGCCCGGTGAAGTAGAGGTAGTCCGCGTCCTCCTCAGTAGGAGAGGCGGCGCCGCCGTTCAGGGTAATCGCGGCAATCCGGCGCTCCACCTTGGGGATGGCGACGGTGGCCACCGTCCCCTCCGGCACGGTCACGGTATGCAGGCCGGCGGCGGTATCGAAGGAGGCCTCGATTGTTCCATAGGGTGTAGGCGTGCCGCCCGACACCCACTCCAGTTGCCGGCCGAGGTGCGGCTTTACCGTAAAGCTGGAAAAACCGGCCGTCTCAGCCTTAATGCCCAGAATCTCCTCATTCAGCCAGGAAAGCACACCGGCACTCCACGGATGGGCGAGGCTGGTATAGCCTGCCTGATTGTTGGGAACGGGGTCGTTCTGGCCGATGATCTCATTCCAGCCGGGGCGGAAGGTCTCAAAAAACATGGTGCCGCCGTACTTGATCTGCCCGCCCCACAGATCCAGAACGGCCGAGATAGCATCGTCGTATTTCCCGGCCCTTGCCATGGCCTGCAGCAGCATATATTCGTTAAAGGGAGAGTAGGAAATCCGGTTCAGCCGGTCGCCAAAATCCGCGTGATACAGCGTATCCACATCTCCCACGCCGGCGTTGATCGCGTCGGCCGAGGCATGGAGTCCGTACGCCTTATAAAACTCCGGATCGGCGGTCAGCTCGGCCGTTTTTTCATCGGCATAGCCGGCGTATTTCTGCGCCAGGCCGGTTTGCCCGATCCCGGTCAGAACGGCCGCAAAATCCTTCCAGGCCTGAATGGACAGCAGCTTATAAGAATTCTGGTTCTCCTCCAGATTTGGGTTTTCAAACCCGGCGCCCAGCCGCTCGTCCCAGCCGAAAAAGCCGAGGGAGGGATTGCTGCCGTAAATCTCATACGCGTGGTCGAGGCGGGCGGTCGCCTCGGACAGCAGGCTCTCCACTCCCGCCGCGTCTCCGGAATATTCATAATAGTCGATCAGGCTGGGCACCCAGTAAAGCTCATAGCTCTCGATGCCGTTGGGGCGCACCGCCGTATACCGCAGGTTCTTCAAGATAAAATCATAGTTTCCGAACGCCGCCAGCGACGCCGCCTGAGAGGTGTATGCGTCCCCCGTCCAGGAGTGCCGGTCGCCCCGATCGACCAGAATGGCGGCCAGATAATCCTCCTTCAGATTGGCGCGCACGTCATAGGCCGCCGCGTACCAGATTTTGTTGAGCGTCTCGTTATCGCTGTCAAAGCTGCCCTCGTAATTGATCGGCTTGGTCTGGCAGACCAGCCGCACGCCGGTGATGGTAAAGGGGCGGTCAAAACCGACGACCGTGATAAAGCCGAAGCGCGCCCCCTCATACAGCTCGCTGTTCAGCTCCAGCCAGTAGGTATCGCCATACTTTACGGGCGTCGCCGTCTTTGCGGGAGACTGCGGCCCCCGGTTGACAATGGCCGGCTGATTATACTCGCTGACGCCGAGGGTAATCTCTCCCGAGAGGTCGGGCGCGTCAATCTCCAGCCAGCCGGCGAACTCCGCACCGAAATCCATCCGGATGCAACCGACCCCCTTCACCTCAACCGCAGCGTTCTCGGTCGTGAGGCTATCCAGCCCGGAGAACTGCTCCGGCGTGTCGCTCCACACCGAAACCGGCCGGCGCAGAAAAATCTCAAGCGCATCGTCGGCGGTCGGGTTCTCCCACCGGTAGGCGACCAACGGGTCGGGAGAGGCCGGCTGCGCCTTTCCGGAGAAGCTGCCGTCCGAAACATAGTCATACGGTTCTGTGATCGGGGACTCGCCCCAGATTGCCGCGGCCGGCGGCGCGATTATGACGCCGTACACACGAACGCCTCCCAACTGAATCAAATAATATCCGGCGTCATCCTTGCCGTACTGCGTGGCGACGATACGGATTTTCTGCGCCTCCACCGGGGAGAAGGTGAACACCGTCTCCCCTTCTGCGGGGGTATAGTCGGTATAGCTCTGTCCCGGAATGTCGAGCCACGTCTTCTTGTCCGGGGAGTACTGGAGCTTAAACCCCCCGCGGAAAAGCGGAGGAAATCTCCTTTCGCGGGGTGAGCGCAATTTTGCTCACGCTGGCCGTCCCGTTCAGCGAGAGGGTGGCACTTTCTCCTTCGGCAGGATACTCCTCATGCCGAATTTCGGAGGACCAGAAGGTGTCCTCCCGCCCGTCGATCAGGTTGCCGGGCGTTAGCGCGCTCGATATGGAGGAGGTTGCCGTAACCCCCGCGATCTCCAGCCAGCCTCCGCCGTCGTCCGCCAGCGCCGACCACGGCGCGGAGAGTAAAGCGCTCCCGATCAGAAGCGCGGAGAGAAAAAGCGCCATGCATTTTCGCACAGTCCGATACATATGCTTCACACCTCTCGTCAATTTTTTGCGGTAAAAACCGCCTTGCAGAATGATTATACCAGCGCCAAAGGCCTCCTCGCATTGGGGGTTCGCGCACCTTATCGGGGGAATCCTGACAAATTTGAAGCTGCGGCAAAGCAGGTATGGCATTTGGGCGCAGGCGTGGTATAATGAATACACAACGTGAAGCGGCGGCAAAGCCGCCGACGTCTGGGTATTCATTGAACGGCTGAATCGCGGCTGCGCCGTACACCGCCTTCCGGCGCTGCCATGCTGCGCATGGACGATTCATGGTATAATAGGGGACGCCCTATGGCTTTGGGTAAAAAGAAGCATGGTTGCGGCGTCCCTCTGAAAATGGGCTTTTCCGGCTCGGATGTGGCCGGGGCTTCATGGTGTTTTTAAAGCGTCTTTTGCTCGCCGCCCGTAAAAACGGCCGGTACCCGCAAAAGCTATGTATATTGCACTGTGCGTTCCTTGAATCACGGATTTATTAAGCTTGTAGCAAAACGGGGCAAAAAGCCCTGCCGCCCTTCCGGCGGTCAAATCCGGATTGAATGAACGCACGGTGTGAATTTCGGCGGCGGAGAGACTCCTTCGCCGCGCGATCAACTGCTTTTTTGAGGATGTGTGAAAACTGTGGATACCTATGTAGAACAGATTGTGGCTATACGCAAATCACCGATGGAGCGGCTGCTGCAGATTGGCATTATCGTGCTGGGCGTGATTCTGATTTTGACCTGCGGCATGCTGTATGTGGCCGGCGCGCTGGGAATGTTCTCCCTTTTGTTTGTCGTTTTGGCGGTGGCCGTCGGTTACGGGATTTACTACTTCGCGTCCCAGCTCAATCTGGAATATGAGTACATTTTTACAAACGGTGACTTCGATGTGGACAAGATCATCTCCAAACGCAGCCGCAAACGGGTGCTTTCGGGTCAGTGCCGCTTTATTTCGGAGTTCGGGCATTATGACCCCGATCAGCTTGCCGCCCGCCGGTTCGACAGCCGGATTGTGGCCTGCACAGTGGATGAGGAGGCCTGCTACGCCGTTTTCAGCCTGGACGAGGGGTCGGAGGCGCTGTTGATCTTCTCCCCGAACGAAAAAATGCTGAATGCCATGAAAAAATACGCGCCGAGGGTGATACGATTTGATCCATCCGGGAATTGACCTTGTAAAGGTTTGCAGAATGGAAAAGGCTTTGAAAACCAAAGGCTTTCGCGAACGCTATTTCGGTGAGCGCGAGGTGGCCGAGCAGTCTCTGCGCGGCGACCGGCCGGAGGGGTACGCCGCCTCCTTCGCCGCGAAGGAGGCGTTCGGCAAGGTCCTCGGCACCGGGGTGCGCGGCTTCTCTCTGCGGGAGGTGGAGCTGCTCCATCGGGAGAACGGCGCCCCTTTTCTGGCCCTTTCCGGCGCCGCGGCCGAGCTGGCCGATCAGCGCGGACTGCGGCTTTCGGTCAGTATCTCCCACGATGGGGAGTATGCGGTCGCCATGGTGATCGGGGAGGAGACCGGCCGTCTATCGGAGGATTGACGGTCGGCCTTTTGTTTTTTGGGAGAGGAATACGGCCGTACGGCCGCCCGGCGGCTCTGATTTTATGAAAAAAATCCGGGGCAGTGACCGGAAAAATTTGCAGATAAAAAGGGAAAGAGGCTGTGTTTTTATGAAAATATTGACCGGTGATCTGACCCGTCAGGCGGAGGAGAGGGCGGTCGCCCTCGGAATGGAGTGGCTTCGGCTGATGGAAAATGCCGGCTCGGCCGCCGCGACGGTCATCAAAAAACGCTACCCGCCGGAGGGGCTGCGGGCTTGCATCCTCTGCGGCAGGGGAGGCAACGGCGGCGACGGACTGGTCATCGCCCGAAAATTGCGGGAGGCCGGGGCGGATGTCAGCGTGGTTCTGACCTCCGGCACGCCGACCCATCCGAGCGCGCTGGAAAATTTCCGCCGTGCGTCGGTACTCGGACTGCCGATCTATGATTATGCGGGGGCGACGGCCGCCTGCCTCGACGTTATGCGGGGTGCGTCTTTGCTGATCGACGCGATTTTCGGCATCGGGTTTCACGGCGCCCCGTCGGGGAGTGAGGCGGCCGTCATCGGCTTTGCCAACAGCCTGAAGCTGCCGCGGGTGTCGGTCGATCTGCCGAGCGGCGCCGCCTGCGATACCGGCAAGGTAGAGGGAGACTGCGTTCGTGCCGATCTGACCGTCACCTTCAGTACGCTCAAGCCCTGCCACGTCACCTATCCCGCGGCCGATTTCTGCGGCCGGGTGGTGCCGGTCGGGATCGGGATGCCCGACCGGGCTTTTGAAGGGCTCGACTCCGGAATGGAGACCATCGACCGCCCATCGGTAGAGGCAGTCTGCGCCCCGCGGCGCTCGGACGCCCACAAGGGGAGCTTCGGTTCGCCGCTGCTGGTCTGCGGCTCCTACGGCATGGCGGGAGCGGCCGGCATGGCGGCGCGGGCGGCGCTTCGCTCGGGCGCGGGAATTGTGCATCTGGCTTTGCCCAAAAGCATTTACCCCATTCTGGCGCAGGGGCTGTATGAACCGGTTTTCCTCCCGCTGGAGGAGGATGGAGACGGCCGGGTGAGCTTTTACGCCCTGACCGCCCTGCGGGAGCAGCTGCAAAAGGCCTCCGCATTGCTGATCGGTCCCGGCCTCGGCCGTGGGGGAGATGTGGCGCGGGTGGTAGAAGAGCTGCTGCAATGCGCCGACTGCCCGGTGGTTTTGGACGCCGATGGCATAAATGCACTGGCCGGCCGCATAGATATGATTGAAGATGCAAAGACGCAGGTTGTTCTGACCCCCCATCCGGGGGAGATGGCCCGTCTCCTCAGCTGTACGACGGCCGAGGTGCAGGCCGACCGGGTCGGCACGGCGACAGCGGCGGCAAAGCGCAGCGGCGCCATCGTTGTCCTGAAGGGGGCGCGGACGGTGATCGCTTTGCCGGGGGGAGAGATCTATATCAACCTGACCGGCAATCCCGGCATGGCGACCGGCGGCAGCGGAGACGCGCTGGCCGGGATGCTTGCGGCCTTCCTCGGCCGGGGGATCGAGCCTTCGCTTGCGGCGCGGGCGGCGGTCTATTTCCACGGGGCGGCAGGCGATCTGGCCGCCGCCGAGCTGAGTGAGACGGCCATGCTGCCCACCGATCTGATTGACCGGCTGCCTTTTGTGTTTTCAAAATAACACAAAAGGCGGTGCCCCTCTATGAACAAAGCAAAATATACGGCGGCGGTGCTTTTCCTGCTGCTGATTGGCGGTATCCTCTGCGGCTGCACGGCTGCGGAGGATATTTTGCTGCAAACGGCCGGTTATGCCGGTGCCTGCCGGGT
>OMNU01000085.1_pt1 | contig 38198 bp, 30 predicted proteins | sample 1673511 | NCBI WGS metagenome assembly OMNU01 (sample SAMEA103958113, study PRJEB25191) | human gut metagenome | reverse complement strand
CGCTCAGCTTTTGTCGAATACCGCCGGCGAGGTAAAAAGAGCCGCAAATTACAATCGGCCCTCCGGCAGATTTGTCCACCGCCAGCTCCAGCGCCGCCGTATAATCGGCCGCCGTGCAGACGTCGGCGCAGTAGAAGCCGGCCGCTTTCTCCAGCGCCTCCCCGGAGAGGGAACGGTCGTACCCTTCTACCGTAACGGTGATGATGGACTTGCAAAGCGGGCCGAGCAGCTCCATCGCGCGGTCATAGTTTTTGTCCGCCATCATGCCGGCGATCGCCGTCCACGCCCCGGCCTGCGGCTCCATCACGCGGCAGAGCGCCTTCATCCCATCGGGATTGTGCGCGCCGTCCAGCAGCACCAGCGGCCGACGGGAGACCACCTCCAGCCGCGCCGGAAGATTGGCCTTGCGAAGGCCGGCGGCCAGCGCCCCCTGCGGCAGCGGAATCTTGGCCGAGGCGAGCGCCTCAATCGCGGTGATGGCGTTGCAGATCTGATGCCGCCCGATCAGGGAGAGGCTGTACTCCTCCCCCCGGAAGGCAAAGCGGCTGCCCGTAAGGTCGGAGGAAAGAACCTCGACCTGTCCGGCGTCGCAGAGGGTGAAGGAGCAGTCCTGCTCCATCGCGCAGTCCGAAATCAGCTTTTGCACCTCCGCATGAATCTGCGGCGCGGCAACCACCGGGCAGCCCGGCTTGATGATGCCGCATTTTTCACGCGCAATCTCCCCCACCGTGTCGCCGAGGATGTCGGTGTGATCCATAGCGATGTTGGTGATGACAGAGACCAGCGGACTCTTCACGACATTGGTGGAGTCTAGACGGCCGCCCAGCCCCGTCTCCAGCACGACATAGTCACAGTGCTGCTCGGCAAAATAGTGGAAGGCCAGCGCCGTAATAAACTCAAACTCGGTGGGGCCGAGGCCGGCGGCCGCCTTCTCCTCCGCGATCGGGCGGAGAATGGCGGTGATGCGGGCGACCTCCTCCTCCGGGATGAAGCTGCCGTTTATCTGAATCCGCTCCCGGAAATCCACCACATAGGGCGAGGTAAAAAGCCCGACGCGATACCCGGCCTCCTGCAAAACCGAAGCCAGCATGGCGCAGGTCGAGCCTTTGCCGTTGGTACCGGCGACATGCAGAATTTTCAGCTCCTCCTGCGGGTCGCCGTCGGAGGAAAGCAGCGCCTCCATCCGCTCGAGTCCGGGACGGATGCCGAACCGCAGCAGGCCGTGAATATAGGACAGCGCATCGGTGTATTCCATATGCATATTCAAATTCTCCCACAAAAGCGAAGTGCGGCGGCCGAGCGTATAAAAACGCTCAGCCCCACACCTCAGCCATTTTTCAGTTCCTGCTTTATCCGAGCGCAGCGAGGCTCTCTTCAAGCATGGAGAGTTTTTCAACCGTCTTGGCCTCCTGCGCGCGCTGGGCGTCCACCACGGCCGCCGGCGCTTTGGAGACGAAATTCTCATTGGAAAGCTTGGCGCGCACAAATTCCAGCTCTTTTTTCGCTGCGGCAAGCTGCTTTTGCAGGCGGGCGCGCTCGGCCTCAATATCCACCAGCTCGTTCATCGGGATATAGATGCGTGCGTCGGCCGTAACCACCGTCAGTGCGCCGGGCATGTCAAATTCCACACCGACCTCCACCTCAGAGGCAAAGGCCAGCCGCTGCATGAACACCGCTCCGCTGGCAAAGGTATCGGCGTACTGGGTCGCGATGCAGACCTTCGCCTTCTTGGACGGAGGCACGTTCATCTCCGCCCGGCGGTTGCGGATGGCGCGCACCGCCGCCATGATCCGCTCAAACTCGGCCTCCTCCGCCGCAAAGCAGAGGGCGTCGCTGCAAACCGGCCAGGCCGAAACCATGATGCTCTCCCCCTCATGGGGCAGAGACTGCCAGATCTCCTCGGTAATAAAGGGCATGAAGGGATGCAGCAGCTTCAAAATGCCGTCGAGGACATAGACCAGCACCGCGCGGGTGGCTGCCGCCTTCTCCCCGTCGCCGGAGTTCAGGCCGACCTTTGCCACCTCGATATACCAGTCGCAGAAAACATCCCAGGTAAACTCATACAGCTTGGCAACCGCAAGGCCGAGCTCGAATTTCTCCAGATTCTCGGTCACGTCGGCCACCAGGCGGTTGTATTTGGAAAGAATCCACTTATCCTCCAGCGCGAGGTGTGCGGGCAGATGCGCGGCAGGCTCCCCTTCCGGCAGGTTCATCCGCACAAAGCGGGAGGCGTTCCACAGCTTGTTGGCGAAATTCCGACTGGCCTCCACCTTCTCGGGCGTATAGCGCATGTCGTTGCCGGGGCTGTTTCCGGTCGCCAGAGAGAAGCGCAGCGCGTCGGCGCCGTATTTCTCAATCTCCTCCAGCGGGTCGATTCCGTTGCCGAGAGATTTGGACATCTTGCGTCCCTGCGCGTCCCGGACAAGGCCGTGAATCAGTACGGTGTTGAAGGGCGCCTTCCCGGTGTGCTCCAGCCCGGAGAACATCATCCGCATGACCCAGAAGGGAATAATATCATAGCCGGTAACCAGCGTATTGGTCGGGTAGTAGTGCTTAAAATCCTCCGTCTCCTCCGGCCAGCCGAGGGTCGAGAAGGGCCAGAGCGCCGAGCTGAACCAGGTATCCAGCGTATCGGGATCCTGCTCGATATGGCTGCTGCCGCAGTGGGCGCAGGCGGTCGGCGCGGTTTTGGAGACGGTAATCTCCCCGCAGTCGGCGCAGTACCAGGCCGGGATCCGGTGTCCCCACCAGAGCTGACGGGAAATGCACCAGTCGCGGATATTTTCCAGCCAGTGGAAGTAAATCTTCTCAAACCGCTGGGGGACAAATTTGGTCTCCCCATCCTTTACCGCGTCGATGGCGGGGCCGGCCAGCGGCTTCATCTTGACAAACCACTGCTTGGAGACCCGCGGCTCAACCGTCGTGCCGCAGCGATAGCAGGTGCCGACGTTGTGGTCGTGATCCTCCACCCCGGCGAGAGCGCCCTCCGCCTCCAGGTCGCGGACAATGGCCTTGCGCGCCGCATACCGGTCCATCCCGGCATAGGCCGGATAGTCCTCGGTGATCTTGGCATCCTCGGTCATTACGGTCAGCACCGGGAGGTTGTGGCGCAGACCGACCTCAAAGTCGTTGGGATCGTGCGCCGGCGTGATCTTCACGACGCCGGTGCCGAAATCCATCTCCACATAATCGTCGGCGATCACCGGAATCTCCCTGTGCACCAGGGGGAGGATGACCGTTTTGCCCACGGCGTCCTTATACCGCTCGTCGGCCGGGTTGACCGCCACTGCCGTGTCGCCGAGCAGCGTCTCCGGCCGGGTGGTAGCCAGCTCGAGATAACCGCTGCCGTCGGCAAAGGGATATTTCAGGTGCCAGAAATGACCGGCCTGATCGGCATACTCCACCTCGGCGTCCGAAATGGAGGTCAGGCAGTGGGGACACCAATTGATAATCCGCTCTCCGCGGTAGATCAGGCCCTTTTCATACAAATTTACAAAAACCTCGTTAACGGCGCGGCTGCACCCCTCATCCAGCGTGAAGCGCTCCCGCTCCCAGTCGCAGGAGGAGCCGAGCTTCTTGAGCTGCTCGATAATGCGGCCGCCGAATTTTTCCTTCCAGGCCCAGGCGCGCTCAAGAAATCCCTCACGCCCGAGAGATTCCTTGGTCAGGCCCTCCTCCTGCATGGCGGCGACAATCTTGGCCTCGGTCGCGATGGAGGCGTGGTCGGTGCCGGGCACCCAGAGGGTATCATAGCCCTGCATCCGCCTCCAGCGGATCAGGATGTCCTGCAGCGTATTGTCCAGAGCGTGTCCCATATGCAGCTGCCCGGTAATGTTGGGCGGCGGGATCACGATGGTATAGGTTTTCTTCCCTTCCTCACGCTTGGCGTGGAAGTATCCCCCCTCCATCCAGAAGTGGTAGGTTCTGTCCTCCACCTCGGCCGGTTCGTAAACCTTTGCCAACTCTTTTGCCATAAAGCTGATTCCTCCCCTATCCGACCCGTGTATATTACAAAGCAGGCGGGTCGGTTCACGAAACAAAATTCAAATCAAAGCATAATTCTGCATTTTGTTTTTAATAAGAACCATAATAATGCACAAGCGGCGTTTTGTCAAATCATTACCGAAAATTTCCATGGTTATCGAAAAAATGTCGGCACATAATACTTTTGCCGGGAGATAAATTGGCTTGCGTTTGTATCCTCCGGCCGCCGTCTGCAAAACTGTCTTTTTGGAAGATGTTCTGCAGGCGGCGTTTTATTTGCAGACAATCGGCAGAAAACGGCAGAAAACGGCAGAAAACGGCAGAAAACAAATTCTCCGCCAAAAAAGCAAGGTCTCAGCCGTATGCGATCCCACAGCCTCTTTCAAGGCGGAGGCCGTGCGGCGAGCCTCTCCTTTCAAATAAAAGCGTCCGCGCTCGAACACCGCCAAAGGCAGTCCGGTGCGCGGACAGATTTAAAAAAGCATAAAGGAGGCGTTTTTCCTCCCCCGCTCACTGACAGAGGGCGGCCAGATAGCTCATCAGGCTTTTATTCCTCGTAGCGGAGATGTTGTTGATGAACAGCACATCCTGCGCCCCGACCTCCCGCGCCAGGGCGGGAACGCCGCCGCTTTTCACCTTGTGATAATAGCGGTAGTCGACGACATAAATATTCTGATAATTCGGGACGAGGAAGGGCACAAAGGCGTTGCCGAACGACTCCTTCACCACGATGCAGGTCGACCCGTCGGTCAGGTTGGGGTTGTGAATCACCGAGTAGGGGTTATCCCCTCCGATGAACGCGATAAATTTGCTGGAGTTGTCAAAGTCGGTCGCGTCGGCCACCAGCTCGGCATTATACTCCACCCCGCCGGCCGTGGTGATGGTGATATCGTTGGTATCGGCCGGAGTATAGGTGTACACCGTGTCGGGATTGGCCGAGAGACTGGCGTTCTTCCCCGACTCGGAGTAGAAGGAGCCGAGATAGCCGGGATAGGACGCCTCTGTAAAGGCGGACAGCTCGGCCGGCGTGATGCCCCGGACTCCGGCGAAGGCGCGGTAGCTGTAGTAAGCGCCGAGCGCCGTCCAGTGATGGTCGGTGCGGAAATAGAGATACTCGTCGCTGTGGGATTTCAGCGCGCTGTAGGCATCCACCGTCTTTACCCCCTCCCGCATGGAGGAGTACATATATTCAATAGCCTTCTTCTGATCAGAAGTGTTGATGGTTTTCCTAAAAGACTCCGGCAGGCGGATGTCCATGCTCAGCGGAATCACCATGTCGTAAACTGTAGCCGTCCCCTGAAGAGAGGCTGCACAGCTGTTGATCGCGGTTATATATGTATCGGCGACCGACTGCACAAAATTATAATATTCATAGGCGCTGTCCCCCACAATCAGCAGGGCGCTGAGGCTTTGGGTCGGCACGCCGTCCAGATCAAGCTCCTCCGGCTCAGAGGAGGACGGAGCGTCCGAGCTGGCGTCACCCGGCGCGGCAGGCTGCTCGCTCATCGGCGCGTCAGGAATATCCTCTCCCTGCGTGACCTCCCCGTGTATCTGCGCCGTAGAAAAGCCGTAGAGATTCTGCATCCGCCCATTCAGGGAGATCAGCCCCTCCCTGAACGGGAAGGTATCGGCGAACCAGGTGTTGATTCCGTCAAAAAAGCTGCCGTCAAAAAGACTCGCGAAGGAAAAGGAGGGAAAGCGGGTCAGCTCGCGCTTCTCGCTCTCCGAATAGCTGGGCCGCAGCGGAATCAACCAGGACAAAAATGCAAAAACGTACAGTGAGAAGAAGAAGGCCAGAATCTGCACGCCGGCATACGGCCTTTGCTTCCGACGGCTTTTGGTGCGGGTATCAGATGTAGTTTGCGGCATGTGGCATTTCTCCTTCCTTTAAAACTGAAAATACAAAAACGGGTTGTAGCTGTTTCCGACCAGCGCGGCGGTCGACAGCACCAGCAGCAAAATCGGGCAGGCAATCCGGAGGAGGCTGTTGACCGCACCGACCGGCGCCCATCTGCGCCCCAGATTTTCCAGCGCGGCCGAGAGGTATTTGACCACCGGCGTGCAGGCAAGAATGCAGAGGATCAGGATAAACAGGTGCGACCCGAGAACCGAATTGACCTCAAAATTGGTAAAGCCGTTGCCGTTGAGTCCGAACATGCCAAGCAGCGTCCGTCCAACCAGCGACAGGTCGCGGAATTTGAAGAGAATCCATCCGAAATAGACGACGGCCAGCAAATAAATCCGGGAGACAATGGCCGGCAGCGCCTCCAGCTTTTCCTTCAAAAAGGCGCGTTCCAGCACCAGGAACAGGAAGAAATACAGTCCCCAGAGCATAAAATTCCAGCTCGCGCCGTGCCAGAAGCCGGTCAGCAGCCAGACCACGAACATATTGACATAGGTGCGCCTTTTCCCCTTCCGGTTGCCGCCGAGCGGTATGTAAACATAATCTCTGAAAAAGCTGCCGAGAGACATGTGCCACCGCCGCCAGAACTCGGCCACGGTGTGCGAGGTATAGGGATAGTCGAAATTCTCCTTATAATGAAACCCGATCATAAGACCCATGCCGATCGCCATGTCGGAATAGGCCGAAAAATCCAGATAAATCTGCAATGTGAAGGCCAGCACGCCAAGCCAGAGGGAGAGCGCCGGCCTCCCCATCAGGACGGTCACAGCGTCCGCGCCGGCCGCCGCCGCGTCGGAAAGCAGCAGCGTGTCGGCAAGCTGGCCGCAGATGTTGGCCAGCAGCGCCTTTTTCGCAAGGCCGACCGTGAAGCGGCTCACCCCCTGGGAAATCTCCCGCACGGAGGAGGAGCGCTGCATCAGCTCGTTCTCCACATCCTTGTACCGGACGATCGGGCCGGCAATACACTGATGAAAAAGGCTGACATACAGAAGCAGAATTTTAAAGCTGCGCTGAGGCGGAACCTCTCCCCTATACACATCGACGACATAGGAAAGGAGCTGGAAGGTGTAAAAGGAGATGCCGATCGGCAGCGCAATGCTGGGAATCACGGCGGGAAACCCGAAAAGCGCATGCGTATTTTCGGCAAAAAAGGTGCCGTATTTGAAAACGGCCAGAAGCCCGAGGTTGACGACGCAGGCCGCAACAAGGCCGAAGCGCGCACCAAACGATCGGTAGGGCTTACTCCCGATATACTGCGCCAGCAGCCAGTCGGCAAAAGCCATCGCAATCAGCAAAAGGAGATAGACCGGCTCGCCCCAGGCGTAAAAAATCAGGGAGAATATGATCATCACGGTATTTTTCGCCCGGAGATCCTTTGCGAAAACATAAAACACCAAATTGAGCGGCAGAAAAACGTAAAGAAAAAAGAGGCTGGAAAAAACCATGAAAAACCCACACTACCCTTCCGTATATCCAAAAAACGTCGGCGCTTCTGCAGAGCGCCGGCTTGTTATCACAGTCATAATGGTACCATCGATTGACGAGGGCAGGCACGGTTCCGGCGGGCAGAAATGCGTCCATACTGCGTCAGGACCCCTTGACAATATGCAAGTATTCTCTGCGTATCTTTCCTGTCCGGACACATATCTCCTCCGGCAAAACTGCAAAGCACCTGCCAGCGCGTCTTTCCGGCGCTTTTTGTCCTTGTTAGCCGATGGTACATCGGTTGATAGCGACCCTGACGGGCGCCGAGCCTTGTCATCGCCTTCGGTGGGCGTCAACCTGCCGTTGTCCTCTTCCTCACCGGAGTCCATCATTGCTTGCCGATGGTACTTTCTTATCATACAGCTTTCTGCCTTTTTCGTCAACGCGCTTTGATAAAAAGGCGAAACGAATTTTCAAAAAAACTGCCGCCCGCTTTTTTCGGACAGCAGAGAAAGCGAACGCCAAAAAAGCGCCGTGCTCTGCAAAAAAGCAGGCTGCGGCGCTTCCTTTTCGGGGGTTACAAGGCCTCCTCCGCCTGAGGGTCGGCGGCGCTTTGAGAATATATCTCCTCCATACAGCTCTGCATCGACCGGCGGTAGGCGGTCATCAGGCGGTCAATCTCCTCCCGCTGCGGACGGGAGGGATCGGCCTGCAGCGGCTCCAATACGCGAACGTCGATCAGCGGCTTCTGCCGCAGGAGGCGATGCAGCCCCCGACTCTCCCGAAATGTGATGCAAATCGGCAAAAGCGGCACGCCGGCGCGCACCGCCAGCTGAAAGGCGCCGCGCCGGATTGTATGAAGCTGCTCGGCATAAGGGCGCAAAATCCCTTCCGGATACACGCTGACGCAGTCGCCGTTTTGCAAAGCGCGCTCCATCTCCTCCAAAAAGCGAACCATCCTGTGCGGACTTTGCGGAATCGGGACGCCGCCCAGCCAGCGTATCAAATGCCGGGCAATCGGAATTTTGAAATTATTCTCCAGCGTGGCGTAATACGCCCGCCGCCCGAAGGACCAAAAGAGGCAGTCGATCAAAGCACAGTCCAGATAATGCACATGGTTGCTGGCGAGCACCAGCCCTCCTCTTCCGGCGCGGCGCAGGTTGGAGAGGCCGTGCACCCGCACGCCGAGCGCAAAAACGGTGTAAAGCGGCAGCACAACATGCGCAAAGCAGCGGATCGCCCGGTATCCCAGGCGCTGGGGCCACCCCTCGCGCAGGTAATCATACGTCGGGTCAAGCGAAAACTTCTGCGTCTGCGGAAAATGCACCGGGTGCATCTCCTCATCCGGCGTATGCGGCGCAGCCTCCGCAGGCATGGGCTCATGTTCAGACGTCCCGCTCGACTGAGCCATTCAGCGCCCCCCTCTCTCCGCACGCGTCCATGGCGAGAGAGAACATCTCCTCCGCCTGCCGGACGCAGGCATCCAGATTGTATTTTTTCCCAAGCTCGGCGTAGGAGAGCTCCATCCGCCTTCGCTCGTCGGGATGCTCGATCCAGTAATCAATTTTTTCGGCCAGCACGGCCGGATCGCCCGCCGTAAACAGGCTGCGGTCATCCAGCGCAAACTGCGGCGTCGCCGATTTTTCCGAGTTGGCGATCACCGGGACAAGGCCGCCTGCAAACGCTTCCATACAGGACATGGCCTCAATCTCCGCGTCGGCGGCATGCACGTAAAGGTCACTCGACGCAATCAAATCCAGCAGCTTGTCCTTTGGATAAAAGCCGAACTCCACCGAAACGCCGCATTTTACGGCCAGCGCCTCAAGCGCTTTGCGGCGCGGCCCCTGCCCGGCCAGCCGGATGACAATTTGCTCCTTATACCGGGAGAGCGCGACCGCCCGGAGGATGACATCCTGCCGCTTCTCGATCGACAGCCTTCCGATGGAAAGCAGCAGAAACCGCCCCTCCAACCCCGGAGGGTGCGGCAGCTTCCGATAAACAAAATCGGGATCAATCCCGTTGGAAATCACATGCAGCTGGCAGGGGTATCCGTGCCGTTCCAGTTCCCCCGCGATGAAGCGGCTGGGGCAGTGCACATGGGTGCACCAGCGGTAAATATACCAGCAAAACCAGCGATAAATCAGGCTGTTGATCGCCCTCGCCTTGCCCAGGTGGATGGAGGATGTGATATTCTCCGGCTGGACGTGGAAAGCCGCCGTGTAGGGAACTCCCATCTCCCGACAGAGGCGGATGCCGTTGTGGCTGAGCGCAAACGGGGTCAGAAAATGCACCACATCGGCCCACTGAAGCGCCTGCCGCAGCAGGGGGTAGTCGGTCTTTGCAAAGGTCATCCCCTGCGAGGAAATCAGGCGGTCGAACACCGGGACATACTGCTTTTTCATCAAATATTCGGTATCGTCCGGCTGGCCGGTGCTGACAATCCGCACGGTATGTCCGTGCGCGCGCAGCGTTTCACAAAACCGGCGAGCCGAAATGGTCATTCCGTTATTGGCCGAAAAAAACTGATCGGTCACAAGCAAAATTTTCATTTTTCCCCAATCCCTTTTCCTACATTCCATCCCAGATTTGCCTTACCGATTATACCCCCAAACCTCCGCCCTGTCAACCGAGGGAAAAGGCGCTTCTGTCCCCTTTTCCATCCCGGGATTTCTGCCAAAAAAAGCAGCCGCCGGAACAGGAGAGCTGCCTCTCCGACCCCCGGCGGCCGTTATAGCCGTTATAACCTGTACAATCGAGTGCATTTAGATAAAGCTGCGCCCGGCCGCATTTGCGGCTTTGGCAGGTTTGTTTTTTGAAACCCAAGCGCAAAGCGCCTATGCAAAAGCGTCAGGCTTTGTACGCCGTGCCGATATCCTTGCGGTAGTGCGCGCCGTCAAAGCTGATCCGCAGCACCGCGTCATAGGCGGCCTTCAGCGCGGCGGGAAGATTCTCTCCCAGCGCGGTCACGCCGAGCACGCGGCCGCCGGCGGTTTTGAATTTTCCGTCCTCATACACCGTGCCGGCATGATAGACGGTGGCACCCTCTACCTGCCCCATATCGTCCAGGCCGCGGATTTCAATCCCCTTCTGATAGCTGCCGGGGTACCCGCCCGACGCCATCACAACGCAGGCGGCCGCCTGCTCCGACCAGCGGATATCGAGGCTGTCGAGTCTGCCGTCGATCACCGCCTCCACAATCTCGAGCAAATCGCTCTCCAGCCGAGGGAGAACCACCTGCGTCTCCGGGTCGCCGAAGCGGGCGTTGTACTCGATCACCTTGGGGCCGTCGGCCGTCAGCATCAGCCCGAAGTAGAGACAGCCCTTGAAGGGGCAGCCCTCCTCCCGCATGGCGGCAACGGTGGGGAGGAAAATCTCCCGCATGCAGCGCTCGGCCATCGCGTCGTCGTAAAACGGGTTGGGCGAAACCGTTCCCATTCCGCCCGTGTTCGGGCCGAGGTTGCCGTCAAACACCCGCTTGTGATCCATCGAGGAAACCATCGGCACAACCGTTTTTCCATCGGTAAAGGAGAGCACCGAAACCTCCGGCCCGGTGATGAACTCCTCCACCACCACCCGGTTGCCGGAGGCGCCGAACACCTTGTCGGTCATGATGGTCTGAATGGCCTTTTCGGCCTCCGCATAGCTTTCGGGCAGCATGACCCCTTTGCCGAGGGCGAGGCCGTCGGCCTTGATCACCGTGGGGTATTTGTTCTGCTGCCGGATGTAGGAAAGCGCCTCCTCCGGCCGGTCGAACACTGCATAGCCGGCCGTCGGAATGCCGTATTTTTTCATCAGGTTTTTAGAAAAGACCTTGCTGGCCTCAATCCGCGCCGCCGCGGCCGAGGGGCCGAAGGCGCGGATACCCGCCGCCTCCATCCGATCGACCATACCGGCCGCCAGAGGATCGTCCGGCGCGACAAAAACGAGGTCGACCTTTTCCCGCAAAGCGAGGTCTACCATACCGTCCAGATCGTCTGCCGGCACAGAGAAGCAGGTCGCGTCGCGCGAAATGCCGCCGTTACCCGGGGCGCAGAGAATCTCCTCCACCCGGGGACTTTTTTTCAGGGCTTTAATCAGCGCGTGCTCCCGGCCGCCGCCGCCCACCATCAGAATTTTCATAATCAGGAAGCCTGCCTTTCATCGAATCTTGGAAATACAGCCGCAAAACGCCGGCTACCTCAGTGGTGGAACAGCCGGATGCCGGTAAAGCACATGGCCATGCCGTATTTGTTGCAGGTCTCGATCACATTGTCGTCGCGGATCGAACCGCCCGGCTGTGCGATATACGAAACGCCGCTGCGCTTCGCCCGCTCGATATTATCCCCGAACGGGAAGAAGGCGTCCGATCCGAGCGAAACACCCGTCACTGCGGCGAGGAAAGCCTTCTTCTCCTCCCGCGTCAGAGGCTCCGGCCGCGCGGTGAAGAACTGCTGCCACGCGCCGTCGGCCAGCACGTCCTCATAATCCTCCGAAATATAGACGTCGATGGTGTTGTCCCGGTCGGGGCGGCGGATGTCCGACTTAAACGGCAGCGCAAGCACCTTCGGATGCTGGCGGAGGTGCCAGATGTCAGCCTTGTTCCCGGCGAGGCGGGTGCAGTGAATCCTCGACTGCTGGCCGGCACCAATGCCGATGGCCTGCCCTCCCTTGGCGTAGCAGACCGAGTTGGACTGCGTGTATTTCAAGGTAATCAGCGCGATCACGAGGTCGAGCTTTGCCTCTTCCGGGAAAGCGCTGACGTCGGTCACGAAGTTTTCCAGCATGGAGGCGTCGATTTTCAGGTCGTTGCGCCCCTGCTCAAAGGTGACGCCGTAGACCTGCTTATGCTCGACCGCCGCAGGAGTGTAGGCCGGGTCGATCCGCACCACATTATAGCCGCCCTTGCGCTTGGACTTCAAAATCTCGAGCGCCTCGTCGGTATAGCCGGGGGCGATGATGCCGTCGGATACCTCCCGCGCGAGGAGGGTGGCGGTCGCCTTGTCGCACGGCTCGGAGAGGGCGACCCAATCTCCGTAAGAGGACATCCGGTCGGCGCCCCGCGCTCTGGCGTAGGCGGCGGCGATCGGCGTCAGCTCCAGGTCGTCGACAAAGTAAATCTTTTTCAGTGTCTCCGACAGCGGCAGGCCGATGGCCGCACCGGCCGGACTGACATGCTTGAAGGAGGCCGCCGCCGGATACCCGGTTGCCGCCGCCAGCTCACTGACCAGCTGCCAGCTGTTGAAGGCGTCCAGAAAGTTGATATAGCCCGGGCGGCCGTTGAGCACCTCGATCGGCAGATCGGAGCCGTCGGCCATAAAAATTTTGGACGGCTTCTGGTTGGGGTTGCAGCCGTATTTCAGTTCAATCTCTTTTTGCATGATGGATAAAACCTCCCTCAAACGTTCTTGTTGACAATGCGGGTTTCCCACGCGCCGGTAGCAAGGTCGATGAACCGCACAAACAGCGACACCTTGTTGTCGCTGTTCAGGCTGTTCCACACCATCTCGGTGAAAGCGTCAATCTCGCCGGAGATTTCGACCGGCTCCGGCTCCCCGCAAAAAGAAGGAATGGGATTGCCGTCACAGCGGTAGGTGTGGATGAATCTCCCCTCCCCCGCGACCGGCGTATCGTATTCATAGAAGAACCGCTCGCAGGAGGCGCCGTCTCCCGCACTTTTGAGGATGGAGAGCTTATAGCTGAATTTCCCGCCGCTCACCCGGCCGAGCGCTGAAATGCGGGGCGTAAAATTGGGGGCGTCCGGCTCAAAAGCGCGAGTGCGCAAAGCGGCCTCAAAGCTCTCGCCACGCTTCAGATATGCATACACCGTGTCGGTCTGGTCGCCGTTGGTAACGACGGTTGCATTATCCAGCACCCGCACCGGCGCATAAATGATCAGAGAAGGGTCGGCCAGCTTGGAGGGGTCGAACGCCTCTGTCCGGATGCCGTCGCCGTCGGTGACGAAAACCCGGTTGCGGCTGTTCTCACTCCGCCCCATGATGAAGTAGGCAAACACCCCCTGCTTCCCGTCGGGGGTGAGGCCGGCGACAATGCCGCGGCCGGGATAGGCATTTTCCTTCAGCAGTTTGTCCAGATGTAGCAGTTCCATGAATCGCGCTCCTTTTTTTCTTTTTTCGACAAAATCAAACGCCGTTCTCTGTTTTTTGAGGGAACAGGCGGAGTTTTTTCGTGCAGCCGCCAGAGCGGCGTAAGGGGAATTTTTTATTCCAGAATTTCCGTCCGCCGGCCAAAGACCCGCAGCTTTCCGTCGCAGAAAAGCTGCACCGCCCGGGGGAGGAGCTTCCACTCGGCCTCCTCCATCACGCGGCGCTGGAGGGTTTCGGGCGTGTCGTTTGGCAGAATCTCCACCGCCTTTTGCAAAATAATGGCGCCGCCGTCGGGCACCTCGTTTACAAAATGCACCGTGGCGCCGGTCACCTTCACGCCGTAGTCCAGCGCGGCCTCATGCACATGGAGGCCGTAAAACCCCTTGCCGCAGAAGCTGGGAATCAGGGCCGGATGCACATTGATGATACGATTCTCATACCGGCGAACCACACGCTCCCCAAGGATCGAGAGGAAGCCGGCCAGCACGACCAGCCCGACATCGTATTTTTCCAGCAGCCGGAGGAGCTCCTCCTCCACATCGGCACCGGAGCTGCGGGGCGGCAGCACCTCCCCCGGAAGGCCGGCGGCCGCCGCTCGCTCGAGGGCGTATACGCCCGGCTTGCTGGAGATGACGCAGCATATCCGCCCGCAGCCGAGGCGGCCTTCCCGCGCGGCGTCGATCAGCGCCTGTAAATTTGTCCCCCCGCCGGAGACCAGAACAGCAATATTCATAAGATTGCGAAAGCTCCCTTCCAACTTTGCCGATGAAGCGCCGAAAAAAGCCCGCCACTCGGGGTGCACCCATATCTCCGCAGTCGTTTACCGCAGAAGGCTTTGCCAACTCTTTTTCAAAATTCCGGCCGCCTTCTGCAAAGCGGCAGCGAAACGGCCGTCGGCGTCAAACCGCATTATCATCGGTAACAAAAAAGGGCGCAGCGGCCCTTTTTTCAGAAATCATTTCAAAATCACGCTGCCGTCACCCTCGGCAATTTCGCCGACGATGTAGGCCGTTTCTCCTGCGTCGGTCAGGACGCGGACAGCCTCGTCCGCCTGATCGGCCGGGACGACGCACATCAGGCCGACGCCCATGTTAAAGGTGTTGTACATATCCCGCTCCGGAATGCCGCCGCGCACCTTCAGCACATCAAAAACCGGGAGGACGCGGACGGCCGCCTTCTCCACCACGGCGTTGACACTGCCGGAAAGCATACGCGGAATATTCTCATAAAAGCCGCCGCCCGTAATGTGGGAGACCGCCCGAACCTCCACCGCCTGCATCAGAGCAAGCAACGGCTTGACATAAATCTTCGTCGGGGTCAGCAGCGCCTCTCCCAGCGTCATGCCCAGCTCGTCGACATAAACCTTCAGATTTACCTCATTCACGTCAAAGACCTTCCGCACCAGCGAAAAGCCGTTGGAATGCACGCCGGAGGAGGCCACCGCGACAATCGCGTCGCCCGGGCGCACCTTGCTGCCATCAATGATTTTAGAGCGGTCGGCCATACCAACGCAGAATCCGGCCAGATCATACTCATCCACCGGGTAAAAGCCGGGCATCTCGGCCGTTTCGCCCCCGATGAGGGCGCAGCCGGCCTGGCGGCAACCGGCCGCAACACCGGCCACGATATCCGCAACCTTTTCCGGCAGATTTTTGCCCACCGCAATATAATCGAGGAAGAAGAGAGGCTGCGCGCCGGCGCAGGCCACGTCGTTGGCGCACATGGCCACGCAGTCGATGCCGACCGTGTCGTGCTTGTCCATCAAAAACGCGATCTTCAGCTTGGTACCGACCCCGTCCGTGCCGGAGACCAGCACCGGCTCCTCCATGCCGGAAAAATCCGGCTTGAACAGGCCGCCAAAGCCGCCGATTCCCGACAAAACGCCCGGTATGTTGGTCGAGGCTACATGGCTTTTCATCAGCTCAACCGCGCGGTATCCGGCCGTCACGTCCACACCGGCCGCCTTATAACTCTCCGAGAAACTGTTGCTGCTCATTGCGCACACTCCTTTATATCTGCCGCACTGTCAAAGGCGGCCGTTTTATCCGTTCAGCTCGTTCTGCAGGGTGCGATCTGCCTCCAGCACCTCGGCCGTCATGGCCGTCTTCATCTCCGTAAGGCGGGCCGCCAGCGCCTCATCCGAGAGGGCAAGCATCTGCGCCGCTAAAATGGCTGCATTGGCGGCACCGTCGATGGCGACCGTCGCGACCGGTACACCCTTCGGCATCTGCACCGTAGAAAGCAGCGCGTCCATCCCGTCCAGGACGGAGGCCTTGATCGGGATCCCGATCACCGGCAGAATTGTGTGTCCGGCCAGCACGCCGGCCAGATGCGCCGCCTTTCCGGCCGCCGCAATGATGACGCCGAAGCCCTTATCTTTGGCCGAGGCGGCAAAGCTGCAAGCCTCCGCCGGGGTGCGATGTGCCGACATGACCCGCACCTCATACTCCACGCCAAGAGATTTCAGCGTGTCGATCGCGCCGCGCACGACCGGAAGATCGCTCTTACTCCCCATGATAATCGCTGCTTTTTTTGCCATGATCCGAAAATTCCCCTTTCAAAACGACGAGGGCGCGCCTTCTCGCAAAAGCGCAAAGCAATCGCCTTTGCGATGCGCAATTTTGTCCGCCCCTCTTTTTTCATTTCAAAGAATGGTTAAAGCAATCAGGACACTATGCATTCATTTTAAAACATGCAGGCAAAAATTTCAAGCAAATCACAGGGCAAATTATTTTTCCTGTCGGATTGGCCTATATGTGCGGGGGTCTCCTCTACATTTTGTATATTTTGCCGAAAAGGAATTCTCCCACCCCATAGGTGTTGTACCAATCCAAAATTTTTGTCAAAAAAGCGATGAAATTTCGCCTCTCTGCAGCGATTTACAAGTCGGACAAATTCTGCTATAATGAGACAGCTATCTTTTTTATCAGGGGGGCTTTTTTAATGGAATATTCGGTCAATCCGGCCAAGCTTGGCGCAGTTTTCATGCTCCCCTGCGAGGTCGTGGACAAACATATCAAGCTGGCCGGCGCCGTCCAGCTCAAGGTGCTGCTTTTCGCCATGCGCAATCTTTCGGAAGGCATTACCGCCGCAAAAATTGCCGCCGCCCTCTCTTTGCCGGAGGTGGATGTAGCCGACGCGCTGCTCTACTGGACCGAGTCGGGCATCCTGACCCGCACGGGAGAGGAGGCACAGCAGTCTTCCGCCGCCGTGGAGGAGGCGCCCCCGGCAAAGCACGACAAAAAGGCGGTCGTGGCCGTCAAGCCTTCGCGTGAGGAGGTCATCCGCCGCGGCAGCGAGTCGGAGGAGATCGCCTTCCTTTTGCGGGAGGCGCAGGTAAAATTCGGGCGCGGCCTTCGCGCGGCAGAGATGTCAACCCTCGTCTGGCTGCACGACGACGAGGGGATGAACGCCGCCGTACTCCTCATGCTGATCGAGTTTGCAAAGTCGGTCGACCGCTGCTCCATCGGCTACATCGAGCGCACCGCTTTGGACTGGATCGAGAGCGGCGTGGAAACCCTGGCCGAGGCGGAGGAAAAAATCTGCGCCATTTACGCCGCACGGACCGCCTGGGGCGTTGTGCAGGCGGCCGCCGGGCTGGAAAAGCGCCGCCCGAGCAAAGCGGAAGAGGCGGCCGCCCTCCGCTGGGTGAATGAGTGGGGCTTCGGCAAGCCGATGATTTCGGCCGCTTATGACGAATGCGTCAATCACATTGGCAAATTCAATATAAAATATATGGACAAGGTGCTCGGCGAATGGCATGGGCAAAACCTGAAAACGCCGGAGGAGGTCGCGGCCGCGGCCAAACCGTCAGACAAAAAGCAGAAGAAGGATTTTTCCTCTTACGACCTCAACAGCTTTCAGGAATTTCTGGATCAGCAGGCGCTGCAGAATCAGAACGGGCAGTAGATTGAAGGTTTCATATTAGATATAGATATATGCAAATCCGGCCGCGCTGCTTTTTTCACTGCGGCGGAGTTTGGGATGTTACCTCCATAAAGCCCACAGAAAGGTGAGTAGATATGAGCTTTGGCAAAGATATCATAGCCGCCGCCATGGCGCAGAAGCAGGAAATGCAAAAGGCTGCGGAGCGCACGGCCTCCCGCAAAAAGGAGGCCGCTTACGCGGCCGTTCCGGAGCTGAACGGGCTGGATATGCAGATTTCGGCCGCCGGAAGCCGCCTTGCCGTTACCGCGCTGTCGGGCGGCGACCTTGCCCCTCTGCGGGCGGAGATCACCTCCCTGTCGGAGAAAAGGCAGACCCTTTTGCAGGCTGCCGGATACGCGCCGGAGGATTTTAAGCCCCACTATTCCTGCGAGGCCTGCCGGGACACCGGCTTCGTAAACGGGAGGCTTTGCGCCTGCGTCACCGCCCTCTGCGCCAAGCTGAGCTGTGAACGCATGTCGGCCGAAATGCCGCTGGCCGACAGCCGGTTCGACAATTTCGACCTCTCCTTCTACACCGATCGACCGACCGAAAACGGCATCATCCCGCGAAAGCAGATGGCTGCGATTTTGAAATACTGCAAGGCCTACGCGGAATCGTTCGGCAGAGAGTCCGGCAACCTTCTCCTGATGGGCAACACCGGCCTTGGAAAAACCCACCTCTCCCTCGCCATTGCCGGGCGGGTGATTGAGCAGGGCTTCGGCGTGGTGTACGGGCCGTCGTCCCGCCTCTTTGAGCGGGTGGAGCAGGAGACTTTCCGGAACGCCGAAAAGGGATATAAGGACGCGCTGCTCGGCTGTGACCTGCTGATCATCGACGATCTGGGGACGGAGTTCTGCACCGCCTTCACCGTCTCGCTGGTTAACGACCTGATCAACACCCGAATCCTTGAAAAACGCCCCACCATCATCAGCACCAACTTTGGTTTTAAGGAGCTGGCCGACAAATACACCTCCCGCGTGGCCTCCCGCCTGATCGGGTGCTACACCGTCAAGCAGTTTTACGGGCTGGATGTCCGCCAGCAAATCCAGATGCAGAAAGCCCGGCGTCCCGATGCCTCCGGCACCTGAGTTCCGGAGAGAGAGGATTCATCCGCGCTCTTTTGTCGTGGGGGCGCCGGCTTTGGAGGATGACCGCGTCCGGTTATACGGCCGATCATACGACAAACTGAATATTTGCAGCAAAAAACAGGTTTGCGGTTTTCCCTTTTTGGGGAAGCTGCAAACCTGTTTTTGTAATCGCGCCTGAAGCTGTGCCGCCGGAGAGGCGACGGTTCCCTGTCGTTTCAGTCGGCCGCGTCAATCCCGGCCATGCGGCGGAATTCCACCTCATCCAAGACGGGTATGCCGAGAGACTGTGCCTTATCCAGCTTGCTGCCGGCCGCCTCCCCCGCGAGGAGGTAGGTGGTTTTTTTGGACACGCTGCCCGACACCTTGCCGCCCCGGCTTTCGATCAGGCCGGCCGCTTCGCTTCTTGTGTAGGTCGGCAGCGTTCCGGTCAGCACAAAGGTCATCCCCTCAAACACGCCGCCGGCCGGCCGCAGATCGGAGGTCATGCGCACCCCCGCTTCGGCCAGGCGGGCGATCAGCTCCCCCGTCTGCGGCAGAGAGAAGAACTCCGCCGCGCTCGCGGCAATGATGCCGCCCAGCCCGTCGATGGCCGCCAGCGCCTCGGCCGGGGCGGCCATCACCCCCTCCATCGTCGGGAAATCGGTGGCGATCAGCTTGGCGGTTTTCAGCCCGACATGCCGAATGCCGAGGGCGTAAATCAGGCGATAAAGATCATTCCCCTTGGACTTTTCAAGAGCAGCCAGAATGTTGTCTGCCGATTTTTCCCCCATTCTTTCAAGGCCGGCCAAAGTCTCCCTGTCCAGCCGGTAGAGGTCGGCCGGCGTCTGCACCAGCCCCTGCTCGGTCAGCTGCGCCAGCACGGCCGGCCCCAGCCCCTCCACATCCATGGCATCGCGGGAGACAAAGTGGATCAGGTGCCGCAGAAGCTGTGCGGGACAGGCCGCGTTGGTGCAGCGGAGGACGGCCTCCCCCTCCTCCCTGCTGACAGCCGCCCCGCAGGAGGGGCAAACCTCCGGCATGGTGAAGGGCACGCTGTCCTCTGCGTGGGCGGCGACCGACACCACCTCGGGGATGATGTCGCCCGCCTTGCGGACGCGGATGCGGTCGCCGATGCAGATTCCCTTCTGGGCGATAAAATCCTCATTATGCAGCACTGCGCGGCTGACCGTCGTGCCGGCCAGCGTGATGGGGTCAAAAATCGCGGTCGGCGTCAGCGCGCCGGTGCGGCCGACGCCAATCTCAATCGAGCGGAGGGTGGTCTCCTTCTCCTCCGGCGGGTATTTGAAGGCGATGGCCCATTTGGGATATTTGGCCGTGCTGCCCATCCGCTCCCGCTGGGCGAAGGCGTCCAGCTTGACGACCGCCCCGTCAATGTCAAAGGGCAGACTGCCCCGCAGCGCACCGATCCGGCGGATCTCCTCCACCACCTCGTCCATGGTCGTACAGGGGGTGTAAAACGGCAGCGTACGCAGTCCCAGCTCCCGCAGATAATCGAGTGACGCGATGTGGGAGGAGAGGTCCTTCCCCACGACCTGTTGAACGTTAAAGACAAAAATATCCAACCCGCGCCGCGCGGTAACCCGCGGATCCTTCTGCCGCAGAGAGCCGGCCGCCGCGTTGCGGGGATTTTTTGGCGCGGGCTTCTCGGCGTTTTCCTGCGCCTCGACAAACTTCAAAAAGCTGTCGTGCGGCATGTAGACCTCTCCGCGCACCTCCAGAAAATCGGGCGCGCCCTCCAGCCGGAGGGGAATCGCTGCGACCGTCCGCAGGTTGGCCGTCACATCCTCCCCCACCGCGCCGTTGCCGCGGGTCGAGCCGCGGGTGAAGATCCCGTTTGTGTATTCGAGGGAGACCGACAGCCCATCGATCTTCGGCTCGACCGAGTAGACAATCTCCTCCCCCACCGTCTCCCGCACGCGGCGGTCGAAGGCGTACAGCTCCTCCTCCGAAAAGGCGTCCTGCAGGCTTTCCATAATCACGGTGTGCTCGACCGGCACGAAAAGCGTCGAAGCATCCCCTCCGATACGCTGAGACGGGGAATCCGGCTCGACCAGATCGGGGTACTCCTCCTCCAGCGCGAGCAGTTCGTTCATCAGTGCGTCGTAGGCAAAATCGTCAATTTCGGGGTCGTCGTCCTCATAATACCTTTTGCTGTGATAGCGAAGCTCGGCCGTCAGTGCGGCAATCCGCTGCTTTGCGGCATCCTTATCCATACTCTTCCTCCATCCGGTTCAGGCCGGCGTAAACTTCTATCCTGATTTTTCGAAAATGAAAAACCGGAAAAAAACGCCGGAATTCCCCGCCGCATTTCGCACGGCGGCCGGGATTCACGGCGGCAAAACCGTTTGTTTATCCATTTTCATTATATCCGCTTTCTTCATCAAAATCAATCGGTTTCCCCGGCGGAGACAAGTTTTCCCAAATTGGAATCCCCATTCAGATCGATGGAGGCAAAGGTCTCCGGCACGGCGCCGACGATCAGCGTCTGCCCCACCAGATAGTCGGTTGAAAAGCTGGAGGCGTCGCGCCCGGTCGGCAGCATGATATACATATCCGCCGTCACTCGCAGGGTAATACTGTGCATGGTCTGATTGATTCCGGCCGAGGTAAAGCTGCTTTCAAAGCTTGCCGTCACGTTGGAGGACATGCGTAGCCGCACCCGGATCACCGGCCCGCGCCCCGCAAGGTAGGACAGCCCGGTCAGATTTCCCAGCGGAATCGAAACGGTGGAGGCCTCTTCCTCCAGGACGCGGGCGCGCACCTGCTCAACGACCGAGGTTTTGATCTGGTTAATGCGGATCGTATTGGCCTCGGCTGCGTCGATCTGCCCCTGCCCGTTCCGCTTCAGAATCACCAGATCGGTATAGGCCACGCCGCTTTGCGAGAAATAGTCGGCGACCGCCTCGTTAATCAGCTGATTGGCCCGGATGGCCGCCTCCGCCTTGGCGAAATCGCGGATGAGCGGATAGATCCTGCGGTCGATAGAGATCAGCGCCGCGCCGAAGATCAGCAGCGCCGCCAGCAGCCGAAGCAGAGCGCTTCTTTTCCTGCGCCGTCTGGACGGCGGCAGATAGGTGGTTTTCTTCATACCGGCTTCCTCCTTTTTTACCAAAATACGCAAAGCGCGCCGTTTTGGTTCAAAAGGCGGGTCTGCACCGGCAAAAAACGCGAAAAGCGGTATAAAAGCGAAAAAGCGACGAAAAATAACCCGTGAGGTGAGGCGTTTTGTATATAACCATCTTCCGCACGGCGCTGCTGTACATTGCCGCGATCATTGCGCTGCGGGTCATGGGCAAGCGGCAGATCGGCGACATGCAGCCGGGAGAGCTGGTTATCACCATACTGATCTCCGAGCTGGCGGCCATCCCGATTCAGGACACCACCCAGCCGGTTGTAAGCGGTGTGATCGCGATTTTCATGCTGGTCGTGCTGGAGGTATCGGTCTCCTTCGCGGCCATGAAGCTGACCCCGCTCCGCCGGCTGATCAACGGCCGGTCGGCGGTCATCATCAAGGATGGCGTGATCAACCAGAAGCTGATGCGGCAGATGCGGGTCACGGTCAGCGACCTTCTGGAGGTGCTGCGCGGACAGGGGGTATTCGACCTCTCCAAGGTTGCCTACGCCATACTCGAGACCAACGGCAGCCTCAGCATTCTGCTCAAGGCGGCCGACCAGCCCGCTACGGCCGGCGACGTCGGCGCTGGCGGCAGCTATGAGGGGATCGGCGCGCTGGTCATCAACGACGGCGTGGTCTTTGACGAAGGCATCCGGCTGGCCGGAAGCGATCGCAAAACCGTCTTTTCCATTTTAAAAAAGCAGGGGCTGGATCCGGACCGGGTGTTTTTGATGACCCTTTGCAAAAACGGAGAGCACTACATTGTGGAGCGGCAGGAGAAAAGCTGACGCCATGCTTGTATAAGGTAAAGTTTTGACGCCGATTTTTTATAAAAGGGAGATGAAAAAAAATGAAACGCCTGATCCTGACGGCCGCCATATTTCTGCTGCTGATTTTCCTCTGCTCGGCCGGGCTGCACACCGTCACCACCTTCGCGGAGGAGATGGACGGCCTGCTGCATCAGGCGATCCGGGAGGCGGAGGCCGGCCGGTTTGAAGCGGCCGGTGCGCTGGCCGCAGAGGCCGAAACCCGCTGGGTCGAGATCGAGCCGAAAATCTCCTTCTTCGTCAATCACGATGTCGTGTCCTCTGTGGGAGAGTCGGTTGCCGGACTTCCTCCGCTGGCCAAAGCGGAAACGGCGGCTGATTTTCTCTCCCTTTGCCGGACGGCGGAGATTTCTCTGATCCATCTGGCAGACAGCCAGAAAATCAGCCTGTACAATATCTTCTGAACACCGAAAGTCTCAGCCGGCCGCCGCAAAAAGGGACAGATAGCTTCCAGCCGCTCTCTGCGGCGGCCGGACAAACAAAAGCGCAGCGTCCTTTCCGACTCCATATCGTGAAAGGAGGGCTGCGCGTTTGCTTTTACATAAAAATCTGCATAAGCTCAGTTTCGGTACTTGTTCTTATTTTCCTGCCTGTACTGCATCGGGGATTTTCCCGTCTTGTTTTTAAAGGTATTGGAGAAATGCGCCAAATCTCCAAATCCGCAGTCTGCGGCAATCTCCGAAAGGGTCAGCTGCTCATCCGATTCCAGCAGCCGGGTCGCCTTGGAAAGCCGAAAGTGTATGAGATACTGCCAGGTAGACATGTCAAAATGCGCCTTCATCAGCCGGTTCAAATGCGTGGAACTGATGGAGAACTCTTTGGCGATATCCTCTACCGTTATATTGGAGGCGTAGTTGTCGCGGATAAACGCGAGCGCCTTTGTCAGATACTCATTTCGCTTACCGCGCTTTTCCGCCAGCAGGGAAACCAAATTGTAAAAGCAGCCCAGAAGCCGGTACGGCTGGTACTCATCCTGATAGCAGGCGAAAAGCTGCGCAAACGCCTTTTTCATCTGATTGATATCCGGGCAGTAGAAAACCGCCATATCCTCCTTAAAGCGCAGGCTCTCCACCACATTGCGTGCGTAATCGCCTTCCCAGCCTACCCAGTAATACTCCCACGGGTCGGTATCGGACGCCTGATAAAAGGTCGAGTCATGCGGCTGTATCAAAAAGCCCTCCCCGGCGGAAAGATGATAGGTTTTCCCGTGGGACTGAAAGATTCCTCTCCCCTCCGTGACGCAGTGCAGCAGATAGTAGTTGCGAATATAAGGGTCGAAAGCATGGCCGGGCTCGCTTTCCTCTCAGCCGCAGATACGCACCGTCACCGGCAGCTGCTGATCTCCCGGCAGCACCGGAGAGGAATAGCATCACAACCCTAAAAAACACAAATCGCAGATTTCTAAAAAAGCAGGAGTCGGAGTCCGAACCCGGAACATGAGGGGTGCCTGACTCCGACTCTTCTTTTATCCCGCCGGTGATTTCGTGTGCATAAAATAAAGCTTCCGGCAAAAGATTTGTTGTTGCTCTGCGCCGCTTTGTAATAAAAGTAAATTTACGAAAAAGGGCGAAATCCGGCTTGCAAGAAGGGCGCACAGAATGTATAATGATAAGACACCCAAATTTCTTTTGTCGGTGGAGGGGATTTGCTTTTCTCCCATCTGCTGAAATAATCGGGAGAAAATGCGAATCTCCTGTCGCTTTTTTAGAAAAGAGGTGGAGCATGCAGCATACATCCGACGCAATGGGTCGTATTGAGGTATTCGACTCCACCCTGCGGGACGGCGCACAGGGCGAGGGTATCGCCTTTTCGGTTGAGGATAAGCTGAAAATCGCCGCCGCGCTCGACAGTCTGGGCATCGCGTATATTGAGGCGGGCAACCCCGGCTCCAACCCCAAGGATATGGCGTTTTTTGGGCGGGCGAAAGGCCTCGGCCTGCGGGCAAAGCTGGTGGCTTTCGGTTCCACCTGCCGCAAGAATGTCCCACCGGAGAGGGATGCAAACCTTCGGGCGATCCTCTCGGCCGGGACAGAGGCGGTCTGCATTTTCGGAAAATCCTGGGGCTTTCAGGCGACCGAAATCCTCGGCGTCTCGCTGGAGGAAAACCTTGCTCTGATCGAACAAAGCTGCCGCTATCTGAAGGTGGCCGGGAAAGAGGTTATCTTCGACTGCGAGCACTTCTTCGACGGGTATAAGGAGGACGCGGCCTACGCGCTGAAAACGGCCGCCGCCGCACTGCGAGGCGGTGCAGACGTCCTCTGCCTTTGCGACACGCGGGGCGGCACCCTTCCGGGGGAGGTTGGTAGGATTACGGCTGCCGTCTGCGCCGTCTTTCCCGGCAGGCGGGTTGCCATCCACACCCATAACGACATCGGCTGCGCGGCGGCCTCCGCGATTGAGGCGGTGCAGGCCGGCGCGACGCAGGTGCAGGGAACCTATCTCGGCTTTGGGGAACGGTGCGGCAACGCGGCGCTTTCCTCGATTATCCCGACGCTGCAGTGCAAGCTTTCCTACCGCCTGATTCCGGAGGAGAGGCTGCCGCTTCTCACCTCTGTCGCCAATCAGATTGCCGAGATATCCAACACCCCGATCAAGCCGAACGAGCCTTTCGTCGGCAGCAGCGCCTTTACACACAAGGCCGGGATGCATGCCGACGGCGTTTTGAAAAACCCGAAATCCTTTGAACATATGGATCCCGAAACGGTCGGCAATCGCCGCCGCGTCCTGATGTCCGAGATGACCGGCCGCACGGCCGCCTATTCCAAAATCCGCACCATTCTCCCCGGCCTCACCCGCGAGTCGGAGGAGGTTGCCGCCGTCATCTCCGAGCTTAAGCGCCGCGAACAGCAGGGGTATCAGTATGAGGGAGCCGACGCCAGCTTTGAGATGCTGGTGCGCCGAGTGCTCGGCCTTTTTGAAAGCTCCTTCCGGCTGGTCAGCTATAAAATCATGGACGAGCTTCCCTACGACGACGCCTGCTCGGCGACCGCCACCATCAAGGTAAAGGTCGGCGACCGCCTGCAGATTTCGGCGGCCGAGGGGGACGGCCCGGTCAACGCGCTGGACAAAGCCCTGCGGGAGGCGCTGAGCGTATTCTATCCCCTGCTCGACCGCATTCGTCTGATCGACTACAAGGTACGGGTCATGGAGCCGAAGGACGCCACCGCCGCCACCGTCCGCGTCCTGATTACCTCGACCGACGGGGAGGAAATCTGGTCGACTGTCGGGGTCTCCTCCGACGTGATCGAGGCGAGCTGGTTCGCCCTGGTCGATTCCATCGAATACAAGCTGCGCGGCACCCACCCGCCATGCGGCGGCAAGCCTTAAGCCGCGTTTTATAAGGCAATATTAGCGCGCATTTTTCGGGATTTCTCCCGGTGCGCTTACCAATTCAACAAAAAACGGAGTGATCAGAAAATGGCAATGACAATGACGCAAAAAATTTTGGCCGCACACGCCGGCCTGCCGGAGGTAAAGGCCGGCCAGCTGATCGAGGCCAGGCTGGATCTTGTGCTGGGCAACGACATCACCTCCCCCGTCGCGATCAACGAGATGGAGAAGCACGCCCTGGACAAAATTTTCGATCGGGAGAAAATCGCCCTTGTGATGGATCATTTCACCCCCAACAAGGATATCAAGGCGGCCGAGCAGGTCAAAAAGGTCCGCACCTTCGCCAAGGCGATGGGAGTTGTCAACTACTTTGACGTGGGACAAATGGGCATCGAGCACGCCCTGCTGCCCGAAAAGGGGCTTGTAGGACCCGGAGACTGCGTGATCGGCGCCGACTCCCACACCTGCACCTACGGTGCCCTGGGCGCCTTTTCCACCGGAGTGGGGTCGACCGACATGGCCGCCGGTATGGCTAACGGCACCGCCTGGTTCAAGGTTCCCTCGGCCATCAAGGTCGAGCTGACCGGTCGGCCGACCGGCTGGGTCAGCGGAAAAGATGTAATCCTCCACCTGATCGGAGAGATCGGGGTAGACGGCGCGCTCTACCGCTCGCTGGAATTTTGCGGCGAAGGAGTGGCCGCGCTTTCGATGGATGACCGTCTCTGTATCGCCAACATGGCGATCGAGGCCGGGGCGAAAAACGGCATTTTCCCGGTGGATGATGTGACCCTGAACTATGTCAAAGGCCGCTTCCCGCGGGAGGTCAAGGCCTATACCGCCGACCCGGACGCCGAGTACGATCGGGTGGTAACCATCGACCTTACCTCTCTGCGTCCGACGGTCGCCTTCCCCCATCTGCCGGAGAATACCAGAACCATCGACGACTGCGGCGAGGTCAAAATTGATCAGGTGGTCATCGGCTCCTGCACCAACGGCCGGCTGGAGGATCTTGCAGCTGCGGCCAAAATCCTCGACGGACGGCGGGTCGCCGATTCGGTTCGCTGCATCATCTTCCCGGCGACCCAGCAGATTTATCTCGACGCGATGCACGCCGGCTATCTGGAAATCTTTATCAAGGCCGGTGCGGTTGTCAGCACGCCGACCTGCGGTCCCTGCCTCGGCGGGCATATGGGAATCCTGGCGGCCGGAGAGCGGGCAATCTCAACCACCAACCGCAACTTTGTCGGTCGGATGGGACATGTGGACAGCGAGGTATACCTTGCCTCTCCCGCGGTGGCAGCAGCAAGCGCAGTTACCGGATACATCACCGACCCGGACAAAATCTAAGGAGGAACGGCTATGAAAGCACAGGGATTTGTACATAAATACGGCGACAACGTGGATACCGACGTCATCATTCCGGCCCGGTACCTCAACACCAGCAGCCATGCCGAGCTGGCCGCACATTGTATGGAGGATATCGACGCCGACTTTACCGCGAAGGTAAAGCCGGGCGACATCATGGTTGGCGAGCGCAATTTCGGCTGCGGCTCGTCGAGAGAGCACGCCCCCATCGCGATCAAGGCGTCCGGAATCGCCTGCGTGATCGCCTGCAGCTTCGCGCGGATTTTCTATCGCAACGCCATCAACATCGGCCTTCCGATTATGGAGTGTCCGAAGGCGGCGATGGCCATCTCGGCCGGGGACGAGGTTTCGGTCGATTTCGACACCGGAAAGATCACCGACCTCACCACCGGAGAGGTGTTTGAGGCCGCCCCCTTCCCGCCCTTCATCCAAAAGATTATCGAGGCCGGCGGCCTTTTGAACTCGATCCGATAAGGACAAATCCGGCGTTTCGAAAATATAAAAAAAGCACAGTCTCTTTCCGCCGCAGCGCGGTGAGAGGCTGTGTTTTTTCTTTACCGTTTTTCCTTTATCCGGTTCGGAAAGCCCTATTCCTTCAGCCAGGCGGAAATTTTCGCGCCGTCGGCATAGCCCTTCTGATAAAGGCGATCCATATTCTCCCGATTTTTAGTAAGCGTGTCCATGCCACAGCAGTCGTCCGGAGCAATCACCAGCACCCGCCCGGCCGCCGCTGCCTGCTCCAGCCGATCCATCGCGTTGTTGTAGGTTTTGAACCGGAGGCGAAGCGCCTCCCCCGCGGCGGGGTATTTGCGGTGCAGAAGTCGGGAGAGGCGGGCGTCCTTGCGCCCGTCGCGGCGAAAGTCGGCCGGGCGGGTCAGGACGACGACCACACGGTCGCAGCCGTCGGCAAACGCCTTTTCAAAAGGGATCGGATCGGAAATTCCACCATCGTAGTAAACCCCTTCCCCGATCCGGTAAGGCCGACAGAAAACCGGAAGGGCGCTCGACGCTTTAAAAACGTCGTACCTGTCCTGGGTCATGTCGGATTTGGAAAAATAGTGCGCCTTTCCCGTTACGGCGTCGGTGGCCACCACCGTAAACGGCGCAGGAGCCTTTGCCAGATGGGCATAGTCCAGCGGATCCTCTCCCCCGGCGTTGCTGAGCACCGAGTAGACATAATCCAGATCAATGTAGGAGCCGCTGTGCAGATAGTTGTGGAGGCTCATATACTCCCTGCGGAAGGCGTAATCGGTGTAAAAGCGATAGTTGCGCCCCCGCTGCCCGGCAAGGTAGGAGGCCAGGTTGGCGCTTCCGGCCGAGACGCCCGCGCAATAGTCAAAGGCGATCCCCTGATCCATGCAATAATCAAACACCCCTACGCCGTAAATGGCACGCAATCCGCCGCCGACATCTACAACACCCGTCATATTGCTTCATCCTTTCCGACCCGAACGGCCGTCTGCTTTTCCAAAGGGCAGTATGCCCGATCTTCAGGGTAAATATACCGTCGGCGGCAAAGGGGTCGAGCGTGGTTTTGGGGAGGCAACAACGCCCCTTTTCTCCTCGCTGTCCCCGCGCAGAGAGGCCGGCATCATGTTGGCCATCGCGGCGCAGCGCCGACTGCAGCCTTCCGGAGTGCACCGCCCCACCCCGCCGACGGTGCTTTTTTGAGAGAAAAGCCGCCGTCCCGGTATATGAGAAACAGCCGGGAGAAGACGTATCCTCCCCCGGCTGCTGTTATTTTCTGACACGAGCTGTCCTCAAAAGGCCGCTCAGGCTGCCAAAGCGATTACTTCGCAGTGTTGGCCTTCAAAAGCTCCAGCTGCTCGCGAAGCTCTGCCGGCAGCTTGTCGCCGAACTTCTTGTAGAACTCCTCGATGCCTTCGGCTTCCTTCGCCCACTTGGCGTTGTCTACCTCCAGAATCGACTTCAGCGTCTCGATGTCGAAGTTCTCCAGCCCCTCGAGATTGATATCCTCCGGCTTCGGAACATAACCGATCGCCGTCTCTACCGCGTCGACCTCGCCGTCGCAGCGCTTCAGGATCCACTCCAGCACGCGAAGGTTGTCGCCGAAGCCCGGCCATACAAAGTGGCCGTCCTCGTCAACACGGAACCAGTTGACGTTGAAGATCTTGGGTGCCTTGTCGCCGAGCATCTCGCCCATCTCGATCCAGTGCTTAAAGTAGTCGCCCATGTGATAGCCGCAGAAAGGCAGCATAGCCATCGGATCGCGGCGGACAACGCCGACCGCACCGGCAGCAGCAGCCGTCGTCTCCGAAGCGGTGATGGAGCCGACAAAGACGCCGTTGTTCCAGTCTCTCGACTGATAGACCAGCGGCAGAGTCTGCGGCCGACGGCCACCGAAGATAATGGCCGAAATCGGCACGCCCTGCGGATTCTCAAACTCGCTGCTCAGGCAGGGGCAGTTGGCCGTCGGGGCGGTAAACCGGCTGTTGGGATGCGCCAGCTTGTTGCCGGCGGCGACATACTCCGGACCGTTGACCTTCTTGCCCGTCCACTCCTCTGCATTGACCGGCGGGTTCTTGTCCAGGCTCTCCCACCAGACGGTGTTGTCGTCCAGGTTGCGCGCCACGTTGGTAAAGATGGTGCCCTTCTGGGTAGAGATCAGCGCGTTCGGGTTGGATTTCATATTGGTGCCGGGCGCCACGCCGAAGAAGCCGTTCTCCGGATTGATGGCGTAGAGGCGGCCGTCCGGGCCGGGACGCATCCAGGCGATATCGTCGCCGACCGTCCATACCTTGTAACCCTTGACCTTGTAGCCCTCGGGCGGAATCATCATAGCCAGGTTGGTCTTGCCGCAGGCAGACGGGAAAGCGGCGGTAACATACTTGATCTCGCCCTTCGGATTCTCGATGCCAAGGATCAGCATATGCTCAGCCATCCAGCCCTCGTTCTTGGCCTGATAGGAGGCGATACGCAGCGCAAAGCACTTCTTGCCCAGCAGCACGTTTCCGCCGTAGGCCGAGTTGACCGAGATGATGGTGTTATCCTCCGGGAACTGGCAGATCCAGCGCTTTTCCGGATCGACGTCGCACTTGCAGTGCAGACCGCGCACCCAGTCGTTGCTGTCGCCGAGAACCTCCAGCACCTTGGCGCCGACGCGGGTCATGATGCTCATGTTCAGCACAACGTAAATAGAGTCGGTCAGCTCAATACCGATCTTGGCCAGCGGAGAGCCAACCGGACCCATGGAGTAAGGAATCACATACATGGTACGGCCGGCATAGCTGCCGCGTGCAATATCATAAAGCATCTTATACGCCTTTTCGGGATCCATCCAGTGGTTGGTCGGGCCGGCATCCTCTTCCTTTTTCGAGCAGATCAGGGTACGATCCTCCACACGCGCGACATCGTTCGGCGCAGTGCGATGATAGTAGCAGCCGGGCAGCTTCTCCTGATTCAGCTTGATCATCTCACCCGTCTCGCAGGCCTCCTTCCGGAGCGCCTCCAGCTGCTCCTCAGAGCCGTCGATCCAGACGACCTGATCCGGATTCACCAGCGCCTTCATTTCTTCCAGCCAGGCGTTCAGTGTCTTATTGGTTGTTGTCATTTTATACCATCCTTTCTTAACAAAGCAAATCCCAAATGCATCACGGTACATGGGAGAAGGTATCAAAGCTGCAAAGGCCGGTCGGACCTTTGTTTCCTCTGTACTCCAATACAATGGTTGTATTTATTATAATCGTTAATTCGTTAACAATCAACGTTTCCGAAAAAATTTAACAATGTTCTATTTCACGCCCGAATTTGGGGAAAATACCCAACTGACTTTTGGCTATTTTGACAAGGTGCGTCACAAATGTGTCTATCTGCCGCTTTCCCGGCGACATTTTTTCGACCGTTTGAGGCGCACATCTCCCCTTTTTCGAAGGTGCGAAAAGCCTTTTGCGCGAGGCCTGCCTCAATACCGCAGATTTCCGATATCCATCGTCGCCGCCGCGTTGAGGCCGGCGTCCGCGGTGTGTCCGGCCATGTACTCATAATACGCCTGTGCGCCGACCATCGCGGCGTTGTCCCCGCAGAGGTCGAGGGTGGGGTAGAAAATCGTGTATCCGGCCAGCTCGCACTCCTGCGCCATGCGGCGCCGCAGCTCGCTGTTGGCGGAGACACCGCCGGCCAGCACGATTTTAGTATGCCCGAAATCCCGCGCCGCTTTCATCGTATTCTCAATCAGAATATCACAGACCCGTCCCCGCAGAGAGGCGGCCAGATCCACCGTGTTCAAAGCCTCCCCCTTCTGCGCCGCGTTGTGGATTCGATTGATCACCGCCGTTTTCAGCCCCGAAAAGCTGAAATCGTAAGGGCAGCCCTCAACCACCGGGCGCGGCAGTGGATAGGCGTCGGGGTTTCCCCCTTCCGCCATGCGGTCGAGATGCACCCCGCCGGGGTAAGGCATCCCCATCGCCCGCGCGGTTTTGTCAAAGCACTCCCCCGCCGCGTCGTCGTGGGTGCGGCCGATTACATGAAAATCGGTGTACCCCTTCACTTCGACGATCAGGCTGTTTCCGCCCGAAACCAGCAGGCACAAAAAAGGCGGCTCCAGCTCCGGATGGGTGATATAATTGGCGGCAATGTGGGCGCGCAGGTGGTGCACCGGAACAAGCGGTTTGCCCGCAGCCAGCGCCGCCCCCTTGGCAAAGTTGACCCCGACCAGCAGCGCGCCGATCAGCCCCGGCGCGTAGGTCACGGCCACCGCCTCCATCTCCTGTAAAGAGAGGCCGGCCGCCTGCAGCGCCTGATCGCAAACGGCGGCAATCGCCTCCGCATGACGGCGGGAGGCAATCTCCGGTACGACGCCGCCGTAGAGCTTGTGCTCCTCCACCTGCGTTGCGACAATGCTCGACAGCACCTCCCGTCCGCAGGTGACGGCCGCCGCCGTCTCATCGCAGGAGGATTCTATACTCAAAATATACATCCTATCTTCCTTCTTCCGCACAATTCCTGTGTCTGCCGCTTTTTCTACAGCGTCGCCCGCATCAGCACCGCGTCCTCCGCCGGGGCGGTGTAGAAGCCCCTCCGCCTGCCGACCGGCTGAAAACCGGCCGAGGTGTACAGTCCCTGCGCCGCAGCGTTGGAGGCGCGCACCTCCAGCATGAGGGATTCTATCTTCCCTTTCCGGCAGGCCTCGAACGCCGCGTCAAGCAAAGCGCAGCCGAGGCCCCGCCGCCGATACTCCGGCAGCACGGCGAGGTTGAGGATGTCCCCCTCCGGCGGCAGCAGCTGCATTCCGATATACCCGACCGGCGCGCCGTCCTCTATGGCGAGAAAAAAACGGTTGTGCCCCGACGCCATGGAGGAAGCAAAGGCCTCCGCCGACCACGGCGCACAAAAGCAGCGTGCTTCTATCTCCACTGCGGCGGGAATATCCGTGGATTCCATCGGCCGTATGCTCACGCCTCCTCCCCCTTTACGGGCAGGCCGAGACTGCGGGCAATCTCCGGCAAGGCGGCCGCGATGGCGTCCCGGCAGCGGCGATACTCCTCCAGGCTGCCGCCGTAAGGGTCGGGGATCTCGGTCGGCATGGTCTCCACCGCGACCGGGAGGGAGGCGAGCGCCGCCTTCTGCCCCGCCGTCATGGTGATGATCCGGTCGGCGTCCAGCATCTCGGGCGAGAGGGGGACAGCCCGGTGGGCCGAGATGTCTATCCCCAGCTCGGCCATGGCGGCCACCGACTTTTCCGACGCCGGCGCGCCCGGAAAAGCCGCCAGCCCGGCCGAAGAAATCTCCACCCCGTCGATTCCCTGCCGGTTCAGAAAGGCTTTAAACAGCCCCTCGGCCATCGGACTGCGGCAGGTGTTGCCGGTGCAGACAAAAATCACCTTCATAAGGATTCCCCCTCCTTAAATCGAATAGGCCTCACCCGGGGCGAGGCGTACAACCTCTCCGTCCACCTCGACCCAAAGGATCTGATCAGAAGCATTATGTAAACCGGAGTCCGAGACCTCCAGCCGGCGCATGGCAGAGATATAGCTGTAAATCTCCATATTCGTGGCATAGAAAATATCTGCATGTCCGGCCATGCGGGTGCAGAGGGACTCCATCTTCTCCCAGTTGTTGTCCACGTCAAATTCGTAGCTGTGTCCCCAGAGGTAAAAGAGCGTCAGCTCCTCCTCCGATTGCAGGAAGGCTTCAAACAGCGCCGCAGCCCCCTCCTCGTTATGGTGCGCGGTCGGATGCCATTCCAGCCAGCGTTCCGGCAGCGCGAAGGCGTGGGAGGAATGGATCGTCCGCGCGTAGACGACGCCGAATTTCTCCAGCGCCGCAATCACCCGCTCATCATATTCCCCGAACGGATAGGCCATGCCGCGCACAGGATAGCCGAACAGCTTTGTAAGAAACTCCATATCTTCCACCGTCTCCCGCCGAAGATCGTCGTCGGACAGCGCCGTCGGGTGGGCGTGGGTAGCCATGTGCAGCGCCGCCTCATGCCCCTGATAAAGTGCGGGCAGCGTTTCCGGATCCATGCGGACAACCTCCACCGTTTTGCAGATCCAGCGATCCCGCCGCACCAGCAGCTGAGAGTTCAGGTTGAAGGTGCACTTGAGGCCGTGGCGATTCAAAATCTCCACAAGGCGGCGATCCTGCTCAATGCCGTCGTCATAGCTCAGGGTAACCGCCTTCGTTTTTCCGTCCGGATACAGCTTGCGTATTTTCATTTTTCTCTTCCTTTCAAAATAAGCAAGATTTTATAAAGTACGGCCGCGCGGCCGCATATTCGTCAGATGTTTTTTTAAAAGGAACGCCTTCCGCCGGCAGCAAAAGCGCCGAAAGGACAAGGTTGTAAGGCTTCTTCCCCTTTTTTTGAGCCGGCGCTGCCTCAGCCCTTTGCGTCGTACCAGGTTTTGCCGCTGTGCGCCTCCACAAGCAGCGGCACGCGGAGAGAGGCGGCCGCCGCCATCTCCTCCTCCAATAAGCGGCAGACATATTCCGCAAGGTCGGCTCTGGCCTCCACAATCAGCTCGTCATGCACCTGCATAATCAGCCGCGCGTCAAGCCCCTCACGCTCCAGCCGGTCGGAAACCCGCAGCATCGCAATCTTGATGATATCGGCCGCCGTTCCCTGAATCGGCATGTTGCGCGCCACCCGCTCGCCAAAGCTGCGGAGCGCCGCGTTGGACGCCTTCAGCTCGGGCAGCTCCCGGCGGCGGCCGTAGGCCGTAACGGCATACCCGGTCTCCTTCGCGGCCTCCACTGACCGTTCCATAAAACGCTTCACCCCGGCATAGGTCGCAAAATAGCCGTTGATATACGCCTCCGCCTCCTTGCGGGTGACCCCGATATCCTTGGCCAGAGAAAAGGCGCCGATCCCATACACGATGCCAAAATTGACCGCCTTTGCCCGGCTGCGCAGGTCGGGCGTCACCATCTCGACCGGGAGGCCGAACACCTGCGCCGCCGTGATGGTGTGGATGTCCTTCCCCTGCAGAAAGGCGTCGATCATGGTCTCATCCTCCGCCATGTGCGCCAGCACCCGCAGCTCGATCTGGGAATAATCCGCATCGCAGAGGAGGTATCCGTCGGCCGCACCGAAAAAGCTTCGCAGCAGCCGCCCCTCCTCCTGCCGGACGGGAATGTTCTGCAGATTCGGCTCGGCCGAGCTGATGCGGCCGGTGCGGGTCTCGGTCTGGATCAGGGTGGAGTGAATCCTTCCGCTGCGGTCGGCCTTGTCGGCCAGCGCGTCGCAGTAGGTCGATTGAAGCTTGGCAAGCTGCCGGTACTGCAAAAGCAGCTCGACCGCCGGATGGGCATAGCGCAGCTCCTCCAGCACCTCGGCGCTGGTCGAGTAGCCGCTCTTTGTCTTCTTTTTGGCCGGCAGCCCCAGCTTGACAAAGAGCGCCTCTCCCAGCTGCTTGGGAGAATTCAGGTTAAAAGCATATCCAACCAGGTCGTAAATCTCCTCCTGCAAAGCGGCGACCCGCGCCGCGAGATCGGCGCCATAGGCACGCAGCCCCTCGGCATCGACCCGGAAGCCGGCCGTCTCCATCCCGGCGAGGACGCGGGTCAGCGGCAGCTCGATGGTATAGTACAGTTCGTGCATGCCCTGCCGCTCGAGCTCCTCCGCCAGGCGGTCGCAAACCGCCCGGTGCAGATGCAGCTCGGGGAACGCAGCCTCCGCCGGCGCGGTCACCCCACAGGAGACGGCCAGCTCATCGGTCGTGTAGCTGTGCGCCCCCGGGCGGAGAAGATACCCGGCCACCTCGGCGTCAAAGCAGACGCCGGCCGGCCGGATTCCCTGCCCCTCGCACCAATGGTAAAAGCCTTTGGCAGAAGGGAGCCGCTTGCCGATTTTTGGCGCCTGCAAAAGGCTGCGCAGCGCCGCCATCTCCTCAAAGCGGTCGGTCGCAACACGGCAGGCCAACGCGCCCGCGCCGATCAGCAGCGCGAAGCCGTCCTCGGTAAGGAGCAGGTCGGCAATCCCCTCCTTTTCGGCCGCAGCGGCCACCTCGGAAAGCTCTGCCGGACGGCGGACGGCGGGCGCTGCCGCCTCTCTCTCCGATGAAGGGGAGGCCGCGGGCAGGACATCCTCCAGCCCGAATTTTTCCAACAGTTTTTTGAATTCCAGATCGCGGAAGAGCGCCGCAAGCCGCGGCTTATCACAGGGGCGGTCGCGGTAGGCGGCCACCTCCCGCTCGATCGGGACATCCCGGACGATGGTGCCCAGCTTCCGGCTGAGGTAGGCGCTCTCCTGCCCGGCTCTCAGCTTAGCGCGCACGCCTTCTTTGATGTCCAGTGTGTCCAGATTTTCGTAAATATAATCAATGTCGTGAAAGCGGATAATCAGGTCGGAGGCGGTTTTCTCCCCCACGCCGGGGACGCCGGGAATATTGTCCGAGCTGTCCCCCATCAACGCCTTCAGTTCGATCATCTGGGGCGGAGTGACACCGTATTTCTCCCGGATGGCGGCCTCGTCAAACGGGACAATCTCCGGCCGTCCCTGCCGTGTCGCAGCCAGAAGCACCCGGGTCGAGGGGCTGACCAGCTGGAGGGAATCCCGGTCTCCGGTCGAGATCACGCAGCTGTCTCCGCCGGCGTCGGCGGCCGCCGCCAGCGTCCCGAGGATGTCGTCAGCCTCATACCCCTCGCACTCCACGCAGTGATGCCCCATGGCGGCAAGCACCTCCTTCAGCACGGGAAGCTGCTCGGCCAGCTCGTCCGGCATGCCCTTGCGGCCGGCCTTGTACTCGGTATACATTTTATGCCGGAAGGTCGGTGCGCGCAAATCAAAAGCCACCGCCACGCCGTCGGGAGTTTCCATCTCCATCAGGCGGTTCAAAATATGAATAAAGCCAAAAACGGCGTTGGTGTGCCGACCGTCCCGGGTCGTCAGCGGCCGGACGCCGTAAAAGGCACGATTGATGATGCTGTTTCCATCCAGCGCCAAAAGCTTCATGGCCTACATCCTTTCAAAGCGCAAAAAGCGCAGCTCCTCCGCCTGTTTGCAAATCTCTGCGAACGGGCAATATATAATTTATTATAAACGCAGTTGACCGATTTTGCAATAGAAGCCTAAAGCCTCCCGCACTTTTTGCGCATGCGCCTTCGGCCTTCTGCTTTGCGAGGCAGAGGCGTTCTTTTTTCCTCATATGCTGCACACTGCCGGCAAGGCTGAAAATATAATCAAAACCGCCGAGCACTTTTTTATAAGCAATCGACGGTTTTTACTTAGTTTAAAGGCGGGCAAACACCCGGTAACATTTTTCGACAAATTTTATATCATGTTGCTTTCAGCGGGTTTTAATCCATCCGGCAGCTTTTGCCGCGGCCGGAGCACCGCATTTCGGGCAAAACTTGCCTTTGAACCGGGTTCCACATTGATTACAATTCATGTTTTGCTCCCCATTTTATGCATCAATCAGCCCTGCAAGGGCATCCATCGCCAACCGATATCTTTTCACACGATAAAGATTCACTATATACTTTTGACCGTTTTTCATTTTGAATTTTATTGCGCCTTCATATAAAAAGGCTTTTTTGTATTCCGCAACATTTTTAAAATCAATATGCAATTCAATGGCGTTGTTTTTTCTGCCCCTCACCTCTGCATATGTACGGTAGATCACAAATTTTTTCTTTTCAAAAATCGTATTACCAACACATGGTATGGTCTTGATAAAACTGCTTTCCTCCATATGCACCGAATTTTGGGGTATAGGCTTGGCGGCATGGTCGCCTCCCCCACTTTGGTTTTCGCGGCACGAAGCGGCAGCGCTTGACAAAGGAAGCGGTGAACCGCAGTACTCGCACTCGCCTGCCGCTCCCGAGGCAATCCGGCTTGTTGCACCGCAGTTTTTGCACTGAATCATGCTATATTTTTCCGTTTGCGCCGTTGCGGCAGACGCAGGTGCAGCGGCGGTCGAGGCTTGCTTCCCCGACACCACCGGTATCACAAGCCGGTTGCGCTGTTCATCAAGATAGCAGCCGGGGAAAAAGCCCGCCGCAAGCATATTGCGGATATTTTTGGCCGCAGCCGCAGCAGCAACGCCGGCAGCAGAGGCCAATGAATCAATTGATTTTTCCGGATCAGAAGCAAGCCGCGCCGAATAATCATAAAACCTTCTGATCAATTTAAACTTTTTATTTCCCAGTATAATCAGCCAAACGCCTATGGCAGTAACACAAAAAAAGAACAGTGCCATCACCGCACCGAACCCATCTTCAAATGCGACTGCACAACTGGCAAGAGCCATAAATCCGCCGGAAACGGCGATTATCCAGCCAAATATGCTTTGAACCACGCCTTTAACCTTTACTTTACTCACTGTGGAATCGACACAACCTGACACCATGACCATTATCCCTCCGTTTTTCCTCTGCACATTGCGGCGTTTCTCTGCTTTATCCTATTTGCCAATGCCGGCATCATTCTCGACACGATGCGGCTTTTATATAAATTTTCGCTCTTTATGATACATACTATCACATCCGCCCCAAAAATTCGACATGTTCTGCACAATTTATCACATATTCCGGAGTAAGCCTTTATGCTGAAAGACCGGAGTGCACCGATAAACACAAAAAGGAAACGGCAACCTTCTTTCGAAAATTGCCGTTTCCTTTTGGAGCGGACAACGGGAATCGAACCCGCAACCTCAGCTTGGGAAGCTAATATTTTACCATTAAACTATGTCC
>OMNU01000084.1_pt1 | contig 38267 bp, 39 predicted proteins | sample 1673511 | NCBI WGS metagenome assembly OMNU01 (sample SAMEA103958113, study PRJEB25191) | human gut metagenome | reverse complement strand
GATCCTTTTATACTTCATCATCATGCTCGGTCTGCGGCTGATGGGCAAGCGCCAGATCGGCGAGCTGGAGCCGACCGAGCTGGTGCTCACGATGCTCATTTCCGACCTTGCCGCCGTGCCGATGCAGGATTTCGGCATCCCGCTGCTCAACGGCGTGGTGCCGATCGTGACGCTGCTCGCGCTGTCGATGCTGCTCTCGTATGGCTGTATGCGCTCCATCCGGCTGCGGCGGCTCGTGTGCGGCAGCCCGACCACGCTCATCAAGGACGGTCAGCTTCAGCAAGCCGCCATGCGGGCGAACCGCTTCACGCTCGACGAGCTCATCGAGGCGCTGCGCAGTCAGGGCGTGACCGACCTCACGACGGTGAAGTACGCCATTTTAGAGACGGACGGGCAGCTCTCCGTGCTGCTCTACCCCGCCGAGCAGCCGGCGACGCCGAAGCAGCTTGGGCGCGCGGTGAAGGACGATCTTTTCCTCCCGCAGGTGCTCATCAACGACGGGCGCGTGCTCGACGGCGGCCTTGCCTATCGCGGCCTGACGCGCGGCTGGCTCACGCAGGAGCTTTCCTCGCGCGGCTATCGCAGCCCCTCGGAGGTGCTGCTCCTCACCATCGACGACGCGGGCAAGATCCTCTGCATCGGAAAGGAGGGGGCGAAATGAGGCATTGGCTCTCTCCCCTGCTGGTGCTCGCGCTGCTCTTCGGCGGCGCGATGGCCAACGCGCGTTACGTCTCAAAAAGTGTGGACGGCTGGTGCGCGGGCGTGGAGGTCTCCCTCGCCGCCGCCGAGGCGGAGGACTGGGAGGGGGCGCGCGAAGCGCTCGGCGCGGTGTACACCTCCTGGGACGCGCGGCAGACCTACTTTCACATCATGGTCGAGCACGCGGAGCTGGACGCGGCGGAGGCGCTTTTCGCCGTTTCGCACAGCTTCGCCGAAAGCGAGGACGGCGCAGAGTTCCGCGCCAACACCGCCGAGCTGCTCACGCAGCTGCGGCTGCTCGACGAGATGGAGGAAATCTCGATCAAGAATATACTTTAAGGCGGCATTGCGCAATTCGCCGAAGCGCGAAGACGCAATTGTGCGGTGTCGCCTTAGGTCTTGTCCGCAAGAAGCTTGTTGAGCTCGTGCATGAAGGTGTCGATGTCCTTGAACTGGCGGTAGACGGAGGCGAAGCGGACGTAGGCGACCTCGTCCACGCTGCGCAGCTTGTCCATCACCTGCTCGCCGATGGCCTCGGTCGAGACCTCGCGCTCGAGGGAGTTTTGCAGGTTCTGCTCGATCTCCTCGCTGATGCGCTCGAGCTCGTCGAACGACACGGGGCGCTTCTCGCAGGCGCGGATCATGCCGCGCAGGACCTTGCTCCGGTCGAAGCTCTGGCGGCTGCCGTCCTTCTTGATGACGACCATCGGCAGGCTCTCCACCGTCTCATAGGTGGTGAAGCGCTTTTCGCACGACAGGCATTCGCGGCGGCGGCGGATGCTGCTGCCCTCCTCCGCCGGGCGGGAGTCGACGACCTTGCTTTCCTTGTAACCGCAGTAGGGGCATTTCATGGGCTCGCACCTCATTTTCTTTGGTTTTGGCAGGATTCCATTGTTATTGTAGCACAGTCTTTTGTAAAATGGTAGACATAATTTTCAGTTTTTTCAAAATATAGGGGCCTTCCTTCGGTCAAAGGCGTAGATGATGTGGGGTTCTCCGCCGATCTCCTCCACGCGCGCGAAGCAGAACAGCTCCGGGAGCGGCCAGGGCCGCGCGGGCGAATACGGCAGGGCAAGCTCCAACCGTCCGCCGTTCTCGCGCCGCAGGGCGCGGGAAAAGGTCAGCTCCCAGCGGGCGCTCGGAAAGCGCACCGGCGCGCCGCGCCGCCAGACCGCCTGATCGTCCATGCTCCCGCCTCCCCACAAAAAAGCTGCCTGTACACTCTATGCACAGGCAGCCTTGCTTATTTCGGTTTTTACTTGACCTCATAGGTGCCGCGCACGAGCAGCTTGGTCGTCGCCGCAGTCGCCTTGACGCCGCGGTCGGAGATCGTCATCATGTAAAGATGGTTCTTCGTCAGGCCGGCGCCGTTGTCCAGCGTCGTGCCGCCGGTCGAGTCAATGAGACCCGGGCTGGAGGGCGACACGACCGACGCCGTGCCGACGCGCAGCATGACCTCGCAGCCGATCGCACCGTAGAGGACCTGTCCGTTCGTCATCGTGACGACCACAAAGCTGTCCGCCGTGCCGGTGCTCGCGCCCTCGTTCGACGTCTGCGAGCCGTACTTCTCCTCAAGCCGTTTGATGTCGGCGTCCACCTGGGCACGCAGCTCTTTCGAGGCCGTGTCCGTGCGCGCGGCGAGCTTTTCGTCCACCCTGGTCATGAGCTCCGGCAGGAACTTTTCGTTGAGATAGCTGAGCGTCACGAGCGGATCGGACGAGGAGCCCGCCGTCCCCGCCGCGGCGACGGAGATCGAGAGGATCGTCAGGCTCGCAAGCAGGAGCGTAAAGAGCCGTGTGAGCGCGTGAGGAGTCTTTTTCATGATGTACCTTCCTTTTCTTTTGTGCAGGGGGTATGTCGCGGCAAAAGCCGCCGCGAAAGAAGAGGACGCGCTGCCCCCTTCTTTCGGGCCTTTTCAGATCAGCTGCGTATTGCCAAGCCCGAAGCTCACCGCGATGGCGGCGTCAATGCGCTCCATCAGCTCGCCGTCCACACGGCCCATGCGCTCGCGCAGGCGGCGCTTGTCGAGCGTGCGCACCTGCTCGAGCAGGACCACGCTGTCGCGCGGCAGACCGTGGTCCGGCGCGGAGAGCGCGATATGCGTCGGCAGCTTCGCCTTGTTCGTCTGGGACGTAATCGCGGCGGCGATCACCGTCGGGCTGTAGCGGTTGCCGGTGTCGTTCTGGATGATGAGCACCGGACGCACGCCGCCCTGCTCGCTCCCGACCACGGGAGAGAGGTCGGCGTAATAGATATCGCCTCGTCTGACATTGGTATCCACGCTTCGTTCACACTCCGAGAAGAAGTTCCCGCCGCGTCCTTCGCGGCCGGTCACTTTCATTCTCCCACACTCGGGCGGGATTTATACGGAGCGTACCGAATTTCTCCGCTCCCCCGCCCACGCTATCCTATGCGCGGCGCGCGGGGGCGGTGCTTATCCGAGGAGCTGGAGATTGCGGTCAACGCATTTGCCGCCGAGGTAATAATAGCGCGGCACGCGCTTGCTGACGGCGCAAAGCAGCTCGTAGCTGATGGTGCCGCACTGCTTGGCGGCGGTCTCGATGAGCTGATGCTCGCCGAACACCTCGATCTCGTCGCCGACCTTGAGCTGCGGGAGGTCGGTCACGTCGATCATGCACATATCCATGCAGATGCGCCCGACCTGCTGCGCCTCGCCGTAGGGCGTGAGCACGCGCAGCTTGCCGGAGAGGGCGCGAAAGAGGCCGTCGGCGTAGCCGATGGGCAGCACCGCGATGCGGCTGGGTCTTGTCGTGAAAAACTGCCGGCCGTAGCTGATGGAGGTGTCGGGGTCAAAGTCCTTGATGGTGGAAACGGTGGTCTTGACCGTCATGACGGGCTTCATGCCCATCCGCTCGGCAAGGTCGCCCGTGCCGTAGAGAATGATGCCGCAGCGCACCATGTCCCACGCCCACTCGGGGTAGCTGGCGATGCCGCCGGCGTTGCAGCAGTGGTGCAGGCGGAATCGGAAATTGCCCTGCGTTTCCACGGCGTCGATCATGCGCAGGAAGCGGTCGTGCTGGATCTTCGTAAATTCCACGCACTCGTCCGCCGCCTCGTCGCTGACGCAGAAGTGCGTGAACACGCCCTCCACGTCCAGCCCCGGAAGCGTGAGGATCTTCAGAATGTCGCGCAGGCTCGCGTCGAAGTGCGCGTCGTCGCACTGGAAACCGAGGCGGCCCATGCCGGTGTCGAGCTTGATGTGGACCTTCATCGTTCCGCCCGCGCGGACCGCGGCGGAGGAATAAGCCTCGGCGATGGCGAGGTTCGGCACGGCCTGCGTCATGTCGTTTTTCAGGATGCGCTCGGCCTGATCGGCGGGCGTGAAGCCCAGCATCAGGATGGGGAGCGTGATCCCGTTCACGCGCAGCTCCTCGCACTCGTCGAGGTTCGACACGGCGAGATAGCCCGCGCCGAGCCTTTCAAGATGCTTCGCCACGCGCACCGCGCCGTGACCGTAGGCATCCGCCTTGACCACGCCGAGGAGCTTTGCCTTCGGTCCGACCTGACGGCGAATGGTCTCAAAATTATGGGTGAGGTTATCCAAGCTGATCTCCGCCCATGTGCGCTTCAGTGTACTCTCCATATAAGTTCACTGCTTTCCTTCCAAGTGTAACGCAAGGCGTTCCGCGCGGCAGGGAGAAACGCTCAGCCGCCGGCTTCGCTTTCGTCCGCCGCTATTGTATCACAAAAAGCAAAGCTCGTAAACTCCATATATGCGGTAATTTTATCCTTTTCCGCAATCTCCGCGCGCAGCGGCGCGTCATCCGCGCCGAACCAGAGCGTGCATCGGATCGTTTCGCCGCCCGCCTCGCTCTCGAAGCACAGCCGCAGGGCGCGGACCGTCCCGCCGCCGTATTCGATCTCCTCCTCGCTGCGCTCGGTCAGCCAGCCCTCCCCGGCGGCGCGGAGCGCGAGGGGCACGCAGGTCACGGCGCTGACGCCGCCCGGCGTACCGCCCGCGTCGAGCACAAGGCCGTCGTATTCGAGCTTGAGCGTATCGGCGGCGAGGTGCGCCGTCACGCCCGCGAGCAGCTCCGGCGCGAGGACGGTGACCTTTGTCTCCTCCGCGTCGGCATCGAAGCGGAGCGTATAGCGCACGTTCTCCTCCTCGCCCGCAAGCTCGACCGCGGCGGCAGCCGTGTAGGATGTGAGCGCGGCATAGCGCTCCTGCACCGTCTCCGCGCGGGAGGCGGTCTCCTTCGTGCGGCAGGCGGTGAGCGGGAGCAGGAACAGAGCGCTGAGCAGCAGCGCGGCGAGCTTTTTCATAGGGCGGCCTCCATGCAGAATGATCTTCTCATACCTATGCCGCGCGCCCGCCGCCTATGTCCGCCCGCGGCGGAAAAGAGTTGCCCTTTGACGAGAAGTGTGTCATAATGGCGGCAGACTCGCAAGCATCGGAGGTATCCCATGAAAAAGAAACTATTGTCCCTCGTCTGTGCGCTCGCGCTGACGATCTCTCTGCTCCCCGCCGCACAGGCTCTGGAGGGCGAAGGCACGCGCGCCGCGGAGGCTCTCGCGTCTCTCGGTCTTGTGACCGGCACCGGAGCGGGCTACGCCGCCGAGGACGCCGCGACGCAGGAGCAAGCCGCCGCGCTGCTCGTGCGGCTGCTCGGCGCGGAGAAAGCCGCAAAGGCCGACCGCCGCAGCTGCGGCTGGGTGGGTATTCCCTCTTGGGCGCGGAGCGCGGTGAACTACTGCGCCTTTCATGACCTGATCGACTGGAGCGAATACCGCGCCGGCGGCGCGCTGGATGCAGAGCTCTGGTGCGCCATGCTGCTGCGCGCGCTCGGCTGCGGCTCTGAGCTTGGAAGCAGCGCGGCGCGGACTGCGCTGCGCATCGGCCTTATCTCCCGTCCGCTCGAGGGCACGCTCACGCGCGGCGATCTCTTTGAAACGGCGCTCGCCGCGCTGACCTATCCCGCGAAGGACGGCGGCACGCTGCTCGACGGTCTGCTCGCGAAGGGGCTCTGCACCGCCGCGGCGGTCGAAGCGCTCGGTCTGCGCCGCGTGACGCTGACCGCCCGCGAGGCCGCCGACCGCCACCTCTCCGCCATTCTCTGCCTTGACCTTTTCGCGGACGAGGAGGCCATCGAGGCCGATGAACCGACCGCCAACGCCAGCGCCTTCCTCATCTCGCCGGACGGTCTTGCCGTGACGAACTACCACTCCATCGACGGCGCGATCAGCGGGCGCGCGACGCTCATCACGGGCGAAGCGTGCGCGATCGAGCGCGTGATCTACTACGACGCCGACATCGACCTTGCCGTTATCCGCATCGCGCGCACGACCGCAGAGGGCGAGACCGTTCCGCGTTTTCACGCCATCGCGCTCGCGGGCGCGAAGGAGGTGCGCATGGGCGACACGGTCTACGCGCTCGGCAATCCGCTGGGGTTGGGTCTCGCCATGAGCCGGGGCATCGTGAGCGCCACGGCGCACAAGGCCGATCTCTCGACGCTGCCCTGCATCGTCAGCGACGCGACCATCTCGCGCGGCTCGAGCGGCGGCGCGCTGCTCAACGAATACGGCCGCGCCGTCGCCGTCACGACCGGCGCATACGTTTACGGCAACAATATGTACCTCTGTGTGCCGCTCGATCCGGTGCTGGAGGCCGACCTCACCGGCGAGGGCATGACGCTGCAGGAGGTGCTTGACGCCGTGACCGCGGCGCGCGAGGCCGCCGCGGCGGCTGCCGAAGCGGGCGAATCACGCTAAGCTCAAAAGGACGCTGCCCAGCGGGCAGCGTCCTTTGTTGTGTTTTTCGGTGTTACTTTCTCTTGTAGCCGCGGTTGAGACGCATCTCAAGGGCGTCAAGCTCCTCGTAGAGCTCCTCGGGCACCTTGCCGATCTTCTCGTAGTAGGCGCGGGCGTCGGAGCACTCCTGCAGCCAAAGGTCACGGTCGACGGAGAGCAGGCGGCGCATATCGTACATGGACATTTCAAGACCCTCCATGTCGATGTCGTGGGTGTTGGGCTCGTAGCCGAGCGCGGTCTCCGCCGCGCCGATCTCATCGTCCGCGCGGGAGATGATCCACTGCAGCACGCGCATATTGTCGCCGAAGCCGGGCCAGGCGAAGTGACCCTCGTCGTCGGTACGGAACCAGTTGACGTTGAAGATCTTGGGCGGGTGCGGGATCTTCTTGCCCATATCCAGCCAGTGCTGCCAGTAGTCGCCCATGTGGTAGCCGCAGAAGGGCAGCATCGCCATCGGGTCGCGGCGCACGACGCCGACTTGACCGGTCGCGGCGGCGGTGGTCTCCGACGCCATGATGGAGCCGACGAACACACCGTGCTGCCAGTTGAAGGACTGGTAGACCAGCGGCGCGGTCTTGGCGCGGCGGCCGCCGAAGATGATGGCGCTGATGGGCACACCCTCGGGATTGTCAAACTCGGGGCTGAGGCAGGGGCAGTTGCGGGCGGGCGCGGTGAAGCGGCTGTTGGGATGCGCCGCCTTTTCGGGGCTCTGCGGCGTCCAGGGACGGCCGCGCCAGTCGATCGCGCGGGCAGGCGGGGTCTTGTTCAGCCCCTCCCACCACACGGTGTTGTCGCTCAGGTCGAGGGCGACGTTGGTGAAGATGGTGTCCTTATGCGTGGAGATGAGGGCGTTGGGGTTGGACTTCATGGAGGTGCCCGGCGCGACGCCGAAGAAGCCGTTTTCGGGGTTCACCGCCCAGAGGCGGCCGTCCTTGCCGATGCGCAGCCACGCAATGTCGTCGCCCACGCACCACACGCGCCAGCCCCAGCGCTGCAGGCCCTCGGGCGGGATGAGCATGGCGAGGTTCGTCTTGCCGCAGGCGGAGGGGAAGGCGGCGGAGATGTACTTGATCTCGCCACGGGGATTCTGGATGCCGAGGATGAGCATGTGCTCCGCCATCCAGCCCTCCTTCCGGCCGAGGTTGGAGGCAATGCGCAGGGCGAAGCACTTCTTGCCCTGGAGCACGTTGCCGCCGTAGTTGGAGTTCATGGAAATGATGGTATTGTCCTGCGGGAAGTGGACAATGTACTTGTTCTCTTTATCGAGATTGCACTGGCAGTGCAGTCCCTTGATAAAACCGGTATCGTCGCCGAGCGCGTCGCACACGGCCTTGCCGATACGGGTCATGATCGCCATATTCAAAACGACGTAGATGGAGTCCGTCAGCTCAAAGCCGTACTTGGCGAACGGCGAGCCGATGATGGACATGGAGTACGGAATGACGTACATCGTGCGGCCCTTGTAGGCGCCGTCGGCGAGAGCGTACATCTTCTCGTACATTTCCTTGGGGTCCATCCAGTGGTTGGTGGGACCGGCGTCCTCCTCGCGCTCACAGCAGATGAAGGTGCGGTCCTCGACGCGGGCGACGTCGTCCGGGTCGGTGCGGTGGAGATAGCAGCCGGGGAGCTTATACTCGTTGAGCTTGATGAGGATGCCCTCCTCGACGGCCTGCTTCCGCAGCGCCTCGAGCTGTTCCTCCTCACCGGTGATCCAGACGATCTTGTCCGGCTGCGTCATGGCGGCCATTTCCTCCATCCACTGGAGAACGGCCTCGTTTTTCGTGAGGGCGCTTGCCGCGTCCATCCACTTCAGAGCGGTCTTGCTTTCGGGTTTTGTCATCTCGTTTCTTTCCTCTTCAGCATATCCGCGAGGCAAATGAAAAGAAAATTTTTACCCCGTGGCTGTGTGGTTCGCTTTGCATCCCGGACGGGAGAGGGAGCTGACCGATGCACAGAGAAAAATTGCTATTGAGAGTCCTCCTGCTTCAGCAGTTTAGCAGAAAGAGCCTTCAATAGCAATAAATCAACTCATTATTATTTTCTATAAATGGCGTCCCGCCGTCAAGCCGGCAGGCGCTCAGACAGCGCGCGGGTCAGACGGGCGAACTCCTCCAGCCCCAGCTTCTCGCCGCGGACCGTCGGCGCAAGACCGGCGGAGACGACTGCCTCGGTCACCTGCTCCTTGGTGAGCTGACTGCCGAAGCCGGTCATCAGGCTGTTGACGATCGTCTTGCGGCGCAGGGCGAAAGCGGCATAGACGACGCGGAAAAAAAATTTCTCGTCCTCCACCGCGACCGGCGGCGTCTTACGCACTTCGGCGCGCAGGACGGCGGAGGTCACTTTCGGCTGCGGCTGGAAGCACTCGCGCCCGACCTCGAAGAGCAGACGCGGCGCGGTGTGGTACTGCATATAGACCGAGAACGCGCCATAGGCGGCGGTGCCCGGCGCGGCGCAGAGCCGCTCGGCGACCTCCTTCTGCACGAGCACCGTGATGCTCTCAAAGCACTTTGACTCGAGCAGCGCGGTGATGGCAGGCGTCGTGATGTTATAGGGCAGGTTCGCGCAGACGATGGGCGTGAGTCCCGCGAGCTTTTCGCGCACAAGGGCGGGAATGTCGGTCTTGAGGATATCGGCGGAGACGACCTCGAAGTTGTCGAAGTTCGCCATCGTCTCGTCCAGAATGGGCAGCAGCGCCTTGTCCAGCTCGACCGCGACGACCCTGCCCGCACGGCGGCAGAGCTCGTGGCTGAGCGCGCCGATGCCGGGGCCGATCTCCAGCACGCCGTTTCCCTCCCCCGCCTCGCTCGCCTCGGCGATGGCGGCGGGGACGGAGGCGTCGATGAGGAAATTCTGCCCCATGGACTTGCTGAAATGAAAGCCGTGGCGGCGCAGCAGCGCCTCGATGGCGGCAAAGTCACAATGCTCCATGCGTGTCTCCTTTGCAGGTGAAAGAATCGAAAATATTTTACCACAGAGGGGCGAAAAAGAGTAGCATTTTTTTCGCGCCTGTGCTATGATTCTGCCGATATTTGCAGAAAGAGGTCGTTTTTATGGAGCTGACGCCTGTCACCTATCTCATCGTCCTGCCGCTCGTGTTTCTCGCGGGCTTTGTGGACTCCGTCGCCGGCGGCGGCGGGATCATCTCGCTGCCCGCCTATCTGATGGCCGGTATCCCCGCCCATCTGGCCGCCGGCACGAACAAGGTCGTCAACGGCACGGGCACGCTCGTCGCCGCGCTGAAGTATTTTCGCAGCGGCAAGGTCCTGCTGCGTCCCGCCGTCACGGCGGCGGTGTGCGCGCTCATCGGCTCGGCTGTCGGCACGGAGCTGGCGGTCCTCATCTCCGAGCAGACGCTCGAGACGCTGATGCTCGTGGCGCTGCCCTGCGTGGCTGTCTTTCTGAGCGTCAAAAAGGACTTCGGGCGGGACATTCCCGCCGAGGAGCGTCCCGTTTATACGCCGCGGCAGGAGCTGCTGCGCTCCGCCCTCATCGGACTGGTGTTCGGCTGCTACGACGGACTGGTCGGTCCGGGCACCGGCACCTTTATGATCCTCGGCTTCACGGCGTTGCTCTCGCTCGACCTCATCACCGCGGGCGGCTGCGCCAAGGCGAGCAACCTGGCCTCCTGCGCCGCCTCCGCCGTGGTGTGGATCCTGCACGGGCAGGTGCTCTGGGCGCTGGCGATCCCCGCTCTCGCGTGCAGCATCGCCGGCAATTATCTCGGCGCGCTCTACGCCATCCGCGGCGGCAGCAAGAAGATCCGCAGCGTGATGTTCCTGGTGCTGGGCCTGCTGTTCGTGAAGATGCTCTATGAGCTGCTGTTCTGAGAAAAGCGAAAAGAAAACCGAGGGCAGCTGCCCTCGGTTTTTTCATGCTCTCAGTCCAGAAAATAGGCGACGGAATTGCGCCGCCCGAACTGGATGCACTCGTTGTAGGTGTCCATGAACAGGTCGATCTTCGCGCCCCGCACGCCGGTATCCTCCGCGTGCGCCATGCCGTAGGTGTAGGATCCGGAGGTGATGAACATGGTCGTCCCCAGCGGGATGACGCTTTTGTCCACCGCCACGCAGCCGCGCGCGACCGTGGTGCCGGTCGCGGTGATGGTGCCAACCCCGTCGTAGCCGGTGGTGTAGGCGGTGCACTTGACCTCCATCGAGCCGGTGAAGTGCAGCGCGTCGCCGGACTGCATGAGCAGATAGCCGCTGCCGTCGCTGTTCTTCACGACCGAGGCAATGGTATCGCCCGCCTGCGCCTCCTTGACGAGGGTGCCGACGTAGGCGTACTCGGTGACGCTGGTATTGTTCTGCTCGGCGACCGCCTGACGCGAGACCAGCTCGCCGTCGGCGTAAACGACCTCATAGACCACCTCGCGCGTACCGTCCATACCCTGCTGCCAGACCTGCGTCTCCCCCTTGGGGACCTTATAGCTCTTGGTGTAGACCGTGGCGTGCTCCGCCGGCTCGGTGAGCGTCTCGTAGTAGGTGAAGCTCGCGGCGATCTCGATGAAGATCTCCGGCTCGCTCACGTCGACCTTGACCATCTCCATCGGGCCGACCGAGATGCCCATGCGCTTTAAGAGCGCGTCGGCCGTTTCGTTGGTGCGGGTGGTGGCGTACTGCACCGCGTCCGTACCGTGGGTGACTGTGACCTTGTGTCCGCCCTCAAAGCGCAGCTCGGCCGAGCCGTCCACCGCGCCGACGACGATCAGTTTATCCGCCGTCACCGGCTCGGCCAGCTCGACCGCCGTGGTCGCCTCGCCGTCGGTGATGAGGTAAAGCGCGCTTGCGCGCAGAGCGGGGACTGCGTTCACAGCCAGCACCAGACACAGCAGCATGGCGAAAACCGCCTGCCGCCGGTTGAGCGGGAAGACCCGCTTCTTCCAGTTTGCTAACATAGTTGACCTCCGAAGTTTGCTGTGCGCCGAACAGGCGGCGCATCAAAATGGTTACAATTGTCATTTTATTGTAACCATTTTGTAACCTTTTAAACTCCGAGGAGTATACCCTATTCCCCGCCGTTTGTCAAGCCATGCGTGTCGGAGGCAACATTTCGCGGCAGGAATCGCCCGTTTCCCACAAGATATCGTATGCTTCCGCAACAAAAAGAGCAGGAGTGCGGCGGCTCAGCCGAGCCGCCGCGCTCCCTTTTCTGGCGAGGGTGTATGAGGATCGAACTCATCCGGCAGGTTTTGAGCCTCCCGCAGACGGTTTTGAAGACCGCGGGGCACACCAGCACCCATCCACCCCCATGAAGGGTTTATTCGTACAAACGCCGCCCCGGGCGGCGCAGATCGCCCTCCCGCCTTGTGCGGCCGTTCCGGTCAAGACATTCCAGCACCAACAGCGCACTGTCGCGCGAGGTGCCGAGGAGGTCGCGGAAGGCCGCGAGCGTGAGCGCCTCGTGGTCGGCAAAATAAGCGCGCACGAGCGCGCAGGCGCACACGTAGACCTCGCGGTGCAGGCAGAGCCGCGGCGCAAGCGCGATCAGCTCGCCGCCGGTGAGCAGGCTCTCGAGCACACGCTCCGCCTCGGCGCGGTCCTTTGCATCAAAGCGGGCAAGCACGCGGTCCGTGCGCTCGGGACGCAGGTCCGCCGCGCGGTAAAGCGCCAGCAGCTCGGCGCGCAGGGCGGTCTGACGTCTGGTGTAGCGCACGGTAAAGTCCGCGAGGGCGTAGCGCTCCGCGGCGAAGCGGAGCTTCCCCTCGCGCACAAAGATCGCGAGCAGAGCGTCCGCGCGCTCCGGCTCGACAGCGCGGAAAAGCCTCTGACGCAGCTCCGCCGCGCGGATGCCCGCGTGGAGCGGGTTTTTTGCGTGGTAATCGGTCAGCAGCGCCTCACAGCGTGCCCAGAGTGCGTCGAGCACGGCAGAGGCAATGAAGCGTCCCGGCAGCGGCGCGGCGGCCTCGCCGCGCGCGAGCAGCGCGTCAAGCTCCGGCGCGAGCCGCATCTCCTCCAGGCCGAGGCGGGCGGCGAGCTGCGCCGCCGAGGGCAGCGCGGTATCCAAGGCAATCAGCGCCTGCAGCACGCGCTCCGCGCCGCTGCCGTTTTCCCGCACGGCGAGGGCGGAAAGTACCGCGGCGTCGTTCCGCTTATGGCGCGCAGGCGCGTCGTCAAGGATGATGCCGCCGCCGATGGTCTCGAGCGGCGAATAAAAGCGGATCACGAAGCGGTCGCCGCACTTCGCGGCGACGTCCTCGGTGAAGCGGAGCTGGGCATAGGCGCTCTCACCGGGGGCGAGGGCGTCACGGTCGAGCAGCACGACCTTGGCAAGCCGCGCCGCCGTGCCGTGGCAGAAGTGGACGCGCGAGCCGTTTTCAACGGTGCGCTCCGAATCCCGCAGGCAGGAAAGGCGCACGTCGAGCAGGCGCGAGACGCGGATGCTGTCCGGCTCAGCCAGCGTATCGCCGCGGATAACGTCAGTCTTTTTAATGCCCGCCAGATTCACCGCCACGCGCTGACCGGCGACGGCGATCGCCGTATTTTCCCCGTGGACCTGCAAATTGCGCACGCGGCTGCGCGTGCCGGAGGGCAGCAGCTCGGCCTCGCCGCCAACGTGCAGCGCGCCCTCGATGAGCGTGCCGGTGACGACGGTGCCGAAGCCGTCCACCGAAAACACGCGGTCGATGGGCAGGCGGAACGGGACGCGGGCGCTTTTTTCCCGCGTCTGCCGCACAAGGGCGTGCAGCATTTCCCGCAGATCTTCGATCCCCTGCCCGGTGGCGGCGGAGGTCTCAATGACCGGCGCGTTTTCCAGAAAGGTCCCCTTCACGCGCGCGGCGAGCTCCGCGCGCGCCATGGCGAGCCAGTCGGCGTCCGCGAGGTCGCATTTGGTGAGGACGACCACGCCGCGGCGCACGCCGAGAAGCGAGAGGATATTCAGATGCTCGACCGTCTGTGGCATGAAGCCCTCGTCCGCCGCGACGACAAGCATCGCAAGGTCGATGCCGCCCGCGCCGGCGAGCATGGTTTTGATGAATTTCTCGTGACCCGGCACGTCCACCACGCCGGCACAGCTGCCGTCTGGAAAGTCGAGCCGCGCGAAGCCGAGCTCGATGGTGAGTCCCCGCCGCTTCTCCTCCGCCAGGCGGTCGGTGTCCACGCCGGTGAGGGCGCGGACCAGCGCCGTTTTTCCGTGGTCGACGTGACCGGCGGTGCCGATGATGACGTGCTTCATCGGTCGCTCTCCGCGACGGCGCGCACGAGCTCGTCGTATTCCTCCGGCCGGAGGGTGCGCAGGCAGAGCAGCAGCCGTTCGTGCGCAATGCGCGCGACAACAGGCGTTTCGCGCTGCCGCAGGCGCTCCGCCAGCTCGTCCACGCGGCAATGCCGCGGCGTGACCGCCGCGGCGAACCCGGGCAGCGTCTGCGCCGGCACGCTGCCGCCGCCGACCGCGTCCCCCTCCGCGAGGACCTCGGCGGAAATGCCGCGCTCCGTCAGCTTCTCGCAGAGCGTCCGCGCCTGCGCGCGCAGCTCCTCGGGCGATGCCGCGAGCATGGCGAGGGTCGGCAGCGTTGAAACAGCGGAGCCGTCGGCATAGGCGCGGAGCGTCGCCTCCAGCGCCGCGAGCGTCATTTTATCCACGCGCAGAGCGCGGAGGAGTGGGTGGCGCTTGAGCACGTCAAGGCAGGACTTTTTCCCCACGAGGATACCCGCCTGCGGGCCGCCGAGGAGCTTATCGCCCGAGCAGGTGACCGCGTCCGCGCCCGCGCGGACGGAGCCCTGCAGCGTCGGCTCGCCGTGGATGCCGAACGCTTCAAGGTCGAAAAGGCTGCCGCTGCCGAGGTCCTCGAAAAACGGCAGGCCGCGGGAATGAGCGAGCGCGGCAAGCTCCTCGCGGCTCGCGCTCTCGGTAAAGCCGACGATGCGGTAGTTGCTGGTGTGGACCTTCATCAGCGCGCGGGTATGCTCACCGATGGCGGCGGCATAGTCCGCGGCGCGGGTCTTGTTGGTCGTGCCGACCTCGCGCAGCGTCGCGCCGCAGGCGGACATGATCTCCGGCACACGAAAGCTGCCGCCGATCTCGACCAGCTCGCCGCGCGAAACGACGACCTCGCCGCCGGCGGTCAGCGCCGTGAGGAGCAGCAGCACGGCGGCGGCGTTGTTGTTGACGACCAGCGCGCTCTCCGCGCCGGTCAATTGGCAGAGGAGTTCTTCGACATGGGCATTGCGCGAGCCGCGTCCGCCGCTTTCCACATCGTATTCAAGGGTAGAATAGTGCTCCGCGGCGTCCGCCGCGGCTTTGGCCGCGCGTCCGCTCAGACGGGCGCGGCCGAGATTCGTATGGAGTACGACGCCGGTTGCGTTGATGACCGGACGGAGCGAGGGCGTTTCCGCCCGGCGGGCGGCGTCGGCGGCAAGGGCGCAGAGCGCCGCGGTCTCCGGTATCTCCGGCGCTTCACCGGAAAGGACGCTCTCCCGCAGCGCGTCGAGCGTGCGGCGCACCGCCGCGGTCACCGCCGCGGCGGAGGCGTCCGGGCAGAGCGCGTGCGTGGGGGCAAGCAGCTCGTCCACCTTGGGGATATTGCGCAGCATCGCCTTGTCCATCTCTCCGTCCTCCCTTCTCATTCCGCGTCGGCCCAGCCGTTCGCGGCGATCTTCGCAAAATAGGTCATGGCCTCGACCGGATACTCGCCCACGGCGGTCTCGCCGGTGAGGAGCAGATAGTCCGCGCCGCTCCTCGCCGCCTGATAGACGTCCGCGACCTCGGCGCGCGTGGGCACGGCGGCGTGGTGCATCGAGTGGAGCATCTGCGTGGAGACCATAAAGGGACGCTTCGCCGCGCGGCATTTGCTTGCGATGAGCGTCTGCGCGCGGGGCAGCTCCCAGAGCGGCATGGCGTTGCCGAGGTCGCCGCGGGCGATCACAACGACGTCCGCGAGCGGAAGGATCTCGTCGAGCCGATGCAGTCCGGTCATGTTCTCGATCTTGGCAAAAATTTTCAACTCCTCTGCGCCGGTCTCGCGCAGGGCGGCACGCACGGTGCGCAGATCGTCCGCGCCGCGGACAAAGGGCTGCATGAGCGCGGTGACGCCGTACTCCCTCGCGCGGCTGAGATTTTCCATATCCATCTCCGTGAGCGCGCTCGCGGGCAGCTCACGGCCCGCGACAGCAAGGCTCTTGCGGGATCGGAGCACCCCGCCGCGCTCCACGCGGCAGGTCATCGCCCGCGCGTCCAGAACGCGCAGGGAGAGCGCGCCGTCGTCGAGCAGCAGTTCGTCGCCGTCTTGCAGATTTCCGGTCAGGATCGGCGGGACAGGAAAGGCTTCGCCGAGCGTGAGCGTATCGCCCTCGCGCAGCGTCAGCGGCGCGAAAAGCGCGCCGACGCGCAGCTCGGGCCCCTGCAGGTCGATGAGCAGCTCACAGGAAACGCCCTCCGCGGTCTCGGCGCGGCGCAGGCTTTCCAGCCACGGCGCACGCTCTTCGAGGGGACCGTGGGAAAGGTTCAAGCGCACGCCGCGCATCCCCGCGCGCAGCAGAGCGCGGAGCGTATCCGTGTCGGCGCAGGCGGGGCCGAGCGTGCCGTAGAGCTTGCCGGTCATGGCGTTTCCTCCTTGGGGTGAAAATGGTCGTACACCGCGCGGCCCGCGGCGCGGCCCAGCTCCGATTGCAGGGCGGGCAGCTCCGCCTCGCGGATGGCCTTGACGCTCTTGAAGCGAGCCAGCAGCTTCCGCTTGCGCACCTCGCCGATGTTGGGGATACCGTCGAGCGCGGAGGCGACGGACGAGCGCGTGTGGCTCTCGTGGTGGTAGGTGATGGCGAAGCGGTGCGTTTCCTCCTGAATTTGCCCGATGAGGGCAAAAACGGCGGGGTCGGCGTGCAGGTCGATCTCATGGCCCTCGGCGGTGGTGAGGGCGCGTGTACGGTGGCGGTCGTCCTTGACCATGCCGAAAATGGGAATGTGCAGTCCGAACGCCGCGCAGACCTTCTCCGCGACAGCGGCGTGCGTCATGCCGCCGTCGATGAGGAACACGTCGGGCAGCGGCGCGAATTTCTCGTCGCCGTCGGCGTAGCGCTGCAGGCGGCGGGTCAGGACCTCCTCCATCGAGGCGTAGTCGTCGGGGTGAGCCGTGACGGACTTCATTTTAAAGCGGCGGTAGTCGCGCTTGAGCGGCCTCGCGCCGGCGTAGACGACCATCGACGCGACGATGTCGCTCGCGCCGGTGTTGGAAATATCGTAGGATTCCATGCGTTTTGGTGCGGCGCTCAGACCGCACATGGCAGCAAGGCTCCTGAGCGTTTTGTCCTCGCGCTCGGCGGCGGTGGTGACGCGCTCGACCTCCTCGCGGGCGTTGCGCTCGGCCATGGCAAGCAGCTCCGCCTTTTCGCCGCGCTGCGGCACGCGCAGCGTGACGCGATGCCCCGCGCGGGAGGTGAGCACCGTTTCCAGCCCGGAAAGCTCGTCCACGGCAAAGGGCAGCAGGATCTCCCGCGGCAGCACGCCGCGCGGAAGGTAATACTGCGACAGGAGCGCCGAGAGCGTATCGGCCTCGGTCTCGTCGGTGGGGGCAGTGAAAATGCTCGTCTCGCGGCCGGTGACGCTGCCATCCTCGACGTGGACAACGGCGCAGCCGGACTTGGCGGCGCCCGTGTAGAGGCCCCAGACATCGGTGTCGGCGCAGACGCCGGCGATGACCTTCTGGCGCTTGCCGAGCACCTCGATGGCGGCGATGCGGTCGCGCAGGACAGCGGCCTGCTCGAAGTGCAGCTGCTCCGCCTCGTGCTCCATCTCGGTCTTCAGCTCGCGTGCGAGCGTCTTATAGTGACCCGAGAGGAGCGAGCACGCCTGCTCGATGCGCTTTTGATATTCCTCCGCGTCCGGCTCGCCGCGGCAGAAGCCGTCGCAGCGGCCCATGTGATGGTTGAGGCAGGGGCGCTCCTTCCCGATATCGCGCGGGAACCGGCGCGTGCAGGTCGGCAGGCGGAAGGCGGCGCAGACCGTGTCGATGGCGGCGCGGGTCTCGCCGCGTGCGCCGAAGGGCCCGAAGTAGCGCGCGCCGTCGTCCGCCGTTTTGTTGGCGAGCGTAAAGCGCGGATAGGGGCCGTGGGAGAGACGGACAAAGGGGTAGCCCTTATCATCCTTGAGCAGAATGTTGTAGTGCGGCTGATGCTGCTTGATGAGGGAGTTTTCGAGGATCAGCGCCTCGAACTCGCTGGAGACAAAGATGGTGTCGAAATGGTCGACCTGCGAGACCATGCGGCGGGTCTTTTCATTGTGGCCCGTGCCAAGCTGGAAATACTGGCTGACACGGTTTTTGAGTTTTTTCGCTTTGCCGACGTAGATGACCTTGCCCGATGCGTCCATCATCAGATAAACGCCCGGAGCAAGCGGCAGGTCGTTGGCCTTTTCAAGCAGCTGCTCCTTGGTCATGCGCTCCCTCCTTTCCGCGGAAAAAGGCGGCTCCGCCCTGTGCGAAACCGCCTTTCCTTGAAACTATGATCGTTTATTCGCCGAAGTTGCCGGAAACCAGCTCGCTGAGTGCGGCGACCGCCTCTTTTTCGTCGCTGCCGTCGGCAAGCAGGGTGATGGTGGTGCCCTTCGTGATGCCGAGGGACAGCACGCCCAGCAGGCTCTTGGCGTTTACGCGGCGCTCGTCCTTCTCCACCCAGATGCCGCTCTTGAACTCGTTGGCCTTCTGAATGAAAAAGGTCGCGGGGCGCGCGTGCAGACCAACCTCATTGTTGATGGTGACTTCCTGTGTAACCATTCTCTCATCCTCCCAAATCAGACTAACGGGATATTGAGTATATTATACCATCCAAACCCCATTCGTCAATCCACTTTTTTACAAACTTCGGGAAAAACAGGGCGTTTCGTTCGGGCAGTCTGCCGAAAGCGCCGGTTTGTCCGCGGCAGGCGGACAGTGCTCACTTGAACTCCACAACGGTCACGCCGCTCTCGCCCTCGCCGTAATTGCCGAGGCGGAAGGACTTGACCGTTTTATCGCGGCGCAGGTATGCCTGCACGGCCTTGCGCAGCGCGCCGGTGCCCTTGCCGTGGATGATGGTGACGGTCTCGAGGTGGGCGCGGCGGGCGGCGTCGAGATAATTCTCCAGCACGCTTTCGGCCTCGAGCGTTTCCATGCCGCGCAGGTCCAGCTCGCGTGCGGCTGCCGCGGTGTTGAGGATGCGGCGGGTCGGCGAGGCGGGCACGGACGGTTTTTTCATGGCGGCGCGCTCGTCGTCCTCGATCAAACGCACCTCGTCGTTCTTGACCGTCATGGAGAGAACGCCCGCCTTGAGCACGAGCCGGTCGCCCTTGACGGCGGTGACCTCGGCGGGGCGGTTCGTGCCGGGGATCTCCACCAGGTCGCCCGCGCGGATGGGACGGGACGGCACGGGGATCGGCTCGCGTGATTCGTCGCGCACACCGGCGCGCTCGCGCGCGGCGTTGAGCTCGGAGACGATCTCGACGCGCTTTTCGTTCATCGCCTGCGCGTCGAGCTGCTTTTTCTGCGCTTTTCGCAGCTCGTCCAGCTCGCGGAAGGCGGCGTCCGCCGCGCTCTTGGCGTCGGCAAGGATGCGCTTGGCCTCGGCCTCGCCGCGGCTGCGGGCGTTCTCCTTGGCGCGCTCCATCTGGGCGCGGAACTCGCGGGCACGGCGGGAGTCCTCCTCCTGTTTCGCGTGCAGACGGTCGATCTCCTCCTTTTCCTTTTCGAGCTGCTGGCGCTTGATCTCCAGCTGCGTCAGCACGTCCTCGAAGCGGATGCTCTCCGCGTCCATCTGCTGCTTCGCCGTCTCGATGACGCGCGGGTCGAGGCCGAGCCGCGCGGAGATGGCGAAGGCGTTGGACTTGCCGGGGATGCCGATGAGGAGCTTATAGGTGGGGCAAAGCGTCTCCACGTCGAACTCGCAGCTCGCGTTCTCGACACCCGCCGTGGTCATGGCAAAGGTCTTGAGCTCGGCGTAGTGCGTGGTGGCGGCGACCTTCGCGCCGCGGGCGCGGACGTGCTCGATGACCGCGATGGCGAGGGCCGCGCCCTCGACCGGGTCGGTGCCCGCGCCCAGCTCGTCGAAGAGGACGAGGGAATCGCCGTCCGCCTCGTCGAGGATATTGACAATGGTCTTCATGTGCGCGGAGAAGGTGGAAAGGCTCTGCTCGATGCTCTGCTCGTCGCCGATGTCGGCGAGGATGCCGGTAAAGACGCTCACCGCGCTGCGGTCGCCCGCGGGAATGTGCAGTCCGCACTGCGCCATCAGGCAGAGGAGGCCGAGCGTTTTGAGACTGACGGTCTTGCCGCCGGTGTTGGGGCCTGTGATGACGAGGGTATCGAAGCTGCGGCCCACCTCAATGTCGATGGGCACGGCCTTGGCGGGATCGAGCAGCGGATGGCGGGCGCGGCGGAGGGAAACGCTGCCGTCCGTGCGGATCTCGGGCCGCGCGGCGTCCATCTGGTAGCTCAGCTCGCCGCGGGCAAAGATGAGGTCGAGGTGGACGAGAATGTCATAGTCCCACAAGATCGCCTCGGCAAAGCCTGCCGCCTCGGCGGAGAGGGCAAAGAGGATGCGCTCGATCTCCTTTTTTTCCTTGGCCTCCAGCTCCTTGAGCTCGTTGTTCGCCTGCACGATGCCCATCGGCTCGACGAAGAGCGTCGCGCCGGAGGCGGAAATGTCGTGGACAAGACCGGGCAGGTCGCCGCGGTGGTCGGCCTTGACGGGCACGACGAAGCGCCCGTCGCGCTGGGTGATAAGCGCCTCCTGCAGCGTGCTCTTGTAGCTGGGCGAGGAGATGATCTTCTGCAAGATCTGTCTGCCCTTGGCGCTTGCCGCACGCTTGTGACGGCGGATATCCGCCAGCTCGGGGCTGGCGGCGTCGGCGATCTCGTCCTCGGAGAGGATGGAGGTCGTGATCTTATCCTCTAAAAAGCGGTTGGCGTGGAGCGAGTCGAACATCCGGTCGAGGACGGTGCCCTCGCCCTGGTCGGCCTCGTAGTATTCCCGCACGCGGCGGGAGTTCGTCAGCAGTCCCGCGATGGTCAGCAGCTCGCGGGGATTGAGCATACCGCCGCGCTCGGCGCGGGCAAGTGCCTCGCGCACATCCTTCACGCCGGAGAACGACGGACTGCCGCGCAGGCCGATGAGGGCGCGGGCGGCGTCCGTTTCATCCTGTAAGCGGCGCACATCGTCCGCATCGGTGGAGGGCGTCAGGCGCAGGGCGCGCTCCTTTGCCGCCTCGCTGACCGCCTTTTGCGAAAGGCGCTCCAAAAGCTGCGGCAGCTCGAGCACGCGGATGGATTTTTCAAACAGTTCTGTCATGGTGATTTCCTATGTCGATCTTATGGATTTGTAAAAGTCGAGCGTTCTGAAGCGCCGGTCGAGCTGCACGGCAGCAAAGGTCTCGCAGGCCACGCTCAAGCGCGCGAGCGAGGCAGGCTCAAGCGTGAACGACAGCAATCGTTTGGACGGGGCGCCGACGATGTGGCGCATCGCGGCGAGCGCTCCCGCGTCGAGCGGCAGACCGCCTGCCGGTCCCGCGCACGTTTTGCACAGCACCACGCCCTGCGCCGCGTCGAACACCGGCTCGACGGGATCGGTCCTGCCGCACATGGCGCAGTCGTCGAGCAGCGGCTCATAGCCGGAGAGCGCGAGCAGGCGCAGCTCGAAGGCGGCACGCACCAGCTCGTTCGGGCGGTCCAGCGTGTCGAGCGCGTAGAGCGAATTGAGCAGCAGGGACAGCACCTCGCCGGAGGGCAGGTCCTCGCTCGTGACCGCCTCGGCCATTTCGGCGAAGTAGGACGCGAGGGAGAGCTTTTCCAGATCGGCGCGCAGGCCGTCAAAGAGCGCGATGGTCGAGGCCTCGTCGAGATAGTGCCAGCTCCCGCGGCGGTAGAGCACCAGCTCGGAAAAGGCAAGGTGCTGGCAAGCCGCGGCGAGCTTGCTCGAGCGCCGCCGCGCGCCGCGCGCAATGACGGCGAGCCGTCCGTGCTCCGCGGTGAGGACGGTCAGGATGTAGTCGGCCTCCTTTGTCTCCGTTGCACGGAGCACGAGGCCGCGGGTGACAAGTTTATCGGGCATTGGGCGGCTGTTCACACTCCTCCGCTTGCTTTGCCAGCATATAAAAGGTCGGGTTCCCGGTTTGCAGAAAAAGCTGATAGTAGCCATTGTCCATGCGCTTCACCTCTCGGCGTTAGCATGAGGAGAAGCGCGGAGAATATGGCTGGAAAATTTTTATTGGTCGTTGTAGCCGAAGCTCCGGATGTAGTTCATGTTGTCTCTCCAGTTTTCCTTGACCTTGACCCAGGTCTCGAGGTAGACCTTCGTGCCCATGAAGCGCTCGATGTCCTGCCGCGCCTCGGTGGAGATCTTTTTGAGCATCGCGCCGTTCTTGCCGATGATGATGCCCTTGTGGCTGGCCTTTTCGCAGTAGATGGTCGCGTCGACCTCGATGACCTCGTCGTCGCGCTCGATGAAGCGCGTGATCTCCACGGCCGTGCCATGCGGAATCTCCTTGTCGAGGTTGCGCAGCAGCTTTTCGCGTACGATCTCGCCCACGACCTGACGGTCGGGCTGGTCGGTGGTCATGCCGTCGGGGAAAAGCTGCGGGCCTTCGACGGCGTACTTCTTGAATTCGTCCAGCAGCTCGTCCAGCCCGTCGCGCGTGCGCGCGGAGATGGGGAAAATGCCGTCGAAATCATACGCCTCGCTGTAGGCGGCGATAACGGCGAGCAGGTCGTCCTTTTTCGCAACGGTGTCGATCTTGTTGATGCACAAAACGGCGGGCAGGCTCGACTGCCGGATCTTCTCGATCAGCTCCTGCTCGGGGATGCCGACGTGCGGCACCGGCTCGACGAGCAGAGCGACGAGGTCCACGTCCGCGATGGAATCGCGCGCGACCTTCACCATGTAGTCGCCCAGACGGCTGCGCGGCTTGTGAAAGCCCGGAGTGTCGAGCAGGACGAGCTGCGTATCGCCCTCGGTCACGATGCCGTAGATGCGGTTGCGCGTGGTCTGCGGCTTATTGGAGACAATGGCGATCTTCTCGCCGACGAGTGCGTTGGTCAGGCTGGACTTGCCGACGTTCGGACGTCCGCAGAGGGTGATCATGGCGGTTTTTGTCTTTTGCATAGGTGATCCTCAACTTTCTTTCATGTTGAACAATTCTTGTTTTATGCGTCGCCGCTGCTGCGGCGTACAAGCGTTTTCCGTATCCTACCGCTCGAGGTCGAGCCGCTTCATGATGGCTTCCTCATGCTCGCGCATCTGCGCCTTCATGGGGCCTTCGTCCAGATGGTCATAGCCTAAAAGGTGGAGCACGGAGTGCGTCACAAGGTAGGCAAGCTCGCGGCGGTTCGAGTGTCCGTATTCCTTCGCCTGTGCCGCGACGTGCTCGAGCGAGATGACCATATCGCCGAGCGGGACGAGGCCCGTGCCGGGGTCGGCGTCCTCCTCGCCCGGAAGCTCGCCGGGGATAAGCTCGAACATCGGAAAGCTCAAAACATCCGTTGCGCGGTCCACCTGCCGCATCTCACGGTTGATCGCGTGGATGGTCTCGTCGTTCGTCAGCCGCACGTCGATCTCACAGGGAAAATCCACGCCCTCGGCGGCAAGCGCCGTGCGGATCACCTTGCGGATGAAGGCGCATTTGCTCTCGCCTGCTCCGGGTACATCCGAGGTGATGGGAATGTAATGTCTCTTTGCCATTATCGTTTCCTCTTTTCGTTCCGGGCGTCCTCATAGTCCGCGTAGGCCTTGATGATGCGCTGGACCATGACGTGACGCACCACATCCTGATCGGTCAGCTCGCAGATACCGATGCCCTCGACATTTTTGAGCACGCGCACCGCCTGCTTGAGACCGCTCAGCTTATCGGCGGGCAGGTCGATCTGCGTCGCGTCGCCGGTGATGACCATTTTTGAGCCGAAGCCCATGCGGGTAAGGAACATTTTCATCTGCTCGCAGGAGGTGTTCTGCGCCTCGTCGAGAATGATGAAGCTGTCGTCGAGCGTGCGGCCGCGCATATAGGCGAGAGGCGCGACCTCGATGTTGCCGCGCTCGAGATACTTCTGATAGGTCTCCGCGCCGAGCATATCAAAGAGCGCGTCGTAGAGCGGGCGGAGGTAGGGATCGACCTTGCTCTGCAGGTCGCCGGGCAGAAAGCCGAGCCGCTCGCCCGCCTCGACCGCGGGGCGCGTGAGAATGATGCGGTTGATCTTCCGCTCGCGGAACGCCGCGACCGCGGCGGCGACGGCGAGATAGGTCTTGCCCGTGCCAGCGGGACCGACGCCGATGGTGACGGTATTCTGAGAAATGGAGTCCACATACTCCTTCTGCCCGATGGTCTTGGGCTTGATGGGGCGGCCCTTGGCGCTGATGCAGATGACGTCCTGCGTCAGCTCGCCGATCTTCTCCTCCTGTCCCGAGCGGGCCAGTCCGATGACATAGCGGACGTTCTGCTCGTTGATGGCCTCGCCGCGGTTGGAGAGCGTCAAAAGCGCGGAGAGGGCCTTGCAGGCGAGCATGGTGTCCTCCGGCTCGCCGTTGACGCGCAGCTCGCCCTCGCGGTTGGCGACGGTGACGTGGAATTCCGACTCGATGAGGCGGATATTCTCGTCAAACGAGCCGAAGAGGTTGATCGCCTGCTCCAGACGTTCAATGCTGATGCGCTGTTCCATAGAAAAGCTTGTCCTTTCATAAGCTCCTGCGGCAGCGCCGCAGGAAAATGCGTTCAATCCGTTAAAATGGGCACGGTCTCGCCGATCTGCTCCAGGCATTCCGCCGAGAGCGTGACGAGCAGCCAATCCCCCTGCACCGCCGAGGCGACGCGCGTCGCCGTCACGGCGCCGTCGATCCTCGTGAGAAGATACGCCGAAAGCGTCCGCGCGCCGAGCTCCTCGGCCTCTGTGCGCGTCCTTGTGACGGTGCGCGTTTCGTAGGGGCGCAGCGTCGTTTCCTCCCAGGTGAGCGGGAGCGCCATACCGCCGGGCAGAGACAATTTTGTTTGATGTATTATTTTATCACAACTGCCCTGCAAATTGCTACTCCCTTTTGCGCCAAATTTTACCCGCCTTTCGCCCAAGAGCAGCGCATAGCTGTGCTTTTCGTCATCGGTGTACCGCTTTTCCTCATATTGCAGCGGGACCCGGATCGAAAGCTCATACCACGTCCGGCCCCGGACCTGCCCGCGCCCGGCGAGCAGGCGGCTCGGAACGTTCGGGCGCTCCGGCCCCTCGGTCTGCACCGCGCCGGAAATGAGGAGCTGACCCGCCGTGACGGTGCCGCCCTTCCTCACCATCGCCCTGCCGTCGTAAGCGCGCACCTCGGTGACGAGGGCGTCGCGCTTCGCGACGACGTTCGTGGGCGTGCGGTCATCCGCCAGCTCGGGCTTGGGCACGCGGTCGCGCACGCTGACGTAGGCGCGGCAGCCGCGGACGTTGACCGTCAGCCACGCAAGCTCGGGCAGCTCCGGCAGGGCGCGGTTGCAGATGTCCTGCGGGCGGAAGGAGTAGGCAAAGCTGCCGCGGCGCAGCCCCTGCTTTTCCAGCACGCGCAGGATCTTTTCCGCCGGGACGGTCTCGCTGCCGCTGACCTCAAAATCCCATATGAAGAAGGAATTGGCAAAGAACAGCGCGAGCATGAATGCCAGCCCCGCGAGCAGCGTGTAGCGGCGACGGAAGCGGCGCAGGAAAAAGGGCGCGCCCGCCGCGCGCTCGATGGTCAGCGCGGCGTCGAGCGGCGCGAGGAGCCGTTCGAGCTTTTTTCGCTCGGCGGCGCGGACGGTGAAGGACAGCGCGCTCGCGCTCTCCCATCGGAGGTCGGAAAAGGCGATGCCGTGCGCGCCGCAGAGGTTGAGCACCCGCTCGGGAAAGGCGCTCTCCACGCGCACGCGCAGCGTGCCGCGCAGCAGTCGGGCCGCACGATCCATGATTCTCTCCCTCCTCCCTACCGCAGAAATTCAACGCCGTCGATGCGTCCGCCGATGCGCACCTCGCGCTCGGTCATGCTTTTGAGCGTCAGCCCCTCGCCGGTCACGCGCAGCACCGCGCCGCCCACGCTCACGTCGATGAGCTCCGTGCCGTAGGCGAGCAGGCCCTCGTGCCCCTCCAAAAGGAGCTGTCGGTCGCCGAGCAGCTCCATGTGGCTCAGTCCCGCCGCCACGTCGGCGGGCAGATCGAACAGCTCCGCCATGCGGGCCAGATATTCCTTTCCGTTCATATCCATTGCGCTACCTCCCTGTGCGTTTGTCCCTGTCAGGCAAGGGTATGCGCGCGGGGGCGGAAACTTGCCTGTCCGCGGCGCTTGCATTTTCGCCGCCGCGCTTTTATACTATGGGCAAGCAAATGCAAGGAGGCACGCCATGGGAACGAACATCTTCCGCGCCGTCAACTCGACGCTCATCTATCTCGAGCGCGGCGACGAATATCTGATGCTGCACCGCACGAAAAAGGAGAATGACCTCAACCACGACAAATGGATCGGCGTGGGCGGCAAATTTGAGGACAGCGAGTCGCCCGAGGACTGCGCCCTGCGCGAAACGCGGGAGGAGACCGGTCTGACGCTCACGCGCTGGCGCTACCGCGGTCTCGTGACCTTTGTCTCCGATCGCTACGAGACGGAGTATATGCACCTCTTCACCGCCGACGGCTGGACCGGCACGCCGAAGGAGTGCGACGAGGGCGAGCTGGCATGGATCAAAAAGAGCGAGCTTTTGAAGCTCAGGCTTTGGGAGGGCGACAAGATCTTCCTGCGGCTGCTCGACACGGACGAGCCGTTTTTCTCGCTCAAGCTCAAGTACGAGGGCGACACGCTCGTACTCGCGCAGCTTAACGGAGCACCGCTGGAGGTAGGACGATGAAGCCGAAGCTGCTCGTGAGCGCGTGCCTGCTCGGCACGCCCTGCCGCTATGACGGCAAGTCGAAGAAAAACGAGGCCGTTTGCGCTCTCGCGGAACGGTTCGAGCTGATCCCCGTCTGCCCCGAGGTGCTCGGGGGACTGCCCACGCCGCGCACGCCGAGCGAGCGGCGCGGCGCGTGCGTGGTGCGGAAGGACGGGCGCGATGTGACCGCGGAATACCGCCGCGGCGCGGAATGTGCGCTGGAGACGGCGCAGCGCGAGGGCGTCCTCGCCGCCGTGCTCAAGGAACGCAGCCCGAGCTGCGGCAGCGGCGAAATTTACGACGGCACGTTTACCGGCGCGCTCACCGCCGGAGACGGCGTGACGGCGGAGCTTCTGAAGGCGAACGGCATTACGGTCTATGGTGAAGGTGAACAAAGCTTAACGGAATTTTTATGCTCCGTTAGTCATTCTACCTAAGTTTTTTTCTGCGCTTTTGGCGCTCGTCCGACTTGTTTTTTCACTCGTTCTATTATATAATTTCATGTGGTTATGAATACTTTCCAGGGATCAAGGCGTATCTAAAAAATGAGGAGGAATTTTTCATGAAGTTTTCCAGCAAGGTCGAAAAATGCGGCCAGTCCCCGATGCGTAAGTTCCACCCCTATGCGGTGGCGGCCAAGGCGCGCGGCATCAAGGTCTATCACCTGAACATCGGCCAGCCCGACGTGCAGACCCCTCCCGCCTTTTTTGAAGCCATCCGCAAGTTCGAGCAGCCCGTGCTCGAATACGCTCCCTCCCCCGGTATCCCCGAGCTGATCGACGCCATCAAGGGCTACTACGATAAGCTCGATATGCACTTCGATAAGAGCGAGATCTACATCACCACCGGCGGCAGCGAGGCGCTTGCCATCACGCTCCAGTGCATCCTCGACGACGGCGACGAGATCCTCATCCCCGAGCCGTTCTACCCCAACTACAACACCATGGTGCGCACCTGCGGCGCGTCCATCACTCCCATCCCGACCTGCCCCGAGGAGGGCTATCACTACGCCGAGCGCGAGAAGATCGAGCCGCTCATCAATGAGCATACCCGCGCCATCATGGTCACGAACCCCGGCAATCCCACCGGCGTGGTGCTGACGGACGACGAGATGAAGATGCTCGTTGACCTCGCCAAGAAGCATGATCTGTTCCTCATCGGCGACGAAGCCTACCGCGAGTTCGTCTACGGCGGCGAGCCGCTGCAGTCCTTCGGCTCCTTTGCCGAGGAAGCGCCGGAGAACATCATCGTCATCGACACCGTTTCCAAGCGCTTTTCCGCCTGCGGCGCGCGCATCGGCTGCCTCATCACCAAGAATAAGGAGCTGCTGGGCCACGCGCTCAAGTACTGCCAGTCCCGCCTTTCCGTCGCCACGCTCGACCAGGTCGCGTCCGCGCACCTCTACACCGTCGGCCCGGAGTATTTCGCCGCCGTGCGCGACGAGTACAAGAAGCGCCGTGACACGCTCGTGCGCAAGCTGCGCGAGATCCCCGGCGTCATCTTCGACTGCCCGAAGGGCGCGTTCTACCTGATGGCCGCCCTGCCGGTGGACAATGCCGACACCTTCCAGCGCTGGCTGCTCGAGGAGTTCAACGACAACGGCGAGACCGTCATGTTCGCTCCCGGCGCGCCGATGTACGCGACGCCCGGCAAGGGTCTCAACGAGGTCCGCATGGCCTACGTTCTCGAAGCGGAGAAGATCGAGCGCGCCATGGATATCCTCAAGAAGGCCATCGAGGTCTATAACGCGAAATGATCCGCCATATCGTCATGTGGAAGTTCCGCGAGGGAACGGAGCGTGAGCAGGAGCAGTTCCTCACCGGACTGCGTGGGCTTTTCGGGGTCATTCCCCAGCTCAGGCGCTGCGAGGTGAAGCGCTGCGTCGGCAAGGACAATTACGACGCCGTGCTCGTCTCCGAATTTGCGTCGATGGAGGATCTGCAAACCTATAAGGACGATCCGCGGCACAAGGCTGTGAGCGCCCTCTGCAAGTCCATCCGAACCGACCGCGTCGCCGCGGACTACGAGATCTAATGCAGGAGAGCCGACCGTTTGGTCGGCTCTCTTTTCTTCGCTGCGCGGATAATTTTCACACGGCGCTCATACGCTCTTCCGAAAGGGGGGCGAGGCTGTGGCAAGACTGCGCGGCGCGGCGGCGCTGCTTTTCCCGGTATTTTTCGGCGCGGCGCTGCTCTTTTTCCCCGACGTGAGCGCGGCGGCGGCGCGGGAGGGTGTGGCGCTGTGCCTGCAAACGGTGCTGCCGTCGCTCTTTCCGTTCTTCGTGCTCTCGTCGCTGCTCGTGCAGAGCGATGTGCCGCGGCTGCTCTCCCGCGCGATGGCGGGCGTCATGTACCCGCTCTTCGGTGTGAGCGGCGCGGGCGCAAGCGCGCTCATTTTAGGACTGCTGGGTGGGTATCCGGTCGGCGCGCGGACGGTCGCGGAGCTGTACGGACGCGGCGAGATCGCACGGGAGGAGGCCGAGCAGCTGCTGGCGTTCTGCAACAACTCCGGCCCCGGCTTTTTTCTCGGCGTGTGCGGCACGGCGGTGTTCGGCAGCGCGCGTGCCGGAATGTATCTCTACCTCATTCACGTCGGCGCGGCGCTTGTGACCGGGGTCCTGTTGCGGCGCGACCTCGGTCTGCCACGCCGGAAGGCCGTTTCGCGGCAGCGCGCGCCGTTCGACCTCGCCGCGGCGCTCCCCGCGGCGGTGCAGAGCTCGTTTGCGGCGGTCGGGAGCGTCAGCGCCTTTGTGATCTTTTTCATGGTGCTGCTGCGGCTCCTGTCGCTCGTGCCCGCGCTCGCTGCGCTGCCGCCGCTGCCGCGCGCGGCGCTGTTCGGCTTTATGGAGATGACGAACGGCGTGAACGCCCTGCCCGCCACGCGCGCGGGCTTTGTGCTCTGCGCCGCTATCATGAACTGGGGCGGGCTGAGCGTGCAGGCGCAGACGTGCGCGATGCTTGCGGGGAGCGCCCTGTCCGCGCGGCGGTGTGTGATCGGAAAGGCGGTGCAGGCGCTTGTCGGCGTCCCGCTCGCGCTGCTCGCGGCGCAGCGGCTTTTCTGAAAGGTCTTGCGCCGCGGCGCAGGAGGGGCTATACTGAGGGTGCGGCTTTCGCCGCGCCCTTTACTTTATGAAAGAAAGGCGGACAGCCGCCATGCCGAACCTTTTCCCCATCACCGATTTTGCCGATCCCGCGCTGGACGTTTACGCGCGCCTGACCGAAAATCAGCTCGTGAACCGCGAGGACTTGTCGCAGGGGCTTTTCATCGCGGAAAGCCCCAAGGTCATCGAGCGGGCGCTGAACGCGGGCTATGTGCCCGTTTCGTTCCTGATGGAGCCGCGCCATGTGGAAACGCAGGCGCGGGACATTCTCGCGCGCTGCGGCGAGGTGCCTGTCTACACCGCACCGCTGGACGTTCTCAAGCAGCTCACCGGCTTCCCGCTCACGCGCGGGATGCTCTGCGCCATGCGCCGCCGCCCACTGCCGGCGGTCGAGACGGTCTGCGCGGGCGCAAAGCGCGTCGCCGTGCTGGAGGACGTGATGAACCCCACGAACGTTGGCGCGATCTTCCGCTCCGCGGCGGCGCTCGGCATCGACGCCGTTCTGCTGACGCAGGCGTGCAGCGACCCGCTTTACCGCCGTGCCATCCGCGTGAGCATGGGCACGGTCTTTCAGGTGCCGTGGACATACCTGCCGGAGATCTGGCCGCAGACGCTCCGCGCCCTCGGCTTCACGACGGCGGCAATGGCGCTGTGCGATGCTTCGCTGCCCATCTACGCCCCGCAGCTCAAAAGGGCGGACCGCCTCGCCGTCGTGCTCGGCACGGAGGGCGACGGCCTCGCGGAGTCGACCATCGCCGCGTGCGACTGCACGGTGCGCATCCCGATGACGCACGGTGTGGACTCGCTGAACGTCGCCGCGGCGAGCGCGGTGGCGTTCTACCAGCTCGCGCTGCTCGCGGGACTTTCCGAGATGGAAGACTAACTTTGCAAGCCAAATCAAGCGCCGAGCGCTTCGGCGCGGTATACTGCGTGCAGAGCGGTTCGGAACGGGGTGAGCAAGGATGTATGAATGGCGCAGGCAGATCCAGCAGATCGTCGATGAGATCGACGGCTGCATCCGCAGCCACGACGACGCAGCGCTCACGCTGCGTTCGCTTTCGCGCACGCTGGGCTACTCGGAGTATTACACCACGCGGAAATTCCGCGAGATCTCCGGGATGCAGCTGCGCGACTATCTGCGCCGGCGGCGGCTGGCGTTTGCCCTGCGCGAGGTGCGCGACAGCGAGCGCAGCCTTCTCGACATCGCGCTCGACTATGGCTTTTCCTCGCATGAGGCGTTCACACGCGCCTTCAAGGACGCCTACGGCGTCACGCCCAGCGCGTACCGCGCCGCGCCGAGGCCCGTGGTCCTGCGCACCAAGATCCACCCGTTTGACCGCTACTTTCTTGGTTTAGGAGAAATTGGTATGGCAACATCAAAGGACGGCGTCAAAACATATTTCGTGACGATCCCCGCACACAAGTTCCTGCACATCGAAAACCGCGAGAGCAACGGCTACTGGGACTTCTGGCAGAAGCAGGCGCTCATCCCCGGACAGGACTGCGAAACGATCTGCGGCCTGCTCGAGAGCATCCGGGGCAAGCTCGACGATGACGGCGGCGAGTACGCGGGGCAGGTCATGGGCTATCTCAACGACGTAACGGGCCGTCTGTGCGACTGGGGCTATCTGCGCACGGAGTGCTACGGCGCGCGGCTTCCCGCCGACTACCGCGGCGAGGTGCCCGCACAGATGCTCCTCACGGACATTCCCGAGGGGGAATACCTCGTCTTTGAGCACGGCCCGTTCGACTACGAGCAGGAGTGCCGCACGGTGGAGGAGAAGGTCGAGGCGGCGATGCGCGGCTTCGACTACGCCGCCGAAGGCTGCGCCCTCGACACGCAGACGCCCGGGCGCGTCACCTACTTTTACTTCAATCCCGGGCAGTATTTCAAGTACATCCGCCCGGTGAAGCGGCTCGACAAGTGAAAAAAGCTCCGTCTGCCGATGGCAGACGGAGCGTTTTTCTTTTTCTTGTCAGGGCTTCACCTTTTCAGGAAGCCGAACAAGCCTTTCTTTTCCTCAGCGGGGCGCGCGCTCACCGCAGTGACCTCGTAGCCGGTCTCCGCGATCGCCTGACGCAGCGCCGCCTCGTCCAGCCCGCTTTCCGAGAGGATGACCGCCTGTCCCTTGCTGTGGGAGGCGGTGACCTTCCTGACCGCAAACCGGGCGCGAATGACGTCGCAGATATGCGCCTCGCACATTCCGCACATCATGCCGCTGATGTTTACCGTTGTTTCAGTCATGGTAATATGCGCTCCTTTTTCGATCGGTCCGGCAGCCTCCGCAGCCGGTCATCCTTAACCTTCCGGACGGAATAAAGGCGGCATCACACCGTTTCATGCGATGCCGCCTTTTCTGCTTTACTGCTTACCGTGGCACTGGCCATGCATGGCGCAGTGTGCGCAGTTGCAGCCGCAGGAGGACCTTCCCTGTTTCTTCTGCCGGATCAAATGAAGAGAGATTGAGGTGACAATGGCAAGCAAAATGGCAGAGATAACGATCGTTGACAGATTTGCGGTAATCCAGTTCAACATAAAAGCTCACTCCTTCGGAAGAAAATAATCAAATGGGTAATCAGACCTTGGCGCTGAGCTTCGTGGCCTCCTTGTAGGGCTTGAAGAGCATATACACGATGAGCGCGAGCGCCGCGACGGCAGCGATCAGACCGAGAACGTTCAGGCTGCCGGTGAAAGCGCTGCCGAACTGGTTGATCATCAGGGCGACAACATAGGCGAAGCCGCACTGATAGCCGATGGCGAACCAGGTCCACTTGGCGTTGTTCATCTCGCGCTTGATGGCGCCGATGGCCGCGAAGCACGGAGCGCACAGCAGGTTGAAGACGAGGAAGGAATAGCCGCTGATCTGCGTGAAGGCCGCGCCGATCTCGGTCCAGCCGTCGGGATACAGGATGCCCATGGTGCCGACGATGTTCTCCTTGGCGACCAGGCCGGTGATGGAGGCGACAGCCGCCTGCCAGGTGCCCCAGCCGAGAGGCGCAAAGATCCACGCGATGGCGTTGCCGATCTTGGCGAGGATGGAGGCGTCGATCTGCTCCTCAGAGAGCATCTGGAACGTGCCGTCGACCCAGCCGAAGTAGGTGGTGAACCACACAAAGATGGTGGACAGCAGGATGATGGTGCCGGCCTTCTTGATGAAGGACCAGCCGCGCTCCCACATGGAGCGGAGAACATTGCCGACGGTCGGCCAGTGGTAAGCGGGAAGCTCCATCACGAAGGGAGCGGGATCGCCCGCGAACATCTTGGTCTTCTTGAGCATGATGCCGGAGATAATGATGGCAGCCATGCCGACGAAGTAGGCGGAGGTGGCGACCCATGCGGCGCCGCCGAAGATGGCGCCGGCGACCATGGAGATGAAGGGCACCTTCGCGCCGCAGGGGATAAAGGTCGTGGTCATGATCGTCATGCGGCGGTCACGCTCGTTTTCAATGGTACGGGATGCCATGACGCCCGGGATGCCGCAGCCGGTGCCGATGAGCATGGGGATGAAGGACTTACCGGACAGGCCGAACTTGCGGAAGATACGGTCCAGAACGAAGGCGATACGGGCCATGTAGCCGCAGGCCTCGAGGAACGCGAGCATCAGGAACAGAACGAGCATCTGGGGGACGAAGCCGAGCACCGCGCCGACACCGGCAACGATACCGTCGAGGATCAGGCCGCTCAGCCAGTCCGCCGCGCCGGCAGCTTCGAGGGCATTGCCAATGAGAACCGGAACGCCGGGGACCCAAACGCCATAATCAGCGGGGTCGGGCTCGTCAAAGCCGTTTTCTTCGAAGTAGCTCACAGCGTCGAGATAGGACATCTGCACAACGTCTTCGTTTTCTTCTTCGCTTGCGGGAACTTCGGAGTAGTAGACCGTCATATCGCTGATGGCGAGGGTTTCCTCGTCTTCAACCTCGATGGTTGCGGTCTCAGAATCGGGCGTAACCGCCTTCATGTCGGCCAGAGCTGCGTCAGCGTCGAAGTCTTCGGCTTCGGTGTCGAGCTCATAGTAGCCGCTGACAGCGTCGCTTGCTGCTGCATATTCATCGGACGCGTCTGCGTAAGCGGAAGAACCGATGCCCAGCAGATGCCAGCCGTCGCCGAACACGCCGTCGTTGGCCCAGTCGGTCGCGGGGGCGCCGACGGCGACCATAGCGATCCAGTAAACAAGGAACATCACCACCGCGAAGATGGGCAGACCCAGCCAGCGGTTCGTGACAACCTTATCAATCTTATCGGAGGCGGAGAGCTGACCGGCCTTTTTCTTCTTGTAGCAGGCCTTGATGATCTCCGCGATGTAGACGTAGCGCTCGTTGGTGATGATGCTCTCGGCGTCGTCGTCCAGCTCCTTCTCGGCGGCCTTGATGTCCTCCTCGATGTGGGAGAGCGTCTCGGCGGGGATGTTCAGCTTGGCGAGAACCTTATCGTCGCGCTCAAAGATCTTGATCGCGTACCAGCGCTGCTGCTCCTCGGGCATGTTATGTACTGCCGCCTCCTCGATGTGGGCGATGGCGTGCTCAACGGGGCCGGAGAAGGTGTGCATGGGGATGGTCTTGGCGTTGTGCGCGGCCTGCACGGCGGCCTCGGCGGCCTCCATGACGCCGTCGCCCTTCAGCGCGGAGATCTCGACGATCTGGCAGCCCAGCTCGCGGGTCAGTTCCTGCACGTTGATCTTGTCGCCGTTCTTGCGGACAACGTCCATCATGTTGATGGCGATGACAACGGGGATGCCCAGCTCGGTCAGCTGGGTGGTCAGATAGAGGTTGCGCTCGAGGTTCGTACCGTCGATGATGTTCAGGATGGCGTCGGGACGCTCGTCGATCAGGTAGTTACGGGCGACGACCTCCTCAAGGGTGTAGGGGGAGAGGGAGTAGATGCCGGGCAGGTCCATGATGACCACGTCGCTGTGCTTTTTCAGCTTGCCCTCTTTCTTCTCCACGGTGACGCCGGGCCAGTTGCCGACGAACTGGTTCGAACCGGTCAGGGCGTTGAACAGCGTCGTCTTGCCGCAGTTCGGGTTGCCCGCCAGAGCAATTTTAATCTGTTTTTCCATTTCATATGCTCCTTCTGTCAGGCCGCAGTCGGCCTTCATGAAATTTGAATTACTCGACTTCGATCATTTCCGTGTCTGCCCGGCGCAGAGAAAGCTCATAGCCGCGGACAGTGACCTCCATGGGGTCGCCCAGAGGCGCTACCTTGCGCACGAAGACCTCCGTGCCCTTGGTGATGCCCATGTCCATGATGCGGCGCTTGACCGGGCCTTCGCCGTGGAGCTTGACGACTTTCACGGTTTCGCCGATCTTTGCTGACCTGAGTGTTTTCATATTTCCTATTCCTCCTTAAAAATTTATGGAGAGTATCCGCTCCATTAAAACCGGAGTGTGTAAAGCCGATGCAGTAAAGCGGCGCTCTGCACAGTCCGTTTGCTCACGAGACACCGTAAATCAGATCATGATTTTGCGGGCCATCTCTTCACTGATGGCGACGCGGACGTCCTTGACGTTGACGATGACATTTCCGCCCAACGAGTTGATGATCTTAACGCTTCCGCCGGCCACAAAGCCCAAATCCTCGAGATGCTTTTTAACCTCCGGATTACCGCCGATTTTCTTGATTGTGTTCTCCTCGCCGACTGACGCGAGTGTTAAAGGCATCATAGTACATCCTTCCTTATTACGCAGGATTTTAATTAGCATTATCTAACTCTATACTATAGAAATTGGTTAGCGCCCGCTAATTGTCTACATAATACGTGCTTTTTTTCGGCTTGTCAAGGGGTTTCGGGGGAGAGAAGAAATTTTTCGCAAAATTTCGGCATTTTGCAAAATGAGTTAGGACTTGCTAACCGAAAGATTGTAAGTTTTCTCCATACCGGCAGCGCGGCCGGATTTTTAAATTTTGGCCGGGCTGCCGCTTTCTTACTTGCAGTTTTTTGAATTATATGCTATTCTATTAAGAAGCATGTCTGACGGCATGATATTTTATGAAAAGAGGAGGTCTGATTATGCATTTGCAGGAGTCCGGCGAAATGTATCTTGAGACCATATTTATACTCTCTCAAAAAGGGGGCGTCATCCGGTCGGTCGACGTGGCGGAGGAGATGGGCTTTTCCAAGCCCAGCGTCAGCCGGGCGGTCGGCCTTCTGAAGCAGGGGGGCTACCTGACGGCCGACGGAGAGGGACACCTCTCCCTGACCGCGGAAGGGGAGGAGGTCGCCCGGAAAATTTATGAGCGGCATACCATCCTGACGGCGTTTTTGATACAGCTCGGCGTGGATGAAAAAAATGCGGCGGAGGACGCCTGCAAGATCGAGCATGATATCAGCGACGCCTCCTTTGCGGCGATCAAGCAGCATCTGGAGCGCGTTTAAGGCTTAAGGCGCAGAATGCTTTTGGGAAAATCTTTGGGCGCCGCCCGGGATAAAGCGTAAATCAGGCCGGCTCTTTTAAGAAAACGTATCGTTTTTCTTAAAAGAGCCGGCCTTTGCTTTCCCGAGTATGGAAAATGGGCCGACAAAAAAAGGGGGAAGGTTCTTTTCCCCCGCCCGGTTTTGCGCTTTGCGGCAAGGTGGGGCGGAGAGCCGCCGAGCCGCTGCACTGCGGTGCGCTTTTTTCTGCCCCGAAAAGGGCGGAAAAAAGGAGAAGACTCCCGCTAAAAAATGCGGAGCCTCCCCCTTTTTTCTTTTTAAAAACTGCGGAGCATTATTTTTTTTCAGCTACATAAACGTAGGGCTCGATCTGTGCGGAGATGCCGTCATCCTCCTCGCAATGCGCGATGACATGCAGCGGCTTGGTGAGATCCACGCTGAAAATGCCCATGATGGACTTTGCATTTACCGTGTATTTGCCCGAGATGATTTCGGTATCATACGGGTGAGACATGGTGATGTTGACAAAATTCTTGACGTCCTCAATGCTGCGCAGCATGATTTCCCTCTCGATCAAACTTTTCGCCTCCCTCTTTGGTTGAAGACAGCTTTTCATAAACTGTGCGCGGGAAAGTGCGCGCCGCCCGGCGGCCGACTTCTCCCGCGAAAAATGCATTTTATTGAAACCTGCCTAATCATAGCACTTATTTTCCCTCCCGTCAAGTGTTAAATCGGGGGATATCCACGGGTTTTGTGCAGATATTCCGCGGCGAAAAATGCACATTCCGGCAAGGTACGGTTGAATCCGGGGGGAAAATCGAGTATAATAGCCGCAGGAAAAAAGGAGGCTGCTTCTGCCACCGGATTTTTTCAAAAGCTTTGCAATAGATTATTTTGAGGAGTTTTTGCCCGATTATGAAAGTTTTGTTTATTACCCTTGGCTGCAAGGTGAATCAGTATGAGACCGAGGCCATCCGCGAGCGGTTCGAAGCCGCGGGCTACCTTTCCGCTGAAGAGGGGGAGGAGGTCGATGCGGTCATCATCAATTCCTGCACCGTCACGGCCGAGAGTGATCGAAAAACCCGGCAGCTCTGCCGGAAATACCGCCGACTCTGCCCCACGGCGGCCATCGTGCTGATCGGCTGCATGGCGCAGGCCTTCCCGGAGGAGGCGGAGGCGCTGGACTGTGTGGACGTCATCCTCGGCAACCGGGACGCGGGAATGGTCCTGCAGAAAACGGAGGAATATCTCTCCGACCGGGTGCGGATCGTGGAGGTTGCGCCCCACGACCGAACTGAGCGGTTCAACACGCCCGGCATCGGCCGATTTGAGGAGCGCACCCGCGCGTTTATGAAAATAGAGGATGGCTGTCAGCGGTACTGCACCTACTGCATTATTCCGACCGCGCGGGGCGTTGTGCGCTCCCGTCCGGCGGCGGATATAAGGGCGGAGGCGGCGCGCCTCGCCCTCGCCGGGTATCGGGAAATTGTGCTGGTCGGCATCAACCTGTCGGCCTATGGCAGGGATACCGGAGAGCGGCTGTGCGACGCGGTTTCGGCCGTTTGCTCGGTCGAGGGCATTTCGCGGGTGCGGCTCGGCTCGCTCGAGCCGGATCAGATCACCGATGACGACCTCGCCCGTCTTGCGGCAGAGGAAAAATTCTGCCCGCAATTTCATCTTTCCCTCCAATCGGGCTGCGACGCAACCTTAAAACGGATGAACCGGCACTATGACACCGCTTTCTACACCGATCTTGTGACCCGCATCCGCCGCGCTTTTTCAAACCCGAGCGTGACCACCGACGTTATGGTCGGCTTCCCGGGAGAGCGTGAGGAGGATTTTCTCGCCTCGGCCGAATATGTAAAGGAGATCGGCTTTGCCCGCAGCCATGTTTTCGCCTACTCCCGCCGGGCGGGAACCCGGGCGGCCGTCATGCCGGATCAGATCCCGAAGAAGGAGAAGGCGCGCCGCGCCTCCCTTATGTCCGCCGCCGCCAAAGAGGCGGCCGACCGCTTTCATGAGGGGCAGGTCGGCTGCGTAGTACAGGTGCTTTTTGAGCAGTTTGCCGACGGTCTGCTCTCGGGCTACAGCGAAAACTATACCCACGTATTGACGCCGGGGGATAAATCCCTCTGCGGGCGGATCTGCCCGGTGGAGATTACCGGCGTCCTGGCCGACGGCTGCACCGGCCGCCTGCTGCGGGAGGGCGAGCGCACGCCTCTTTAAAGAAAACAGCACATAAAAACGCAAAGCGCCTTTTTGCAGGAATACTGCGAAAAAGGCGCTTTGGTTATCTTCGTAAAAAATGCAGTGCTTCGGTTGTCAAAGCACTGCATTTTTTGCGGTTATTCCATAAGTAACGGCCGGGGGAGAGGGCGCACCGCCTTTGCCTCAGGATTCCGTCCAGTAGCGGTTGTCGGTCAGCACCGTGCAGGTCAGAAAATCGTCGGTAAAGTAGAAATCCACGGTGTGATCGTTGGTTGTGTAGCTGACAACCGAGAAGGAGGCCGGCGTCG
>OMNU01000079.1_pt1 | contig 39376 bp, 35 predicted proteins | sample 1673511 | NCBI WGS metagenome assembly OMNU01 (sample SAMEA103958113, study PRJEB25191) | human gut metagenome | reverse complement strand
AAATGCGCCCATACCGCGTCAAGTCCCTTGACAATACGGCAGTATTCTCTGCGGGCCTTTCCTTGCCTGGACACATTTCTGCTCCGACAAAACTGCCCGCACCTGGCAGCGATGTGTTTTCGAGTGATTTTTGGTTTTTGAGACGCCGCTGGGCTGACGCCCAGCAAGGCGAAAAGGGCAAAAAGCGCCGGAAAGACGCGCTGTCAGGCGTGTTTGCCCTTGTGAACCGACGGTAACCTTTATAAATAACGCAGGAGGAAAAAGAACCATGAAATTTAAAAAACTGCTGGCGGCTCTGCTTTGCGCCGTCCTGCTGACCGGCTTTACCGCCTGCAGCAGCAGCGGAGGACAAAACGCCTCCTCCGGCGCGGCCAACACCGTCACCATCTGGGCGTGGGATGACAACTTTAATGTAAAGGCCGCCAATGTCGCCAAAGAATATTACGCCAAGGAAAATCCCGACGTCACCGTCAACGTGGTCAGCATGGCGCAGGCCGACATCGTGCAGGCGCTGAACACCGCCCTCTCGAGCAAGACCTACAACGGCCTGCCGAACATCGTGCTGATTGAGGATTATCGGATCCAGAACTATCTGAACTCCTATCCCGGAGAACTGCGGGATCTCTCGGCCATCGTCAACGCCTCGGACTTTATGGACTATAAGCTGGAGGTCATGAGCGAGGGCGGAAAAATCTACGGCGTGCCGTTTGACAGCGGCGTCACCGCCCTCTTCTACCGCACGGATTATGTCGAACAGGCCGGCTATACCGCCGCCGATATGGAGAACCTGACCTGGGACAAATACATCGAGATCGGCAAAGCGGTCAAGGAAAAAACCGGAAAAGCCATGCTCACCCTCGACCCCAGCGACCTCGGCCAAATCCGCATGATGATGCAGTCGGCCGGCGCCTGGTATGTCAAGGAGGACGGCAAGACGGTAAGCATCTCCGACAACGCCGCCCTGAAGGAGGCGGTGAAAACCTATAAAAACCTGATGGATTCGGGCATCTCGACCCTGATTTCCGGATGGGATCCCTTTGTCGGCGCCTTTCAGAAGGGGAATGTCGCCAGCGTGCCGACCGGCTGCTGGATTGCGCCGAGCATCGCCGCAGCCGAGGATCAGAGCGGAAAATGGGCGGTGGTGCCTCTGCCGCGCATGTCGGGACTCGACAGTTCGGCGGGCTATTCAAACATCGGGGGCGCCGGCTGGTATGTGCTGGACAAGGTCTCCGGCGCCGAGCTGGCGGAGGATTTTCTCGCCAAGACCTTTGCGACCAACCTGAATCTGATGAACGACCTGGCAAAGGAAATCAGCCTGGTCAGCACCCTGAAGGCGGCGGCCGAAACCGAAAACTATACCACTCCGAACGCCTTTTTCAGCGGGCAGGAGATTTTTAAAGAATTTTCGCTCTGGACAACCAAAATTCCGGCCGTCAATTACGGCTTTTACACCTATACGATTGAGGATATTATGACCGAGGCGGTGCAATCCTATATGCAGGGCACCGATCTGGATAAGGCGCTCGCCGCCGCCCAGTCGCAGGCCGAGTCGGCCATTCGGTAGGCTCTTTCCCGCACCGGCCGCACAAAATCCACCAAAAGAAAAAGGAGGCGTCGCCCCATGCAGCAGCAACCACCCTTTGACAGTGCGTTGCCCGAACCGCCGTCATCCAGACGGCGGCGGCGCGACCCCTCTCCCATCGGCCGTCAGCCGAACCGATGGGGTTGGGGCTTTGTCACGCTCAGCATCATTCTGATCACCCTGCTCGTCTTTGTTCCCATGGTACAGTCCTTCTGGCTCTCCCTGCAAAGCGGCATGGGGAACCAGCTTTCCTTCGCCGGGCTGGACAACTATAAACGGCTGTTTGGCGACGCAACCTTTCTGAAAGCGCTCGGCAACACTTTCATCTACCTCATCATTCAGGTGCCGGTCATGATTATTCTGGCTCTGATGATCTCGGTCATGCTCAACAATCCGAAGCTGAAGGGCCGCAGCTTTTTCCGCATGGCCATCTTCCTGCCCTGCGTGACCTCGCTTGTCTCCTATTCCCTGATTATGAAAAGCATCTTCTCCGGAGAGGGGCTGGTCAACCGGCTCCTGCTGGCGCTGCATCTGATCGAGGCGCCGATCGGCTGGACGACCGACAGCCTCTTCGCCAAGGTGCTCATCATCCTCTCAATCACCTGGAGATGGACCGGCTATAACATGATTTTCTACCTCTCGGGGCTTCAGAATATCGACCCCTCGATTTATGAGGCGGCCGACCTCGACGGCTGCAGCGCGGTGCAGAAATTTTTCAAAATCACCGTCCCGCAACTGCGGCCGATCATCCTCTTCACCACCATCACCTCAACCATCGGCACCCTGCAGCTCTTCGACGAGGTGCAGAACATCACAAACGGAGGGCCGGCCAACGCCACTTTGAGCATTTCGCAGTATATCTACAATCTCTGCTTCAAATACAGCCCCAACTTCGGCTATGCGGCGGCCGTCGCCTTTGTCGTGCTTGTCATGATCGCGATTTTGTCGGCCATCCAGCTGAAGGTCGGCGGAAAGGGGTAAGAAGATGGCTTCTCACAAATCCGACCGGAGGCTGCGGCCTTCCGCCGTCCTGCGGTATGTTTTTCTGGTTCTCTTATCCGTCATTTCGATTTTCCCCTTCTTCTGGATGATCGTCTGCGCCACCAATACGACGGTCGACGTCAACCGGGGCGCGATGACCTTCGGCGGCAATCTGATGCAGAATCTGCAAAACCTCTTCGCCCCGGGCACAGGCTTTTTGCGCTCGCTCGGCAATTCCGCCCTGATTTCGGCCGTCACGACCCTGCTGGCGCTGCTGGTCTCCTCCATGGCCGGGTACGGATTCGAGGTGTTCCGCACCCGCGCCAGAGACCGGGTTTTCAACATCCTACTGATCTCCATGATGATTCCCTTTGCTACCCTGATGATTCCGCTCTTCCGGATTTTCGGCCGGCTGAACGATATGGGATTCAGCTTCATGGGGCTGAATTCCTACGCTGCGGTCATTCTGCCCTCGATTTCGACCGCCTTTCTGATCTTTTTCTTCCGCCAGAACACAAAATCCTTCCCCAAGGATATTTTGGAGGCGGCGCGGATTGACGGCCTCGGCGAAGTGCATATCTTTTTCCGCATGTACATGCCGGTGATGCGGTCGACCTATGCCGCGGCGGCCATCATCACCTTCATGAACAGCTGGAACAACTACCTCTGGCCGCTGGTCGCCCTGCAGTCGCCCGAAAAAAAGACCGTGCCGCTGATTCTTTCCACCTTCGGCGCGTCCTACACCCCCGACTACGGCATGATTATGGCCGGCATCGTGATCGCCACTTTGCCGACGGCGCTGATCTTCTTCCTGATGCAAAAGCAGTTTGTACAGGGCATGACCGGCGCGGTCAAATAAACCGGCTTTTAAATCCCCGCAAAAGAAGGGGGAGGCTTCCGGGGCTGCGGCAATTTTTTCTGCCGCGGCCTCTTTCCATTTGCGAAATTCCATCCGAGAGGAGAAAAACACATGCACGAAAATGATAAACCTCTGTCCGACCTGCTTGCCGACCCGGAGATTTCCTCCATCGGGACGCTGCCCCCGCACTCCTCCCACGTGCATTACCGCACGGCCGAGGAACAGAAGGCCGGCCGCAGCAGCTTCTATTTTTCGCTGAACGGCCGATGGCGCTTTTTCTACAGCGAGACGCTCGACGACCTGCCCGACGGCTTCGAGCAGCCGGGATACGACCTCTCCGCCTGGGGCGAGATTGAGGTGCCGGGGCATATCCAGCTTTCATACTGCGGCCGGCCGCAGTATGTCAACACCATGTATCCCTGGGACGGGCTGGAGGAGGTGCATCCCGGCGGCCTCCCTCACCGCAACCCGACCGGCAGCTATGTAAAGGAGTTCCGGCTGCCCGAGAGCTTTTTCGGCAAGCGGCTTATTTTGCGGTTCGACGGGGTGGAGACGGCCTTCCGCCTCTTTATAAACGGGCGGTTTGCCGGCTACAGCGAGGACAGCTTCACCCCGGCCGAGTTCGATCTGACCGACGCTTTGCAAAAAGGGGTCAACCGGCTGGCGGTGCAGGTCTATGCCCGGTCGTCCGGCTCCTGGCTGGAGGATCAGGATTTCTGGCGGTTTTCGGGCATTTTCCGGGAGGTCACGCTGATCGCCCTGCCGCCGGTGCATCTTGAGGATTTGTTCGTCACAACCGAGCTGGCAGAGGATTTTTCCGCCGCGCAGGTTCGGGTGCGTTTTCGCGCCGCCGGGGAGGGAGAACTGCGCGCCGGCCTGTGCACCCCCTCGGGCGGGCGGGCCGCCACGGCCGTCTGCAAAACCACGGCGGAGGCCTTCACGCTGCCGGTCGAAGCGCCGCTGCTCTGGAGCGCCGAGCAGCCCAACCTCTATACCCTGACGCTGGAGGTCTGGAGAGATGGCCGGCTGCTGGAGGTCGTTTCCCAGCCGGTCGGCATCCGCCGATTTGAGATGAAGGACGGCCTCATGACCCTCAACGGCCGCCGCATCGTCTTTTGCGGGGTCAACCGGCATGAGTTCGACTGCCGCCGCGGCCGGGCGGTCGGCCGGGCGGAAATGCTCTGGGATGTGCTGACCATGAAGCAGAATAACATCAACGCGGTGCGCACCTCCCACTACCCCAACCATCCGTATTTTTACGAGCTGTGCGACCGCTACGGCCTGTATGTGATCGACGAGACCAACCTCGAAACCCACGGCACCTGGCAAAAGCTCGGCGCCGTCCGGCCGGACGAAAACACCCTGCCGAACGGCAAGCCCGCCTGGCGAAAGGCGGTTCTCGGCCGGGCGGCCGCCATGCTCGAGCGGGATAAAAACCACCCCTCCATCCTGATCTGGTCCTGCGGGAACGAGTCCTGGGGCGGCGAGAATCTTCATGCCATGGCGGAATATTTCCGGCAGAGGGATCCCGGCCGGCTGGTGCATTACGAGGGCATTTTCCACGACCGGCGGTACCCCGGCACCAGCGACATGGAAAGCCGCATGTATCCTCCGGTGCGGGAGATCGAGGCCTATCTTGCGAAAAATCCCGAAAAGCCCTTCCTCTGCTGCGAGTATTCCCACGCCATGGGAAACTCCTGCGGGGGGCTGTCCCTCTATACCGGGCTGGCCTGGCGGGAGGCGAAGTACCAGGGCGGGTTTATCTGGGATTTTCTGGATCAGGGACTGCTTGCTGCCGACCGGCTGGGGCGGGAATACCTCGCCTACGGCGGGGATTTCGGCGACCGGCCGACCGACTGGAACTTCTGCGGGAACGGCATCGTTTTCGCCGATCGCACCCTCTCCCCCAAAATGGCGGAGGTCAGACAGTGCTACGCCCCGGTCACGGCGGATGGAGACGAGACCGGCTTTACGGTATGCAACCGCAGCCTTTTTACCCCGGCCGACCGGTATATATGCCGCCTGACCCTGCTGCAAAACGGCCGCCCGATCGGGAGTAAAGCCCTGCGAACCCCCGTGCCGCCCGGCGGCAGCGCCCGGTTTGAAAATCCCTTCCCTTTGCCAAAGGAGGCGGGGGAATATATCCTCGAGATCACCTTCCGGCTGGCCGAAAACACCCCCTTTGCCGAGGCGGGGCACATCGTTTCGGTAAACCAGATCGTCTGGGGAGAATATACTGAAGCCGCCCCCGCGGCGGGTGCACCCACGGTGGCCGAGGGAGACGTCAACATCGGCCTTCTGGGAAAAGATTTCTCCATCCTCTACGGCAAAGACAAGCACGGACTGACCTCCATCTGCAAGGCGGAAATGGAGCTGCTCTGCGGCGTGCCGCGGCCGAATTTCTGGCGCGCGCCGACCGACAATGACTACGGCTGGGGCATGCCCCATCACTGCGCCGCCTGGAAAACCGCCTCCCTCTACGCCCTGCCGGAGAGCGAAAGCATCGAGCGGCTGGAGGACAGTCTGCAAATCGAGACCGCCTACCGTTTTCCCGGCGGAGGGGAGAACGGCTGCACCTTATCCTACCGCTTTTTCGGCGGCGGGGAGATCGAGGTGCGCCTCTCCCTTACCGGCTGCGCCGATTTTGGACCGATGCCCGACTTCGGCCTGCTGCTGCGGCTGCCGGGGACGTTTGACCGGCTGAGCTGGTACGGCCGCGGCCCGGGGGAAAATTACTGCGACCGCAAGGTCGGCTCGCCCCTCGGGTTGTATGAGAGCGTTGCCGCGGCCGAGCTGCAGCCCTATCTCCTCCCGCAGGAATGCGGCAACCACACCGACACCCGCTGGCTCACCGTCCAAAATGCCGACGGGCGAGGGCTGCGGTTTCGTGCGGTGAGCGGAAATTTCGATTTCTCGGTTCTTCCCTATACCCCCCACGAGCTGGAGGCCGCCGCACATCCGAACGAGCTTCCCCCGCCGCTCTATACGGTCGTGCGCCTCTCGGCCGGGGAGATGGGGGTCGGCGGCGACGACAGCTGGGGCGCAAGGCCGCTGTCCGCCTTCCTGCCGGAGGCTATAGAGCGGCCGGACTTCGTTTTCCGGATAACCCCGGTGTAAGCCGGCGCGGCGGTGGGAGGGTGCACACACCGCGCGCTTTCCCACATGCCGCCGAATGGACTTCACCTCCAAAGGAGAAGGAGACCCCCTCTCTCCTTTTGGGGGAGATACATACCGCCGCGCCATCCTCTTAGAAAGGGAGAGGGCAGGGATAAAAAAGCCGCCGGGCAGATTGCCCCTCCTCCCGCTTTGCCGCGCCGGCGGGTTCGTCCCCGCTGCGCCGCCATGGGCAGAAGCTTTTTTGCGCCGGAGTTACGGCTTTCGGTTTCCCGGTCAAAAAAACATCCTTTCACGATTGAAAATACAAATCGGGTATGCTATAATGAACTCCAATTTGAAACCATACCGTGTTGAGCCGGACGGAGGCGTCTTTCCCACCGGAGCAAAGCCGCCCCGACCCGACCCAAAGCCTTTTTCAAAACGCTTTCTGCAACCGGATACAAGGAGGAGGAGGCAGCGTGCGTTACAAAAACATACTGGATATGCACACCCACAGCGACAGCTCGCCGGATGCCGTGCATGCGGTCAGCCTGATGTGTGAGTACGCCGTCAAAACCGGCGTGCGCGGGCTGGCGGTGACCGACCACTGCGAGTGCAACGCCTACATCCGCGACGGGTACAACATCACCTCGGCGCAGTCCCTGTTCGAAGCCGGCAAGGCCCGGTCGGTTTTTGCCGGCCAGTTGGTCGTTCTGATCGGCGTGGAGCTGGGGCAGGCCACCCAGAATCTGGAAGCGGCGAACAAGGCAATCTCCCGGCCGTCGCTGGATTTCGTCCTGGGGTCGATGCACAACCTCCGGGATCGGCAGGATTTTTACTACCTCGATTACACCCTGCCCGAAAACGACCCGGCCGCCCTGCTGGACGAATATTTCGACAGCCTGCTGGAGCTTGTGGCCTGGGGCGGGTTTGACAGTCTGGCGCACCTGACCTATCCCTTGCGCTATCTGCCGCGGGAGGGGTACCGTCTCTCCGACTATGCCGACAAGATTGACGCCGTTTTCCGCGCCCTGATCGAAAAGGGAAAGGCGCTGGAGATCAACACCTCCGGACTGCGGCAAAATCTGGGCGTCACCCTGCCCGATCTTCCGCTTGTCCGCCGCTACCGCGAGCTGGGGGGAGAGCTGATCACCATCGGCTCAGACGCCCACTGCGCCTCGGACGTCGGCGCCGGCATCGCCGACGGCATGGCCCTGGCGGAGGAGGCCGGATTCCACCATGTCACCCTGTTTCAAAGCCGGATTCCGACCCCGATCCGGATCGAATAATCCACCCAAAGCCGCGCGGCAATCTACCCGCACGCCGCGCCGGCCTTTATAAAAAAGGAAAGGCTGTTGTTTTATGAAACTGAGTAAGAGAATTTTGAGCCTGCTTTCCGAAAACGCCAAATATTCCTGCCGCGACATCGCCGTCATGCTCGGCGTGGAGGAGGAAGAGGTCTCCGCCAAGATCAAGGAGCTGGAGCAGCAGGGCATCATCCGCAAATACAAAACGGTCGTCGACTGGGAGCGGTTCGACGACGCTTTCGTCTCGGCTCTGATCGAGTTGAAGGTCACGCCGCAGCCCCACGCCGGATTTGAGGAGATTGCCCGCAACGTCATGAAATACGACGAGGTGGAGACGGTCTACCTCATGTCGGGAGGGTACGACCTCTGCGTTATCGTAACCGGCCGCACTTTTCAGGAGGTGGCGATGTTCGTCGCCAAGGAGCTGGCGCCGATGAAGTCGGTGATCTCGACCGCGACCCACTTTGTCCTCCGGCGGTACAAGGAGCTGAATGTCAGCCTCTGCGACGACAATACCGATGACAGGGGGAAAATATCCCTGTGATGGACTATGAAAAGATTCTGAATCCCACGGTGCGCGACATCAAGCCGTCGGGAATCCGAAAATTCTTCGACATCGCGGAGGAGATGGACGACGTCATCTCCCTCGGTGTGGGAGAGCCGGACTTCAACACCCCCTGGCATATCCGTCATGCCGGCATCACCTCGCTGGAGGATGGCAAGACCCGCTACACCTCCAACTGGGGACTGAAGGAGCTGCGGCGGGAAATCGCCGCCTATATGGAGCGCAAATACAGCCTTTCCTACGACCCCGCGGACGAGATTCTGGTCACGGTCGGCGGAAGTGAGGCCATCGACGGCGCCATCCGCGCCCTGGTTCGTCCGGGGGATGAGGTGCTGATCGTCCAGCCCAGCTTTGTCTGCTATGAGCCGCTGACCCGCATGGCCGGAGGGAAGCCGGTGGTTCTGACCACCCGGGCAGAGCACAATTTCCGTCTGACGGCGGAGGAGCTGCGGGCGGCCATCACGCCGAAAACCCGGCTGCTGATCCTGCCCTTCCCCTGCAACCCGACCGGCGCGGTCATGCGCCGTGAGGATCTGGAGGCGATTGCCGCCGTCCTCCGCGGCACCGACATCATGGTGCTTTCGGACGAGATTTACGCCGAGCTGACCTTCGGCGGCGCACGGCATGTCTCCATCGCGGAGATTCCCGATATGCAGGAGCGCACCATCCTCATCGGCGGCTTTTCCAAAACATATTCCATGACCGGCTGGCGGCTTGGATATGCGCTTGGCCCGGCGCCGGTGCTGCGGCTGATGACCAAAATCCATCAGTTCGCCATCATGAGCGCGCCGACCACCTCCCAGTACGCTGCGATAGAGGCGCTGCGCAACGGCGACGACGACATCCAGCGTATGAAGGAGCAGTACGATATGCGCCGCCGCTTCGTGGTGGAGGGCTTCCGCTCGATCGGCATGGACTGCTTTGAGCCGGAGGGGGCCTTCTACGCCTTTCCGTCGGTGCAGTGCAGCGGCCTCGACTCGGACACCTTCTGCGAGCGCTTGCTGATGGAGCGGCATGTCGCCCTGGTGCCCGGCACCGCCTTCGGCGACAGCGGGGAGGGGTTTGTCCGCGCCTCCTACTGCTATTCGATCGAGCACCTGCGGGAGGCAATCGCCCGCATCGGCAGCTTTCTGGAATCACTTTAAAATCATCGCCGCCGGGAGGGACAAAGCCCGGCATCCTTTAAAAAACGAAAGGGGCTGCGTCGGCTTTTGCATTTTTGCAACGGGCGAACGGACAGCCCCCTTTTTATTCAGAAAAGGCGGGGGAAACTGAATGCGTCACACACTTCATCTTCTGGCACACGCAAAAATCAATCTGACCCTGAATATTCTCGAAAAGCGCGCCGACGGCTATCACAATCTTTCGACCGTCATGCAGTCGGTCGGGCTGTCCGACCGGATCACCCTCCGCGCCGGAGAGGGGCTGCGGTTTTGCTGCAAGGACGCCGCCCTCCCCACAGGGGAGGAGAACACCGCCGTCGCGGCGGCCTCCCTCTTTTTTAGGGCGACCGACCTTGCTCCCGCCGTCACCATCGAGCTGGAGAAGCAGATTCCGCAGGCGGCCGGCCTCGCCGGCGGGTCGGCCGACGCGGCCGCCGTGCTGACCGGCCTCAACCGGATGTACGGCGTCCCCCTCGGGCAGGCGGCGCTCCTCTCCCTCGCCCAAAAAATCGGGGCGGATGTTCCCTTCTGCCTGCTGGGCGGAACCATGCTGGCCGCCGGCGTGGGAGAGCAGCTGACCCCCCTGCCGCCCATGCCGGACTGCGGCATTCTGATCCTCAAGCCCTGCGCCAAGCCCTCTACCGGGGAGATGTACCGCCGGGTTGACCGGTGCGACCAGCCGCCGCACCCTCCGGCAGAGGCGGCCGTCCGCGCGCTGGAGGCGGGGCGGCTTTCCGCGCTGGCAGCCGCGCTCGGCAACACCTTTTCCGCCGCCTGGGAAACGGGAGAGATTCCGGCCGCCCTGGCCGCGCTGAAGGACGAGGGGGCGATCGGCGCCTCCCTAAGCGGGAGCGGGCCGAGCGTTTTCGGCCTTTTTGAAACACGGACTGCGGCCGAGGCCGCGGCCGAAAGGCTGAAAGGCCGCTATCCCGTCAGCTTTGCCGTCCCGCCGGCGAGGCGCGGCGTCGAAATTCTCGAATAAATTTTGCCTTTGCTGCATATTTTTTTCCGTTTGGTCAAGCATGAAAGTGGAGAACATAAAATTTCGGATCAAACGGAGGAAACAGGATATGCATAAGGGTAAGCTGATTTCGGCGGCGGTGGCCGCCGGCCTCGTTTTCGCGATACTTTGCAGCTTCATCCCGTTCGAGGCGGGGTGTGAGGAGGTCAAAAGCAGCGTGCTACGGCTGCATGTGCTGGCCAACTCGGACTCGGCGGAGGATCAGGCGCTCAAGCTCCGGGTGCGGGACAGCGTGCTGGCCGCCGGCGCGGAAATTTTTGGGAATGCCGGCAGCCTGGCCGAGGCCGAGGCGCTGGCACGGGAGAACATCTGGGTTCTCTACGCCGCGGCCGAGCGCACTTTGCGGGAGGAGGGGAGCAGCTATCCCGTCAGCGTCAAGCTGGCCCGCACCGGCTTTGATACCCGGAAGTATGACGCGGTCACCCTCCCGGCCGGGGAGTATGACGCGGTACAGGTTGTCATCGGCGAGGGCAGGGGAAAAAACTGGTGGTGCGTTATGTTTCCGCCGCTTTGCCTGCCGGCCGCCGGGGCGGAGGATCTGTCCGACTCCGTTTCGGAAGAAGGGGCAAGGATCACCTCCCACAGCGAACGGTATGTGATGAAATTCAAGGTGGTCGAGCTGTATGAAACCTTAAAACAGCGGCTGTTTTCGGATTGATCCGCCAAACTGCGCTTTAAAAAAAGGCCGCCCCCCTCAAAAGAAAACGCGCCATTTGCGGCCGTTTGCAAAAATTTTTGGAAAACGAAAAATTTTTCTTGCTTTTTTGCACAGGGTGTGTTAGTATTACTTTTGCGAATTGACTGAAACGAGGTGACAGTATGAAAAAAGGTATTCATCCCGAGTACGATACGGTTGTTGTAAAGTGTGCTTGCGGGGCGGAGTTTGAGACCAAATCGACCAAGAAGGATATCCGCTTGGATATTTGCTCAAATTGTCATCCTTTCTTCACCGGCAGACAGAAGCTGGTTGATACAGGCGGACGCGTTGACCGTTTCAACAAGCGTTTCGGCACCCAGAGCAAATAAGTGGTTTTGCTGCGATCAAAAGTAAAGCCCGCAACTTGAAATACAGTTGCGGGCTTTTTCGTATTTTTTCATTGTCGAAAAGCACAGTCGATTTTTCGGTTTTACAAGGCGAAAACGGCGCAAAAACAGCAGCGAGAGGAGTGGCGGCATGGCATTCTATAAAACGGTCGGCAAAGCGGCCAGCGACGAATTCACCGAAAAGCGTTCCCGCTTCATCGGGTATGCCGCCCCCGTCCAAACGGAGGAGGCGGCGGTTCGGTTCATCTCCGACATCCGTGCAAAGCACTGGGACGCAAAGCACAATGTTTATGCTTACTCCCTCCGCGCGGGACAGCAGAAGAGGTACTCCGACGACGGAGAGCCAAAGGGCACGGCCGGCGTGCCGGTTCTCGACGTGCTGCAGAAGGGAGAGGTGGTCGACGCCGTGCTTGTGGTCACCCGGTATTTCGGCGGCGTGCTGCTGGGAACCGGAGGGCTGGTTCGCGCCTACTCCCACGCGGCGGCGCTGGCGGTGGCGGCCGCCGGCATCGTCACGGTGCGCCGCTGCGCCGTCTGCGAGCTGCGCTGCGATTATACCCGGCTTGCCCCGGCGCAGTCCATGGTGGGCGAGGCCGGCCGGCTTCTCGATCAGGAGTTCGGCGCGGACGTAAAGCTGACCTTCCTGCTGCCGGAGGAGGAGACAGCGACGTTTGAAACGCGGCTGCTCGACGCCTTCTGCGGGCGGGTCGCAATGCGGATCACGGGATACGACTACCACCCGTTTTAAAACCCGCTTCCTCCCCTTTTTTTGCCAAAAAGCAGGCCGCCTTCTGCCGCAGAAATTTTTTTGCACCCTTGCTCTAAGCCTCGTTTTACCGCAAAAGGCCGCAAACCTTCGGCGGAAAACAGCCGCCTTTATCCAAAATCTTCTTATCTCCCCTGCGGGCGTCGCATGTATGGCAGAAAAACGGCCGCCGACCCGATTTTTTTCAACTTTTCCCTTCATCGGGCGGCTGTTTTTATCCTGAAAAAAGAGGAAAAAGGGCAATTTTGTCTAATAATTATATATAGCAGTCTGTAAATGATGAAAGGGAGGCGACCGCCATGGAGGAGCTGCCGCGCATACACACCGAGCGGCTGGAGCGCGAAACCCTCTCCCCCCGCGCCGCGCTGAGTGAAAAGACGAAGGGCCGCGCCCGGGCGGAGGCCGAGTGCGACATCCGCACCGCTTTTCAGCGCGACCGCGACCGGGTCATCCACTCCAAGGCATTCCGTCGCCTCAAGCATAAGACGCAGGTATTCCTCTCGCCCGAGGGGGATCACTACCGCACCCGGCTGACCCACACGCTGGAGGTGGCGCAGATCGGGCGGACAATCGCCCGCGCCCTCCGCCTGAACGAGGATCTGACCGAGGCGATCGCACTCGGCCACGACCTCGGCCACACCCCCTTCGGCCACGCCGGAGAGCGCGCCCTGAACGAAATTGGAGCCGACGGCTTCAAGCACTATCTGCAAAGCGTGCGGGTGTGCGAAAAAATCGAGAAAAAGGGGCGCGGCCTCAACCTGACGGCCGAGGTGCTCGACGGCATCGCCTGCCACACCGGCGGACGGGAGGCCTTTACGCTCGAGGGGCGCATTATCCGGCTGGCGGATAAAATCGCCTACATCAACCATGATATTGAGGACGCCGTTTCGGCCGGTGTTTTGGCGGAGACGGATATTCCAAAGCCGCTGCGCGACGTGTTTGGAGAGAGCAAGAGCCAGCGGATCAACACCATGGTGCTCTCGGTCATCCAAAACAGCGTCGACACAATCCAAATGGATCCGCCGACCGCCGCCGCTTTTGATGAGATTCACCGTTTTCTTTATAAAGAAGTCTACTATAACCCCATCGCCAAGGCGGAGGAGGGCAAGGTCGGCGGCATTATCCACGGCCTCTACGATTATTTTGAAGCCCGCCCCGACCGCCTGCCGGAGGAATACAAAATCATTGCCGAAACCGACGGTCTCTCCTGCGCTATCAAGGATTACATCGCCGGCATGACCGACCCCTACGCACTGCAAACCTACAGCGATATTTACATTCCAAAATCCTGGAATATTTAAAAAAGGCGTCCTTTTGTGCGCCGCCTTTTTAAAAAAACGAAAATTAACCCCGCCCGTCATCCGGCAGAAAGGAGGAGACCGTATGGCCGTCAGTGATGAATTCATTCTGGAAGTCAAGGCCCGCAACGATATCGAATCGGTTGTGGGCGGCTACGTCAACCTGAAACGGGCCGGCAGCCTGCTGAAGGGACTTTGCCCCTTTCACGGGGAGAAAACGCCCTCCTTCACGGTATATCCCGGCAACGGCTCCTTCTACTGCTTCGGCTGCGGGGCGGGCGGCGACGTCATCACCTTCATCCGTAAAATCGAAAACCTGGATTATATGGAGGCGCTGAAGCTTCTCGCCGACCGGGCCGGCCTCGCTATGCCGGAGGACGGCGGATATGACGACTCAATGCGCAAGCTCCGCCTGAACCTGCTCTCGATCAATCGGGAGACCGCCCGGTTCTTCCACGCCGTCCTCTTGTCGGAGGAGGGACGGCCGGCGCTCGATTACCTTTTGGGGCGGGGGCTGACCATGACGACCATCCGGCACTTCGGGCTGGGGTTCGCGCCCGACAGCTGGGATCGTCTGCTTCGCCACCTGCGCCAGAAGGGCTACAGCGAAGAGGAGCTGATTTTGGCCAACGTCTGCGGCAGAGGGCGAAACGGCGGCCTCTATGACCGGTTTCGCAAACGAGTCATGTTCCCCATCATTGACCTACGAGGCAGCGTGGTGGCCTTCAGCGGCCGCGCCATGCCGGGCGAGGATAAGGCAGGGCAGAAATACGTCAACACCTCCGACACGCCGGTTTTTAAAAAGAGTCACCACATCTTCGCCATGAATTTTGCCAAGAATGCCTGCGCCGACCGGCTGATCCTGGTCGAAGGGCAGATGGACGCCATCTCCCTGCATCAGGCGGGGATCACCAACGCCGTCGCGGTACAGGGTACCGCCTTCACCACTGAGCAGGCGCGGCTGATCGCCAAGTATACGAAGGAGGTTGTGATCGCCATGGACGCCGACGGCGCCGGCAAAAAGGCGACAGACAAAATCCTCCGCCTGGTGGGAGAGACAGGGCTGCCGGTCAAGGTGGTTCGCATCCCCGACGGCAAGGACCCGGATGAGTTCGTCAAGAAAAACGGAGGCGAGGCCTTCCGCGACCTGCTCTCGGGCGCCAGCGGAGATATCGAGTACCGGCTGCTCTCGGCAAGGGACGGCTTTGACCTTTCCACCAACGACGGAGTGCGCCGATACCTCAACAAAGCGGCCGAGATTCTGGCCGAGGGGAACGACATCATCGCCCGCGACCTCTACGCCGGGCGGCTTTCGGCCTCTTTCGGCGTATCGAAGGAGATTTTGCTCGACGCCATCAAAAAGCAGGCGGCGCAAAACGCAAAATCCAAGCGCAGCAAGGCCTTGCGAGAGGCGGTCTCCCTCCCCGCCGATACGCCGGGCAGCCGACAGCGGCGGATGCACCTGCGCGCCGCCGGCGCGGAGGAGACGCTGCTCTCCTTGCTGATGTACAATCCCGATTTCCTAAAGGATGTGGAAAAGCGCCTCTCGCCGGAGGATTTTACAAGCGACCTGAATCGGCGGATCTACAGCCGGGTGATCGACATTTTGCGTCAGGGGGGGAGCTTTGACATCTCCCTGATGGGGTCGGCGTTTTCTCCCGACGAAATGGGCACAATAGCAATGATGCAGAGCCGGGGCGCCGGGCGGGTCAACGCCAGAGCCGAGCTTTCCGACTGCCTGCGCGTGATGGAAGAAGAAAAAGCAAGACAAACTCTGCAGGGGGCGGACAAGCTCTCCCCGGAGGAATGGGAAAAAAGTCTTGAGGAAATACGAAAAATGAAAAAAGGGGACACACACCATGGCTAAGAAGCAGAAAAAAGACACGACCGAGACGCTGGAAAAGGATATTGACGCCGTCCTGGATGAAGAGGCAGCGCAGCCGACCGAGCCGGAAATAGCAGGGCCGGAGGAGGAAGAGGACGACCCGATCCACGAGCTGGAGGAGATTGTCCCCGACAACCCCGACGAGCTGGAAATTGAGCCGCCGATCCTCGACCTGGATTTTGAAGAGGAGCCGACCATCGACGAGCTGAAGGTGGAGGAGCTGACCATCGAGGAGGAGGCGGAGGACGAAATCCCGCTCGAAAGCATTTCGCTCGACGATCCGGTCAAGGTCTATCTGAAGGAAATCGGCCGGGTGCCGCTCCTCTCCTCGGAGGAGGAGATCGAGCTTGCCGTGCGGATCGGCCAGGGGGATGAGTACGCCAAAAAGCGGCTGACCGAAGCCAACCTCCGCCTGGTGGTAAGCATCGCCAAGCGGTATGTCGGACGGGGGATGCATTTCCTCGACCTGATTCAAGAGGGGAACGTCGGCTTAATCAAGGCGGTTGAAAAATTCGACCATACCAAGGGCTTCAAATTCTCCACCTACGCGACCTGGTGGATCCGGCAGGCGATCACACGCGCCATCGCCGATCAGGCCCGCACCATCCGCATTCCGGTGCACATGGTGGAGACCATCAATCGCTTAAAGAAGGTGCAGAGTCAGCTCCTGCATGAAAACGGCCGCGAGCCGAGCGAGGAGCTGATTGCAGAGACCATCAACCTCCCGGTTGAGCGTGTGCGGGAGATTCTGCGGGTCGCGCAGGAGCCGGTCTCGATGGAGACGCCGATCGGCCCGGAGGAGGACAGCCGCCTGATCGACTTCATCCGGGATGAGGACGCTATGGCTCCGGATGACGCCGCGCTCAAAACCATCACCAACGAGGATATCGACAGCGTGCTGAAAACTCTCACCCCGCGGGAGGAGGCGGTCATCCGCCTGCGCTTCGGGCTGCAGGACGGCCGCTGCCACACGCTGGAGGAGGTCGGCACCGAGTTCCATGTAACCCGCGAACGCATCCGCCAGATTGAGGCCAAAGCCCTCCGCAAGCTGCGTCACCCGGTACGCAGCAATAAATTCAAGGAAAAGTAAAGCCATGATCTTAAATTTGGAAACCGACTACGCTATACGCATCGTCCATTATCTGGCCGAGGTCGGCGAGCGGCGCGACGCGGGCAAAATCGCGGAGAAAACCGGTGTAACCCTCCGCTTTTCGCTGAAAATCCTGCGCAAGCTGGTTGCGGCCGGCATCATCCGCTCCTACAAGGGGGCGGGCGGCGGCTATGAACTCGCCCGCCCGGGCAGGGAGATCACGCTGGGCGAGGTGATCGAGGTCATGAGCGGCTCTCTGATCTTCAGCCACTGCCAGAGCAAGGGACACGCCTGCTCTCACCCGCAGGGAGTCTGCTACTTTAAGGACGTGTTCGACGACGTTTCGGACTATATGCGAAAAAAATTTGACAAAGCGACCTTTTGACGTTTTTAAAGCCGTCGGAGGGGGGAGAAAATCTTCTGCCGCCGCTTGCGGCCGGATAGAGCGCAGGGTGGATTTCCTCCGCGCTTTATGCTGCCATCGGTTAACAGGGGGCAAACACGCCTGACAGCGCGTCATTCCGACGCTTTTTGCTCTTTTTCACCTTGGCGGGCGTTATCCCGCCTGCGTCTCAAAAACCAAAAAACACTCGAAAATCCATCGCCGGCAGGTGCTTTGCAGTTCTGCCGGGGCAGATATGTGTTCAGATAAGGAAAGGCACGCAGGGAATACTGTTCGTATTTTCAAGTGCTTTGACACAGTATGAACACATTTCTGCCCGCCAAAGTCTTGTATTCCCTTGTCAGCCGATGGTACAATAACCGCTGAAAAATATCGCATCTTCCCCGCCCGTCTTTCGGGGCGGGCGCAAAATTTACGAATCCTTTTTTCCTCTTATGCCGCTTTGCGATGCAAAATATCCCCAGAGCCGGCATAAGAATCCAATAAACAGCTTCGAGGTGGTATGGCTTGCCGATTCCCCAGAAAAACATACGCAATTTTTGTATTATCGCCCATATTGACCATGGAAAATCCACCCTGGCCGACCGGCTGCTCGAATTGACCGAGACGGTCGCCCGCCGCGATATGGAGGATCAGCTGCTCGACAGCATGGATCTGGAGCGGGAGCGCGGCATCACGATCAAGGCGCACGCGGTCACCCTCTACTACACCGCGCAGGATGGAGAAAAATATGAGCTCAACCTGATCGACACGCCCGGCCACGTCGATTTTAACTATGAGGTTTCCCGTTCTCTTGCCGCATGCGAGGGGGCGGTGCTGGTGGTCGACGCCTCCCAGGGGATTGAGGCGCAGACTTTGGCCAACACCTATCTGGCGGTCGACCACGGGCTGGAGCTTTTGCCGGTCATCAACAAAATTGATCTGCCCTCGGCCGACCCCGACCGCGTCGTGCAGGAGATTGAGGAGGTCATCGGTATCCCGGCGGAGGACGCGCCCCGCGTCTCGGCCAAGAGCGGCTTAAATGTAGGGGAGGTGCTCGAACGGATTGTCACCGACATTCCCGCCCCGAAGGGGGAGAGTGACGCGCCCCTTCGCGCTCTGATCTTCGATTCCTACTACGACCCGTACAAGGGGGTTATCGTCTACTTCCGCGTGATGAGCGGCACGCTGCGGCCGGGCGACCGGATCCGCATGATGGCCTCCGGCGCGGAATTCGACCTGGTCGAGGTCGGGCGCAAAAGCGCCCTCTCGATGGTGCCCTGCGACGGCCTCTACGCCGGAGAGGTAGGGTATCTCGCCGCCTCGATCAAGACGGTGAGCGAGGCACGGGTGGGCGACACCATCACGCTGGCGGAAAATCCGGCGGCCGAGCCGCTGGCCGGCTACCGGCAGGTAAATCCGGTGGTTTTCTGCGGCATTTACCCGGCCGACGGCGCCCAGTACACCGATCTGCGGGAGGCGCTGGAGAAACTCCAGCTCAACGACGCCTCCCTCCTCTTCGAGCCGGAGACGTCGAACGCCCTCGGCTTCGGCTTCCGCTGCGGTTTTCTCGGCCTTCTGCATATGGAGATTATTCAGGAACGACTCGAGCGGGAGTATAATCTCGACCTGATTACCACCGCGCCGAGCGTGATTTACAAATTCCGGCTGAACGACGGCCGCACGGTCGAGGTGGACAATCCGACCAACTACCCCGACCCGGCCTCAATCGTCTCGGCCGAGGAGCCGGTCGCCGACGTGCATATCTTCAGCCCGAGCGACTTTGTCGGCACGATTATGGAGCTGTGCCAGGAGCGCCGGGGAGAGTACAAGGACATGCATTACATGGGCGACCGGGTGGACATTCACTACATCCTCCCGGTGAATGAGATTGTGTACGACTTCTTCGACGCGCTGAAAAGCCGGACGCGCGGCTACGCCAGCTACGATTATGAAATCCGGGGCTATCAGCCCTCCAAGCTGGTCAAGCTGGATGTTCTGCTGAACGGAGATGTGGTTGACGCGCTCTCCTTCATCGTGCACGCCGACAACGCCTATGCCAGAGCGCGCCGGATTGCCGAAAAGCTGAAGGAATACATTCCCCGCCAGCTTTTCGAGGTGCCGGTGCAGGTCGCCGTAGGGGGCAAGATCATTGCCCGCGAAACGGTCAAGGCCATGCGCAAGGATGTGCTGGCCAAATGCTACGGCGGCGATATCACCCGGAAGAAAAAGCTTCTGGAAAAGCAGAAGGAAGGCAAAAAGCGTATGCGGCAGCTCGGCTCGGTTGAGGTCCCACAGGAGGCTTTTATGGCCGTTCTCAAGCTGGATGAATAAAAGCCTTTCCTATAAAAAAACGCACATCCTGCAAAATGCCTTTTTCAAAAATTTATCAAGAGAGGCCTTATATATTATGAAAAACAGGATTTTTTCACGCTGCTTTGCCGTAATGCTGGCGCTGTTGCTCTGCTGCCTCTCCGGCCTGACCGTCGGGGCGGAGGTTTATACCGAGCAAAGCGGAAAATATAAGCTGATCTTTGACGACGCCGGCGTAACCGACGCCGCTGTGACCGAACGGATTCTGACCATATTTCGGGAGCAGTATGAAAAAATGGCCGAAAAATACAATCCCAACGCACCGCGAACCGTCATGTGTACGGTAGATCCGGGGTACGACGGTGTGGCCTATGCCTCCGGGAACAAGATCACCGTTTCGGCCGCGTGGCTGCAAAACAATCCAAACGACGCCGACTGCGTCACGCACGAGCTGTTCCATGTGGTGCAGGGATACCCGACCTATGACCCGGTCTGGCTGGTCGAGGGGCTGGCCGACTACGCCAGAGGGGAGTTCGGCTTGTACAACGACCTCTCGCACTGGGGATTCCCCAGCTTTGATGCGGGGCAGCATTACACCAACAGCTACACGGTGACCGCCCGCTTTCTTGCTTGGTGCGTCAAGTATGTAAATCCAGACCTGGTGGTGCGGCTGGACAGCCTCTTCCGGCAGAACCGCTACACCCCCTCGGTATGGGAGGAGATGACCGGCGCGACCATCGACAACCTCTGGGCAGAGTATGCGGCCGACCCTGGCCTCGACCGCATGGTGGGAGATGTGGATCTGGACGGGAATGTGACCGTCTCCGACGTGGTGGCGCTGCGCACCGCCATCGTCGACGGAAAAAGCAGCCGACTCTATGACATTGATTTCGACCGGCATACAACCGTCTCCGACGTGGTGGCGCTGCGCGCCGCCATCGTCGCGGGAGAGGCGGCCTGATAAGCGGGTAAAGCGGCGAAGAAAACAAGGCGGCCTATACGGCCTTATAGCCTTATAGCCGTACATTTCGCTGAAATCGAAAAATACGGGAGAGGCTGCAAGCGTTATGTCCGTACGGCTGTATGTCTGTACATCCGCACAGCCGCACAGCCGCGCGTCCGTGCCGCCGTGCCGCAGCACCGCAGCACAAGGCAGATTTTTTAAAAAAGGGAGGTCGCACGACCGTTATGGCAAAGCAAAAGGGCGGCAAGCGCTACCATTTTCTGGACGAGATGCGGGGGTTCGCCGTCCTCTGCATGGTGTTTTTCCACGCCTTCTACCTGCTCGGATTTTTGTTCGATCTGGAGCCGGCGCGCGGCCTCTACTACTTCTTCCTGCCGGCAGAACCGTACTTTGCCGGGGCGTTTATCTTCATTTCGGGAATCGCCAGCTGCCTCTCCCGCTCGAATCTCAAGCGCGGGCTGCGGCTTGCGGCCATCGCGGTGGCAATCAACCTGGTCACCTATTTTGCAAAGTATATCGGGCTGGACATCCTGATCGTTTTCGGCATCCTCAACCTGCTGGCCTTCTGCATGCTTCTGGCCGCGCCGCTGCTGCCACTGGTGAAAAGGATTCCGCCCATCATCGGCCTCATCGTCGCGGCACTGCTTTTCGCCCTGACCGCCGGGATTGAGGAAGGGTACCTCGGCTTCGGCGCCTTCCGGTATGAGATTCCAGCCGCGGTACGGGATATCTACCCGCTGTTTCCGCTCGGCATTCATAACGCACAGTTCGCCTCGGCCGACTACTTCCCGATCCTACCCTGGAGCTTCGCGTTCCTCGGCGGAATGTCAACCGGCGTCTGGGCGCTGCGGGGGAAATTCCCGGCCTTTATGTCCAACCAGCATATCCGGCCGCTCTCCTTCGTCGGGCGGCACGCGCTGGTGATCTATATCCTACATCAGCCGGTGCTTTACGGAATCTGTACAGCCATAAGCTGGCTGCTCTCTCTTTTTAAGTGAGGCTGTGCGCCCCCGCCCTCCTCTCCTGCGAGACAGGGCGGCGGAAAACGATCAGCCATCAAACCTCTGCCGCCTGCGCGCTTTTCTTTTTTGCCGTTTTTAGTGCGGGCGAACCTTAACTATCCAAAACGAAAAGGCAGGGATGGAAATGCCAAAGCAGAAAAAGCAGCACAAGCGGGGCGTAACCCTGCCGATGCGTGTAATCCTGGTGGGGCTGATGGTAGCGCTACAGCTTGCGCTGTTCATCTTCTTGCTCTTCAAGCTTTCGGCTGACGCGGTCTGGGTTTACACCGCTTTTCAGATCATCAGTTTTCTTGCCGTTGTGGTGATCGTCGTGCGCAGAGGCAATCCCAGCCTCAAGCTGCCGTGGATTATTTTCATTCTCGCGTTGCCGCTGATCGGCGGAATTATTTATATTTTCTGGGGCGGAACCAAGGCACTGCCCCACCTCAAACGTCGGATGCGCACAGCCGAGAATCAGCAGCACACCTTTCTGACTGCCGATCCACAGGCGGAGGAGGCGCTGGCCTCGACCCATCCGTCGGTTTTTCGTCAGTCGGTCTATTTAAAAAACACCTCCGGCTTTCCGGTGCACGGCAACACCTTCTGTGAATATCACGCCCCCTGCGACGCGGGGTTCGAGCGCGTGCTGGAGGAGCTGCGGATGGCCACCAACTATATTTTCATGGAGTTTTTTATCCTGGCCGAGGGGAAAATGTGGAATCAGATCTACGCCATCCTCAAGCAGAAGGCCGCCGCCGGGGTTGATGTGCGCATCATGTACGACGACTTCGGCTCCTGCGCGCGCCAGTACCGCGGGTTTGCAAAGCGCCTGCGCGCCGATCATATCAAGGTTTCGGTTTTCAACCCGCTGCGTCCCTCTCTCGACATTTTTATGAACAACCGCAACCACCAGAAGGTCATCATCATCGACGGAAAAACCGCCATCAGCGGCGGCTTCAACGTCGGGGATGAGTACATCAATGCCGAGGTGCGCTTCGGCCACTGGATGGACAACGTCCTGATTTTAAAAGGGGACGCGGTGAAAAATTTTATCGTCATGTTCTGCGCTATGTGGAATTTTACGACCCGGGGACGCATCAATGCGACCGACTATTTCGGCTACAACGACCGGCTGGGGAGAGGGTTTGTCCAGCCCTATGCCGACGGCCCGCTCAACGACGTCAACCCGGCGGAGGGGCTGTATCTCCGCATTCTGGGCAGCGCAAAGAACTATGTTTACATCACCACGCCCTATCTGATTTTGGATAATGAGATGCTGACCGCCCTAATCACGGCGGCACAGTCGGGTGTGGACGTCCGCATCGTCACGCCAAAAATCCGGGACAAATGGTATGTGCACCCGGTGACGCAGTCCTATTATGAAGAATTGCTGGAGGCCGGGGTGCGTATTTTTGAATACACGCCGGGCTTCATCCACTCCAAGGTGTTCGTATCGGATGACACGGTGGCTACGGTCGGCACGGTCAACATGGACTTCCGCAGCTTTTACTATCACTTTGAGTGCGGCGTCTGGATTTGCGACAATCCCGTGATCGAGGAGATTAAGGAGGATGTCTTGAGCAACATGGTGCGGGGTGAAGAAATCCTGCTGGAGGAATGGCGGCATCGCCCTCTGCGGCAAAAGATCAAGCAGGCGGCGCTGCGCCTCTTTGCCCCATTGATGTAAAAAAATCCGCCTTTTTTGTTCCTTTCTTTATTATGCAAACGCAAAACCCAGCCTCTTTTTAAAAAAGAGGCTGGGTTTTGCGCGGCGGTAATATTGCGGGGGTGAAAAAGTCAAAACCTCTGCCTTCTACAGTGCGCGGATAAAAACGGTGTACCCGACCAGCGCCGCCACGGCGACCAGTCCGATCATAACCCGCAGCAGAACCCTCCGGCGGCGCAGCGCGGCGGCACGCCGGCTCTCCCGCACGCGGGGCAGAGGCAGCTCTCCCCCGGCTTCCAGCTTTTCCAGATACTCGCGCGCGCCGGCCTCCAGCCGGCCGGTGGAAAGCCCGGCACACTCGGGACGCACAAACAATATGGCCTTTTCAAAATAGCGGCTGCCAGAGCCTGCGACCTCTACAATAGAACGGTTCACACCTCTTAACATGAAGCACCGCCCTCCTTTTTTCCTTACTGGTATTTGCTTCTATTTTGGGCAGATTTTTTATATTTTATACAAGGGCCCGGCCAAAACCCTCCGAAAAAACATAGCGGAAGTCTGCCGGTTGTGATACGACAGGAAAAGAAAGCTTTCCTTCCCTCCCATAAAAAATTTTAAAAACCGGAAAGGACAAAGAGTCATGCCGAAAAAGCCGAATTTTCAGCCCTTTACGGCCGACGATCCCGGCGTTCGGAGGGATTGAGTGCCTTCCCCTCCTGCGCCGCATTTCGCCCGGCGGAGGAGGAGGAATCTCCGCCCTTTTTCCCTTTGGAGGATTTTGAGAAGATTTCCCTCCCCCCAAGGAGGAGGAGCAGCCCGGCAAACAGCCGGCGGAGCAGCGCCTCCCCCAGGCTGCCAGCAAGGAAGGTACCCAGCGCCGCGCCGAGCAGCCCGGTCAGAATGCAGGGGAGTGTGCGGCGCTTCAGCAGGCCGCCTTTCAGATGAAACAGCAGAGCGACCAGCGCACAGGGAAGGAAGAAAACCAGATTGATGCCCTGTGCCTCCAGCTGCGGAAGGCCGGCCACAAGGGTCAGATAAATCAGCAGCACGCTGCCGCCGCCAAGCCCCATGGCGCCGGCCGCCCCGGCCAGCAGTCCCGCGATAAACCCCATCATTTGAAAAACAGGCGCACGCCTGTATAAACCATGAAAACCCCGAAGATCCGGCGGAGCGCGCCATCCGGTATTTTTTTGAGCAGCAGCGCCCCGGCCGCCGCGCCGACCACGCCTCCGGGCAGATAAGGCAGGGTGCTTTTCAGCGCAAGCCGGCCGTCAAAAAGATAAACGGCGGCCGAAAAGAGGGAGAGGAAAAAAATCAGCATCACGGCGGTGGCGTGCGACTCCTTCTGGGAAAGGCCGATTTTGCGCAGCATGGGCACCGCGATCATCCCGCCTCCCGAGCCGAGCAGCCCGTTAATCAGGCCGACCGCCCCGCCCCCGAGATAGAGCCAGAGCCGGCCTTTGGTTTTATCGGTCATGGTTTTTCAAGCCCTCCCTTTTTATGATGGTATCCTTTGACGAAACGGACAAAAGCGCCGAAAAAAACGCCCGCTTCCCATTTTGCCTTCCCCGCCGGGGCTGCAATGTTTCAAAGTTAGTATTCCCGGTTTTTTGCGATTTTTCGGGAATCGGCCGAATCCTTTCTTTACGCAATATTTTGAATTTACAGCGGGGTTACCCTGTGATACAATTCAAAATATATACAGCTATGTAAGGGGATGGCTTTTGCCGTTTTCACCGGCAGAGCGATTTTGAAAAAAGGAGCGTTCAATACAATATGAGCAGATTTACCCTCTCCGGTTTTGCGGATGAAATTGACGACAGCCTGGACAAACAGATGGACACCCTGGACACGCTCGGCATCCGGTATATCGAGATGCGCGGTGTGGAGGGGAAAAATCTTTCCGACTATACTCCCGACGCGGCGAAGGAGATTAAAAAGCGTCTGGATGCAAGGGGATTTCGCCTCTCGGCCGTGGGGTCGCCGATCGGGAAAATCGGCATCCGCGACGATTTCGCGCCGCATTTTGATAAATTCAAGCGGGTGGTGGAAATTGCCGGAATTATGGAGACCGGCTACATCCGCATGTTCAGCTTTTTTATCCCGAAGGGGGACGATCCCGAGATCTACAAGGACGAGGTGTTAGAGCGCTGGAGCCGCTTTGCCGACTATGTAAAAGGGAGCGGAATCCGGCTTCTGCACGAGAATGAGAAGGGCATCTACGGCGATACGGCCGAGCGCTGCCGCAATATTTTGAATGCCTGCGATCCCGCGGTTGTGCGGGGGATTTTCGACCCGGCCAACTTTGTTCAGTGCGGGGTCGAAACCAAAGCCGCCTTCGACCTTTTGAAGGAGGACATCGTGTACATGCACATCAAAGACGCGCTGGCCGAAAACGGCCGGGTCGTGCCGAGCGGCGAGGGGGACGGCAACCTCGCATGGATTCTGGGACAGCTGGCCGACCGTGGGTATGACGGCTTTCTTTCTCTCGAGCCGCATCTGGAGACGGGGGACATCGCCGTCTGCGGCGCGGACAAATTCAAGCTGGCGCACACCGCTCTCATAAATATTCTGAAAACCCTCGACGCAGAGATTGCCTGAGGCGTTCGCATTTTGAAGGAGGAGACAAAAATGGATAAGGTACGGTTTGGCATTATCGGCCTCGGTAACATGGGTACCGGCCACATCGGCAATTTTTTAAGCGGAAGGATTCCCGACGGGGAGATTACCGCCGTCTGTGATATCGACAAGGCAAAGCTGGACGCGGCGGTCGCACGCCTCGGCGGGAAGGTTGCCGCCTTCGACCGGGCGGAGGATCTGATCTCCTCCGGCAAGGTGGATGCCATCCTGATTGCGACGCCCCACTATTTCCACCCGGTTTACGCCATCAAGGGGTTTGCGGCCGGGCTGCACGTGCTTTCCGAAAAGCCGGCCGGCGTCTACACCCGGCAGGTGCGGGAGATGAATGAGGCCGCCGCAAAAACCGATCGGGTTTTCGGCCTGATGTTCAATCAGCGCACCAACCCGCTTTACCAGAAGGTCAAGGACCTGATCTCCTCGGGCGAGCTGGGAGAGCTGACCCGGGTCAACTGGATCATCACCGACTGGTTCCGCACCCAGAGCTACTATAACTCCGGAAGCTGGCGCGCTACCTGGGGCGGCGAAGGCGGCGGCGTACTGCTCAATCAGGATCCGCATCAGCTGGATCTGCTGCAGTGGCTGTGCGGTATGCCGAGCAAGGTGACCGCCTTCTGCTCTTACGGCAAGTTCCACGACATCGAGGTGGAGGATGACGTGACCGCCTACCTGGAATATCCGAACGGAGCGACCGGCGTCTTTGTCACCTCGACCGGCGACGCGCCCGGCACCAACCGGCTGGAGATCAGCGGCGACCGCGGCAAGGTGATTATCGAAAACAACCGACTGACCTACACCCGCCTGCGCGGCTCGGTTGCCGAGTTTTTAAAAACCGCGCAGGGCGGCTTCGACAAGCCGGAGGCCTGGAACGTCGAGATTCCGATTCATGGCGACTCGCCGCAGCACATCGGTATCTGCAACAACTTTATCGACGCCATCCTGCGCGGTACGCCGCTGCTCGCCCCCGGCGAGGAGGGAATCAACGGCCTGACCATCTCCAACGCCATTCACCTCTCCTCCTGGACCGGGAAGACGGTCGAGCTGCCGCTGGATGAGAATCTGTTCTACGACCTGCTGCAGGAGCGGATCAAAACCTCTACCTACCAAAAGCCGGAGGGCAGCGGCGCGGTCGCCGACCTCTCCGGAACCTATTGAGAGGGGAACTGTTTTTTATGAAAATGACCTTTCGGTGGTATAACGCCGCCGACCAGATACCGCTTGCACACATCCGGCAGATGCCCTATATCGACGGGATTGTCACGGCTGTTTACGACGTCCCTGTGGGGGAGGTCTGGACACCCGAGCGGATTGCGGCGGTAAAGGCGCCGATTGCAGCCGCCGGCCTCTCGTTCGAAGTGATCGAGAGCGTCCCGGTGCATGAGGATATCAAGATGGGCGCCGACAGCCGCGACCGGCTGATCGACAACTACTGCACAACCGTCCGCAATCTGGCCGACGCCGGCGTGCGGGTCATCTGCTATAACTTTATGCCGGTCTTTGACTGGCTGCGCAGCGACCTCTCCCACCGGCTGGAGGATGGCTCGACCGCCCTCGCTTTTGAGGCTGCGGCGGTCCGGGCGATGAACCCGGCAGAGAGTGAGCTCTCTCTCCCCGGATGGGACGAGAGCTATACCCGCGCGGAGCTTCTCGGCCTGCTGGAGGCCTACAAGTCCGTTGATACCGAAAAGCTGTGGGAAAACCTCGGCTACTTTTTGCGCCGGGTCATCCCGGTATGTGAGGAGGTCGGGGTCAAAATGGCCATCCACCCGGACGATCCGCCGTGGGGGATTTTCGGCCTGCCGCGCATCATCACCGACCGCGACGCGCTCGACCGGCTGGTGCGGCTGTATGACAGCCCCTGCAACGGCATCACCCTCTGTACCGGATCGCTGGGCTGCCATCCCAAAAATGACCTCCCGGCCATCGCGGCCGAATTTGCCGCCCGCGACCGCATCCCCTTCCTGCACGCCCGCAACGTTACGATCGGCAGCGGGGGAGATTTCTGTGAGTCGGCACACCTCAGCCGCGCCGGGTCGCTGGATATGTACGCGATTTTGAAAGCCCTCTATGACAACGGCTTTGACGGATACATCCGACCGGATCACGGCCGCAATATTTGGGGAGAGGACGGCCGCCCCGGCTACGGCTTATACGACCGGGCGCTCGGCGCCGCCTACCTCTGCGGCATATGGGAAACGCTGGAGAAGGGAGCAAAAACAAAATGAAACTGAACACCTTTCACGCCGACCTTGCCGGCAAGGTCGCGGTTATCACGGGCGGAGGCGGCGTCCTCTGCTCCGCTTTCGGGGAGGCGCTGGCCGTCTCCGGAGCGAAGGTCGCGCTGCTGGACATCAACCCGCAGGCGGCCGAAGCGGCGGCTGAGAAAATCCGTGCCGCCGGCGGCACCGCCATCGGGGTTGAGGCCGACTGCCTGAAGCCCGAGAGCCTTGCCGCGGCCGCAGCTCGCGTGCGGGAGGCGCTCGGCCCCTGCGACCTCCTCATCAACGGGGCGGGCGGCAACAACCCGGCCGCCACCACGTCACAGGAGGTTTTTGACCCCGACTGCCTCGACCTCGCGGGGGAGAAGTCCTTCTTCGACATTGACGGGGAAAAGTTCGGCTTTGTCTTTGATTTGAATGTCAAGGCGGCCGTCCTCACAACGCAGGCCTTCGCAAAGGATATGCTCGGCCGCGGCGGAAGCATTCTCAACGTCTCATCCATGAACGCGTTCCGGCCGCTTACTAAAATTCCGGCCTACTCGGCGGCCAAGGCGGCCGTCTCCAACCTGACGCAGTGGCTGGCGGTTTATTTTGCGCCGGCCGGCATCCGGGTCAACGCCATCGCCCCCGGCTTCTTTATCACCAATCAGAACCGCGACCTCCTTTTAAACCCGGACGGCAGCTTCAAGCCCCGGGCGGAGAAGATCATCGCCCACACCCCGCAAAAGCGCTTTGGGGAGCCGAAGGATCTGATCGGCACCCTTCTCTGGCTCGCATCGGAGGAGGCCAGCGGCTTTGTCAACGGCACCGTAATTCCGGTGGACGGCGGTTTTGCCGCCTACTCGGGTGTTTGACCCTTTGCCGCCAAACAAAAAATGCCGGGGCAGCGGCCTGCTTTTGCGCCGGCTTTATACCGAACAGGGTTTGAGAGGAAGGTTTTTTTCATGTTTGTCGAACCGTTTCTGAAATCGAGTCCGGCCATCCGCCGGTATGCGGATAACCCCCTTCTCGCGGGGAAGGACATCCCCTATAACGCGAACTGCATTTTCAACGCCGGCGTCTGCAAGTATCAGGGGCGCTATGTCATGCTGTTCCGCAATGATTATGATTATATCAGCGGCGGCCGGTTCGGCGGCTGCAACCTCGGCCTGGCCTTCAGCGAAGACGGCCTGCACTGGCGGCCGGAGGCAGAGCCTTTCTTTGACGCCGCCCGCCTGCACGATCCGGAGGTCACCCGTATCTATGACCCGCGGCTGACCGTGATCGAGGATACCCTCTACGTCTGCTTTGCGATGGATACCCACCACGGCCTGCGGGGCGGTATCGGCCGGATCCCGGACGATTTCTCCGGGCTGGAGATTCTCAGCCTCTCGGTGCCGGACAACCGCAACATGGTTCTTTTCCCCGAAAAAATCGGCGGCATGTACGCCCGGCTGGAGCGGCCGATGCCGGTCTACTCCCGCGGGAGGGATCGCTTCGACACCTGGATTTCCTTCTCTCCGGATCTGAAATTCTGGGGGGAATCCAAGCTGATCCTGGGTGTGGAGGAGGTTCCGTTTGCCAACGACAAAACCGGCCCGGCCGCCCCTCCCATACGGACAAAGGCAGGCTGGCTCACCCTCTTCCACGCAGTGGACATCGACCAGTCGCGGGGCAAAAACGGGTGGGAGGACACCTGGAAAAAGCGCTACTCGGCCGGCGTGATGCTGCTCGACCTCGACGACCCGTCCAAGGTGCTCGGCGTGTATAAGGAGCCGCTGATCGCCCCCGACACCCAGTATGAGGCTTGCGAGGGCTTCCGGGAGAATGTAATTTTCCCCGGCGGCCTGATCCGGGAGGAAGACGGCAGCCTCAAAATCTACTACGGCGCGGCCGACACGGTCGAGTGCCTCGCCTTCGCTGAGGAGGAGACGCTGATCGGCCTCTGCCTCGGCAAATAACGCCTCCCCTCCTTTTGGCGTAGGGAATGCGCCTTTATAACACTTTCATTTTTAAAAAACATCCCGCCCGGTCCTCGGAAACCTTGCCGAAGATCGGGCGGGAATTTTATTTATTTGGTCAATTTGTCGATCAGGGAGATCAGCTCCTCCAGCTTATCCTCCCCCTCGCCGCTTTCGATGGCATGCTTGACGCAGCCCTTCATGTGCGCGGCGAGAATCTCTTTGTTCGCACGGTGCAGCATCGCCTCGCAGGCCATCACCTGATTGGAGATATCAATGCAGTAGCGGTTCTCCTCCACCATGGCGAGAATGCCGTCCAGCTGTCCCCGCGCCGTTTTCAGCAGTCGGGTGATCTGCTTTTTATCCGCCTGCATAGCCTTAACCCTCGGAAATGCCGGTCACGGTATAGCCGGCCGCTTCAACCGCGCCCGACAGTGCCGCTTCCTCCACCGACGCGGTCAGCGTAACATAAGCCGCCTTATCCTCGAGCGAGACGCGGACGGACTCGACCCCCGCGACCTCCTCCAGAGCCTTTTGCACGTGCGCGGTGCAGTGTCCGCACATCATGCCTTCAATCCGAACGGTTTTTTTCATCGAAATCGTCTCCTTTTCCTTTTGATCCGGCTGTTTTTGCAGGGAGATCGTCTCCTTTTCCGGCCGGTATTTATCCTTCCAAAGCTTGAGGCGCAGGGCATTCATCACAACAAAGACCGAGCTAAAACTCATGGCGGCGGCGGCAATCATCGGATTGAGCAGCAGCCCGTTCAGGCTGTAAAGCGCACCGGCTGCGATCGGAATGCCGATAATGTTGTAGATAAAGGCCCAGAAGAGGTTTTCCTTGATATTCCGGATTACCGCCCGGCTGAGGTCGATGGCGGCTGCCGCGGCCGACAGATCGTTTCGCATCAGCACAATATCGGCGGAATTGGCGGCGATGTCGGCGCCGGCCCCGATCGCGATGCCGACATCCGCCCTGGCCAGCGCCGGCGCATCGTTGATGCCGTCGCCGATCATGGCAACCCGATGCCCCTCCCGCTGCAGGGCGGAGATCTTCTCCTCCTTGCCGGCCGGTGTGACCTCGGCCACGATGTCGTCGATGCCGGCCAGCGCGCCGACGTGCGCCGCCGTACGCTTGTTGTCGCCGGTCAGCATGACGACCCGGGTGCCCATCTTCTGAAAGGCGCGGACGGCGGCCGGGCTGCTTTCCTTCATCACATCGGCAACCAGAATCATGCCGATCATCCGGCCGTCGGCAGCGAAGAAGAGGGGCGTTTTGCCCTCCTCTGCCGCCTTCGCCGCAGAAGTCTCAAACGCCGAGAGGTCAATCCCGCGCGCCTCCATAAACCGACGGTTTCCGCCAAGCAGAGCCTTACCCTCCGCCCGGCCGTAGACCCCGCCGCCCGGCTCTACGCCGAAATCCTCCGGCGCGGCAGGCTGAACGCCCTGCTCCGCAGCATAGGCGGTTACGGCCGCCGCAAGCGGGTGCTCCGACCGCCCCTCCAGCCCGGCCGCAAGGCGGAGAAGCATCTCCTCCGAAACGCCGTCGGCAGGAAGAAGGCCGGTAACCGCCGGCCTGCCGACCGTGAGGGTTCCGGTTTTGTCAAGCAGGATGGTGTCCACCTTGTGCGCGATCTCCAGACTCTCGCCCGATTTGATGAGGATGCCGTTTTCCGCCCCTTTTCCGGTGCCCACCATGATGGCGGTCGGCGTCGCGAGGCCGAGCGCACAGGGGCAGGAGATTACCAGCACCGCAATGCCGATCGACAGTGCAAAGTGGAAGGGCTGGCCGACCAGCATCCATAGGAAGGCCGCCGCCACCGCAATGCAGATCACAATGGGTACAAAAACGCCGCTGACGCGGTCGGCCAGCTTGGCGATCGGCGCGGAGGAGGAGCTGGCCTCCTCCACCAGGCGGATAATCTGCGCCAGCGTCGTGTCTTCTCCGACCTTGTCCACCCGGCACTGCAGATAACCGGCCGTTACCACCGTACCGCCGGTTACCCGGTCGCCGGCGGTCTTCTCTACCGGGATGCTTTCCCCGGTGATGGCCGACTCATCCAGGGCGGCCGAGCCTTCGGTCACCACGCCGTCAGAGGGGACAGACATGCCGGATTTCAGCACAATGATGTCTCCCGGATGCAGCTCGGCGGCCGGGACCTCGACCTCCTTCCCCTCGCGCAGGACGAGGGCGGTCGCCGGCGCCAGACGAATCAGCGCGCTCAGCGCGTCTCCCGTCCGCTTTTTCGACCGGGCTTCAAAATATTTTCCCAGCGTAATCAGAGTCAGGATCATTCCGGCCGACTCAAAATACAAATCCATGGCATAGCCGTGGGCGGCCATCAGATCTCCATGTCCCAGCGCGTAGCCGGTTCGGAAAATAGCATAGACGCTGTAAACAAAAGCCGCGCCCGAACCCATCGCCACCAGCGAGTCCATGTTGGGCGATCCGCGGAAAAGGGAGGAAAAGCCCCGCTTGAAATAGCTGCGCCCGGCATAAAGGATCGGCAGGGTCAAAAACAGTTGCACCAGCGCGAAGGTCATGCTGTTCTCCATCCCGGTGAGGAAGGAGGGCAGCGGCGCGCCCAGCATATGTCCCATCGAGATATAAAACAGCGGGATCAAAAAAGCGAAGGATAAAACCAGCCGCCCAACCATGCCGGCCGTCGGGTCGGGTGCGGCCGTATCGGAAGCTGCCGCATTCTTTTTCTCCCCCTGCACCGCAGCGCCGTAGCCGGCCTTCTCCACTGCATGGACAATCTCCTCCGCCGAGAGGGCAGCCTCATCATACTCGACGGTCATATCGTTTTTCAGCAGGTTGACGGTAACCTTTTGGATACCGGACAGCTTGGAAACCGCCTTTTCGACCCGGGCGCTGCAGGCGCTGCAGGTCATTCCGGTGATCAGAAAACGTTCTATCACAATCTCAACTCCTTTGCCATACACCCCACGGGGGTGCGGTATTATTGTATAACCGAACCGCCGGCTTGTCAAGCCTTTGCCCCCTCAAAAAATGTGTAAAAGAGAGATTTTGCCCGGCGCATCTGCAAATTGCAAAACAGAAGGCCGGGGTTATTTTTCCCCAAAGCGGCGGGAAAACCGCCTCTGCCAAACAGAAAATATTTTAACCCGCCGCGGCCGTTTTTATAAAATTCACAAAATCGCACTATACGTTTTTGTCAAGATGTGGTATCTTAAAAAATATGGAAACAAAAGGAGGGGGGCTCTGCTTTATGGCGACCACCAAAGAATATATCGAATGGGTCTGCGAACAAATCCGCGACGAAAGAAAAGTACAGTATAAAAAGATGTTTGGAGAATACATGGTCTACATCCACGGCAAGCCGCTTCTGCTGGTTTGCGACAACACGGTGTATGTCAAAATGCTGGAGGAGCTCCGCCCGCTTCTGGGGGAGGCGCCGCGCGGCTTTCCGTATGACGGGGCGAAGGAGCACTATATTCTGGATGTCGAAAACGCGCCGCTTCGCCGGGCGGTGATTGACACAATCGAGCCGATCACACCCCTCCCCAAGCCGCACAGCCGACGGACAACGTCTTAAGGCTTCGGCCCCCTCGACTCGGCGCCGGAAAAAGGGGTTTAAGGCTTTACCGAGCCCGGCCGCCCCTCGGCCTGTCCCGCCGCGCTTTCTCTTCAAACGGTGAAACGATGGGAGGGCAGTCGGGCGCTACGGAAAATCCCCTTCTCCGGCGAGCGCCGCCTGCGGCAAAGGTTTGGAGGTTTTTTGCCCCATCTCTCTCATAAAGGAGGCGTTTCGGCTTGCGGCCGGCGGCGGGCTTTTTTAGCATATGGATTGATGTAAGGCTATTTTACGGAGGTAGTTTATGGCAATCAACAAAGCAATGCGGCTGGCGCTCAAGGCGCTGTCCTATCCCGATATCGACATCCGCAAAACCCTGAAGATCGAGCGGGTCGCCAAGCAGATCAAAGCGCCGCACCTGCTCGGAAACCTGTACCGTCATCTGGATCGCAAGGTTTTTTCGGCCGGGCGGGAGGTCGGCGTGCGGATCTATGCGCCGGTGCAGCGGGAAAGCGACCACATCCTCCTGTTTTTCCACGGAGGCGGCTGGGCCACCGAAAGTGTGGAGACCTACAACCGCGTGTGCGTCGGGCTGGCCCGGAATCTGGGCTGCAGGGTGATCTCGGTCGAATATGCGTTGGCGCCCGAGAGTCCTTTTCCGGAGGGGCTGCAGGACTGCTATGCCGTCGCGAAGGAGTTATACAGCGATCCCGCGCGGCTGGAGACCACGGCCGACCACATCCTCCTGATCGGGGACAGCGCCGGCGGCAACCTTGCGGCGGCCGTCTCGCTGATGGCGCGCGACCGTGGGGAGTTTTCGGTCACCCGGCAGATTCTGCTTTACCCCGCCACAGCCGCCGACCATACGGAGGCCTCTCCCTTCCCATCGGTGCGTGAAAACGGGAAGGATTACCTCCTGACCTCCCGGCGTATTTGCGAGTATATGGAGCTTTACGCCTCCAAAGCGGAGGATTTTGAAAATCCCTACTTCGCCCCCTTGCTGGCCGACTCCTATGCCAATCAGCCGGATACGCTGCTGATCTCGGCCGAGTACGACCCCCTTCGGGATGAGGGAGAGGAGTATGCCCGCCGCCTCGAAGCGGCCGGAAACCGGGTGGTGATCCGCCGCATGCCCGACGCGCTGCACGGCTATTTTTCTCTGGATGAAAAATTCCCCCTCGTGCGGGAGACCTATGACCTCATCCGGCAATTTATCAGAGAGGAGCTGTAGCGCCATGCCGAAAGCAAGCCGACGCGCCTGGCGGCGGCTGGACAATGCCGCCAAAATTTTCCCATCCACCAGTGAACAGTCGGACACCCGGGTTTTTCGCTTTTCGGCCGAGCTGACCGAGCCGGTCGACCCGGATATGCTGCAGACCGCCCTCGAGCAGGCGCTGGCGCTTTTTCCGCTTTTTCGCTGCGTAATGCGGCGGGGCGCCTTCTGGTATTATCTGGAGGAGTGCGACCTTACACCTCGGGTCGGGCCGGAGGTGAAGCACCCCTGCACCTCGCTGTACGACGGAAGCCATCAGTCTCTGCTGTTTGAGGTCACCTTTTATAAAACCAAGATCAATCTTGAATTTTTCCACGTTCTGACCGACGGAACCGGCGCAATCTCCTTTTTAACCGCCCTGCTGCATGCATACCTCAACCTGCGGCATCCGGAGGCTCTGGCCGGCCTGCAGCCGCCCCAAAGCGCGCCGGTATCCGAAAAGGCGCAGGACGGCTTTGCCAAATATTATCAAAAGGGCGGCCGCCGGCCGAAGGGGGAAAAGGCGGCGCTGCTGACCGGCGCCAAGCGGGAGGGCGACACCATCCGCATTATAGACGCGCGGGTTCCGGCCGACCAGATTCGTCGTCTGGCCGCCGCGCACGGCGCAACCGTGACGGTCTTTTTAACCGCGCTTTTCATCCTCTCGATCGGGGAGAACCTCTCGCTGCGCGAAAAGCGGCGGCCGGTCGTGCTGAATGTTCCGGTCAATCTGCGGAATTATTTTCCGTCCGATACGGCCACCAACTTTTTCGGCATGATCTCGACCGGCGTCCGGTTGGGGCAGACCCCCTCTCTCGAGGAGGTCATCGCGGCCGTTTCGGCCGATTTTAAGGCTGAGCTGACGCCGGAGAAGCTGGCGCAGCGGATGCATGCCCTGACCGCGCTGGAGCACAATCCGATTGCCCGGATTGCGCCGCTGCCGCTTAAAAATTTTGTACTTCGCCGGGCGCGGCATATCGCCGACCGCCGGTGCACCGCCGTCCTCTCCAACGTGGGGGTTGTCCGCCTCCCGGAGGAGATGCTCCCCTATATCCGGAGCATGGGCGTTTTTGCAAGCACGCTCAAGCTCCAGCTCTGCCTTTGCACCTGCGGAAATGTGATGAGCCTCGGGTTCACCTCGGCTTTTGAAAGTCCGGCGATCGAACGCTGCTTTCTGCGCCGGCTGGCGGCGCTCGGAGTGGATGTCGCGGTCAGCACAAATGAAGCGTAAGCCCGAAAGGAAAGGTGAATTTCCATGCTGTTTTGCAATAGCTGCAAGGTGCACATTCTCGGAGAACGGCAGCGCTGTCCCCTCTGCGGCGGCGCGCTCACCGGGGAGGGGGAGCCTGAAACGCAGCTTTATCCAATCGTACCGCCGCCCCGGTACAGCCGGCATTTTCTTTTGCGGCTGATCAGCTTTGTTGTAATCGCCGGCATTGCAGTCAGCACAGCGGTCAATGCCATTGTCTCCCCCGGCGTGTGGTGGTCGCTCTTCGTTTCGGCCGGGCTGATCTGCTCCTGGCTCACGCTGGCGGTTGCCGTCTCCAAACGCAGCCACATCTTAAAAAACATCGCCTGGCAGCTTTTTTTAATCACGGTGCTGGCGGTGCTCTGGGATCTCGCCACCGGGTGGAGAGGCTGGTCGCTGGACTATGTTCTGCCGTGCTCCTGCATGGCGTCGATGGGGTCGATGTACATCCTCTCGAAAATTTTGAAAATCCCGGCCAGAGAGCTGGTTTTCTATCTCATTCTCGACTCGGTATACGGGGTGATCCCCATCATTTTCGTGCTGACGGGATTGCTGCACACGGCGATTCCATCCATCCTCTGCATCATGGTGAGCGTGATTTCGATTGCAGCGATCCTGCTTTTTGAATGGCGGGATATTAAAGAGGTTATCATCCGCAAATTTCACGTTTGAATAAAAGCCATAAAAAAACGGGCAGGACGCCGCAGCATCCTGTCCGGTTTTTTATCGGTTCATCGAATCACCCGGGGAGAAGATTGCCTTCATCCGGCAGGGTGTATTTGTCCAGATAGTTGTCATACTCCTCCGTAAAGGCCGGCTGGCCGGAGGTCTTGACCTCGTTCAGATAGACGTGGGTGTCAAAGGCGTTCTCCTTCACCTGAATCATACATACCGCAATGTTGGAGCAGTGGTCGGAAACCCGCTCGTAGTTGTTCAGAATATCGGAGAAGATAAAGCCCAGCTCGATGGTGCAGTCTTTGTTCTGCAGGCGGCCGACATGGCGCGTCTTTACCTCCGAAATCAGGAGGTCGATCACCTGCTCCAGCGGCTCAACCCGGGTGGCGAGCGGGATGTCTCCCGACTCGAACGCCGAGACGGTGATATCCAGAATCTCGCACAGCGCGTCGGTAATCACCTTCAACTCGTCCGCCGCGTAGTGGGAGAAATGCACGCCCTTAGTGTGCATCTCCTTCGCGACATTGACAAGGTTGACCGCATGGTCGCCAATGCGCTCAAAATCTCCAATGGTGTGCAGAAGCTTGAAAATCTCATGACTGTCGTTGTCCGACAGCTCCCGCCCGCTCAGCTTGACAAGACATGTGCCCAGCTCATCCTCATACATATCAATCTTTTTCTCGTTTTTGAGGATACGCTCGGCCGATTTCGCATTATACGTCTGCAAAAGAGAGATGGCCTCCAGCATTGTGTCCCGCGCCAGCTTGGCCATCCGAACGGTGGCGTTGTGGCTCTCGGCCACGGCGAAAGAAGGCGTATTGAACAGCCGCTGGTCGATGAGGGTGTATTTTTCCTTGCCCTGGCCGTCCGATTTGTCGGGTATGGTAATGAGCGCCAGCTTCTCCAGCTGCTTGGTGAAGGGCAGAAGCAGCGCAGTGGTGAGCACGTTAAAGGCGCTGTGCAAAAAGGCGATAGAAACCGGGCTGACCGCCTTATCCATAAAGGAAAAGTCAAATATGGCATTGAGGCCGAAAAAGGCGCAGAGGCCGATAATCGTACCGATAAGGTTAAAATAAATATGCACCACGGCAACACGCTTGGCGTTTTTATTCACTCCGATACTGGAAAGCAGCGCCGTCACGCAGGTGCCGATATTCTGCCCCATGACGATGGGGAGCGCCATGCCGTAGGTCAGGCCGCCGGTCATGGAGATGGCCTGCAGCACGCCGACCGAGGCGGCCGAGCTTTGAATCACGCCGGTGAAGACCGCACCCACCGCAACGCCGAGCAGCGGGTTTGTAAAGGCGGTCAGCATCGACTGAAATTCCGGCAGATCGGCCAGCGGACTGACCGAATCGCTCATAAAGGTCATGCCGGTCATCAGGACGGAAAACCCGACCAGAATGGTGCCGACATCCTTCTTCCGGCTGCTTTTGGAGGCCATGATGAGCACAATGCCGACCAACGCGATAATCGGAGAAAAGGAGGTCGGCTTCAGCATACGGATAAACAGGTTGTCGCTCTCAATTCCCGAAAGGCTCAGCAGCCAGGAGGTCAGGGTTGTCCCGATGTTCGAACCCATAATCACTCCGATGGTTTGACCCAGCTGCATGATCCCCGAGTTGACCAGGCCAACCAGCATAACCGTCATCGCGGAAGAGGACTGAATGGCGATGGTGATACCCGCGCCGAGAAGCAAGCTTTTAAACCGATTGGAGGTCATCTGCTTGAGTGTGTGCTCCAGCCGACCCCCGGCAACCTTCTCCAGCCCGGCAGACATGACATGCATGCCGTACAGGAAAAAGGCCAATCCTCCAAACAGTGTAAACACCGAAAAGATATCCATACACTGCCTCCTATTCCTCTCAAATGTAGAATGCACGCAGAAAAAAAGCATCCGCTTTCCCAAAACGCACAAGGGACGCGCTGCTTAGAACCGGCATTTTCAAAAAATGCGGCAGCACAAAAATTCGGCGCGCTGTCAAAGTCTCCCATCATTTCACCTGCCGGTGCCGAAGGGAGCGGGGATATGCAGATAATAAAAAACCCGCAGGGAATACAGTGTATTCGAGGGGGCGCAAAGTTCGGGCATTATTTATCCATCAAGCCCTTATCTGATTCCCGTCAACGCCAAGCCGGAGGCAATCACCATGCCGAAGATCCTTTCGCTTTGAGGAATTACACCGGTCGGCTGACGGTATGTCTGCATATTGTAACCGAACATTTTTATTGTATTCGTTCTTTGGGTTTTTGTCAATGAGAATTCAAAGAAAACTCATATTCTGTCAAAACAGGATAAAATTTATACGGCGGTTTGAGGCTGAAATCCGCACAACCGGCCAAGCACAGCCACCCCATCGCCGCGCAAAAATGCCGTCCGGGCATCCGATTGACCGAAAGCCCGCGCAGTCCTACGACCGGACGAGCGGGCAAACCGTCGTCCGTTGACCTTGGCAAGACGGACGGAGCAGCCCTGTGAGCGGACAACTCTGCAAGCAGACGGCCGCGCCGCCCTACGAACGAGTGAGCGGATCGTCGGAGGACCGGATCGCCAGATGGTTGGATGGTCGGATGATCGGGCAGTCGGGGAATCGGGTAACTCTCTAAACCCGGACGAGCAGATGAGCGGACGGACGAGCGGATTTTTCGCAAAAAAACAGGGATAGGAATCCGTAACAGATTCTTATCCCTGTTTAAAAGTGCATTTACAAATCCTTACGCACCGGCGACAATCAGAGCGCGCAGCGCCACAACGTCGGAAACGGTCAGATTCTCATCCGAGTCATCGAGGTTACCGGCCGCGAACTCGCGATCGGTCCAGCTGCCGGCCACGATCAGCTTACGCAGCAGCACAACGTCGGAGACGGTCACCTTGCCGTCGTTAT